>Ga0180437_10009239_pt1 | contig 12253 bp, 9 predicted proteins | sample SS_ome_4_FD_132410 | JGI IMG/M metagenome (GOLD analysis project Ga0180437, IMG submission 132410) | Hypersaline lake sediment archaeal communities from the Salton Sea, California, USA - SS_3_D_1 metaG | ecosystem: Environmental > Aquatic > Non-marine Saline and Alkaline > Hypersaline > Sediment... | reverse complement strand
GGTGGACGCGCTCCTCCCGTTCGGGTATGATTTCCTGGTCCCGCGCGGGCTGCTGCGGGAGCCGGCGCGGCATCTGGCGCGGGCGGACGCGATCTGGCTCACCCACTCGGACCTGCTGCGCGACAGGGACCTGCACCCGCTGCGAGCGCGGGTGAAAGAGCTGGCGCCCGGGGCCCGGCTGTGGGAGGCGAGACACGCCCCCCTCCGGCTGCGAGAGCTGACCGGCGACGGAGACGAGCGGCCCCCCGAGGAGCTGCGAGGGCGCAGCATCCTGGCGCTGTCCAGCGTGGGCAACCCGCTGGCCTTCGAGCGCACGCTGGAGCGGATCGGCGCCGTGCTCGTGGGCCGGGCGCGGTTCCCGGACCATCACCGGTACCGCCCGGGCGAGCTTCGAGGTCTGACGGAGGGCGACGCGGCCGCCGAGTGGGTCGTCACCACGGAGAAGGACGCCGTCCGGCTGCCGGCGGGCGAGATCGACCGGCCGGTGTGGGTGCTCGAGGTGGAGCTTGCGGAGCGGGCGGGAATGCCCAGCCTCTCGGAGGAGTTGTCGTGGCTGCTGGAAGCACGAAGCAAGACCTGAGCGGGATCTATGGGCGCGAGAGCGGCTCGCCGCTCTATCAGTGGCACCGGCGCCTCCAGACCCGGCTGGGAAATGCGGCCGTCCTGTGGATGGCGCGCCGCTGGCAGCGGCTCCCCGAGCGCCTGGCGCGCCGCCTGGGCAGCGGGCTCGGCGCCGCCATGCGCACGATCTCTCCCCGCCACGCCCGCATCGTCATGACCAACCTGCGGCTGGCCTTCGGCGGGGAGAAGACCGAGCATGAGCTCGCCGCCATTGCCAAGGCCTGCTACCGACATCTCGGGCTTTGTCTCGTGGAGTTCATCCGCCTCCCCGCCATGACCCGTGAGGAGATCCGGTCCATCGCCGAGCTCCGGGGGCGGGAGCACATCGAGGCCGCGCTGGAAAGGGGCCGGGGCGTCATCCTCCTGACGGGACACGTGGGCAACTGGGAAATCGCGGGCTGCCGCATCGCCGCCGAGGGCTACCCGGTGAACGTCATCGCGAGGGCGCAGCGGGATACGGATATCACGGAGTACGTGCAGCGCACGCGGGAAGCGCTGGCGATGAGGGTGCTCCACCGAAGCGCCGCGGTGCGGGGATCGCTGCGCGCCTTGCGGGATAACGAAGTACTCGGCATTCTGCTGGACCAGAACGCGGGAGATGATGGCGTCTTCGTCGATTTCTTCGGACATCTGGCATCCACTGCCCCCGGAGCCGCCGCCTTCGCCCTGAAGACGGGAGCGGCGGTGCTCCCGACCTTCGGCTTCCGGAAGCCCGACGCCGCCCACATCATCGAAGTGGGCGAACCGGTGCCCCTCGTCAACACCGGCGACCGCGAGCGAGACATCCACGAGAACACGGCGCAATACACCAAGATCATCGAGGAGCGCATACGCGCCCGCCCCGAGCAGTGGTTCTGGCTTCACAAGAGATGGAAGGCGCGCCCCTCCGAGGAGCGCGCCGCCCCCACGCCATGAGCGAAGAGAGCAGGCGAATCCTGATCGTGAAGCTGAGCTCCATCGGCGACGTCGTCCAGTCGCTGCCGGTGGCGGGCGCGCTCCGGCGGCGCTTCCCCACGGCCTACATCGCCTGGGCGGTCGGGCCTGCGGCGGCGGAGGCGGTGGCGGGCAACCCCCATCTCAGCGACGTGCTCGTGGTCGGCGGCTCCGCCGCTCTCCGCGGCGTGCGGTCGCTCCCGCCGCTCGCATCCCCGCTGCGCCTCCGCCGGGCGCTGCACGAGATCGGCTTCGACACCACGCTCGATCTCCAGGGGCTGCTGAAGAGCGCCGCCATCGCCTATCTCAGCGGCGCCCGGGAGCGGATCGGGTATCGCACCCTCCACGAGGCGACCTTCCTCTTCAACAACCGCCGCCTGGTCCCGGACCGGCGAGACGTGCATGCCGTGGACTCCTACCTCGACTTCGCCGAGGCCCTCGGCGCCAGTCGCCGGCCCGTCGAGTTCACCATCGCCATATCCGACGAGGACCGGCGAACGGCGGAGGCGCTTCTGGGCGGCCGAGATCGCGTGGCCGCTCTCATCCCCGGAGCGCGCTGGGAATCCAAGCTCTGGCCGGTGGAGCGGTTCGCCGCCGTGGCCGACGCATTGGCGGAGAAGGTCGGCCTGGAGTCAGTCGTCATCGGCGCCCCCGCCGACGGCGCCCTGGCGGCGGCGATTGCGACCGGAGCCAAGAGCCCGATTCTCGATCTCACGGGCCGGACCACCCTGAAGCAGGCGGCCGAGGTCTTTCGCCGGTGCCGCCTGACCGTCGGAAACGACACGGGGCCCCTCTACATCTCGGCCGCCATGGGCACGCCCACGGTGGCGGTCTTCGGGCCGACCGACGCGCAGCGGCTCGGCCCCTATGGTGAAGGGCACGCCAAGGTGGTGGCGGAGGTGGACTGCGCTCCCTGCCGAAACCGGCGGTGTAAGGAGCGCACGTGCATGGAGGCGATAGCGCCGGGGCAGGTGGTCGAAGCCGCACTGGGCCTGCTCGGGGCGAGGCAGGAGGCCTGAGGTGGGCGAGCCCCAGCGCCAATCCGGCCTGACGATTCTGCAGGTGCTCTCGTGGCTCAGCTACGGGGGTGTGGAGAGCTACGCCATCCGGCTGGCGCGGGGGCTGAAGGAGCGCGGACACCGCGTCCTCGTCGCCTCCCACGGTGGGCAGCTCGTGCCCGAGCTCGAGGCCTCGGGCATCGAGCACTTCCACGTCAACTTCGCCGGGGGGCGGATGGCGCCGGGGGCGATCGCTCTCAGGCGGCTGCTGGAGCGCGAGCACGTGGACATCGTGAACGCTCACAACTGGCGCGCGGGGTCGGTGTCCTATCTCGCATGCCGCCGCGCCGGCGTGCCATACGTTCTCACCATCCATGGCACGCGAAGCCCCGTGAACCGCTACACCGTCTTCTACTGGAGCCGGCGCGTGGCGGTGGTGAGCGAGGCCAGCCGGCGGAACCTCGTGCAGGGATTCGGGCTCCCCTCCGAGCGGGTCGTGAACAGCATCATCGGCGTGGACACCGACCGCTTCAGCCCGGCCGATCCCGATCGATCTCTGGAGCGGGAGCTTGGACTCGACCCCTCTGCCCCGCGGGTCGTCCACGTCAGCCGCTTCAGCCACAGCAAGGCCCCGGTCGCGCTCGCCGCCATCGAAGCGATGGAGTCGCTGCAAAAGGAGGTCCCCGGGGTCGAGCTCGTCGTCGTCGGGCAGGGCCCGGAGGAGCGAGCGGTGGCGCGGGCGGCCGAGCGCATGAACGCCCGCCTGGGCCGGCAGGCCGTCTTCGCACTGGGGGGCAGGGGGGACATCCCGCGCATCCTCTCCCTGGGTTCGGTCGCCATCGGCACGGCCTCGGTGACCCTGGAGGCGATGGCCTGCGGGCGGGCGGTGGTGGCCGCCGGCAAGGGGGGCTACTTCGGGATCGTGCGCCCCGACAACCTCGTCCAGGCCGAAGCCTCCTGCTTCGCCGATCACGAGGCCGTCGGCAAGGTCACGCCCGAAGTGCTGGCGGCGGACGCGGCCCACCTCCTGACCGACCGCGAGGAGGCGCGGCGACTGGGTGAGTTCGGGCGGGAGACGGCGGAGTCGCGCTACGGCGTGGCGCGGCTCACGTCCGAGGTGGAGGCCCTCTATCGCGAGGAGCTCTGCGACCGCGCCCGGGTCAAGCGGGTGCTCGTATTCCACCTCAACCAGATCGGCGATCTCATGTTCACCCTCCCCGCGCTGAAGGTCCTGCGCGAGGCCTACCCGCAGGCCCACATCACGAGCGTACTCAGACCCCATCTCTCCGGCCTGGTCGCCGAAAGCGGCTTCGTCGACGAGATTCTCAACCGGCCCTCCGCCCCGCTCCACGCCGCCGTCGGAATGGGGCTCAAGCTGCGCCAGTCGAAGCCCGACATGGCGGTCGGTTTCTCCCAGTCCGCCACCATGGCCCTCGCCGCCCGTCTCTCCGGGGCGCGGCACCGCGTAGGCTACGTCGACTCCGAGCTGGGGCAGTTTCTCACCCACCGCATCCAGGTGCGCGGCATCCCCTCCCCCGAGAAGGTGATGCGCCTCGTGCGCGGGCTCGGCCTCCAACCCACGAAGACGGACTACGTCGGCCTCGTGCGGCTCTCGGCGGAGGATGAGGCGACGGGGGCGAAGCTGGCGGCGGAATGCGAGGGGAGCGGCCCCCTCATCGCCTTGGCGCCGGGGGAGTCCGCAGCCCGCCCCTACAAGTGCTGGAGCACGGAGGGATTCCAGCGGGTGGCGGCGGCCCTGCTGCAGGATGGGGCGCGAGTCGTTGTCGTGGGCGGCCCGGCAGATGCCTCGCTCGGCGAAGAGATCGTCGCCGACCTGGCCGACCGCGGCCACAACCTCGCCGGGCGGACCACGCCCAGCGAGCTCGCCGCCCTGCTGGAGCGATGCGATCTGCTCATCGGCATCGACTCGGGGCCCATGCACGTGGCGGCGGCCATGGGCCGCCCGGTCGTCGGGCTGTTCGGGCCGACGGACCCCAGGCGGACGGGACCGCTGGGCGAGGGGCATGAGGTCATCTTCCACGAGCAGCCTTGCTGGGGGCCCTGCGTCCACCCCGTGACCCCCAAGTGCAGCGACCGCGCCTGCATGTCGGCGATCACGGTCGCGGAAGTGCTGGCCGCCGCCCGCCGCATTCTCGCCCGGACACCCGCCGTGCACCTCGCGGATTCCGCGCACTAAGAACCGCTATCAGAACCGCCGGCCCCGGTTTCTGGTGGTACATAGGCGGTTCTGATTGCGGAACGCAAACGGTTTTGACAGACGCACTAAGAGAGCGCACGTGTTTTCATCGGTCCAGATCGACGGCAATCGCGGATGGGGCGGCGGCCAGGTCCAATCGCTGGGCCTGGCGCTGGCCCTCTCGGCGCGGGGCGAGGAGACCTGGTTCGTCGCCCACAGCGGCGGCGAGCTCGCCTCCCGCCTCAACGGCACCTACCTCTCGTGGGAGACGATGTCGCTCAGGGGGGCGGCGGGCCTGCTCGATTCGAGGCGGCTCGCCCGCAGGCTTCGCCAGTGGAACGCCGACATCGTTCACATCCACGACTCGGCCAGCCAGGGCCCGGCCGGGCTGGCGGCCAGGCTTGCCGGGAAGCCGAAAGTCGTGGTCACGCGGCGAACCGAGTTCCCCGTGAGGGGAGGCTGGCTGGGGCGAGCGAAATACGCCCTCTGCGACTGCGTCATCTGCGTCTCCGAGGCGGTGCGCCGCCGCTGCCTGGAGGCCGGCCTGCCGGAGACGAAGCTGAAGGTCGTTCCCGACTTCGTCAACTGCCGCCACTTCGACCCCCAGGCGGCCCCGACGGAAGCCGGGCATGGCGGTCAGACGATTGCCATCGTCGGCCGGCTCGCGCGGACGAAGGGCCACCGCGTGCTGTTGAAGGCGATGCGGGAGGTGAGCGGAGCGGCGCCCGAGGCGCGGCTGGTCATCTACGGCGAGGGCGAAGAGAAAGACGCCCTCCAGCGGGAGGCGGCGGCCGCGGGCATCGATGAGCGAGTGACCTTCGCCGGCTTCGCCGCCGATGTGCGGGCCGCGCTCGCCGCGGCCGACGTGTTCGTCATGCCCTCCCTCTCAGAGGGGCTCGGGGCGGCCGTGCTGGAGGCGATGGCGATGGCGAAGCCGGTCGTGGTCAGCGACGCCGGCGGCCTGCCGGAGTCGGTGGTGGACGGAGAGACGGGCTTGGTGGTTCCAGCCGGAAACGCGGCAGCGCTGGCCGAGGCCTTGCTCTCTCTGCTCCGCCACAGAAATCGGGCGAAAGAGATGGGGGCAGCCGGACGAAAGCGAGCGCTCGAGCACTACGATCGGCCCCATGTTGTGGGCCGAATCGCCGCGCTCTACGAAGAGCTGCTCGGCGGAGGGGAGGCATGAGCCGGCTCAGCGCCATCGTCACCACATTCAACGAGGCCGCGCAGATCGAGGAGACCCTGCGCCGGCTGTCGTTCGCCGACGAGGTGCTCGTCGTCGATTCCTTCAGCACAGACGGCACCCCGGACATCGCCCGCGGATGTGGCGCCAAGGTGCTGCAGCATGCATACGAATCGCCCGCGGCGCAGAAGAACTGGGCCATCCCCCAGGCCGCCCACGAGTGGGTGCTCATCGTCGACGCCGACGAGTGGGTCACCCCGGAGCTGGCCGCGGAGATCGAAGAAGCAATCGCCGAGGGCAACGCCGCCGACGGCTACGAGATCAGGCGGCGCAACTTCTTCCTCGGAAAAGAGATCGCCCGCTCGGGGTGGCAGAACGACTGGGTGACGCGGCTCTTTCGGCGGGACCGGGGCCGCTACGCCGCGCGCCAGGTCCACGAAGTGCTGGAGGTGCAGGGCCGCATCGCCCGCCTGAAGGGGCGCCTCCTCCATCATTCGTACCGCTCGATGGACGACTACTGGCGAAAGCTGAGGCGGTATGCGGAGTGGAACGCGCAAGAGGCGCGGCGCCGCGGGCGAAGGGCGTCCCCGGCCTACATGATCGTGCACGCGCCGCTGCGATTCCTCAAGGCCTATCTCGTGCAGGGCGGATTCCTCGACGGGGCCCACGGACTCGTCGTCTCCCTGCTGACGGCGATCTACGCGGCGGCGAAGGATGTGCGAATCTGGGAGCTTCAGCAGGGGGCGGCGAAGGGCCGCGCGACGAGCGGTCGGGAGGCGAGGATGACTGAGAATTCCGGATTCGAATCGACGGCATCGAAGATCGTTTCGAGGACCGAGGCGGTGGCGCAGGTGGAGAGATGGCGGGCCGAGGGCAAGCGAATCGCCTATACCAACGGCTGCTTCGACATCATCCACGCGGGGCACGTGCGCACCCTGGAGGCGGCGCGGCGGCACGGGGACGCCTTGGTCGTCGGGCTCAACTCCGATGGATCGGCGCGCCGGCTCAAGGGCGCGGGGCGGCCGGTCTTCGGGCAGCGGGACAGGGCGGAAATGGTGGCCGCCCTGGCGAGCGTGGACCTCGTCGTCATCTTCCGCGAGGTGAGCTCCCTCCCCCTCATCCGGGAGCTCCGGCCGGACGTCTGGGTGAAGGGCGGCGACTACGTCCTCGAGACAGTGAACCAGGAAGAGCGCGCCTTCGTCGAGAGCTACGGGGGCGCCGTCGCGCTGGGGGAGCGCGTCGAGGGCGCCTCGACCACGGATGTCATCGCCCGCGTCAAGGCCCTGCCCGAGGCGTGATGTCGCCAAGCGCGCGCTACCAGTTGCCCAGGTTCTGAAGCGCCTCGACGACCGCGTGATAGCTCCGGAAGAGAATGATCTCCTGGCCCACGAAGCTGTTCAGCACGACCGTGCCGAAGTCCGTACTGCCATAGGCCACGAGCAGGATCCGGATGAAGACGTGGGCCACGATCACCCCGGAGGCGCACCCCAGAAGGCCGCCCACCACGGGATCCAGCACGTCCAGCGAGAGAAGCGTCGTCTCGTAGATGTACTTCGTGGCGATGATGATGAGCACCACGAGCAGCAGGAAGACCGCGCTCAGCCAGAACGCCTCCGCGTGGCTCTCCGGCTGAACCAGGGGAACCGCGTCCGCCAGCGGACCCGCGGCGAAGCTGGCGACCTTCAGCGCGATCAGTCCGCCGACGAAGTCGAAAATCGCGCGGCCGAATCCGCGCAGGCTTTCGAGCCAGGCGATGAGCAGGATCAGCAGAACGGCGACGACATCGAACCAGGTCATTCCGTAACACCTCCCTCATGCCGTATCGCGAACGAAGCGTAGCCGACGACGGCGCGCCGGTCACCGATGATATCCCCCGAGGTGTAGTAGCGGAGCAGCTCGGATTGGTGCGGGCCCCTTGCCAGGCAGAAGAAGAGAGCGATGGCCACGGGCGCCGGCCCGCACATCGAGATGTTGCGCTCGGAAACGGTTCGCACGAGCGACCCCGGATCCATCGCTTCGATGGCGTCGAGGGCGAAGCGGTCCTGGCGTTCGGCGACCTCCTGCGGCACCTGATGGGAGAAGTCGGTGCTGGCGACCAGGACCACCCGGCGGGAGCCGACAGCCGCGGCGATCGCCTCCCCCACCTCCTCCGCGTCATTGATAACCGCCTCCACGTCGTGCATCGGATGCGAGCGGATGCAGAGCGGCAGTATCCTCGGCATTCGATCGGAGTACACGAACTGGAGGAAGGGCACCTGCACCTCCAGCGAGTGCTCGCTCTGATGAGCCTGCTCGTCCTCCTCCACCAGCGGCGAGGCCTCGGCCAGCTCCCGACCCAGCTCCACATCGACGGCGGCTTCGCCCAGCGGAGTGCGCCAGGCCTCGACCAGCGAGACGGCCGCGCGCCGGGAGGCGCTGTAGTGGCTGGGCCCCAGGATGACGACCGTGTCCGGGATGCCGTCGGCGGCGAGGGCATGGTAGCCGTGCGCGGCCGCGGCCCCGGAGTACATGTAGCCGGCGTGAGGGCTGACCACGGCGCCGATCGCGGCGGGGCCCTCCGGATTCGCCTTGGGCAAAGAACCCGGGCCGAGGGGATGCAGGAAGCATTCCTGGATGGAGACTGTCAGCGCCTCCTTCCTCCCCTCGTAGAACTGGCCGGCAACGGCGGGCTGGCGAACGCCCGTCATCTCATTCTCCCTCCCGGCGGTCCCGCGGGTCCCGTTGTTGACGCCGCCGCCTCCTCCGTGCTACCCTACCGCCGCCGCTTGGGGTAGGAGTCTGGCTCGGAAGGTCGGCAAGCCCGCTCATGCGAATCGCTCTCTTCACCGAGTGCTATCGGCCTATCGTCAATGGGGTCGTGATCTCGGTCGCGACGTTCGCCGGGGAGCTGAGAAAGCAGGGGCATGAGGTCCGCATCATCGCGCCGGCCTACCCCGGCTATGCCGATACCGAGTCACACGTGCATCGGCTGCCCTCTATCTCCCCGCCCACGAGTCCCCGCTATCCTCTCACCATTCCCTACATGGGCTGCCGCCTCAGGCCCCTTTTCGAGGAGCATCCGCCCGACATTATACACGTGCAGCACCCCTTCATGTGCGGCCGCGAAGGACGCCGCTGGGCGCGCCGTCTCGGCTGCCCCCTGCTATTTACATACCACACCTTGATACGCGCGTACGCGCACTACGTGCCTCTCCCCCAGGTGCTCGTCAGGGCGGCGGCGGTGCGCGTGAGCCGCGACTTCTCCAACTCCGTCGACCGCGTCATCGTGCCGACGCGCGGCATCGAGGATGTCCTGCGCAGCTATGGGGTCCGCACCCCCATCGACGCCATCCCCACCGGCATCGACCTCGACCTCGTCCTCGCCGCCGAGAGGAAGCCCGTCCGGGCGACCCTCGGCATCCCGGCGGACGTCCCTCTCCTAGCCTACTCCGGCCGGATCGCTCTGGAGAAAAACCTGGAGACGCTCCTCCGCGCCTTTTCCACTCTGGTTCGCGGCGGCAGCGAGGCCCACCTCGTGCTCATCGGAGGAGGCCCCTGGGAGAGCGAATGCCGCCGCGTGATGCTGTCGGAAGGCGTCGCCGATAGAGTCCACCTCACCGGCTATCTGGAGCGAGAGGCCGTCTTCGACTGGCTCGCCGATTCCGACGCCTACGCCTTCCCCTCTCTCACCGATACCCAGGGCGTGGCCGTGCTGGAGGCGATGGCGCTGGGATGCCCGCCGGTTGCGGTCCGCTCCGGGGCGGTGGAGGATGTCATCAGGGACGCCACCGACGGACTCATGGTGGAGGCGACCGTGGAGGGCTTGGCGGAAGGGCTCACAAAAGTCCTGGGAGACGACGGCCTGCGCCGCCGGCTTGCAGGTCATGCCCGTCTTCGCGCCGAAGACTTCTCCGCGAGGCACATGGCCGAAAGGCTCGTAAGCCTATACGAACAGGCGCTGTCCGGCTGAGTGGGGGGCGGAGCCGGAGAGGCATCCCCATCCATGGAGGCAATCCAGAATCATGTGTGGCATCATGGCGTACCTCGGCGGCCGCGACACGGTCGACGTGCTGCTCGAAGGCCTGCGGCGACTCGAATACCGGGGCTACGATTCAGCAGGCGTCGCCGTATCCGCCGATGGGAAGATCGACCTCGTCAAGGCAAAGGGTAAGATCGCGGTTCTGGCGGACCTGCTCGAGAAGAGGAAACCCGAGGGGCGCGCCGGCATCGCCCACACGCGATGGGCGACCCACGGACCCCCATCCAAGAAGAACGCGCACCCCCACCCCGACTGCGACGGGCACATCGCCGTCGTGCACAACGGCATCATCGAGAACTACCTGGAGCTGCGCGAGCAGCTCGAAGCCGAAGGCCACACCTTCCGCTCCGAGACCGACACGGAGACGCTCGCCCATCTCTTCGAGAAGTACTACGACGGCAATCTGGAGCTCGCCGTCCGCAAGGCACTCAGGAAAGTCAAGGGCTCCTACGCCGTCGTCGCCATCTGCGACAAGGAGCCCGGCCTCCTCGTCGCCGCCCGCATGTACAGCCCCCTCATCGTCGGGCTCGGCGAGAAGCCCGGCGAGAACTTCTGCGCCAGCGATCCCTCCGCCATCCTCCCCTTCACTCGAAAAGCCTACCTCATCGACAACGGCGAGATGGTGCTGCTCACCGCCGACTCGGTTCAGGTGAAGACCCTCGCCGGCAAGGCCGTCAAGAAGCCCATCTTCCACATCCAGTGGAACGCCGATAGCGCGGAAAAGGGCGGCTACAAGCACTTCATGATCAAGGAGATCTTCGAGCAGCCCCACGCCCTGCGGGAGACCATCGGCGACCGCATCGTCGGCCGCACCATGGACCTCAACCTCGAAGGGCTGGCCCTCACGGACGCCTACCTTCGCCGGGTGAAGAAGATCGCCGTCATCGCCTGCGGCACGGCCTCCTACGCCGGCATGGCCGGTCAGTACGCCGTGGAGAAGCTCTGCGGCGTGCCCGTCATCGTCGACGTCGCCTCCGAGCTCCAGCACCGGGAGAGCATGTTCGACAAGGACACCCTCGGCATCGCCATCAGCCAGTCCGGAGAGACCGCCGACACGCTCCAGGCCATGCGCATGGCCCACCGGCGGGGAGCCAAGCTCCTGGCGATCACGAACGTGATCGGCAGCTCGGTCGCCCGCGAGGCCGACGGGCTGCTCTACATCCATGCGGGGCCGGAGGTCGGCGTCGCCTCCACCAAGGCCTACACCAGCCAGATCATGGCGATGCTCCTCTTCTCCGTCCACCTCGGGCGCGTGCGAGGCACCATCAAGCCCCACGTGGCCCGCCGTCTGCTGAGAGGCATCAAGCAGCTGCCCGACCTCGCCGAGGAAACGCTCGAGCAGGCCAAGCACATCGAGAAGCTGGCGCGGAAGTATAAGGATGTCAAGCGCTACCTCTACCTCGGGCGCGGCGCCCACTACTGCTCCGCCATGGAGGGCGCGCTCAAGCTCAAGGAAATCGCCTATCTCGACGCCGAGGGATACGCCGCGGGAGAGATGAAGCACGGCCCCCTCGCCCTCGTCACCGACGAGGTCGCCATCCTCTCCGCAGTCGTGGCGGGGCCGCACTACGAGAAGTCCCTGGGCAATCTCCAGGAGATTCGCGCCCGCGCCGGCAAGGTCATTGCCGTGGCCAACCAGGACGATACCAACATCGCCAAGTATGCCGATGACGTGATACGAGTCCCGAAGACCGAGGAGGTCCTCTCCCCCGTGCTGGTCGGAATCCCCATGCAGCTCTACGCCTACTACGTGGCCGACATCTGGGACCGGGAGATCGACCAGCCGCGCAACCTGGCGAAGAGCGTGACAGTGGAGTAACATAACAACGGCGGCTCGCCCCCCGGCCCGCGGGCGAGTCGCCGATAGTGCGTGTTTCAAGCAGGCTGGGAGTGCTCGCGCCCGGAGGTCGAACTGGGAAGAGGGGCGAGCACGAGGGAGCCCGTGCTGTGGATCCGCGCAGAGACGAGGGGAAGGGGCGGGGCCGGCATGGCCGTCTTGCGAACGCCGCGCTCATCTGGCTGGTCTTCTCCAGCGGAGCGGCCGTCATGGGGCTGGAGATGTCCGCCTCCCGCCTCATCGCTCCCTACTTCGGGAGCACGCTGTCGGTATGGACCAGCCTCATCGGCCTCGTCATGATCTTCCTCACGGGGGGCTACTACCTTGGAGGCGCGCTCGCCGATCGCTACGCCTCCCGAGGACTGCTCGGCGGAGTCGTCATGGCGGCCGGGCTCATCACCGTCGTCGTCCCCGTGGTCAGCAAGCCGGTCCTGGAGGGGGCCTGGGGCCTCACGCCCAAAGCGGGCCT
>Ga0180437_10009237_pt1 | contig 12254 bp, 9 predicted proteins | sample SS_ome_4_FD_132410 | JGI IMG/M metagenome (GOLD analysis project Ga0180437, IMG submission 132410) | Hypersaline lake sediment archaeal communities from the Salton Sea, California, USA - SS_3_D_1 metaG | ecosystem: Environmental > Aquatic > Non-marine Saline and Alkaline > Hypersaline > Sediment... | reverse complement strand
TTTTGGTTATAAAACCATTTTCAAGTATAAGCAGCAAAAAGTGTTTGAAGTGTAAAGCTTTGTTACGCAAAGCTTTAGCAATGGAGCCTATGGGATTCGAACCCACGACCTCTTGCATGCCATGCAAGCGCTCTCCCAGCTGAGCTATGGCCCCTGCTTGATGCTCACCTTAGCAAACCTCGACCTGTTTGGCAAATACTTTTCACGCCCATTCAAAACACCGAAAGCTCTGAAAAATAACGATTGTAACTTAACTTTGCTGCCACGGGATGAACTCAAATAGCTTGATTTTTAAACACAGGTTCGATACTCTACCTGTGGAAGACAGGTGTCATAAAGATTCCTTTATCGAGAATTCACATCGTAGAGTCATTGGAAAACTGACTCAATGACTTGGTTAACCAAAAATATAATGGAAAATCACAGATTATTCCCGGGGTAACACACAGATGAAACTGACAAACATCTTTTTCTCACTTCTAATGTTTACCGTAATGACCCCCGTTGCCATATACGCCCAGCAGGACATCCAGTTACCAGGCAATCTCGAAGGGGCTGTCCTGGACGCAGTCGAAGGGTTCGGCCTGGACTCAACTGCCGGACAGGGCGGAAGGATTATCAGGGTCACCAATCTGAACGCCGATGGTCCGGGCTCGCTTGCAGAAGCCCTGAAAGCCGGCGGCCCGCGAATAGTTATCTTCGAACTAGGAGGCATCATCGACCTGAGAAAAACAACGCTGACTATCGAGACACCATTCCTGACGCTCGCAGGCCAGACCGCCCCCTCGCCGGGTATAACCATCATTCGCGGCGGAATAAAGGTATCGACCCATGACGTCCTTATCCAGCATATCAGCGTCCGCCCGGGTGACGCAGGTATGCCGAAAGAAAACAGATGGGTATCTGATGCCATCGCAACAAACGGACGTAATGCCTACAACATCGTAATAGACCACTGTTCACTCAGTTGGGCGACGGATGAAAATCTCTCCGTTTCCGGCCCCAGACTTGAAGGACCGGACCATACCAGCCATAACGTAACCTTCAGCAACTGCATCATCGCTGAGGGCCTTACTCCACATTCGAAGGGCTCGCTCATCCACGATTGCTGCCGGAACGTTGCGATTATTGGAAACCTCTACGCCAACAACGCTCAGCGTAACCCGTACTTTAAGGCTCACACTACCGGCGTAATCGTCAACAACCTTATTTACAACCCCGGCATCAAGGCCATTAAGGTAAGTCTTAAACACGGTCAGTGGAAAGGAGCTTCTTTCAAACCGGAACGCGCTAAAATCGCCGCAGTCTCGAACGTAATGATTAAGGGGAATGACACTCCCGAACCGATGGCTATAATCTCAGGCAGAGGAGATGTATATATGCAGGACAATGTCGCGCTCGACAAAAACGGAAATCCTGCCCCTATCAGAACAGGAGATATCAATGTTTTATCACAAAAACCAGTCTGGCCAACGGGACTAAAACCTCTCCCAGCCAAAAAGGTAATCGACTACGTAATAAAAAACGCAGGTGCCAGGCCAAAGGACAGGAACAACGTGGATAAAAGAATCATCAACGACTTCCTGCAACGCACCGGAAGAATAATTAACAGTCAGCAGCAGGTAGGAGGCTACCCCAAAACTGCAACGACATACAGAAAATTATCACCACCAGAATCAAACGTAAATCAGTGGCTGAAAAATATGACCAGACAGGTGCAATAAAACCGAAACACCGCAACATCACAACCACCCCACCTTGCATATACTGCCCCCCCCCGCTCTACTCTCTAAATGCTATCTGCTAAACGCTGTACCATACAGAGAAACTCTGACCGAAGTGGATAAATACCTGCTTTGGGCATCACAGGTATTTACAGCCGAAAAGCTTACAAAAACCACCTGAACCTGAGCATTTCAGACTTGCAAAAGAGCAGCCTTTACTTAAAATACAGAGTTTTGGTTAATTTCAGGGCTTGATTTATGTGGTTAAGGAATGTTTGATTCACTGACTGAAAAATTCAGCAGCGTCTTCAAGTCGCTTTCGGGCAGAGGACGGATTACAGAAGCGAATGTCTCTGACGCTGTGCGAGAGGTCCGCAAGGCACTTCTGGAGGCGGACGTTAATTACAAGGTCGTCAAGAAATTCTGCAAAGATGTAAAAGACAAGGCCATCGGCAGCCAGGTGGTAAAAAGTCTGCATCCAGGCCAGGTGTTTGTCAAGGTCGTAAACGATGAACTGACAAAGCTGATGGGACCGGTTGACAGCAGGATATATTTTGTCTCCCCAGGCCCTACCGTCATTATGCTCGCCGGACTGCAGGGCGGAGGTAAGACCACCACCGCAGCAAAGCTCGGAATATATATTAATAAGAAGGGCAAGAAACCTTTGCTGGTGGCAGATGACCTGCAGAGACCGGCCGCTATAGAGCAATTGGTCATCCTCGGCGAGCAGGCAAATATTGATGTTTACTCAGAAGAAAGCAAAAATCCCGTCAAAGTCGCCAGGAACGCTCTCAAATATGCGACAAAACAGGGGCACGATGTTGTTATCCTCGATACGGCAGGCCGACTGCATATCGATGAAGAGATGATGAGCGAAGTTGCAAATGTCGCAAAGGTAGTTACTCCGCACCAGATTTACCTCATCTGCGATGCAATGACAGGCCAGGATGCGGTGAATTCAGCGAAAGAATTTAATGAACGGCTCGAGCTTGACGGCGTCATCCTGACAAAGCTCGACGGAGACGCAAGGGGCGGTGCCGCATTGAGTGTCAAGGCGGTTACGGGAAAGCCGATAAAGTTCATCGGCGTAGGCGAAAAACTTGAAAAACTCGAAGAGTTTCATCCGGACCGAATGGCAGGCAGAATCCTGGGTATGGGGGACGTGGTAACACTGGTCGAAAAAGCTCAGGAGCACGTCGAACAACAGGAAGCAGAGAAAATCCAGAAAAAAATGACGAAGGGACAATTCGGATTCGATGACTTTTTGAAGCAACTACAGACCATAAAAAAAATGGGCGGGATGAAAAGTATGCTTAAAATGCTCCCGGGAGCAGGCTCGATGGGAGATATGGATTTTGATGACGTTAAGACAAAGCGCATTGAAGGTATTGTTCACTCGATGACATTGAATGAAAGGAAAAACCCTGAAACAATAAATTCATCGAGACGCAGGAGGATTGCCGCCGGGGCCGGCGTCGAATCTACTGAGGTCTCAGGGCTCGTCAAAATGTTCAAGAGAATGCGCAATATGATGAAGTCTTTCGGCGCAGGAAGGTTCGGAGGCCTCAAAAATCTGCTCTCCGGTGGATTGAATATGGATGCTTTAAGTGCTGCAATGGGCTCAGCCGGAAAGACAAGACAACGCTCCAAAAGAAAGCGGAAAATCCGAAGAAAAGGCAAGATAAAACGACGTTGACAGATAAAATTTCGATACGATTATACGGTAAAAAATAATACTCAATGAATTATCAACTGTATTTTGTTATCCTGTCAGAAAAGTAACCGAGTTTCGCAGCCCGCACCGGGCGGGCCGCGGAAATTAATTATACCGAAAAAGGAGAAAAATTATGTCAGTAAAATTGAGAATGACACGTATCGGAAGGCGGCATCGACCATTTTTCAGAATCCATGCGATTGATTCGCGAAAGGCCGCAAACGGAAAAATCCTGGAAAAGCTCGGTCATTATGACCCCATTGCAAAAGACCCGGACAAACAGCTTGTCCTTGATGCCGAGCGGGTCAAATATTGGTTGGATAATGGAGCCATACCAACAGAGACGGTGGCAAAGTTCCTCGACACACTTGGCATAAAAGACAAACACAGTGAGAAAAGACAGCGCCGACGCAATCACTCGAAATTGATGGCGCGGGCTCGAGAAAAGTATTTTACAAAAGCAGAAGAGCTGGCAGCTGAAAAGGCCGCCGAAGAGGCAAAAGCCAAGGCAAAAGCCAAAGCCGAGGCGAAGGAAAAGGCGGAAAAGGAGAAGGCAGCTAAGGAAGAGGAACAGAAACAGAAGGAGGCTGAGGCGAAAGACAAAAAAACCCAGGAAACTGAGACAACTACAGAGAAACAAGAGCCGGCAGAGACTGAAGAGAAAAAGGTCGAGCAGCCTGAAGCAAAAGAAAACCCAGCCGGGAAAGCCAAGGCAGACAAAGAAAAGGAAACCAAAGAAACCGAAGCTCAGGAAAAGACAAAGAATAAAGCTGATACGAAAGAAACTGAAAATCAGCAGACGAAGGACGATGAAAAACCAGGGGAGGAGCCTCAATAAAAAAAGCTGATTAAAATCAGTTTTTCGGTGAAACTAAAATGCGCATTGATTGTTTGACACTTTTCCCGGAAATGCTTGAGAGCTGGCTTAATTGCTCAATATTGAAGCGTGCGCAGCAAAAGGGGCTGGTCGAGGTAGTTGTTACAAATATAAGGGATTTTGCAGAGGGTAAATATCGCAAAGTTGACGACAGCCCATATGGCGGCGGCCCTGGTATGGTGATGATGCCGGAGGTTGTCTTTAGATGTTTTGAGTATGTACAGGAATTATCGGCGAAGAAGGGACAGGCCATTCTGCTCACTCCGCAGGGCAAAACCTTCGAGCAAAACAAAGCGATTGAGTTGAGCAGGCGGGAAAGGTTGATTATTATTGCGGGACGCTACGAGGGCTTTGATGAGCGCATTCGCATCGGGCTTGGTGCCGAGCAGCTCTCCATAGGCGATTATGTCCTCAGCGGCGGAGAACCTGCCGCTATGGTAATTATGGATGCGGCCGTGCGTTTAATTCCAGGCGTGCTCGGCGACGATGATTCGGCGAAAGACGATTCTTTTTCGAATGGCCTTCTTGAGTATCCACATTACACTCGACCCGAGATATTTCGCGGTATGAAAGTGCCGGACGTGCTTTTGAGCGGCAACCATAAAAAGATAGAGAGCTGGCGCCGGCAACAGGCACTGGAGCGAACGAAGAGATACCGTCCTGATTTGCTGCGAGGAAAGCACCAGGGAAACGATTAGCTTACGGCGATTTTGATTTGACTTGACCGTTTATCAGGGTTGGGTTAATTTACTTTTTTATGAGGCCGAAGTGGCGGAACTGGCAGACGCGCGGGATTCAAAATCCCGTCCTGGCGACAGGGTGAGGGTTCGATTCCCTCCTTCGGCAGTTGTTCTCTGATGTGAATCGCTTATTCCGCTGTAAAGGGAGACAGACGTCGAAGTTTTTCAATAATTGGTGGAATTTTTTCGACAGCATAGTCGATTTCCTCTTCGGTGTTGTATCGGCTCAGGCTGAATCGAATCGAGCCGTGCGCCGCCGTAAAGGGAACCCCCATCGCACGAAGAACGTGTGATGGCTCGAGCGAGCCGGATGTACACGCCGAGCCGCTGGAAGCACAGATACCCTCTCTGTCGAGCATCAGCAGGATCGCTTCGCCTTCGATGTATTCGAAGCTGATATTTGAAGTGTTTGGCAGGCGGTTTTGGGCCTCGCCGTTTACCCGGCAATCAGAACAGCGATTTATTATTTGATTCTCGAGTTTGTCGCGAAGCTTTTTCACCCTTGTATTTTCGTCATCCATATATTCACCGGCAAGCTCACATGCCCTGCCCAGACCGATAATGCCGGCGACGTTTTCGGTGCCCGCCCGTCGGCCCGCTTCCTGATGACCGCCTGCCATAAATGGCGATAGCCGGGTACCTTTTTTTACATAAAGAACGCCGATACCTTTAGGTGCGTGCAGCTTATGGCCGGATAAACTGAGCAGCCTGATTGGGCTGGCCGACAAATCGAGCTTTATCTTACCAACCCCCTGAACGGCATCGGTGTGAAAGATGGCGCCTTTAGAGGCCGCAAGTTCGGCAATTTTATCGATGGCAAACAAAATGCCGGTTTCATTATTGGCGTGCATTATTGAGACGATTGCAGTCTCAGTATCGATTTCATCTTCGAGCCGGTCCATATCGAGCATTCCAGTCTTATCGACCCCGATTTCAACGAGTGTATAGCCCTGGTTCTCGAGTTCGCGGCAGACCTGGAGCACGGCCGGGTGTTCCACACGGCTTGTTATGATTTTCCGCCTGCCCGGTGCGGCGGCAAGTATCCCTTTTATCGCTGTGTTGTTACTTTCAGTCCCGCAGCCGGTAAAAATTATTTCGTCCGGATGGCATCCAAGAAAGTGAGCTACCTGTTCACGCCCCTGTCTGATTTTGCCGGCCACCTCTCCGCCGAAACTATGCATACTGGAGGGATTGCCGTAAAACTCGCAGAAGTAAGGCCTCATCGCCTCGAAGACCTCAGGGGCAACCTGCGTGGTAGCGTTATTATCGAAATATATAACCTTCATTTTTCAGTCCCTGTGTTCGTGGCGCTCCTGCGATTGCTTATCTTCTTCGACGTAGAGCTTGTCGGAGACGAATTCCCTCAGCCTGGACTCTACCACCTCTTTAAGTGTGAATTCAGCAACTTTGCAGTGGGCGCACATCTCTCGGAATGCCACGATAACTTTATCGCCTTCGATATCTATAAGTTCGATATTTCCGCCGTGCGCACGAAGCGCAGGGCGAATCTGCTCGTTTATAGTCCGCTGTATCAATTGCATCTTTTGAATATTGGTGAGCCTGTGCGGTTTGGCCGGCCTGGAAACGGCAGCTTCTTTGATTTTGTTATTCTGCACCTGCCCTATTATCTTTTCAATTTCACCTCTGCACCCACCGCACCCCCCGCCAGCCTTACAATAATTGGTTACATCTTCAACACTGCTGAGATTGTTCTGACGAATCACTCTGACAATTTCTTTCTCGGTTACACCGAAACAGTTACATACGACCCTGCCTTCCAGCTTATGCTTTTTTCTGCCTCCCGTCCGGTAGTTTTCTATAGCGGCCTCGAGCGCCTCTCTTCCCATAACCGAGCAGTGCATTTTCTGCTCAGGCAGGCCGCCGAGATAATCGGCGATATCTTTATTCGTAACCTTTTCAGCCTCCTCGACACTCATACCCTTTATCATTTCGGTTAGAACCGAAGAGGTTGCTATCGCGCTGGCGCACCCGAAGGTCTTGAATCTGGCATCCTTAATCCTACCATCCTCATCGAGCTTGAAAGTAAGCCTGAGAGCGTCCCCGCACGCCAGCGAGCCGACCTCACCGATACCGTCAGGGGCTTCTATCTCGCCGATGTTTCGCGGATTGAAAAAATGGTCTTTAACTTTCTCCGTATATTCCCACATTGTTAGTTTTTGAGTGATTCCCGAAAATCATCAATTATATCGTCTATGTGCTCTGTCCCGACCGAGACGCGAATATAATCATCGGTAACACCGGCGGCGAGCTGCTCGGATTCGGTCAGTTGCTGATGTGTTGTACTGGCTGGATGAATCACCAATGTCTTACTATCGCCGATATTTGCAAGGTGACTGGCTAACTTGACGCTGTTAATAAATTTAATACCAGCTTCTGTGCCGCCTTTGATGCCGAAGCCTAAAATGGCTCCCTGTCCGTTCGGTAGATATTTCTTAGCGAGTTCGTAATCCGGATGTGATTCAAGGCCGGGGTAATTAACCCATGTGACCATATCTTGTTTTTCAAGCCATTGTGCTAATTTCAATGCATTCTCAGAGTGTCTGGACATACGCAGATGCAGCGTCTCTAATCCCTGCAGAAACAAAAAGGCGTTAAAAGGAGACATACATCCGCCCATGTCACGTAAAAACTGTGTTCTGGCTTTTATTATATATGCCAAGTCGCCAAAATTTTCGACGTATTTTACGCCGTGATAACTCGGGTCCGGCTCGGTGAGTTCCGGGTATCTGCCGCCCGACCAATCAAATTTGCCGGAATCAATAAGCATCCCGCCGATACTTGTCCCGTGACCGCCGATAAACTTGGTACAGCTATGCACCACAATATCAATACCGTGTTCAATTGGCCGAAATAATATCGGTGATGCAACGGTATTATCGCAAACCACCGGCATATTATTCTTATGTGCAATAGCCGCAATTTTTTCGAACTCCAAAACATCATTTTTCGGATTGCCGATTGTTTCGATGTAGAGCAGGCGTGTGTTAGCTTTAATAGCCTTGGCAAAATTTTCCGGCTTTTTCGGGTCAACGAATGTAACGTCAATACCCAGTTTCGCAAATGTCTGGCTAAACAGCGTAACTGTTCCGCCGTAAAGTGAATTTGACGATACAATGTGCTGGCCTGCTTTGCATATATTCAAAACGCCGGCTGTTATCGCCGCCATGCCGGAACTAAAGCCAAGACCGCCAGTGCCGCCTTCCATAGCAGCCAATCGTTTTTCAAGCACATCAGTCGTCGGATTCATCAGCCGAGTATAAATATTGCCGAATTCATCCAGTGAAAAGAGGCTGGCTGCGTGTTCGGTATCCTTAAAACAATAGCTACTCGTTTGGTAAATAGGCACAGCCCGGCTGAGTGTATCACTATCAGGCTCCTGGCCGGCGTGCAGCGCAAGCGTTTCGAGATGGTATTTTTTCTGGTTATCCATTTTAACAATCCTTTTTATTTTGCCGGTAAGGTTTCGACCATTCTTTCGAGCGCTTTTTTCGCCTTTAATCTCGTCTCCTCGTTGACTTCGACTTTGTACTTCATATCTTCAAGGGATGCGATGATTTTATCAATAGTAATTTTCTTCATATTAGGACATATCGCCCTTTCGCTTGCCGCGATGAATTCAATATCCGGGTTTTGTTTTCTCAGAGCGTGAATTATCCCTTTTTCGGTAGCAACGATAAATTGATTCGTATTACTTTCTTTGGCAAATTTGATCATTTGGCTGGTACTGAGAATTCTGTCGGCCAGTTCTTTTACCGCACTTGTGCATTCCGGATGTGCCATTACAATTGCATCGGGCCAGTGTGCCTTTGTTTTGTTTATATCATCTTTTGTTATCACTATATGTACATGACAATAGCCCGGCCACAATACGAAGTTTCGCCCACTTTTTTCGGCAACATACTGACCAAGATACTTATCCGGCACAAAGATAATCTCTTTATCTTTCGGCAAAAAGCCTGCTACCTCAGCCGCATTCGCACTGGTACAGCAGTAATCACTCTCAGCCTTGACCTCGGCGGAGGTATTGACATAGCAGACAACCAATGCATCGGGATGCCTGCTCTTCAATTCTCTTAACTGTTCAGCCGTTATCATATCCGCCATCGGACAACTCGCTTCTTTATCCGGCAAAAGAACCGTTTTTTCAGGTGAGAGAATGGCCGCTGTCTCTGCCATAAACAGCACCCCGCAGAAGACGATTACCTCAGCATCGGTTTTTGAAGCTTTTATACTGAGCTCCAGAGAATCACCGCAGAAGTCAGCCAGGTCCTGAATTTCGGCAGGCTGATAGTTATGCGCTAAAATTATAGCCTTTCGCTGATGCTTGAGGCGTTCAATTTTTTCCATCAGTTCTTTATTCAAGCTCGCTCTCCTGTTACTTTCCGGTGGATTTCTCACTTTCGCCATTCTTGTGTTTCGTATAAATCAGGTCCGCCTTGGCGGTGGATACAGTGACGCCGGGCGGGACCGATTCCTTTATCCAGACGTTACCGCCGATGACCGTGTTTTTCCCGATAGTTATATCACCCAGCAGGGTGGCCTCTGCGTATATGGTTACGTTATCTTCGATTGTCGGATGCCTTTTGCCGCCTTTTATTATTTTCCCTCTTTCGTCTTTCGGAAAGCTCAGAGCACCGAGCGTGGCTCCCTGATATATTTTTACATTGTCTCCTATGATGGTTGTCTCTCCGATTACCACCCCGGTACCGTGGTCGATAAAGAAGTTTCTGCCGATTTTTGCTCCAGGATGAATATCGATACCGGTCTTTGTGTGGGCGTATTCGCTCATCATACGTGGAATGAGCGGAACACTTTTCACACATAGTTCGTGTGCTATCCGGTAGGTGGCGATGGCGGTTATACAGGGATAGCTTACCACGATTTCCTCACGCGATTTTGCCGCCGGGTCACCGTCAAAGGCCGACTGCACGTCACCCTTGAGCATCTCTCTTATACGCGGAAGCTGGAGCAGTAGTTCAGTGGCGGCTTCATCAGCCGTTTCCTCACACGCACTGCTGTCGCACCTTTCCATACGGCATTGATACCTGCAGGCCCTTTCAATCTGTTCGAGAAGCTCTTCGTGAACCTGCGTTAATATATCTCCGACGACGAAGTCGATATTTGCTCTGGCCACCGCTTTTTTGCCGGTATAACCCGGGAACAAGAGCTCGGTGAGCAAATCGAGGATTTCAACGATTTTGTCTTTTACCGGCAGATTTGCAGCATCTATGAAGTTTATTCCTGCCTCGTCTTTGTACGTATGGGTGATTTCGCTTACGATTTGCTTGATTTTTGTGGAAGTTAATCTTTGTTTTTTTGCCATTTTTGCCTTTCCTGCATCCTCTTGTTTTTTATGAATAGCTTCTATTCTCTAAAGGGTATAAATCCACTGAAATGCTATACTATATACAATAGTTGGTCAAGCTTGACATAAGTAATATATCGTGTATAATATTTGTCGGCAGGGAGGTTTCCCATGCTGGTTTTACAGTGCTCACAGTTATTCCGCCAAAGGCGGAACCTGCCTGTGGATGGGTTTATTCGCCTGTGGCGTGGTTATCACCCTGAAGGGTGCGCCTTTTAGCAGCTTAGATGGGATTGGGCCAATGCAGGAAAGAAGGACAAAAAAAGTTGCTTTCGTTTCATCTTATCCACCAAGGAAATGCGGCATTGCGACTTTCACATCAGATTTGGTTACGAATCTTAATAAAGCCGCCGAGGGTGAAAACTTTCAACCTCTGGTGGTAGCTATGCGTGTGGACAGTTCCACTGAGTACGATGAGCCCGTCAAGTTTGAAATTCGCCGAAATGTCAAAAGAGATTACATCTCCGCTGCCGATTACATAAATTTCAGTCGCGTTGACCTCGTAAGTGTTCAGCACGAGTTCGGACTCTTCGGCGGCGATGCGGGTGCACACATTAATCTCCTGCTCGACAGGTTGAAAATGCCCGTCTTTACAACACTGCACACCGTTATAAATCGACCATCATCGCCATATTGCAAATCAATGCTTGAGCTGTGCCGAGCCTCCGACAGACTTATAACAATGAATCAGCGAGGCGTTGAAATCCTCGATAAGCTGTACAACGTGCCGCCTGAAAAAATTACCTTGATTCCACACGGGATACCAGAAATCCCATTTGTGGACAGCGACTATTATAAACAAAAGGTTGGAATGCAGGGCAGAAGGACAATTCTTACTTTCGGTCTTGTCAACTGCGATAAAGGTATTGAAGTTATGCTGCGGGCAATGCCAAGGATTATTGAGGCCGACCCTTCTGTTTTATATCTGATACTGGGGATGACACATCCTCTGGTATTGAAGCAGGAGGGTGAAGCATACAGGTCGTCTCTCCAGAGGCTTGTTAATGAGCTGGGCCTGCACGAGCACGTGATTTTTCATAACCGGTTCGTCAGCGATGACGAACTGCGAAATTTCTTATGTGCCACGGATATCTATGTTACCCCGTATTTGCAGGAAGAACAGCTTACCAGCGGCACACTTGCCTTTGCGGTGGGGTCCGGAAAGGCGGTGGTCTCAACACCTTACTGGGCCGCATGCGAACTGCTCGCCGATGGAAGGGGAAAACTCGTAAGCTTTAACGCCCCGCAAGAAACCGCTGACACCATTATTGAGATTTTATGTGACGACACGCTCTTCCATTCGCTCCGCCGGCGAGCCTATGATTACGGCAAAGACAGAACCTGGCCAAAAATCGGCAGCCGTTACTGGCAGTTGTTTTGTAAACAACTGCCTGTCGCCGTTACTATGAAAGCCGAACCGGCCGAATCAAGCCTGATTTCCAGTATTGAACTGCCGGAGCCATCACTGTCATACCTACGCAGACTAACCGATGATACAGGCCTGATACAGCACGCAAAGTTCACCATTCCGGACCGAAACTACGGCTACTGCACCGATGACAATGCAAGGGCGGTCGTAGCTGTAACGAACTATTACGCTCGAAACCCGCAGGCTGAGGCACTGAGATTACTCGATATCTATTTGTCTTTTATTGTGCACGCACAGACAAAGACAGGCCAGCTCAGAAATCTTATGAATTTCGATGAAACCTGGTCGAAAAAACAACCGAAGAACGATGCCCTCGGACGCTCTGTCTGGGCACTGGGAACTCTTATGGCAAATCCGCCGCTGCCGGCTCACTTCTCCATTGCA
>Ga0180437_10009236_pt1 | contig 12254 bp, 15 predicted proteins | sample SS_ome_4_FD_132410 | JGI IMG/M metagenome (GOLD analysis project Ga0180437, IMG submission 132410) | Hypersaline lake sediment archaeal communities from the Salton Sea, California, USA - SS_3_D_1 metaG | ecosystem: Environmental > Aquatic > Non-marine Saline and Alkaline > Hypersaline >... | reverse complement strand
TTGCTGTTCTTCTTTTTTTGAGTCATCAGTTCCTTTTCTTTGACTCAATTCTTCTGCAATATCCAAGAACTGAGAATATGTAAAAGGCAAATTCTCAACCTGCTCTTTTGTAATTTCTGAATGATTGTGTTTCAACATCAACCATGCTTGCAAGATTGAAGCTTTCACACCTGCAGTATATTCAATCAGCTCGGGAATTATTTCAGACCTCTTTGCAGTCTGAATCTTGTCTGCAAGCTGCTTGAACTGTTCACTTTCAACTGGCAGTGCTGCAAGTCTTTTCTTCATGTCTGCATAATATTCATCTTCTGCAAACTCATGCAAAACAGACCAGTCTTTGATGTTCATTTGCTGGAAAGTGTAAACTTCACCATCAATCTCAACCTGCTTGGTCTTGGTCACCATCTTTGTTAAATCACTCATCATCCACCATCCTTCTCAACAGATAAAATGTCAATGGAACTTCAGTTTTTAAGGTGTTGCAAAGACCTTTGTCACTGCACCGACACTTTCAAAACTGACTGTGAATCTCACTATGCCCTCTTGAGGAACAGTGATGTTGATATTTGAAATCCTGGCATCGAATTCAAGATACTGCAAAGGCAGTGTTGTATCTTGGATTTCAAGCTTCAGGGTGACAATATCGCCTTCGTTCAATGAAGGGGGATCTGCTGATATGTCTTGGGTTGTTTCCCAGTCCCCTTCAAAAGTTCCTGTGCATTCCTTGTTGCCCGAAATCCTGTCTTTCCATCCATCGGATTGAAAGTCAGTTGTTTCGATTCCATCCGAAGCAAGGTCTGCAGACCACTTGTCAATCCCAAGCACTTCTACGGCATTGGAAATGACAGCCCCTTCAACACCTGTGATGTGTGCCATCAAACATCTCCTTTCTAAAAAAGTTATTGTTCCTGAATCAAAATTTGATATTCTGCCATGTAATGCCATGCATCTTCGGGGTCTTTGAGTCTTCTGCTTGAGACCCTTCTGCAACTGACAGAATAATAATCAGCAATTGTCAAAATAGTATTATCAAAGCATTCAAAAAGTTCATCGGCAATTTCATTGATTTCTGCAGCACTTTGGTTTTTTGAGAAAATAGAAAATTGAATACTGTCATTTTCAAGCCTTGTGTTGAATGTTTCTTGATGTTCCGTCAGAATATGAAACCAAACCAAAAATGGAAATTCAGTGTTTTGCGGGGCTGCATCTGCATAGAACCTTTCATCCCCAAGAAGTGCCTTCAATGCTGCACAGGAATTGATTTTATCATATATTGCAGTGTCAAGTTGTGTTTGCATTATATTATTTCCTTCAGCATCTTGACAATCTTCTTTGATTCAGTTTTGAAAGCAGGACGAAGAAAAGGTCTTGCTGCCATCTTGGTTGTTCCAACTTCCTTGGTTGTTCCAACTTCAAGATAATATGCATAATTCAGGTTTGTTCCAATGAGCCTTGTCAGGGCTTCAGGTGCTTCATAATGGATTGAAGCTCTCAGTCTGCCAGTCTGCACTGCAGGGGCTTCACCTGCAGCACTGCTTCTGGTCTTGAATTGTCTGCCCGAATATATCTTGCCTGACTTGGGTTCACGCATCAGCTTTTTAATCTTGTTTGTGACCATGATTGCCCCTTTTGTCAGGATGGTTGCAGTCTTAGCAACTATGCTTGCATTTACTGCCTTTCCATTCCATTTCAGGCTGCCTGCCATGAATCACACCTTCTGTTCAAACAGGGCAAGAATCCAATGATGCCCCGCAAAGTTCCATTTATCAACATGAACAATGTCAAAGATTCTGTCATTAAATCCATCATTGAAAGTCAGCCGATGGTTGTTTTCAGTGATGTCAAGTTCTTGGGGCAGAATGTCAAAAAGAAAATCGGCTGCAACTTCAAGCTTCATATATTCTTCTCGTTCCCTTGCAGTTGTCTTCCGCATCCTGCCATGAAGGTCGGTGATGTACTCAGCCCAAGATTCAGCTTGACCCCCTTGCCCATCGGGGGTTCTTGTCACTTCTTCGATTGTGACATATAAATTGAACATATCTTGAATCATTCGATTGCAACCCTTTTATATCTTGACAGTTGTGCTGCATACCTTTCAACAACAAACCTGTCAATTAGATTCTGGTCATATCTTGTATAAGAATAATCGCCCAAAGTTTCAGATTTCATGCCTGTGTCAGATGAAGCTTCCCTGACTGCTGCAGCAACTGCAGAAGTTGCAATTCCCACAAGGTCATCGGGAAGTGAAGCAATGTCATCCCCATATCCTGCAGACCATTCTGCAAAGATTCTGCCATCGGGAAAACAATCATAATCGAGTTCAACCCTGCCTGTTTCCTTGTTCAGCGTGAAATCAAAGAAGGTTGTGTCATAATCAGGAATTTCAAGTTCAGCATAATCAGGTGACCTCGCAGGCTGTCCCCCGATTTCAACAAGGTCTTTCCCAAGATGGTTTTCATATCCCGAAGTAATATTGAAAACCCATCCTTGACCTGCAAGGGCTTCAATTTCTGTTTTCAATGTTGCAAGGGTCTTGTCTGCAATTTCAATATCTTCATCAACTTCAACTTCACCCCATTGAAACAGCCGAATGAATCCATCAATGACCTGAACTGAAGCAGACCTGCAGCCATCCCTTGTTGTCTTGACCTTTACAATTTCATCTGTGCAGTTCACCATTCTTTTTAACTTTGTCACAGGATATTGGGGCAGATATAAAATCTTGCCTTCAACTGTTTCAATCCAATCCCTATGATCAGTCAGATAAAATGACCTGTCACAATAATTTTCAATTGCAGCAGACATCATCGGAATAAGCAAATTTATCACGTCATCCTTGCTTGTATCTGCTGCAGCAATGCCCATGAAGGTCTTGACAGTTGCAAGGTCAGTCAGGTCACCCATGATTCACCCTTTCAGGATTTCTTCTTTTTCTTGGGCTTACCATCGGAAGTGTCTGCTTTTTTTGCAGGCACTGGCTTTTGATATATTGAAGCCCTTTTATGTTTTTTCAGAAAATCTTCAGCATCAGATTCTTTCATCAGTTCTACCTGACCCTTGAATCTGACTGCAACAAACCCTTCAGAAGTCAAAATTCACCCGCCTTTCTTCAGCAATTACTTCTTTGCTGATTTCTTTTTCGATGTCTTTTTTCTCTGCAGGCTTGACAATCTTCTTGTTCTTGTAAAGCTCGATGTCCTTGTCCTTCAGAACCTCTTCAAGCCTGTCTGAATCGATGACAGTGATTGTGTTTGTTTTTGTGTTGATGACTCTTGTATTGCCCATTGACTTGCCCTTTCAAATCAGGTTTTTCAGGTGAATGGGGCAACAGAACCTGACTGCTGCCCCCTTCAACCTAATCGCGCAACAGTTTAATCCCAAGTGTGAAGCAGAATATCTGCCCCAATCAGGTTTTCGAATGACCTGTGGGGTGAGTGCAGGATTGCAACTATCGTTGCATCCATTGTCTGTTCACCCCCGCCAAGTTCATCGACAACACACCTGACAAAAGGCTTGCCATCGGGCAGGTCTTCTGTTCTGAATTCAACAACAACTTCCTTGTCACCGTCAAGGTCTTCAAGGTCTGCTGAATTCGTGTATATGATTTCAGAGTTTGTGCCCAAAGCATCTTCTGCTGCCTCAAGCCTGACCCTGCCATCGGGAACATTGGCAACCGATGAAAGGTCAACAAGGAAACTGCCCTTGTCAAATTCTCTCATGTCATACCATGCCCCATTCAAGGTTGCGTCTGACAGGGTCGTGGTGACCCCCGCAACAGCAACATCCATGTTATCTGCAACATTTGCCATCATTTCGAAAATTCCTTTCTGTAAAAACCTATTATTAGCATTTCTTGACAGCCTGCCTTTATATTGAAGGCAACCCTGAAACCCCGAAAGAATCAGGGCTGCCTTTCATTCAATCATTCCTGTGGCGGGGCTTCATCAAGTGTCACGAAAGGCGAAAGCTGAAAACCTTCGCTTGCGTTTTTCGGGGTCAAGGGTGCTTTCCACCATCCCTTGCCATCATATCGAAGCACGAACCTGTAAGCGGTTTCGTCATAGTCAAAGCGGAGATGCATTGACATATCAGTCTTGACATTGAAACCTGCTTTGCCCCCTAACAGATATTGTGTTGGGTCAACCACCGAAAGGTCACCCTTCAGGTCTTTCGCGGGTGCTTTTTCAGTGAAGAAGCAAGGTCTGCCCATCAACATGTCATAGGGCTTGCCCGAAAGACCATTTGCAGGCATCCACATCGGGCTGTCCCCGATGGTTGTCTGTGTTAGCGGGGTGAAGTTTTCATGGTTTGCAATCCAGATGGCATTCATCTTGCAGGCGGGATGCAGGGACTGCCAAAGATTTGTCACATCGGCAGCAGCAATGCCTGCCCCTGTCCTTGTGATGGTGATTAGTGCAGGACTGTTCAGGAATCCTTCAGGTTTCCCTGCTCCATCCCCTTCGATGCAATCATCATCGACAAGGAAAGCGATTGCTTGAGAAAAGACACTGTTCAGGACTGCTTCAACAGAAATGGGTGAATCTTCAAGAAGGGCATTTGTGACATATACCAGCCCCGCAACTTCATGAAGGTTCAGTTCAACATTCCCGAATTTGGGTCTGCTTTTCGTTTTCTGTTCTTTTTCGGCAACCCTGATGATGTTGACTCCCCCGTAAAAATCGATGGGGTCGCCCGAATGGTTAGTGTCGAACATGGCGGGGATTTCAATCTTATTTGTTGCCATCGGAATAAACTGACATCTCGGATAGAAGAAGGCAACTTCCAGTGCCTGCTGAAGCAGTGCAGCTCTATACTGTGTCGGAACAAGGAACCCCCCCGCCGAATCTTCACCTTCCATCATGACATCCTTGAACAGGTTGTCTTTGGTGTTGCGGATGACTGCATTCTTCTGGCTAATTCCCTGCAGGTATTTGGTCAGGGTTTTAGACTTTTCAGCCTTGCTTTTCCTGACATCGTGAATGAAGTGACCGAAAGACTTGAACCCCCCTGTGGGGTCTTCTCTTTCAATGACTTCAACCTTCGGAAGTCTTTTGATGATTTCTTCTTGGGTCTGCTTGAATTCATCGACAATCGATTTGGCAACAGCCTGTGCCATTGCAGCCATCTTCTTGTCGTCTTCAGTTATGAATTCATCCCCTGTTTTTTCTTTCCCGTCAGACTTCTTGCCTTCAGGGTCAAAACCTTCATCCCCTTCTTTCTTTTCGGGAATGACAACTGCTTTGCCTTCATTCAGAAGACCCTGTGCAGTGTTGTCATCAACAAGCAGGGTTGTCCCTGCAGCAAAGTCACTTCCCTGTAACTTTGCATCTTTCAGCAATCTGATTTTCAACTTGAACCCCTTTCAAAAAAGTAAAGTTGAACTTGAACAAAAACCTATTTTTTCAAAGTGAGCATTCAGGATTTTGGTCACTCCATCCCTTTTGGACTGTGAACCTTCAAACCTTGCCCAATGCCCTGTTGACAGCTTTCTTTGTTTCATTTACCATTCTTTCATCGGCAGTTTCAACAACCTGAACATAAGTCTGTTTGACTTCGGGTTTTTTATCTTCTTCAATTATCATGCAGAAACTTCTTTCGCCCGATGCAGCTTCAAAAGGACTGCATGAATAACCATGTTCTGAAATCCATTTCCTTGCTTCTTGTGCAGTGAACTTGTCCTTGCTGAATCTGATTGATTGCAGTTCAACAGTTTCCTTGCCATCGGTTTCCTTGACCCCGAAGATGGCATGAATGCCCTTTCCAAACCTGTCATTCTGCCTTCTGAATCTGACATATTGTTCAGGGCTTGTCTGCCTGCAAGCATGTTCATTCGGAAAAGGTTTCATATTCGGGAACATTTCAGCAAGTGCTTCTTCTGACTTATATTCAAAGTCAATCCTGTCACACTTGATTTCTTCGGGTTTCTCAATTCCCAGTTCCTTCAAGGTATCATCCGAAATCTTCAACAGCCCCTTTGCAACCGAAGTTGTCAGGGCATTGATGTTTGCAGGAACAGAAACTTTGGAATGCTCAAGCAAAAGCCATTTCGTGTAAATTCTTCTGGTTTTTTCAGGGTCAATCTTGATGCCTGATTTCGCAAGTCTTGTGATTAGCTTTGACCAGCCATCTTCATTCTTGTTGACCCATTTCAAAGGCACAAAACCGACTGAAGAAGTTTTCAGATGACCCTGCTTGACAAGTTGCCAAATTTCTTCAGCCCTTTCTGTCTGTGCATAAACTGTCTTTGCAATAATGCCCCGTTCATCCGCATCAATCCATTGGTCAGAACCGATGGGGGGCAGTTCATAGTTGTGACCCCATAACACTTGCGGGGCTTTTCGGAATTCTTTCAGGTCACAACCTGAAGGAAGAAGTACTTCACCATCCCTGTCAAGGTCTGCTGTTGAAACATAGGTAATTTCAGCCCGTTCACCTTCTTTGAAATCTGCCTTTGTTTCGACAATATGACTTTTTCTGATAAAGGTTTCGGCATCATGTGCTTCAACAACTGCCTTCAGATAATCAGGCAGTTCATCCTTTCGCAAGACTTCAGTGACAAACATTTTTTTTATCCTTCCCTAATTTCTGCCCGTAAAGTGCATCGGCAATTCGGATGCAATGGGGGTGAAAGCACAGGTTCATAATTGAAATTCAATGTTCCTGCATCGGGAACTGTCAAGCTTTCACCTTCTTCAAAGAAGTTTGCCCCAAGTGCAACAGTCTTGCCATCAATGTCTGTGCAGAAGGGACAGGCATCAGCCTGTGCATCCCAAATTGTGGCACTGACAACTTTCGATTGTTTCCATGATTCAACCATCCCCCGATGTGCAGCCCTTGTTGATTCGGTTCTGGCAATCTGTTCTGCTTTCCAAGTCTTCATGCCCTGAAAGAAGTTTCTTGTTCTTGTTGTCAATTCAGGAATGCTTTCACCTGCTTCAAAGCCTTGTGTCATCTGGCTTGCAAACTCTGCAGAAACATTTGCAACTATTCTTTCAGCAAATTTGAAAGTATATTCATCAAGGAATGTGACAATTTCGGGGTTCAGGATATTGAATGAAATGCCTGCCCCAAGACCCTGTGCAGCCCTGACCCCACCCCGAATCAACTGATTCCTGATTTGTTCACCCATTTCAGCATTTACAAGGGCAGCCCATTTTTCCCTTTGAAACATTTCTTCTGACCAGATGACAAGACCTTCACCCTGCTTGTTGATTCCATTCGGAACCAATGACTTCTGTTCCTGCAGGATTCGAATCAGGTCTTTTTCCATCTTTGCGAAAATGTCCTTCATGGTACTTGCCATCTTCGGCACTGCCTGCCAAAACCAAACCGAAGTGTCAATCTGCTTGACCTGTTTGCTGCCATCTATCATGTGCAGGTGAACTGAAGTTGATTTGCCTTCATTGTCCTGATTGCTCTGCATGTCAGGTCTTGTTGATTCACTTGAACTGACAGGGATTTTGTTGAAATCCATCCATGCTGAATCACCCCATTCAACAGGTTCTTTGCCTTCTTGTTCCCTGACTTCATTGATTGTGATGACCCCCCTGTCAAGATAATCAGTTGATTTTTCATGTTCAAACTGTTCGTCTTGCGGAATGTTTTCATCGAAAGCAACAAACAGTCTTTCATCATATTTCGGCATCAGGTCTTGATTCAGTTTATCCTGAACCATGACCAGCCTGCCCTTGATTGTGTCCCTTTGATATTGCACTTCACCTATTTGAGCATTTGCAAGGTTGACATCTTCAGAAGTGACCTTTGACATCGGCACACCATATGCAGCAAGGATTTCTTCCCTTGTGATTTTCCTGCCTGTTGTGTTCTGCATGTCACGGGGCTTGAATCCAACTTCTTGAAGGTCGAGTTCACCTGTCAGAACTGCAGGCAGCCCTGTTTTCCTGCCCCCGTAAAGCTGCATCCATTCTTCCCGAAGCTGTTTGATTTGCTTTCTTTTCAAGTTCTGCTTGTGTTTGATAACAAAGTCAGGTCTGCCATTATTCTTCAGAAGTGATTGTTCATAAAGGTCGTATGCTTCTTTTCTTTGCACTGCCATCCAAACTGCCTGCATCGGGCTGAAGCCATAATAAATGTCAAAGGGATTTGGGAACTTGACATGCAGAACTTCTTCAGGGGCAAGGGCAACCCTGTTGTGTCTTTCTTTTCCGTATAAATAGCCCCTGATGAAACCTTCACCTTCTTTTTCGGGAACGATTGTCAGCCATTGACTTTGCAGAATCCAAAGACTTTGCGGAATGCCCAAGTTGTCAAGCTGCATCCACAAGTAACCATCCCCTGTCAGTTCTGCAAACATCTGCAACTTGTTTAAGAGTTCAAACCCATCGTCATACTGATTTGCTTTTTGCCAAAGGGTTAAGAAGGGGTGGTCAACAACTTCTTCAACCATGACTGCCTTATTTAGTTTGTTCAACTGCAGCCACTTATGTTGTTTTGATTCCTTCAGCCATGTCAACTTCTTTCTTGAAACAGGTTTTGTGTCAATGCCTTTTCTTAAATTCGGGTATGCCTTTTGACCTGCTGAAGTTGTGACATATAAACGCAAGGGAACAGAAGCAACAGCCTGTGCATTCTTTGAAGCACAGACAAAGACCCAGTGCCGATAATGCTTGACAAGTTCATAATTTTTCAGGGTTTCGATGTCTGCATGAATTTCTGCGTTTCTGAAAACGGGTTGCGCAACAACAGCAGTGACTGTTCTGCTGAATGCCTGCTTGATTCTGTCCATCAAACCCATGCGCTTTCCCTTTCATAAATCCTGTCTTCAAGTTCATCCCTGTCGAGTTCTTCTGCTTCTTCTGTCAACCGCTTCTGCTTTGATTCAACAAGTGACCTGACATGAACTTCAACCTTTTCCTTCAGGTGCATTGCAGCATACCTGGTCATATCCATTGCATGGTCAAGACCCTTTGCGGGTTTTTCCTGCTTGTCATAATGATATGACTCGACTTCAGTCAGCCAATCATCGATACCTGAACCATCTTTTTCAACAGTCAGAGCAGGTCTGCCATCACCCCGAATTGCAAGCCTGTCACGGACAGCTTGAATGCCTTCAAAAATATCATTGTTTGCTTTATAGCAAATCAAGCCTTCAGCTTCTGCATCAGCCCTTAAACCTGCAGCAGAAGGGTCAAAAACATGTTCTTTGTCGGGCATCTTCAACTGCCATTCAGAAGCTTTCATGTCTTTGGGCTTCAGCTTTATAATCAGACCCATCCCGAATGCTTTCAGCTTCTTGATGAAATCTGAAGGCAAGACCTTTGTTTCATAGAACATCTTCAGCAGGTGCATTCTGTTGTCTGAATCAATGCCCCAAAGACCTATCACTGCAGGGTCAGAATATCCTTCATCGACTGCAAGCAAGAACCATTCAAATTCTGAAATATCCCTGTGGACAACGTGTGTTTCTCTGTCAAAGTTGTCATAAATCAGACCTTCAAACGCAACCCATTTTCCAAGAACAAACCTGTCCCGATATTGACCCGTAAATTTCGCAAGCATGTCAATGTAGTCTTGCGGCAAGAAAAAGTTGTCTGTTGACTTCGATTTGAAAACAGCCCTTGTGTTGTCTTTTTCCCTGTAAAATCGTTCAAACAGGAAATGTGATGGGGCATCGGGGTTTGTCGCAAGACCTAATTGCCGATGGGGGTCTGCAGTGTTGCGCAACCTGCCCAAAAGCATTATATATTCATCCTTGTCCATTTCCCTTGCTTCATCAACAAAGGCACTGCCCAAGTTCAGGGATGCAATCCGCAAGGGGTCATCAAGCCCCCCATAATATATCGAACCTGCCCCGATAATTCTGACCATGTGTTCTGACTTGTTGTGAATATAAGACCCCTTTGGCAAGACAGGGGGCAGATTGCCATCCCTGTCAAGAAGAACCCGAAGTGTTGTGGCTTTGAGACTTGTCAAGGTTTTTCTGAACAGTCCCACAAGGTTGCCTTTATGCAAAGCTTTCTGCACTGCGCAGTAACAAAGAATCCGTGTCTTGCCTGCCCCGAATGCCCCATCATACATCTTTTCTTTTGCATTGCAGAAAAGAAAGTCATACTGCTTAGGAAGCAGTTTCACTTCAACTTCGTTTTCTTCAAGCAATGATTGAATCAATACATCACCAAACCTTCAATGTCAGAAACAGGCAGCTTCTTGACATGACCATCAACAAGCTTCTGCACTTCCCGATTCAGGTTGACAGAATTGACCTTCATGATAATTCCAATTTCAGCAAGAAATGGAACATTGTATTTTGTGATAATGCCCTGAACTGTCCTTGCAGTCTTTTCAGCAATTTCGGCAATTTCATTCTTTGCGAGTTCAACCCGCAAGCCCAAGTCAGACTGCAATTGAATATTCACTGATTCTGAAACAAGTTCTGCAGCTTCACGTTCAGCTTGATTCATTCATCACCTGCTTTTGTTGTTCCGTTCAGTTTGCCATTTGCTTTGTTTTCTTCATGCTGTGCTTTGTCAGGTGCTTCAGCAACACTGAACTTCAGAATAGTCTTGCTTGTTGCATCGACTTCGTGAATCTGCTTTACAGTTCCATCGATTCTGTCAAGCAGTTCCTTGCATAATTGGGCATTGCCCTTTTCAAGGCTGAACATAAACATCTTCTTTGCAAGTGCCTGCCCCCATGTCATTTTCTTATAACCTTTGATTGTGCAGGGTTTCTTTGACAAGTGCCGAAGCAAGGCAGTGATTGAATTCATTGAAGGTGCATTGCCGATATCCTGTTCGCCATTCTTGGGTCTCCCTGAAGGATTGCCTGACTGTCCCTTCTGGAATCCATGATTGTGACCTTTCTTAAAAGTGCCATCGTCATTTCTGAAGGGGTCTTCAGTTGCCCTGTTGTTGATGTCATCGAATTCGGGGTGTTCAGGTTCTTGATATTCCTGCTCTGAATCATTGCTTGCGTTTTCACTGCCTTTTTGATTCATTGAACTTTCCCATTGTTCAAATTGAAGTCAACTTCTTTTCTGTCTGCTTAAAATTTACAACCGAAAATGATTGTTTGCAAAGAAAATGTTTCAGGGGGTGTTGAGTTCCATTGCGGGGGTTTTGAAAAAGGGTTGAGAGAAAAAAACTTAGTCTCGCGCGCGTGCGCGCGTGTATTACTCTTCTCTTCTCTTCTCTTCTCTTCTCTTAAGGCACATGTGACGTTAAATCGGGTAAAAATGCGAAAAACTCCAGAAAAACCCCTGTTTTATGATTTCACGTAAATGGACTTAAACTATAGACAGTATCCGAGTTAGGTATGTTTTGGGGGGCATCTAAAACTCCCGAAAAACTTTTGAAAAACCCCCTACGTATTAAATGAATAATTAAGTAAAGTATTGATTTTTTACGATTCAATAATATTGATAACTCTATAAACCCCTTGACAACTCTGAAAAACTCTTGTAAACTCTGGTGTTTTGAAACCTGTTTTGTTGGAAAGGATGTGTAGTATGTCAAGACCAAAAGCGGTTGATGGCGAATTTGATTTTGAAGGCAACCTGTTTAAGATTCAGATAGTCGGATGGGGCAGTATTATCAAGCCTTTCAAGGATAATGATATATTGTCTGTGGTGGTTCCGGCGGCCTTCACAACAGACCTTTTGAACGATGAACCATTATCTGTAAAGGGGCTTTATTTTGACCTAATTCGGCATGTTGCGTCATGTTTTCAAAGCAAAGGAATTTTGGCAACTTCCGAAGATGGCTTTTTGACACTGGATTTTGCTTGTAGAATCCTGAAAAGCTCTAAGTCCGAAACTGTCTTGTGTTTAAGACGTCTGATTGCCATCGGGAAAATAAAGGCTTTAACCCCGACAACGCAGTACAAGCCCTAAAAGTTTTTTCGAGTTTTTCGGGATGTCATCCCAGAGCATTTTCCTGACTTCAGGAAAAAGGTACAATTCTGCATGGTTTTGGGGCTGAAAAAAACTTTGTCTTTTTTTGAAAAAAAACCACGAATCGTGTTGACAAGTCCCACAGTTCGTGGTATTCTATAATAGAACAAATGGCATGGAGGCGAATCATGGAAAGCACTCAGAAACGAATCGAAGTCAAGTTGACAAGCCTAAAATGGATTGGAATCCTTGACGCGCAATTTGGGGGTCACTGTCTTTTTTACGGAGATGCGAAACGTCTTGGCGTTAAAAAGGGCGACACCATTTTTGTAGAAATGACGCCGGGAGATTACCAAGAAGCGGTTCTTGGGGATTATGTCGGTTGGGACAATAAGCGCAACTG
>Ga0180437_10009232_pt1 | contig 12258 bp, 7 predicted proteins | sample SS_ome_4_FD_132410 | JGI IMG/M metagenome (GOLD analysis project Ga0180437, IMG submission 132410) | Hypersaline lake sediment archaeal communities from the Salton Sea, California, USA - SS_3_D_1 metaG | ecosystem: Environmental > Aquatic > Non-marine Saline and Alkaline > Hypersaline > Sediment... | reverse complement strand
AGGGTGATCGGACTGTCGCCCGTGCCGCCCCCGCGCAGCTTCAGCCCCTCGTTCCAGGCGCAGCCCCTCTGCAGCAAGATCTCAGAGCCGGCCGCGAAAGTCTCCCGGCTCACCCGCGCCAGGCTCTTCCACGCACTCCCGGGGCTCGCACCGTCGTTACCGTCGTTGCCGCCGACTGGGTCCACGTAGAACGTCATCGTCTCGCCTCCTTCCTCAGGCCCGCGAGGCCGGCCTCACTCCCCAGGATATCGAGCGCGCTCTAGCCGGCCCAGGGCTGTCGCTCAGCCTGTATGGCGCGCCCTTCCTGCACCGCCTGTTGGCTCAGCAGATACAAGTAGTGATCCTGCGAGGCCTCGGCCAGCGGGTAGAAGTCCTTTCCCGTTTTCACGTACTCATCCATCTTCATGAGGCAGCTTGCGATCGCCACTTCATCATCGGCGAGCGACGCCGGAGCACAGGGGTTGTGATAGACCCACTCCTCGCCCGCGATGTATCCCTGGAGGTAGTTGCCTTCGAGATTGCTGCCGACGCCCGCGGTCCGGCGCACGAGCTGTGCCTCTATGGGCGTCCGGTGATCCTTCAGATAGATGATCCGGTCGGTCAGTATCTCGCCGCGCTCGCCCCGAACCAGAATCCGCGTGTTGCGAATCCAGCCGAAGTACTGGTCATCGGTGAAGTCGAGCAGCCCAAGTCTGTCTTCGAAGTCCAGCCAGTAGAACTCCTGGATGGAGTCCTTGGCCGTTTCCTCCTTGTGAGGCCCGCCTTTGCCGGGCGCCACCACGATCGGCGAGGTGAACCGCAGACCCGTGATCGCGGGCGTCTCGAACCCAATGCCGAGGAACCTGCGGACGAGGCTAATGCCGTGATAGCCATGGCCGACCGAGACCTGCGCCTGGCTAGGCCTGCCGATGAGACCTCTTGCGAGCAGAGCACGCAGGGCCGCGTGGTGTGGCTGAAGGTGATACTGCTCGGCAACCTGAATGCGGGCGCCGGAGTCCGTGAGCCGGTTGACTTCGATCAGCCCCGGCAAATCAGGTGCAGGCGGCGTTTCCGAGAGCACCGGGATTCCGCGCGCGGCCAACTCTTTCAGAAATCCCGGGTTCGCCTCCCAGCTCACCGAGGTCACGACGAAAGAGGGGCTCGTGCTCGCCAGCATCTCATCCAGCGTGGCGAACGTCCTCACACCCCACGTTTCCTCCAAGGCGGGCCGCTTGGCCGCGTTCCGCACAACCATGCCAGTGATGTGGAACCGCTCGGGCATGGCCTTCATGATGCGCAGGTAGAACTCGGACCGCCATCCGGCCCCGACGATTCCGTACTTGATGACACTCATCTCACCACTCCTCCATCGATTGCCGGAGGCTTGATTAGACGGCACCCACCTCGAGCACTGTCAGAGAATCCGACGGAAGCGAGATCTTCACCGCTCCATCCTGCACCGCCGCCGCCTTCGGCCCCGACCAAGTCGGCTCGAAGTCACCGGGGCCCTCTCCCTGCCAGACCCATCGCCGCGCCGATCCGGACTCGGGGCCGCCGGTGATCGCCACGGTCACATCACGCTGGCTGTCATCCTTGTTGATGAGGAAGACGCTCAGCTTCTTCCGGTCCTCGGAGCAGCTGGCGAAGGTACGCATCCGCTTCGGCTCGGACGCGGCCACCATCGTCTCCCGGAGAAACTGGCTCCAGATGGCCAGCGCCCGCCCGGTGGGCTGAAGCTGGTTGAGGTCGTCAACGGCATCCCACAGGCTCGGCGTGTCCGCAGGGTGGCTCACCCAGCGTGTGTTCCAGAGCTGGGCCATGTCGAGTTGCTCGATCTCCAGCAGCGTGCCGAAGATGTCGAACGCCACCAGCCCGTGACCGAGGTCGTTGACCTTCGGCCAGCCGTCCTCCGACCAGTCGGCCGCGTTCAGCTCGGTCACGGTCACCCGAAGACGATCCGCAAACCCCGGCGGCCCCCATCGCTGTGCGGCTTCGAGAACGCTGACGGCATCATGATGGGCCTCAGGGTAGCCGGGGGAGTGATCTCGATAGGCTTCGTAGCTCCCCCACTTCCAGCACGAGTAGACGTGTACGACTCCGACATCTATGTGCTCGGCCGCTGTCTCGAAGACCACTTCCCACCACGGGATATCGCTGGTCGGGCCGTGCCTCCCACCGCCCTCTGCCCGCGGCGGACCGTTCGCGCCGATCTTGATGGAGGGGTCCACCTGCTTCATCGCGAGGGCGAACTCCACGAGATCCCGTGCGTAGTCGTGCACATCCACGGCATCGTCGATGTACCCCTCGTTGCCGATCTCCCAGTACTTGACGCCGTACTTCTTCCTGACGTTGGCGTACTCCACCCAGCCGACCGCGGTGTCGAGCAACCGCTGCTTCGTCACGGCGCATTCCGGAGCGTGAAGCGCGTCATAGCATACTACGAGCGTGGGCTCGGCCTCGAGACGTCGGCACATCCCCATGAACTCATCGAAATCGAGCAGCCGGACGTTCCATTCGCCATCCGGCGATTGGAGAGGCCGCTCGCGGCCCTTCCGCGGTCCGCAGGCCAGCGTCGGCCGAGGCCGGTCGAAGGGCGGCACGGACCACAGGTGGTTGTCCGACTTGTCGCCGCCCGGAAACCGGAGAGAGCGGACTCCCATCTCTCTCAAGGCAGCTTCGAGTGGTCGCGCGTCCGACAGGCGATTGGCGTCGTCGTCAACCAGGTAGTCGACGTTGATCCCAATGATACGTCGGTCAACCCGGCGGATGACCCTCGAGACATCGACCTCAATGGACGCTGTCGGCATCACAGCCACCTCGCTGAATTCTCGCGCCGCCGCCCGTGCATATCACGCGAGCTTGATGACGGCCACACCGTACCTATCGAGCTCGATGTTGTCGCTCGTCGTGCGGCCGCTCAGGAGCTCCTTCTTCCCACGGGGAACCGCCACCGTCTTCTGCTCTTCAGCATGGTTCAGCAGAAACAGGAGCTTTTTTCCGCCGCCCTGTCTCACCGATACCTCCACGCCCGCCGGCGGGGTGAGGGGGGGCTCGACCTTTGCAGCTTCCACGAACTCGGCGATGAGCTGGTCGTAGAAGCCCTCCTCAGCAGCTACCATCCCGATGTAGTACGCCGTCCCACGGCCGAATCGGTTGCCCGTCACGGCGGCGAACGGCTCGAGATGCCACTGGTCGTAGCTCGCCAGCACTGTCGCTCCTTCCGGCTTCACCCAGTCGACGTACTGAACCGCAGTGAACCTGCCCTTCAGGGAGCCCTTCCCCTCGACCGGATACGCCATTTCATCGTCGAGCGCCTCATACTCCTCAATCACGATGCCGAGCGCCTCCGAGAGAAGTCCCGGCAGTGTGCGCTCATGACACAGGTTTGTCTCGTCCTTCACCGCGAAGCGGCAGTCGGCGACGAGCACGCCCCCGCCCTGCACATATTCGATCAGCCTGTTTGCCGCGGCGTCCGGAACCACGTGGAAGTCCGGCGCGATCACCAGACGATACTCTGTGAGATCCTGGGCAGGGCTCACCATGTCTACGTTCACTCCGGCGCGAAACAGCGCAGAGAAATAGCGCTGCATTGCCTCGTGATAGGTGTTGCCGGAGAAGCCGGGCTGTGTTCGCAGGGCCCAGATGCTATCGTAGTCATAGACGATCGCAACGTCGGCCTTGGGCGTGGTGCCCTCAAGCTCCGGGCCAAGCCGGAGGAACTCCTTGGCTGTCTGTGCCGCCTCGCGGTAGCGTCGCAGAGGCTTTCCATCGTGACCCAGCAAGCCGTGCCAGTACTGCTCCCGCCCGGCCGTGCAGGTGCGCCAGCGGAACCATACCTCGCCGTCCGCCCCGCTTGCGAGGTGCTGGTATGCGACCTTCCTCATCTCCTGCGGCCGCGGGTTGCGGCCGAAGGTGGACCAGCCGCCCGGCCCCGCCGTCTGCTCCATGATCCAGTAGTTCTTCCGCTTCAGCCCCCTCATCACCGCCGCAGCCGCCGATACGCCGCACGGCACTTCGGGCGCGCCCCACACCGCATAGCTGTCCCAGCTCACGTGATCGAGGTCAGCGGCAAGATCGTAGTAGTCCAGATCGCTGAAGAACCCCATGAAGTTGTGTGTGATGAAGTGATTGGGACAGAGATCCCTGAGGATTCGCACCTGATCCCGCTGGAACCGCACATTGAGGTGGGAGTAGTACCGCTGCCAGTCCAGGCACAAGCTGGGGTTATGCGTCCTGAGCTGACCGTCTCCAGCGTGTTTCCAGCCCTGACCGGAGTCATCCGGTATCTGGATCTCCTCCCACGTCGTGTACTTATGCCCCCAGAAGTGCGTCCCCCACCGGATGTTGACCTCGTCGAGAGTGTGATACTTGGAGCGGAGCCAGTCCTGGAAGCCGGCCCGGCAGCCGTTGCAGAAGCAGACAGGGTGTCCGAACTCGTTGTCGGTTTGCCAGCCGATCAGGTTCGGCGTCTCTGCGAAGTGCTCGGCCATCGCGCGGGTAATCCGTTCGCTGAGGAGACGGTAGGCGCCTGAGGTGAAGCAGTTGTTCTTCCGCACTCCCCACGTGATGCGCTTCCCGTTAGCCTGCATGGCCAGCGCCTCTGGGTACTTCCGGGCGACCCACGCGGGCATCACTGCCGTCGGAGTACACAAGATGGCCGAGATGCTGTGCTTCTCCAGTATGGCCAGCACGTCATCGAGCCAGCCGAACTCGTACCGGCCCTCCATCGGCTCCATCTCGACCCACGCGAACTCGGCCAGCCGGGCGACGTTGAAGCCCGCTTCATGCATCAGCCTAGCGTCGACCTCCCAGCGCTCGCGCGGCCAGTGCTCCGGATAGTAGTCAGCGCCTACGTACATGACCTTCCTCTCTCCAGGGCACAGCCAGTTCCTGCGCGTCTCGCGACGGAATCACCCTCGGAGGCCCGCGCCGCCCTCGTGCAGTGGGCCTAGATGCGCCCTTGTGTTGTCAACCTCACCGCAGCCCAGATACCACCGTTCAGGAGATCGCCCACGATGAGTCCAATGGCGAAGGGAATGCTCTTGCGGTACAAACGGAGCCCACCGTACCTGATAACGAGTACCTTGCCGATCCAGCCGATGAAAAAAGGCAGGTACCACCAGTGTGAGCCCCAGGTGTTCGATGCGATATAGCCGACGGGGTGGAACGGCCACCACCAGAAGCGGAGACGCATAAGGCCCAGTGCGACAACCACCGCGGCACCGGAGAGCAGAGCGATGACCCCGTTGACGTCCGTCTTGGCCGGGTTGGACAGGAAGGATACGATCCTGCCTCCATCGTTTATGCTCTGCGGGCCGAGCCACCCGCCGCGGCTGCACGACAGCCCGAACCACCCATAGTCGTAGATTCCCGTGAGCCCTATGTAGATCCCAACGATCAACGAGAGCACAAATCCCGCAGTAATCGCGGCCGTCAGCCGACGCGCGCGAATGCGCGCCGCGTCGGCGATCTTGAACGATTCCAGCGCGCTGCCGGTGAAGACCTCGAAGGAAGTGCTAAAGCCCGGCGTGTAGGCCCAGCGCATAGTCACCAGCGTTACCAGCTCGCTCACCCTGAAGGCATGGCTGCCAAGGGGAACCTGCGCGACGTCTTGGATCTGGATGGGAAAACAGAGAAAGCCGAGGCCGGTCTCGGCCCGCAGTCGCGCCCAGGTGGCGAAATACCCAATGGTCAGCGCGACGATCAGGAGACCGAAGAGCACCCGGCAGTCGGACAGCCAGAAGAAGTAGACCATGAATGCAAACGTCGCGACGAAGCCAATGAACGCGAGGCGATAGCTCATCGGCTCGTCGGCGTCTTCGCGGGCGGACGCAGAGCTGAACGCGATGCGCGCGGCGCGGGCGAGGTGCTTGCGCGCGATCCACAACACCCAGACAGCCAATGCAACCACGGCACCTCTGCCCTGATAGTACGGCGCCGGAAAGGACGTCGTCCACCAGTCCTCGGGCCGCATTGGCGTCGCGCCGGCCGCAATCGCCACTACTGTAAGCAGGTGGCGAACCACCGTGAAGAACCAGACCGAGAAAGACAGCTCCTTGGGAATGAGATAGGCGAGAGCTATCATCCACGGCCAGAACAGAAAAGTGATGGCTCCTATGCCGGCGAGCGGGCCCACCCTCTGCCAGGGAATCGCGTCATAGAGGGAAAGCGGAACGCTCGGCACAGCAGGGATCTTCTCGGAGAGCGTGCTCAGGAAGTTCACTGCAAGGGCGATCACCACGCCGATCCAGAAGGACCACACCACCGGCAGCCGGCCGGCCGCCCCACGGCGCTGCTTGTTCGCCGCCCGCACCAGGTCGAGCGGTATCTGAGCGATCGGAAAGGTCAAGCGCTCGTGGGTGATCCACTGCCGCTGCAGCAGGGCCATCAGACAGAGAGTGCACAGGAACAGGGCGATTGAGAACCCCGCCCAGGCCGTAAGGGGCAGCCACCACTCCTCCCAGGGCACCGGCACCCGGCCTTCGAAGAACCCCTCCACCGCCGTCACGCTGCTCGGCACCCACCACGTCGGAACGTGCTGAAGGAACATCGTCTCCCAGTGCGGCTGCGCACGAGCAGTGTAGTAGTAGGCGATGTTCTTGACCAGCATCCAGGCGAGAATGCCGTGCGTCAGCGCGGGCGCCCCCACCAGCACCACCGAATACACAACGAGCAGCTCGCGTCGCGTGAGCCCCACGCGTCGCAGCACCGGAACGCCCATGGCCGCCGTCAGCACGAAGAGCACCGCGACCGGGACCATCGCCGGAACGCCGGCCGAGAAGGCCCAGGTGCCACCCGACCCCAGACCCCAGCGCAGCTCGATGAAGAAGTTGACGACTGCGATCAGGAGCAGAAAGACGAGCGAGATGGCGACGGCGCGCCGCGTCACTCCGCCCGCGGGTTCCCGCGAGCCCTTGCGGGCTTCATCTCGGCCTTCGGCCGCCGTTCGCGGGTAACCGTCAGCAGATGCCATGGGTGGCTCGAAGAGGTTCCCTGATGGGGCGGAGCGCCCGCATGGGCGCTCCGCCCAAGTCGAACATCCACTCCTGCCTCAGGCAGGATTCTGTCCAGTACTAGTAGTCGACGATCTTGACGGCGTTGTACGGATCGCCGTTCCATGCGCCGAAGTGGCTGGCGCCCCAGGCGCGGCACTGCCGGTCGGTCGGACCCCAGGTGTAGAGCCCCAGGCCGCCGTGCCCTTCCTCGCTGTGCGTGGCGAGGAGCCGCTCAGAGTGCCACCAGGCCGCGTGGCCATCCAGGAAGCCGATGTTCACGCCGCCGAGGTGCCGGGCATATGGCTTCCGGTAGTTCGGGTTCTTGATGAAGGAACCGTCGTTCGGCGCAATCGTGAGGTAGCAGTCTTCGGTCGTCAGGTAGTCCCCGCAGACGTCCGGAGTGATCTCCCAGTCAACCCAGCTCCCGTAGCAGTTGGCGCACTCCAGACAGCAGATGTCCGGATACGCGAGCAGGCCGGGGCTTGTCCAGTCCATCCATACCCCTGCGTCTCCGCAGATCACCGAGTTCACGGGGTCCTCGACCTCGACCAGCTTCAGCTCGAGGTCGATGATGTTCAACCCGATGCCACACATGAAAGCCCTGCGGGCAGGGTCGCTCTGCTGCGGCCAGTAGGTCGCCATCCTCTGCTGCTTGACGGAGTCGGTCACTCCGCCTCCCCATCCAGGCGGGAAGACATTGTCCTTGATGCAACAGTCGGTACCGGCCCCCCACTGGCCCTCCGTGGATTTCAGATACTTCAAAGTGTTGCCCGGGAGGATGCAGTAGGCGCCGGCCACCAGCTTCGCGCTCGGGCACTGCCACACCTCGCGGTTCTTGATGTATTCGTCGAGGAGAACCACGGGGCGCAGATACGGGTTGTGCCTCCATACTTGCTGGCAGTTGTCGTCGTCGCCGTAGTGGGTGCCGCCGCCCGGGATGGAGTTGAAGTAGTCGATCACCTCCTGGCGATGCTCAGCCGGAAACAGCGTGTCGTTGTTGTCCGCCAGGTACATCTGAATGGCGAGGGCGATGTTCTTGACGTTCGACAGACACACCGCCTTGCGGGCCGATTCGCGCGCCCGCGCAAAGACCGGGAAGACCATCGCGGCTAGAATCCCAATAATCGCGATGACCACCAACAGCTCGATCAGCGTGAATCCCCTTCTCCTTGAGAAGCTCACTTCGCTTCACACCTCCTTAGAAGTACATCACACCAGAGCTTTCCCCGCGGCCCCGCCGGGTGACGCGGCCGCGGACCGCCGACACCGTTTTCGCTCACCTCCCTTCTCTCTATGACCTCGAAGTGACGCTGCGCGAACGCCGCGCACGCGCAAGATACCCTTGTGAGAGTCTCCTCGTGTGGCACCACATGACCCGCCGTCTGCATCCGCTCTGCTTCCAACTGCAGGCGAAGCGGGCCCGCCGACTGGCCTTTCGCTCGGAGAAGCTACCGATCCATCGATTCCAATGCCCTGCGTACCTCCCGCGCAGGCGCGGCCCGATGGGGGATGACCGTCGAAAGAGGGAACATGCGCGCGGGACGTGGACCATCGAAACCAGACGGGACGCGGCCCCTGGTCCCGGCCGTGAGTGCCCGTGTGAAAGCGCTGTCACTGCGGCACACGATGCCATTTTCCGTTACGCCCAAGCGCGTCCGGCCCCTTGACCACCCTCCACGAGGGACCGCTCACCTGTGCGGGCCGACATTTTCCTCTACTTGTAGTATAGCCACACCCACCCTATTGTCACTGGACAGAGCGTCGGATTTCTTGTACAATCTGCCGGATCAGGAAAAGTTCTTTCAAGAGGACGAGGGGGCACATGCTCGCCAAGATAGAAGACTACAAGCTCACAGTAGCGAGGCCGTTCCACGGCGGCGTGGTTGAGCACAGATACCCTGCGCCGCTCGGCACCGATATGCACCAAGCGTTCGAGATGGGCGTGCTGCTCAGCGGCAGCGAGGAACGCCACTTCGAGAACTTCGTCATGCCCGTGAACCCGGGGGAGATGTGGCTCTGCGGCGCCTGGGAGCCCCACGGATGGCGGGCCAGTATCTCGAGCACACGGGAGCTCGTGCTTCAGTTCTTGCCCGATTTCCTCGGCGAAGAGATGTTCGACAGTGTCTCATGGTTGAGTCTGTTCTCCGCCCCGCCCGACCAACGTCCCCGAGTGGCCACAGAGCGCAGGCGCGACGAGGCACTCTCGATCGCTAAGGAGATCCGGCGCGAAATGCGGGAGCGCTCGCGAGGGTGGCTTGCCTTCATCAGGCTCAGCATTCTGCGGCTGCTGTTGATGCTGAGCCGCGAATGGGACCCGGTCTCGCCATCGGGCCGCGACCGAACGGTCCGCACCGGCAATCTCCCCAAGGTCATGCCGGCAGTCAGACTCGTGCACTCTCACCCCACCCGACGCTTGAGCCTCCGTGAGGCGGCCGCAACCTGCGATCTCAGTATATCCCAGTTCGGCTACATCTTCCGCAACGTGATGGGCCTGAGCTTTGGCAAATTCTGCCGCCGGGCCCGACTCGCCTACGTTGCGCAGCTCCTGCTGACGACCGATCTTTCGGTTGAGGCCATCGCGGGCGCCGCCGGTTTCGCCGACGCCAGTCACCTCCACCACGCGTTCGTACAGGCCTACGGCTCCACACCGGCGCGATACCGGACGAACGGACAGGGGCTGGCCGACGGTCGACCCTACAGGGCCATCGAGCAGGTTGATTCCGACGCTTACGACCCGGGAGACGGCGAGAGCGCACCGGGCCAGCAGGAATCCGAGGAGCGGCCCTACAGGGAAATCGAAACCATAAACGTCGAAGACTACGAAACGCCCACTCCTGCGGAAAGCCGCAATCGGTGACATCGCGCTTTCGCACGTACGGACCACATGGCGTCGGGCCGACGTTCACATTCAAGCGCAGTGCTGCTGCGGCAGGCAGTTGGTGCCTCCCGTAGCCTTCTTGTGCGGCGACGGCCCGTGACGGGCGCGGGACGACGATACGAAAGTCAGAAGGTCGGGGTTGTCCGCCGCGGGCACGCGAGCACCGGCGTGAGTTGACTGGCGCAGAACGCGAGCGATCCCAATGAGCCAACCACTATTCGGCCTCACCGCAGCCACTGAGGATGCGATATCCAGAGCAGAGCAGTTCGGGGTTGACTTCCTCGATCTGCACTTCGGGGATAGGTCCAACGCGCTGCCACCCGTCCTCGACGCCTGCGACAGCCGCGGGCTGAGGTATGTTCTCAACTTCGAGCGTGCCCCCGTCAGCTGGGTCCCCCCCGATGATCTCACGCGCGACGCGGCTGCACGTCCGGGTTTCCTCGGCTTCATGCTCGACGAGGCCGACCACATGCAGATCAACGCCCACTGGCCCGTGATCGCCTACTACGGCTATGAGTGCCAGCATTTCCTGGCCGAAACCGAAGGCCTGGATCTGGTCTCGGCCCGCCAGGCGGTGCTCTCCGCGCTGTGTCGGCGCAACGATGAGTGTACCGCCGCCGACAGGCCCGCCGCGGTCGAGTTCCTGTTCCCCGTGATGATGCACACTTCTGCCCTCGCGGGCCTGAATGTCAGCCCCAAGATCCTCAAGGAAACCTGCGGGCCGGCGATGCTGGCGGTGGCGATGGGCGCAGCTCGGCAATACGGTGTGGACTTCTGGATCGACGTGGACTACTGGTGGCATAACGAGGCCGTCGGCCACTCCGCGGAGCGGTTCCGCTCCGCCCTGCTGCTGGCCTATTGGTCGGGTGCGAGCCACGTATACGTGGAGGGCGGCGCACGATGGGCGAAGGACCTCGAGGTCGGACAGCAGATCGAGAGAACCTACCGCGAGTTCCTACAGGATTACGTGCCGGCACACCCGCGGCCCTATAGCTGGCGCGATTTCAGGCCACAGACGGCGATAGTCCGTTTCGACGACACATGCTTCGACGAGCGCCAACGGTACCTCGGAGAGTACCCAGGCCCGCTCTACGGCCACGTGCCGGCCCGGCCCGAGAACACCGAGTGGCTCAGCATCTGGAGCCTGCTGTCGCACGGCTTCGTGCGTACGGATTCCGTCTCACATCAATGGGAGTCACGCCGCTTCGGGTCCCGCACTCTCTTCGCGCCGCTCCACAACGTCGTAGTCTACGACCACGAAGTCGGATACGATCTGCTGGCCGGCCTGCGCTTGATCTTCCTCACTGGCGCGACAATCAGCCCGGGAACCCTCCAGGCCGTGCAGCGGTGCGTGAAGGAAGGGGCGACGTGCGTCCTTCCGCCGCGCCTCGCTCCCCGCGACTCAGACCTCGGCGGAGCAAGAGAGATCGCCTGCGTTTCCGACGGCGCCGGCCGATGGCTGGTTGTCCCCGAGTTCTACCGCCTTCACTACGAGTGCTTCTGCGGCGGGCCAGTCACACCGATCCTGCGGGAAAGCCTCGAAGGCTTGGTCGGGGACGGCGATCACCTAGTCTACGACTTCGGCGGGTGGACGGCTCGGTTCCGACAAGGCGGCGGCCATTACCCCCGCCACGAGATCATGTCCTGGCACGTCCCGGTGACGCAGGCCGGAGCGAACCCGGACCTGCTGGAGGTTGAGGTCGCTCAGCAGTAGCTATTGGCGGCTGCTTTCCCCCATCTCATGGCTACCCGTGGCCTTCGGCATCCGGCGAAAGAAGCGCAGGAGGCGGCGACACAGGAGAGCACATGACTGCAGGGCAGTCGGCTGGATGCCCACCCCCTGCTGACGCGATGAAAGAGCGTCAGAGGGCCAGCTCCGCCGAGTCGGCAACCCGCGAGACCTGTATCGTACCGCGTGTGGGTGGGATAGGCGATGGTCGCGTGGCGCCGAACCCCGTTCTGTGCGATTTGGCCCTCTGCTATCATCGCGCCTGCGTTCGCAGGCGGCACGGCCGCGAGCCATGAAGCGGGGGAAACAATACCTCTACTACGCCTTGCCGATCGCCCTGGCGGGCCTGACCCTCGGTCTCGTCTTGCATGGATCGCGCCTCAGAGGAGCGACGCTCACACGCAGCTCACCGGCGGTCACCGCTTTGCGGGAAGCGGTTCGCCACGCCAACCTCGTCATCCTGGTGATCGATGCTGCCCGCGCCGACCACCTGGGCTGCTACGGCTACGCGAGAGACACGACGCCCAACATCGACGCGCTCGCCGATGACGGCATCGTCTTCCGTGACCACTTCTGCCAGATGCCGCTGACTACCGCTTCCACGATCTCGCTCTTCAGGTCCCAGTACCCTGACACACACTGCGCCTACTACGAGGTGGGCGAGCATGATCGAGCCT
>Ga0180437_10009231_pt1 | contig 12259 bp, 11 predicted proteins | sample SS_ome_4_FD_132410 | JGI IMG/M metagenome (GOLD analysis project Ga0180437, IMG submission 132410) | Hypersaline lake sediment archaeal communities from the Salton Sea, California, USA - SS_3_D_1 metaG | ecosystem: Environmental > Aquatic > Non-marine Saline and Alkaline > Hypersaline >... | reverse complement strand
TCTGCGTTGATCATCGAAAGAGCTCCTTACTGATTTGAGATTTGTTGGATATCCTAACCCACCTGAAATATTTTCGATAGTTACAAGTTGGGAGTCTTGCCTGGATTACTGGGATAGATTCATTCATAATTTTTTATTCAAAAGTCTTGATTAGTTATAAGGAAGCACTACAATGCTGATTAAAAGAGGAGGTTATGATGGCAGAAGTATTGGCAATGCAGTCGAGTGTGAGTGTTTTACAACAAGGAAATCCAGTAGTGGCCGAAAAAAAATCGAAGTCAGTAATTTCTACTGCACAAATAGTTTGTAGTGTTGCAGCCTTGGTTCTTTTGATGCCAGTGTGTTACACCATTTCTCCAACAGCAACGTTGGTAGGGGCTTCTGTAGGATGTTTATGTGGCGCGGTCTATGAACCTAAAGAGAGTAGACCACTTTTAAAGAGAAATGTCGAAGTTTTCTCTAGGGGGACATTAGCTCTTCTAGGCATCATGGGGCTAGTGTGGGCAGCGAAAAGTCCTTGGCTGGCTGGATTGGGAGCTACTATAGCGAGTGCTAATTTAGCAGGCCTTGCAATTGATAAGTTGACGCTTCGAGTGAAATCAGTTGAGTAACATTACTGGGATAGGTTCATGCGAGCTCATCGATCTTAACTCCGAAGTTGTTCTTTACCCGAACGACGGTGCCCGTAGCAACCTTCTTGCCGTTGACGGCGATCTGGGTTGATGAATTAGCTGGAATATCGAAAGTTAAAACATTGCTGGGATTGAGAGATGTCAGCTGTCCAATGGTGAACTCTTTTTCCATCAAGATAGCACTGACATCAAGCTCTGTGTCTTTAATGCTGTTGATCATATGAATCTGACTGTTTTCTTCTGATGCCATGATCATCCTCCCTTAAGTCAACTTATTTTTATCATATGATATCGGTGAGCGTTTTTCAAGTACATCTACTTTTTTTGTCTTTTATACCATTTTTTTTCGAGATATAAGATAAATAACGCCAACAGGAAGGATAAAACCTGGAATCATTGCAGGTATGGATACATCCCATAGCTGCAGTTTGAAGGTATCCCAGAAGGCGGCGATGGAGCCTCCGACAAGGATGCCGGCAGCAGCTCCCCATTTGTGAGTTTTCTTGCAACAGAGAGACATCACTACCAACGGACCAAAGGAGCAACCTAATCCTGTCCATGAATAACGGACGGCTTCCATCACGGTTTGATTCTGGTTTGAGGAGATGACGTAGGCAATACCTGCTGTTAGCAAGACGCTAAGGCGAGAGACGTTGAGCAACGTCTTGCTGTCGACAGGTTTCTTCTTTATGAGCTTATAGAGATCTTCAGTGAGAACACCGGAGCAGACGAGAATTTGGGAATCCATAGTCGATATCGTTGCCGCTAAGATAGCGCACAGCACCAGCCCTTTCAGAAATGGATGAAATAGTACGCTGACCATCTCCACAAAGACGAGTTCTTCGTTGGCGAGTCCATTGTTGAACATAGCGATCCCAACGATCCCAACTCCGGCAGCTCCTGCTAAGGTCAAGAATTGCCATGACATCCCTAAAATTTTGGATTTATAAAGTTCGTTGGCGTTTTTAATGCCCATAAATTTAGTGATAATATGGGGTTGTCCGAAATATCCGAGTCCCCAACCAAAGACAAGGAACACGATCTTCAATACCGCTTTCATTGATATCTCAGGGAGCAAGGATAAACTTTTGCCTTGAGTAGCGGCAGCAGTAGTAATGCTGCTGACGCCATCGACGTGAAAGAAGGCGATCACTGGCACGATCATCAACACGATGAGCAGAAAAGACCCTTGGAAGAAGTCTGTCCAAGCAATAGTGATGAAGCCTCCATAAAAAGTATAAATGGTCATGATGATGGTGGCAACGGTGATTCCGAAATGGTAGTCGATATGAAAGAGGGATTCGAAGATAAAACCCATTGCTGTCAGTCCTGCTGACAGGTAATGCAGCATGAAGACTAACGTCATGATGGCGGTGACGGTGCGTAACACACCAGACTTGTCGTCAAAGCGCTTCTCAAAGAAAGACGACAACGTGAAACATTTCAACTTCTCTGTCGCTTGTCGTAAGGCCGGAGCTACAAACTGCCAGCTTAGGAACATTCCCAACAGCAAACCAAAGGCTAGCCAAGCGCTAGGCATCCCTTCACTAAATACTACCATGGGAAACGCCATGAACAGCCAGCTGCTCGTATCGCTAGCATGTGCTGATAATGCCGTCACCCAATAATTGAGTCCTCGATTGCCAATAACAAAGTCAGCTTCATTGGTGTTCTTCTTGTGAGCTAAGATGCCTATCGCCAACAAAATGCAAAAATATACGCCAAAGGCGGCAAAGATCTGGCCCTGCACCGATATTTCATTCATGATTTAGGAGAAGATTTTGCTGGAGTAATACGTATGCACAATACGTTGATATCATGACCAATATGTTGCTTCTGCGTTAGAAAGTTGATCTCATTGGTGATGATCGTCGTACATGAGTCAATGCCTTCAGTGGCGAAGTGCTGGAGAATTTTGCTGAACCATGCGTTGACGGCAGCGGTGTCTTCGAATAATAACTCGAAGCCCTTGTTGTAGAGAAAGAGATAGTCGCCTTTACCTAAAGCAGCTTCTCCTGAATTTACGTCAAGAAGACCTTTCTGCTCTATCGACCATACTATCGGCCTCGGCATGTGTTGCGTCACAAAATCGAGGTGAGTATAGCGTTTGTCAATGTTGACAATAATATTGGATAATTCTTCAAGTGGGGAAGTCAATAAAGCGTACATTGGATCAAAGCCCCCTTCGCTGGCTTCTGTAAGCTTCAATCGGACAGCACGAGCATCAGATTTCTCTATCGAAAGCCGTAAGCCGTGCAGCGATGTTGCCGATGATAATGTGATAGTCCGCAAAGCGATCCTGGGGTTGTCGTAATCGTCAGCAACCTTACTAAACATTTGGTGTTGAAGCAGTACACTGCATTCATATTCTCCATAAAGCCTTTCTCGTAACAGGGAACTTTCTTTGATGCGTGTTAAGTGTTCTTGAAGACATTCACTCATCGTATTCAAAGTATTGGCAAGTTCGACAATTTCTTTAGGGCCTCTAAGCTTGACCTTATTGCCGTATTCCCCAGCAGCAAGAGCCAATGCAGAATTCGTTAACTTCTTCACAGGCTTGCTAATCTTATGAGCAACGAAGAAAACCCCCCCGACCACGAAAAGTATCGTGATCGCTACCGCTCCAATCATGATGATTAATGCTCGATGTAATTCAGGTTCGATGAGATTCATGGCAATATCAGCCCCGACCAAGGCCGTTACATGGCCCGACCTATCGAGAATTGGTGCAAAGCCGCTAATCATCGTTTGTCCTGAAAGTCTAGCCTTGTAAACCTTCGATACCATCGGTGTTTTGGTATAGTATAACGCGTGTTCTCCACAGTCACTGTAGTCATATTCTCCGGGGTATTTAAGCTTAGCCCCTTCAAAGGGAAGTGGAGCGCTAGCATCAATAACATAAACCCTCCTATAGGCATACAATGAATTAGAACCATCATAGGCGCGGTTAATATCAGAAGGAGGACTATTGAGAAGTACAAGCTCCCCTTTTTGCACAGGCTTAAGACGTACTGTATATAACCTAGTAATAGGCAGGTTTTTTTTGATCTGATAAAGCATATGTTGCTGGCGTCGGAAAATCTCATTGTCTACAATATTAAGATTGTCACTGTGTGTGTCAATCCACTGATGCTTATTGGGATCAATGATCTGTGAACAATTGGTCACAACGGTTCCTAAAGAGGAGCGATAAGTCTCAATAATTTGATTGTACCAATTAAGATAAAAGAAAAATGATAGGAAGGCCACAAAAGCAATCAGCGGCGGTAGTAAGAAAAATAATAATCGTGAACGGATATTCATTGCACCATCTCCGGAGATTTTCGTTTTCGAAAGGTTGTTGTTGAAGCATATTCTTGAAGGAGAGTGATGGCTATTGAAGGATTTTCAGACATCACCGTTAACAGAGTCGTGCGCGTAATCATCATCAACAACGTTCTGCCTTTGCTGATGACCTCATAGCATCGAGTTTGACCATTGAAGATCGATTCGTCGCCAAAAAAATCTCCTTTCGACAGCGTTGTGATGATCCGTTGATCGTGGTCGCGGACTTCCACTTCACCCTCAACAATGACGTACATGTTATTATCTTCTTGATCGAGATAGAATATCTTGTCACCCTCATTAAAGGAGACAATTCCCATCCTGTCGCCAATGGCTAGCAACATCTCTAAATCCAAGTTCTCAAACAATGACGTTTGCTTGAGAGCAAAAGCCTTTTCTATTAAGTTGTATGTTGTCATCGTTACCTAAAGTTTTATGTGTCCCTCGTCTTTACGATTCTAATAATTCGTAAGCACACCGATGAAAAATCTTGTGACTAGTAGCCATCTGAGATCTGAGAGAATCTTTCCATCGGGAAAAGTTAAAACGTCGTTTTAGTGCTGCTGCCATAATATTGTCGATCTGTGTAGGTGAATGTTCCATCACATTCAGAAGCTCTGAAAGATTGTAAGGAATACGTCCTCCTTTGAGATAAGAGCGCAGCTTGTCTTCAAGAGGATTGTCACTAATCAAAGGTTCTAAAAGCTTAAAGATGTTTTTGTCACAAGTTTTCTCTATCGTTTCCACTGCTTGACTACGTACTTTCTTATTGGAAGAATGTAACGCCCAACTGAGCACTTCTCCATCCTCTAAAGATCCCGCAACACCCAGCATCTGGATGATAAAGTCAACAACAGAATGAAAGCCCATCGTCAACGCATCTTCAAGCATCCGCAAATCATACTCTGGATGTTGTTGCTGAATCCTGTAGCTGTGGTAGAAATAAAAATAAGCTTGTTCGATTTCTTCTTTGATGATGGAGTGGAGATTATTGCGTAGCTGAGGAGGTGCTAGCTTGCCCAAGATGCATCCCGCTAAAACGCGACATCGAGGATGAAGCGTACGATCCTTTGTGAGCAGTAACAATGTCGGTACGGTACGTAAGCCCATACTAGCAATCACCTTCTGCACGTGACGTCGTTCACTAGGACGGAAATGCATGCTAGCACTAATGATGTGTTTTACAATGGAAGAATCACCAATATCACCAAGAGCTTGCAGACAATAGAACCGCGTTTCTTTGTCTGATGAGATTCCTAACAATGTTGCAATCACCGATCCATAGCGTACCCACCGCTTCTCTCGCTTGTTATGTGCAATGATACGAGCGATGGCTCGAGCTGCACTACGCATTACTATGGTATCTTTATGCTTGAGAAAGGGAATAAGAATGTCTACGTTGTGTGATGATCCTTCAATCTCTAAAATGGCAATGCCCATGCATATTTCATTAGGGGCATCGGAATTAAGAAGCTGGCGTAGCTTTTGCATGACAATACTATGATTCTGCGCCACTTCTACAGATTGTTGCTGTGGCCAAAAAGTCTCCAATGCCAATATTGCTGATCCTCGCAATGTCAGGTCGCTGCTGTGTAACCCTTGCTTAACCTTGTCAGGGTGAAGCACTCCGTATTTCGCCAAATAAAATAAAATCGCTCCACGAACTCTTACAGAAGGATCGTCCCGAAGCCATTTCTCTAATAAGTCAAGGATGTTAGCGTCAGTAGCCAATGGGGTGTTGTCAATCAAGCTAATAAAGCTGATCTTCACTTCAGGATTCACATCAACAAGATGTGGAAGAATTTTTTGGATCATCACAGGATCTTCATTAGCTAAGAGGGCCTGACAAGCAAATACTTGCGAAGATGAATCGTTCTTGCGCAAAATCTCCTCGAGATACTCATTGCTTTCGCGACGCTCCTTGTCAGACATGTTGTCCCACCATTCTGATACCTTCCGATGGAAACGCATCGCATTGTCAGCAAGGTTGATGAAGATTCCTTTGATATAACTAGCGCGTATTGCTAATGCTAGACATGTCGCAACAAAAGCAAGACCTAAACCCACCCAACGACTGTTAAGCTGCATCGCTGATAGGATCGGTACCGCCATCAGCATTCCTAAGGGTTCAAAGAAAAATTCCACGATGACGCGAAATTTATACTTGATCTTAGAAGGCACGGCATTGAGGAGGAGATTGAAATTGTTCTCGTCTACAACAAAACCGAACCCTTCGACGACAACATAACCCATCAATGGGATGGCCAACGAATTAGCAAAAGGCCACGCTAAGAAGACAACTGTCAAAGCTAAAGGAGGAATGATAGCAAGGTTGTTGACACCAAAACGCTTAACAAGACGTCCATATAGGAAGACCGCTGCTGCAATATTACCAATAGCAACAATGCTGGACCACCGCCCAAGAAAGCGTGTTAATAATGCTGAAGTCTCTTCACCAGCAATAACATCGCGCCCTGAAGTGAGTTGCCTTTCAAAAGCAGACATGTAGTTGAATTCGGTGACCCAATATAAAAGCTGAACAATTAAACTCACAGACAATAACAGTAGCGCCATGCGCGATGACAGTACCGTTTTGATGAAGCTACTCCAAGACATCTTCTCTTGGACCTCAGCTCCCTCAGCTTGATGGTCAGTGATGATAGGTTGTATCACACGTGCAATGTACATAATCCAAAAACTACCCAACAATAAAAAGCCGGTGATCATTGCATATAATGTGTTGAGATCAAAAATGCCCAATTGGATAATACCGCCAGAAGCGGCAATGCCCAATAGTAGTGCTGAACTGAAAAACGCATACAACCGCTTAGCATCCTGAAGATGATGATATTGGTCAATAAAGCTCCAAAAACCTGTCAGTAAATTAATAAAGAAAATCTCTCCCGAAGCATTCAACACATACCACAAAAATTTTGTATCAATGCCAATGCCTGAAACCATAAACAGTAAAACTACCGAATAAAACATTGTGATGATTAACATGGTCGAAAGAAAAACTCGGTAGGCTGAGAAATGGTGATAGGCGTAAAGCAAAACCGTAGCAATACCCATCGATCCTAGCGCCGCTGCTACATAACACGAAGGAAGGGACTCGGCACCAACATGCAAAAGAAATAACGCTTCAGCAATCTTGCTGCCACAGACAATGCCTAACGAAGCAATGAACGCTAACCCCGCAAAGAGTAAAGCTCTCTTTGTTTCACCTGGATAGATGTTAAACACCTGCCGCAAGACGTTAGCCATCATTGCGCTCCCCATGTTGATTGAAACTAAATTTTTATAACCCTATCAATAAAATAGGAGGTCAATATTACAAGAAAAAAAACTATTTTTCTACAGTTTTTTGCACTCCTCTTCACTTTATTGATCCTTGTGGAAAATCGCGTTCTCATTGTAGATTATTTTTCAGGATGCATTGTAAATCGAGAGTGGTAAATGATGAGTGAGAAGGTAAATGTTGTTATCATTGGATCGGGACCTGCAGGGTATACGGCAGCGTTGTATGCGGCACGTGCGAACTTAAAGCCCCTGGTCTATGAAGGTTTTTTCTCTGGACCGGCAGGGGGGCAGTTAATGACGACCACCGATGTCGAGAATTTCCCAGGATTTCCTGAAGGAATCACAGGACCTGAGTTAATGGGAGCCTTTCGCGGACAGGCCGAGCGCTTCGATGCACGGTTTCTGCAGGACGATGTAGAATCCATAGAGCTGAACAAGCATCCTTTCGTCGTTAAAGGGAAGAAAGCCCAGTATGTAGCTTTGTCCGTAATCATTGCTACAGGAGCAACAGCGCGAAGGTTGGAAGTTCCTGGTGCTCGTGAAGGAGAATTCTGGCAAAAAGGTGTCACTGCTTGCGCCATCTGTGATGGGGCTATGCCCATCTTTCGCAGCAAGGATCTTTATGTCATTGGCGGTGGAGATTCGGCGTGTGAAGAAGCGATATTTTTAACAAAATATGCCGCGAAAGTCTATATTGTCCATCGCCGCGACCAACTACGTGCCTCAAAGATTATGGCAAAGCGTGTTATTGATCATCCAAAAATCGAGGTGCTGTGGGATTCCATCTTGATACGCGTTGAGGGTGATCAAGTTGTCAAGAACGTCATCTTGCAGAATGTGAAGACTCAACAAGAAACTACTCGCGAAGCCGGTGGTGTTTTCTTTGCGATTGGTCATGAACCTAATACGGGCTTTTTGAAAGGTCAACTCGAACTTTATGACGATGGATACATCAAAGTGAAGCTAGGGACAACCCGTACCAGCGTTCCAGGAGTCTTTGCTGCCGGCGACGTGCAAGATCGCGTTTACCGTCAGGCAATTACTGCAGCAGGGTCTGGATGTAAAGCTGCTATTGAAGCAGAACGTTGGTTGAGCTCACAAGGATTTGTTGATTGAACGAAATCTGATGAAGAGGATTTTAGCCGTCATTATTATGCTATTAGTGCCTTGGGCGGGATCAGCAACAGAGACCATGCCTTGGTTTGGCAATGTAATGGAATTTGAATTCCGTTCTTCCTATGCATTTCGTCATTATACTACTGTCGATGTTGGGGGGACTTCGGGGGATCATTCTTCTGATGATCACCTTCTGAATCTTAGCTTAGCGTTGACACCTGTCACTCAGTGGAGTGGGGAGGTTGAACTCTTAGTGGTACGTACAGCAGAACAAGGCTTTTCTGTAGCACATCTGCGTGCGATAGGTCGATATCTTTGGACTGATGACGTGATTGGTGATCCTTTCAGCTTAACGACAGGAATGTCATTGACAATCCCTGTGAAAACGAGTCAACAAGATATCAGTCTCGGCTATCATGGAGATGTTGAAGTGGAATTCCATGCTGCGATTGGACGAGAATTGCCTTCGAATGGTGACTCATGGCTGATGAGAGGATGGGGAGAGGCTTCTGCCGGAATTGCTAATATCGGATCTCCTTGGTTTGGCTTCGCTGCTAATGTCGAAGGTAATTACTGCGACCGTCATCAGCTACGCTTTTTCGCAATAGGACGCTGGGGTGTCGGTGATGCCGATATCGATATCACTGTCGAACCCTTCCAAGGCTATAGCCATATTGATCATCGATCTATTGATCTCGGCGTTCGTTATAGTTACCAGACATGTTATTCAGGAGTGCTGAGCGTAGAATTCTCACACCGCCTTCTCGCAAGAAATTATCCGGAAGATGTCTCATGTTACGTCGTAAGTTACCTGTGGCCGTTTTCGCTTTGACCCCTGAGTGGTATTAGGTCGCAGGGGTTTGACATCTGATGGCAACGGCAGTGGCATAGTTGCGGCTATGACTGATAGAGACAAGCACCTCAGTTGGATCGAATTGTTCCCTGAGGCAAGCTGAAAGCTTTACTTCAGGGTTGCCTAAGGCCCCGTTGATGATTTCGATGTCTTGCCACGAAATGCCTTTACGGAATCCTGTTCCTAGCGCTTTGACGACAGCCTCCTTGGCAGCGAAGCGCCCGGCAAAATGCGACGCGGGCTTTGGATATTGAAAACAGTATTGTTGTTCTTGGTGAGTGAAAATGCGATCAAGGAATCGCTGTCCATATCTCTCAATACTGGAGGCAATCCTTGCAATTTCAATGATGTCAGTGCCGAGACCTTTAATCACTGTTCTCAGACTAAGAAGTAATCGCGATGTGCTGTCGATGTTACCGCAGGCTTCTTGTGGGTATCTTGACCAGCTAAAGATGGATCCATTTCCATCTCCAAAGCATTGCAGAAAATCATGCGCCCTGATGATGTATGTTTCACAGATAGCACCTGTGCTTTGATCTCATCGCCAATGAAACTTCCCCCTCCATTGACAACAACCATGGTGCCATCAGTAAGATACCCCACTCCTTGGCGTGGTTCTTTGCCGTAACGCTGAATTTTAATGTCGATGGTCTCACCCATCTGCATGATAGGCTTCAGCGCATTGCTTAAGCTATGGATATTGATGACAATGACACCTTCAAGAGCAGATTGCTGGATGCGTGAGATGTCAGCAGTGAGAATGTTAGCATCGAGAAGCCGCGCTAACCGTACCATCTTCGTTACAGGATCTTTAACATCGGGGATATCAGTATCAGAATACCTTAACTTCAATGATGGTAATGATTCTAACTTTTTAAGAACTTCTAAGCAACGACGTGCCTTATTTCTGTGGGATTCATCAGCATCGTCTTGCTGTTCGTAAAGCTCATTGACAATGAAGCGAGGGATGATCAGATGGTGGTCTAGCAAACCAGAAGCTGATAAGTCAATGATGCGAGCATCCATGAGGACGGAGGCATCAATAATAATGTCTTTCTTTTTGTTAGTGGTAGGAGTCAGCTTGACGAAAGGAATGCATACGTACAAACTTTCCGCCGCACGCGCCGTCATCACCATGCCCAAGTACGTCGTACATAAAAGAATAAGAACATGAAGGGGAGAAGATATCTTTGGCGGAAGTTGTAATGCAGTATTGACAACAAGTATCACAGCCTCTCCCATTAAATACCCTAGAAACAAGCCAAAAAGAGCGATGTTAAAGGCACGAATGCTAAATTTCTTAATCACCTTGTCCACTGTCATCAAAATAAAGCCAAGAGATAAACCAAACCCAGCTCCCACAACCCCACTCACAAGAGTCAATCCAAAGGGATTGATAGTGAAAAGGTAAATTGTAGAAAGTAAAGTGCTTAGCGCTATAAAAAAGATACGAATGAAAGAAACCGATATACTCATCGTCGAAATTCCCTAATGTTGCTGAAAATTTACCTTTATAAGCTTGTTAGCAGGATAGTTGCAACAGATTTTATAGAGTTGATGATTTTTTGTCGATGTGGTTTGCTGAGTTGGCGCGCACGATCCCTCTCAGCCATGCTCTTTGAGCAGCTTCTGCATCCGTCGTTTTTCTTCTTTTTCTTTGATGGAAGCCCTCTTATCGTGAAGCTTCTTGCCTTTAGCCGTAGCAATCTTCGCCTTGATGCGACCTTTACTGAGGTATAAGGCCAAAGGCACAATGGTGATTCCTTTTTCTTGCAGCAGACTCTTCAAGCGGCGGATTTCCCTTTTGTGCATAAGAAGTTTACGATCGCGACGCTCCTCATGGTTGTGAATATTGCCAAATCGATATGGAGCTATTGAACATCCTACAAGCCACAGCTCCTCCTTGATGATTTTCACATAGGCTTCTTGTAAGCTTGCTTCATGGGCGCGTAAAGATTTCACTTCAGTCCCTTGAAGGACAATGCCTACTTCGAAGGTATCTAAGATCTCATAGTCGTGGAAAGCACGCCGGTTGGAAACGAGATTGTCGCCTTTTTTGTCAGACATCATTAAAACCTTGATAAGCTATCCAAAAAGTATAACGGCTCACTAGAATTATTCGCCAAACTCTTTTGCTGACAGATTAGCATAATTCTTGACATCACCGCCTTGCTTAAAGTATGGTTTAGCACTAAAATGGTCATTTAGAAGGGGAATACTGATGAAATTTGTCATAGCACGGCAAGAGCTTAATGGTTTGATTAGCAAAGCTAACAACATTGTTGCTAATAAAGGGACAATACCGATCCTGTCAAATTTTCTCATCGAAGCTTCTAATGATGAATTGACTTTGACGGCGACGGATCTCACTGCAGGTATTCGTTGTTATGCCAAAGCTAAAGTTCTTGAAGAAGGAGCAACGACAGTACCTGCACGGTGCTTCGCCCCCTTGATGCGAGAGCTGACAAGCCATCATGTTGAAATCTCTAGCAATGATAATGATGTCATCGACATCGTCGCCGATACCTCTGCTTTTAAAATGCATGGGATGAATAAAAGCGAATTTCCCTCGCTACCAGATTTCGCCGATTCTACACATTTTAAAGTCAAACATGATGCTTTGAAAGAAGCTCTATTCCGTACTTCTTTTGCTGTATCACGTGAAGATAACCGCTATATCTTGATGGGTGTTTGTATGAAGATCGCTGATGGTACCATGACCTTCACAGGAACTGACGGCCGACGTTTAGCCCGCGTTTATGCTACCATCGATATCGATAAAGCCTTCGCGAGGGAATATGTTCTACCTATTAAAGCTGTTGAGGAAATTAACAAATGCTTCGAAACTAGCGATGAACAAGATTTGAATGTGTATTTGATGGATGATAAAGTCGCTTTCGAAGGCAATAGAGTGACGTTTATTACGAAATTGATCTCTGGAGATTATCCTGAACTCGACCGTGTGATTCCTGAAGGTTCCGATGTGGTTGTCAATCTTCATCGTGAAGAACTTATGACCTTATTGAGACAGATC
>Ga0180437_10009230_pt1 | contig 12259 bp, 8 predicted proteins | sample SS_ome_4_FD_132410 | JGI IMG/M metagenome (GOLD analysis project Ga0180437, IMG submission 132410) | Hypersaline lake sediment archaeal communities from the Salton Sea, California, USA - SS_3_D_1 metaG | ecosystem: Environmental > Aquatic > Non-marine Saline and Alkaline > Hypersaline > Sediment... | reverse complement strand
TGACCCCCCAGTCACCTTGGTTATTGTGTCAATGCAATCGCAGCAGTAAGACAGTACACGGCCACCGCTCCGGAGTCAGTCAGGGTCTTGGCGCACTCCTCCAGCGTTGCGCCGGTGGTGGTCACGTCGTCGACGAGGAGCAGGCGTTTCCCTGCCACGGCGTCTGCATCGACCACCTTGAACGCGCCGGAGACATTACCTCGTCTTTTCTTTCTTGCGAGCGTGGTCTGCTGCCTCGTGTATCTCGTCCTGACTAGCACTCTGGAAAGAATGGGGAGCTGCAGTTCATTCGAGAGCTCCTGTGCGAGGAGCAGTGACTGGTTCATCCCCCGCTCCCTGAGCCTCACACGGTGCATCGGCACGGAGACTATCGCTGCGGCGTTCCCCATGTCCTGGTCAGCCATCGCGACTGTCGCCATCATCCTGCCAAGCTTTTCTGCGATAGACAGGCGGTGTCTGTACTTGAGTGACTTCACGGCATGTGCGAGCACTCCTTCATATATGCCGACTGCTCTGTGCTTCTCATAGGGTCGTCTGTGCTTCAGACACACCCTGCAGAGACCCGCTCTCTTCAGCGGTCTTCCACAGACCTGGCAGAAAGGTGGGGCTATGAACCGCATTCTCTGGTAACAGGAGTCACAGATGGTCCGTTCGTGCTCGAGCAGAGGGGCTTTGCAGATCATGCAGAACGGAGGGAAGAAGAAATCGATTATGTCTCTTAGAAGTGAGATTCCTGCGAAGGTATCAGACGCTTATCTGCCGGATGACATCGACGGGTTTCGTCTCCTCCGGCTCAGGAAGATGAGCATCACGATGCTCACGAGTATAAGTCCCAGACTTATGAGCTGACTCTCAGTAAGCGTCAAGCCGCCAATCTTGTGCAGTGAGTTTGGCTCACAGTACCTGAGTATGTCAATATAGATTCTCCACAACGAATAAAGTATCACGAACCTCCAGAAGACCGAACCGTCGAATCGCCACCACTTCTCCATCCAGAGGAGCAGCAGGAACATTCCAAGTCCTGCGAGCGATGAATAGATCTGAGTGGGGTGAATGTGCGCCCCTGAGCCGAAGACTTGCTCCGCGTAGGACCCGGAAGGGAAGACTACAGACCACGGCAGGGAAGACGGCTCCCCAAAGCAGCAGCCATTCAAGAAGCAGCCGAGCCTGGCCAGGAAAAGCCCCAGAGCAAGGGAAGGGGCTATGACGTCCGCGACCGCCCAGACCTTCAAGCCTTTGACCTTGACGTACACTATCCCCGCAAAGAAGGCGAGTATTGCTCCTCCGTAGAACGTCATCCCCCCTCGCCAGATGGCGAATACCTCGAGGGGGGCCCCACTGAATTCAGCCAGATGTGAAACAACAAACGCGATCCTCCCCCCCACCACGGCAGCCACTATGACGACTACCGCGAGATCGATTATCTTCTGAGGGTCCACGGATCCTGGACGCGCTCTTCTGTATGCAATGGCAATTCCGACGAGGAAGGCAATCGCGAGTAAGAGACCCCAGGAGTGAAGCGCCAGCGGTCCTACCCGGAATACGGTGGGGAACATTCGCTCTCCTCTCTATTCCCTGATTCTTTGGCCTTATGCATGAGATGACCGATCTTTGCGTTCAGGATCATTGCTGAACAAACGGCGCAATACACCAGCGCATTTGTGAACGAGGCATTAGTATTCAAACCTATGTCTTGCGATACTCAAGATTAGACCGACGGATACAAGGGCAAAGAGCATGGAGGATCCTCCGTAACTGACAAACGGCAGAGGGATGCCTGCCACGGGCATGATGCCCAGCGTCATGCCCACATTCACCACGGCCTGAAATGCAATGTAGGACACGATGCCTATGGAGGCAAGACTCGAGAACTTGTTGTTGCACGTCTTTGCAAGACTTATAGTCTTTCTTATCATTATGTAGAAGACAAGAAGAACGGCTATGCAGCCCAGAAGTCCGAGTTCCTCTCCGATGACCGAGTAGACGAAGTCAGTGTGCCTCTGAGGAAGGAATTCGAGTTTCTTCTGCGTTCCGTGGAGTATGCCTTTGCCGAGCAGCCCGCCAGAACCTATGGCGATCTTGGACTGCATAATGTGCCATCCTGCGCCCCACGGATCCAGGCTGGGGTTCAAGAAGCCGAGTATCCTCTTTTGCTGGTATGTCTTCAATGAGTTCCAGATAAGTGGCGTAGCAATGCCGACAGCCGGGTTAATGACGAGCAGGTACGCTGCATCGGTCAATCGGACGCGGAAAGCATAGATACAGACGAGGAGGATCACGAAGAAGATGAGCCACGGTATCCAGTGAAACGCGGCGACCATGGAGACTATGGGGGTGACCAGAAGTACGAGGTATATGCCCTTGACTCCGCTCCAGAACAGCATCGCAATCAGGATGACTCCGAAGACCAGGGATGTGCCGAGGTCGGGTTCAACTAGGACGAGGGCGAAAGGCAGGGCAGTTAGTGCGACAGGAAGTATAAGCCCCTGGAGTCTTTCTCTTCTGAATCTTCTGTCAGACATGACCCTGGCGAGCACTAGGACCAGGGCGAATTTTGCAAATTCCGATGGCTGGAAGTTAACAGGGCCAAGATGGATCCACCTTCTCGCGCCTTCTCCAGCGGCGGGGAGCAAGAGCACTGCCAGCAGAAGAAGCAGGGATATGGAGTAGATCACTACGGCGAACGCGTGAAAGGTTCTGGGAGGAGTAGCGATCACGACACTCGCTGCGATGACGCCGCACGCGAGCCAGATGATCTGCTTGAGGAATGGGCCGCTACCCAGCCTCTCACCACCTGTGGCGCTGTAGATCACGAGCAGCCCCAAGAGACATAGGGCTATTACTGGCACCAATATGCCGAGATCCAGACCAGTGATGGTCCTTATCCTCACAGAGCGCCCTCTGGTCGTGATGTCAGATAGTGCTCAAGAAGCCGACCAGCCAGGGGAGCCGCAACACTCCCTCCACTTCCCGCGTTCTCCACGATGACAATGAGACAGATCTCAGGGTTCTCGTGGGGTCCGAAACCGACGAAAAGCGAATTGTCTTCCCTGGGGGGTGCTTCCGCTGTCCCCGTTTTGCCCGATATTCTGTGGTCGAGGGAGGCGGCAAGCGCACCCGTCCCCCTGGGCTGGTTGACAGCGCCGTATACCGCTTCCCTGAGTATGGCTATTGTAGTGTCACTCAACGCCACCCGTTCTCTTTCGGAGGCAGCCGTGAATTCCTCGCGTCCGTCCCGGTCCAGAACGCGGGAGACTACGTGGGGCCGATGCCTGACCCCGGATTCGGCTATCGTTGATGCCATGTTGCAGAGCTGAACCGCGGTGGCAAGTATCTCACCTTGCCCTATGGCCACGTTCAGGACAACACCCTTCGACCACTTCCTTCTTCCGAACTTGGTGTTGTACCACTTGGATGTCGGGACGAGTCCAGAGTTCTCATCAGGAACGTCTATTCCAGTCTTCTTCCCAAACCCCAGACTGAGGCCTGTCTCGGCCAACCGGTCAACACCTAGAGCAATCCCCGCCTGATAGAAATAGACGTCGCATGACTGGATGATGGCTGGCACCACGTTCATCCTTCCATGCACGCTCCAGCAGCTGAATGAACGATCACCGTATTCGAATGCGCCAGTGCACGGCGCAAACCTCGTCCACCTGTTCGCCGCTCCTGATTCCAGAGCCGATGCCGCCGTCACCAGTTTATAAATTGATCCAGGCGGATAGGCGCTCTGACTCACTCTGTCCCACATCGGGGACGACGGCATCTTCGCGAGCTTCTCCCAGGCCTCTTTCGAGATCCCCACGGCGAAAAGGTTGGGGTCAAACGTGGGCTTCGAGTAGTAGACGAGCACTTCCCCGTTGGACGGGTTCACACCGAAGACACATCCCCTCTCATAATTGGTGAGGGCCTCGGCAGCCTTCATCTGCAGTTCCGAGTCAATAGTCAGATACAGGTCGTTACCCGGACTGGCGGCTACAGGTTTCCTATCGGGAAACGGTCCCACTTCTCTTCCTCTTGCATCAACTTCGACGAATTCTAGCCCCTCGCGGCCGCGAAGATACTCCTCGTACTGCCTCTCCAGGCCTGTCTCACCTATCATGTCGCCATATTTGTAACCACGGTCCGAGAGCGCATCCAGCTCTTTCTGTGAAATCTCCCCCACGTATCCAACCAGATGGCAGAGGACCTCTCCAAGAGGATACCGTCTCATAGGCTCAACCTCGACAGATACTCCCGGCAGATCCAGTTTGTGCTCCTCAACCCACGAGACCACCTCCATGCTCACGTCGCGTGCAACCCTCTGGAGCGTGAGAGGTCTGGCCATGGCATCATGGATACGCTTCCTGAGGTCTTCCTCACTTCTCTCCAGCACAGGGGCTAGTCTCAGAACCAGGGTGTCCGGGTTGCCTATCTGGTAGGGGAGAACAGATATGGAGTAGCCCGGCCTGCTGTCCGCCAAGACCTTTCCATCCGCGCTCAATATCCTCCCCCTGGGCGCGTGAGTCGTCACTATCTTGACTCTGTTCTTCTCGGCAAGGCTGGTGTATCGCGAATGCGCAAGAATTTGCAACTGGAATGCCCTGAAGGCGAGAACCGCGAACACAACTCCAACAAAGCCTATGAGGATTCTGCTCGGAGCTCTCAAGAGACTGCTGACCTCGGCCTTGCCAGATGGAAGGCGTAGAAGATGATCGCGCCCACAAACGCGGTGTACAGCGTGCCGAGCAATCCGTATCTGGTGAAGAATTCGACGAAAGCGTCAAATCCCCCCGAAGAAATGGCGAAATAGAGAAGTGATTCCACCAGTGAGACCAGAAGTAATATCAGCACCTGAGAGATGTACTTCTCCCTGTAGAGGCTGGCCGCCATACTCCCAACTCCGAAGCCTGTGCATGTGAGGAGCAGGGTGTTCAAACCCATATGCTGCGGGGAGAACAGATCCAGAAACAGCCCGGACGCAAAACCGAACCACATTCCCGGCCTTCTCCCCCAGAACAACGAAATATAGATAACGGCGATCAGGAAGAGGCTGGGCTTGACTGACAGGATCTCAATGCTGTCTAAGAGGGTGACTTCCACCAACGCCGCAAGGAAGAAGACAACGATTCCTATTGCCACCTTCACCGCGTCTCACCTCCCTGCCCGCGCAACCCTTGGTCAGGCTTCCTGCCCGGGGTCTCGGGTCTTACAACGAAGACCTCCTCTACCCTTGACATGTCCGCGGCCGGGCTGACTCTAAGCTCATGGAATAGCCCGGTGTTGTCCGGTTCAATCCCGGAAATCACGCCCACGAGAAGGCCCTTGGGGAAGACCCCTCCCAGTCCGCTCGAGACTATGGTGTCCCCCGCCGCCAACTGTGCCTGCACCGGCACATTATCGAGGTGACAATCGGGACCTCCCTTCCACCTGAGTATGCCTATGACTCTGGACCTCATCTCAAGACAGCTCACTCTGAAGTTCCTGTCGTAGATTGTCTGCACTACCGAGGAACCCTCCCCCACGTCCGAGATCTTACCCACTATCCCCTCGGCGGTCACAACCGGCATTCCCGTCTCGATCTGCGCGTCCCTCCCGCGATCGATCACAAACGACTCCGATAATCGGTTGGGATCTCTGGCAATCACTTCCGCAGGAACAAGGTCCAGTCCCTGCCTTCTCTTGAAATCCACGAGCTTCCTCAGATTCCTATTCTCGTAGTCGAATTCCTTCAATCTCTGGTTCTCTATGGCCAGCTCTGTCACGCGGTGCCTCAGCATGGCATTCTCTTCGCGCATGCCTGAAAGGCTTTTCCAATACGCCACAGTCTTCTCGAAAGGGTAGAAGACGACCATGGATACCGCGCGCGCCACTCTCACCTGCCTCACGTCGCCAAGGAAGAGGAGACCGAGAGACAGAGCCACCATCACCCCGAAGACAGCAATGTCCGTCTTTCCCCGGGGCCGCCTATGGACAGGCTCCGTTCTACTCTTTGCTGTATCTGATGAGAACTTTTTCGTAGTGCTCAATTTCATCGAGAATCTTGCCCGTGCCCAGGACGACACACTCCAGGGGATTGCTGACCACGCTTATGGGAAGGTGTGTGTCCTCCCTCAGAAGAGCATCCAGACCTCTGAGCAGTGAGCCGCCACCTGTCATCACTATCCCTTTGTCAACTATGTCCGCGGCCAGTTCAGGTGGGGTCTTCTCGAGAGCCGACCGGAGAGCTTCCGCGATGAGCGCCACAGGTTCCTTCAGCGCCTCTCTTATCTCCGCGGAACCCACCTTGATGGTCTTGGGTATGCCTGCAACCAGGTCGATACCCCGCACCTCCATCTCCGTCTCCTCTGGAAGCGGAAACGCAGAGCCAATCTTTATCTTTATAACCTCTGCAGTCTGCTCACCAATCATGAGATTGTAGGTCTTCTTGATGTACTGTACGACTGCATCGTCCATTTCGTCACCACCGACCCGTATGGAGCTGTTGCACACGATGCCCGAGAGGGCGATGACGGCTATCTCTGTAGTACCGCCCCCGACATCTATGACCATGTTCCCGGCAGGGGTGTCTACCGGCAGGCCTACACCCACAGCGGCCGCTATAGGCTCAGCAACAAGATAGACTTCGCGCGCCCCGGCGTGCTCGACCGAATCGCGTACCGCTCTCATCTCCACCGCAGTAATGCCAGAAGGAACACATACGATGACTCTTGGTCTTATCAGCAGCCGTCGCTTCTGAGCCTTGCCGAGAAAAGCGCGGAGCATTTCCTCCACGATCTCGAAATCAGCTATAACGCCGTCCTTCATCGGTCTTATGGCATTGATCCCGTCCGGCGTTCTTCCGAGCATCCGCTTGGCTTCTCTGCCAACGGCTATAGTCTTCTGCGACCTGTTGTCTATCGCGACCACGGAGGGCTCGTTGAGGAGAATGCCACGCCCCTTCACATAGACAAGGGTTGTCGCCGTTCCCAAGTCTATGGCCACATCGTTTGTGATCCACCCCGAGAGTATTCTTCTCAGGCTAAAACCCATTGCTGACCCCTACAAACCCGAAAGCAGAAAATCACGAAAATGCGAGAATGCAACCCAGCGGTCATCAGTTCTCTGTCGCAAGTCGATACTAGTTACTGATCATGTGGTGTCTGCAATTCCGTGGGAATATACAATGGAGGGAGTAAGCCAATCAAGAGAAAAATGGCTTCCATGATGTACGCTGTACGATTTGCGACACTTCCGAGCGCCCTCAGAAGCAGCCACGGCGGGTCGAGTTCAGTCCTTATCCAGCAATCGTCTGACCGTCTGGAGCAGGTCGGTCAGTTGGTAGGGCTTCTGCAGGAACGGGTAGCCCTTGTCCCTTATGGTTTCGTAGCTTGAATCCTCCTGCCCGTACCCACTGGCAAGCAGAACGGGTAGACCCGGCTTCTCGGCCGTCAGTTCCTCGACAACCTCGATCCCGCTCTTGTCAGGGAGTATCACATCACTGAATACGAGATCCAGGTTCCCCTGTTCCCTCCTGAAGACGCTCAAGGCTTCGTCACCACTCCTCGCCAGAAATACAGTATACCCGTTCTCGTCAAGCACCCCCTCAGCGAGTCCCCTCACTCGATCCTCATCTTCCACAACAAGTATCTTCTCTCCTTTCCCGCATAGCCCCTCGAAGGAGCCCGGTGTTTCTTCCTGATCATCAGCTTGCTCAAGCACCGCGGGCATGTATATCCGGAATGCTGAGCCCTTCCCGGGCGCGCTCTCAACGTGTATCCGGCCTCCATGACCCTCGACAATCCCATACACTACTGCCAATCCGATCCCGGTCCCCTTCCCGGTTCCCTTGGTACTGTAGAATGGCTCGAATATTCGTGATACTGTAGCCTCGTTCATGCCGACTCCGGTATCCCTGATGGTGAGACAGACCGAGCGGCTGCCCTTATCATCCCCTGGTCCTTCGAGCAAGTCAATGTTCTCGGTGCTGATTGCGATCTCCCCGCCTTCGGGCATGGCATCTTTGGCATTCACAACGATATTCATTATCACCTGCTCGATGTGTCCAGCATCACCATTCACCCGCCAGAGATCCAGGGCCAACTCGGTGACGATGGAATACTTCTCTCCGATGAGCCGATTCAGCATCTTGAGGAGGTTCGAGACCACCTTGTTCAGGTCGAGCCTTCGGAAGTCGACTGCATGACGCTTGCTGAACATAAGAAGCTGGTTGGTCAGCCTGGCCGCCCGGGTGGAAGCGTCTCTGATGTGGCACAGGTAGGGAGAGATGAAGTCATCCTTGGGCATTTTCATCAGCGCCAGGTCCGTATACCCTCTTATCGCTGTCAACAGGTTGTTGAAATCGTGCGCTACGCCGCCGGCCAGTGTTCCGAGAGCCTCCATCTTCTGCGATTGACGAAGCTGGCTCTCCGCCTTCTCCCTATCCTCTTCGGCCTTCTTCCTCTCGGTAACGTCCACGCATGTTGCGGCCATGAGAAGAGGCTCGCCTCTGTTGTTCGGGATCAGTGTGGCATTCATGATAGCCGGGAAGGTGGTGCCGTCCTTCCTCTTGGGCCACACCTCTTCCCCCACGTATTTCCCATGTTTCTCCAGGAGTTCGATCAATCTTTCCATCTCGCCGGCCCGCTTCTCGTCATAGAGAGATGAAGCGTGCATGCCCAGGAGTTCCTCAGGTCCGTAACCGAGCATCTCCGCCAACGAGTCGTTCACGTAGCCAATCCTGCCGCTCAGGTCAACAGCCATAACACCGTATCCGGCGCGATCTGAGATGGTCTTGAACTTGATCACTTCTTCTTCGGACTTTTTCCTCTCGGTAATGTCCTGCACCACGGCGACGAAGCCAGAGGGGCGCCCGGAGCCGCCCTTCAGGAGAGAGACAGAGATTTCGGAGGGGAAGAGACTTCCGTCCTTTCGGATGCACTGGTACTCCGCGCCTGCGATAGGACCGCTCCGGTAAACGCTGGACAGCTCCTCCTGAGCATGCTCTCTCTGAGCCTCATGCAGGAATTCAAACGCACTACGACCGATCACCTCTGACTTGCTCTCATATCCGAACATACTAATGAGAGTTTCGTTCAGCTCCACAATGTTGGCCCGCAGATCCAGCACAGCTATGCCGTCGACGACCGATTCGAAGACAGCGCGCAGCTTCTCTTCGGATTCGCGCAGAGCCCCTTCGGCACGCTTCCTTTCGGTGATGTCTGTGATAACGCCGAAACTCCCGACCAGGTGTCCAAGACTGTCTGTGATCGGACTTCCAGAGGTGAGTGTGTTCACCACCTGGCCGTTCTTCGTCTTCCAGGAAAGCTCATAGCTGCTTCTCTTGCCGTTCTTCCGCTTGGCCGTCTGTTCATTAACGATCCTAAGGTTCTCCTCGTCCATGAGACTCGCAAGAGGCCTTCCGACCACCTCGTCTTTCCCGAATCCGAGCATCTCGCAGAACCTATCGTTCGCGTACGCTACATGACCCCTGTCATCCTGTATGGCCAAACCGTCGTTCATACTCTCGACAAGATTCCTGTACTGAGCTTCACTCGTCTTCAGTTCCTCCTCGGCTGCCTTGCGCTCTGTTATGTCTCTCGTGACGCACTGGACGCCTACAACTCTGCCGTCCCGTCTGACGAGCTGGGCGCGAATCTCAGCGTGTTTAACCTCGCCGTTACGGCTCCTCCATGCGAGCTCGATCTCAGAGGTCTCCTCACCTCTGAGAATGGCGGCGAACATCTCTTGGTATCCAGGAATATCCTCGGGAGTCACGGCAGGGAGTTCGGTGAAGTGCTTGCCCACGATGTCTTCCTTCGCGTGACCGTAGAGTCTCAGAAAGGCTGAGTTCGCCGACCTGACGTTCCCATCCCGGTCCAGAGTCATAATTCCATCCGGAGCCAGCTCCACGATCGTTCTGTAATTCTCCTCGGACTCACGCAACCTTTCCTCCGCACGTTTGGCTTCTGTGGCGTCCATCAACACACCACTGGCGCCGATCACACCATCTCCCCCAAGCGTGGGTCGGTTGGAGGTCTTGACCCATCTCACCTCCCCTGACTTGGTTACAACACGACACTCGCCTCTCACAGACTGCCCGGAAAGGGTCTTCTGAAAATCCTCTGCGCAACGAGGAAGATCTTCCGTATGGATGAAGGTTGCGAAAGGCTGCCCGACGACTTCCTCAGGATCATACCCAAGAAGTGTCTTGATAACAGGGCTCACATAAGTGGTTGTACCACTTCTATCTACGGAGTAGATAGTCTCGTTGAGATTCTCCACGAGCTCGCGGTACTTCTCTTCGGCCAACTTCAGCTCGTCCTTCGTCTTCTTCAGCACGGTTACATCCTGAATCGTCCCACGAAGCTTTACAACCCTCCCCTGTGGGTCGCTGACAACCCTTGTGATGCACCGACCGTAGGCAGGTTGCCCTTCCGGAAACCTCATCTCATAGTCCCCGCCGGACTCCTCCCCATACTCAGCAGCCCTTCTGAGTTGCTCTCTCAGACGCGCCGCATCTTCCTTGGCATAATAGCTCAGGCTCTCCTCGAGTGTCGGCTGTCCCTCTTCGGGGTCGCGGTGAAAGAGCCGAAAGACGCCGTCTGACCAGGTCATCCTCCGCGTCTTGACGTCAAACTCCCAATCCCCGACCTCGCCTATCATCTGCGCCTCTCTGAGGCGCCTCTCGCTGTCTTTCAGCGCTGTTTCAACTTTCTTTCGATCAGTCACATCCCGCCCCATCTGGAAGACTATCTGACTTCCCTGCCATATCATCGGCGTCACAACCAACTCGAGCGTCTTGACCGTGCCTTTGACGCTGTAATCCACCTGCACGGCCTCACCCTCTACCGCGAGTTCGATCTGTCGCTGGAATGTCGCTTCTTCTCTCCCATGGATGGCGAAATCCCTCAGATTCTTCTCGAGAAGTTCGGTCCGGTCACACTCAAGGAAATGGCATGCTGCCTGGTTGCAGTCGACGTAGTTTCCATCGGAGTCCAGGACCAGGATAGGGCTCGTGCTTATTCCGAAAAGGGCTCGGTAGTGGGCTTCGCTGTCCCGCAACCTGCCACCAGCCTGGACTCTTGCCAGAGCAACTGCCACGCTGGCGCCGACATCTTCCAGACACGCCACCAGATCCTCGCTCAGCCGGTCGGGTCTTCGGTCCCGCAGCTCCAGAAGCGCCGTCGCGCCTCTTTCCGACCCAAACGGGATAAGGGCGATCGACTCGCAGCCTTCGCCGTCGAGCTCGAGTGTTGGGTCAATAACTGATACGGCCGACTGAAGATCGGCTCTGGAGTTGACCCAGAAACTCCCTCTCGGGGTGAAGCAGGGCAGTGATGAATCTGTCCTTCCGGAAATCACGGTCGCGAACATACACTCCACGCAAGCTTTTCTTCCTGAGGCTGAGCATCGAGCCTCCGGGCTCTGGGTCTCATCGACGTACTCCCCCATCTCAATCAGGGCCGCGCAAATCCCTACGAGCCTGTGATTCGCGGGATTGCCCTGCGAAAGCACATGGATCTTAACCTCATCGAGTTCCGTGAACCCTCGTATGATGTCGACCGTGTCCTCGATAATGCGGGTTGTCTTGCCAGCGTCGTTGAGGCGTTCAAGTATCCGAAAGGCCATGGCCAGACTTCTTTTCGCCTCCGTCCTCAGGGTATCCGAAGTCTCAGGTGCCGGTTCGTCGAGTCGGGCCAGCAACCTATCGAGCACGTCTCTTCCGGTCTTGAACTGCTCAGACATCGCGCAATCCTCCGCTTTCGAGTAGGGCCACCCAGCAGGCATGAGGTTATCCGCCGGAAGGCAGAGTACAGGATCGAGTGAATACTATGTTACTTGAGCTGCGCCCCGTGCACAGATTCGCTGAAGGTGTAGCGGCCAGAATCCGACAGCAGATAATTATCTCATATGTCAGACCGAAATGCAAACGATTTGGTGAAATGCGCGCAAACCTGAACCGCGAGATTACACAAGATTCACACAAGATTCTTCTATGGCTATCCAGGGGTGTGAGTAACGCCAAGGAAATCTGCTGTATCACAAGAGTACGCGGTCCGGGCTCGCAGTCTGGGTCGGGTTATGAGAGATCGTACAGCGACTGAGGACTAAGTACTGATGACTTAGGACTCTCTTTTTGAGCTGAAAGCTAATCCGTATACAAGCTCAGAAGTTTCCAGTCCAGCTTCTCCGAATCATAGCCTATCTCAAATACGTTAGCGCCGTCGGTGACCGAGAAGTGTTTGATCAAACCTCTCCCCCTCCTCTCTTCCCACCTGAAGGTGACCTTCTCGATATC
>Ga0180437_10009228_pt1 | contig 12261 bp, 9 predicted proteins | sample SS_ome_4_FD_132410 | JGI IMG/M metagenome (GOLD analysis project Ga0180437, IMG submission 132410) | Hypersaline lake sediment archaeal communities from the Salton Sea, California, USA - SS_3_D_1 metaG | ecosystem: Environmental > Aquatic > Non-marine Saline and Alkaline > Hypersaline > Sediment... | reverse complement strand
GGATCCCAGGAGGGCCATTCGGGCCATAGCCCTGGGACTGGAACAGGAAGTCATCGATTCCAAGTGGCCATGGGTCTGCACCCTGTGTGGTCGGTGCCAGCGTTACTGTCCCCAAGGAATTCAGTTATTGAAGACCTTCCGGGGATGTCGGACAAAGCGGGAGAGGGACAAGGTCCCCGGTCCCATCCACAAGGGAACGATCATGAACCTAGAAAGGGGGAACAACCTCGGCATACCCAGGGATGATATGCTCTTTCTCCTGGCGGAACTTGGGGTGGAGATGGAAGAAGATGAAGAGCATCCGTGCCCGGGGTTCTATGTGCCTGTGGACAAGGAAGGAGCGAATATCATCGTCACCATTAACTCCAAGGAGCCCTTTGCCGAGCCAGACGACATGAAGTTCTGGTGGCGGATTTTTTATGCGGCCCAAGAAGACTGGACCGTATCATCTACAAACTGGGAAGGGGTCAACTGGGGACTTTTCTCGGGGGACGACGAAAGCATGAAAATACAGGTGGAACGTGTGTTGGAAAATGCCCGGAGGTTAAAAGCCAAGACGATCCTCTATCCAGAATGAGGGCATGCCTACTTTGCAACCCGGTTCGGGTTTCAAACATGGTTTCCAGAGGCCTATGAGGAGTTCAGAGTTCTGAGCGTATTTGAACTTTTAGAGGAATACATCAAGACTGGGAGAATAAAGGTTGATAAGTCCAGATTTCCACAACTGGCCACCGTCCACGATCCCTGCAACTACGTAAGAAAGTCCCTGGCGTCATTTGGCGATCATCACGGTGACAAGTCTCGATGGATCACGGCCCAATGCTGTGAGAACATGGTGGAGATGTGTGATAGTGCGCTGAACAACTTGTGTTGCGGTGCAGGGGGCGGTGCTTGGGCTATGCCGTATACGGAGGAGCGACTGGCTTACGGAAAGATGAAAGCGGACCAGATCAAGAAAACCGGTGCAGAGCTGGTCATTGCACCTTGCCACAATTGCCGCGACCAGATCATGAAGGCTCTTCCTAAGGAGTTTGACATGGGCAACTATCACGAGACCTTGTACATTTGGGAATTGGTGTCGGAGTGTTTAGTCTACGAATCCTGGAGCCAGGAAGAGATAGAAAAGGCCCATGGGGAGCGCGATGCCCAGTTTGCAAGGGACGGGGTTGAACTGGAAGAAGAGGAATACGAATAGACTAGTACACAAATCCATTGTTGACCCATCTTTCTGACCTGGTGGCACCCTCGTATGTGGCACCAGGTTTTTTGTCATTGGGAAACGAACAGGGGAAATCGACGAACGGGAATAACCAAGAGGGCCGTATACACTAAAGTGGCGATACACGGTGGCTCTGCCGCTTTTGCCGGGATTGCCCTGTCTGTGGTTCAGAACTTCTATCAAGAAAAGAAAGGATAAAAATTATGTTGAAGCATGTTGGATGTGCCTTTGTGGTTGCGTTGCTTACCATAGGAGTGTGCCAAGCCGCTCCGTGAGGTTGCAGCCCTTCCTCAGGCGGAGGAAGCACCGTTATCAGAGGTGGGAACCTGTTAAACTCCCGTCTCTTTGACCCCACACAGACTCGTGGGATCATGGGAAAGGGAGACCTGGCTCTAGGCTCATACTACTACGGCGGTGAGGATCGTGACACTGTCTCATTCTTCGTGTCAGGTCTGACCGATCGCTTAGAGGTTGGGGTGAACCAGTACTATCAGGATTCGGATTGGACCGTATCCGCCCGGTACGGAATAATCAAAGAGGGTAAAGAGTGGTGGCATCCCTCGTTGGTCCTGGGCGCACATGACCTTGGAACACCTGAAGAAAGTGCCATATCCGTAACCGGATTCAAGTATCTTGAGGTCCCCTTTCTTAAAGAACTCTCGCTTCATGCAGGCCTGTTCACAGAGACGGAAAGTGACGGTGATACAAGAGGTTTTGGTGGCGTTTCAAAACAATTTGCGAAAAGGTTCGATTTTTCCCTCCTCTATGACGGAGATGACCCTCATGCCATCTTAGGGGCAAATTACAGGGGCTTTAGGATATTTGTCATGGCCTATGAGATGGACCATTTTGGTGGGGGGCTTTCGTACCAGTTTGATTTCTTGGATACTGTGACGCCGTAGGGTGGTGATAGTGGGCACGGAATAAGCATTTCAAGTTTCGCACCCCTTGTTTCCACTAATAGTAGGTGTGTCACGACTTATACCCCCCTGATTTCCCCATCCCGAGGCTTCCATTGCGGAAAAAAGGCCCAAACCAGCGGCCTGCCGTTTTCTAGAAGCCTCGGCACGCTTTTAGCTGTTATTTCAGATCGTTGATAAGGTTGCGAGACTTCAGTAATTATTTCTATCACGTCAGTCCATGCTATTCCTGACCGAGCCGCAGCAGCTGCTGTGCGGTCCTAGAAATAGAGCCCCGATTAGCTCAAGTCTTGCGCGTAAGGCCATCTAACCAACCAAAATACAGATACAATCGACTATTGGAATGAGCCTGACCACCGAGACAGCCACAGAGTCATTGCCCCCAAGAATGGAGTGGGCCCGGCTGCTCATCTGAGGGCCGTGGACCAGGCAGGGCGTTGAACCGCATAAGCAAGCGCATTCCCTGTAGATTCTGCCTGACGGCAGTGCTTTGCAGGCTGCGGGGTTAGCGAGCGTATATCTTACGAGTTGTCATCCTTACGGTGAAGATTCCCCTCGGCTTGCCGCGGGGAGGCTTCAATTGGGCAAGGTCCGGAGAAGCCTCTGACGTGGTAGAAAGCGAGATTTTTCTTGACAAAGACCCTGCAAATATATAGCCTGCGCCCTGCTTTAGCTGTAAGTTGTTAAAAATCTTATAACAAATGGGGGGTGATGGCGGCAAGTCCTTAAAGGCGTGAGCGATTAGTTAGGCGAACTTAGACCTATTTATTCTATAACATAAGGAGACAAAATGAGATTTTCTAAAATGGGGCTGCTCTCCCTGGCAATGGTATGCATGATGGCCGTTGCTGGAACTGCCTGGGCAAGCCCCCCGGTACCACCGCCAGCAGAGGGTTTTGGCATTGTGACAACGACTGACGTTATAGTCACGGGAGACTTCACACACGAGTCGTCTCTTAACTGGACCTATATGCACGATACGGAAGAGGGTGGGGGAAGCACCCTTGCCCATCCGGGGGTGAACCAAGCCCTTGCCGAGGGAGGGCGTGCAGGCCAAATCCGCTATGCCAACGAAGTGGATGCCATTGACGGTTATGTCGAGTTCAAGAACAACTTTGAGGCCAGGTCTGATGAAGAACCGAATCTCAAGGTGAGTAAGGATTTTGGCTATATTGCCTCACCGTCAAGTCTCATTGCAACGGCCGAGGATCAAGAAAGCGTTGGCCTGAGCATCGTGGCCAATGGAGACGACGAAGGGCTGGGGGACATGCCTTCTCTTTGTCCCTGGGCGTCAGGCTCAGAGATACCGGCTACAAATGAGTTCATTGCTGCCGGGAGCTCTACTAAAACGACGAGTACCATGGTATCTCACACCGATACCGACGTAACCTCAACGGGGCCGCCATCGCTCAATCATAGCATTTCGGCAGTAGGTGAAGGCACCGTGACAGCAAGCATGATCGTGAGGTTGATGGAAGGCGGGGACGTGCACGTGCCTGGCCAGCCTGCACCGGATCTCGTCAGTGAAAACAGCTATGAGGAGAGGACTTCGGCTTCCGGTGTCATCGAGAAGTTCGAGAAAACCATGCACTATCATTCTACGATCCCTCAATACCAGATGCCTGAGCCGTGGTACGCGATTCAGTAGTCTGAAACGTCACTATTCTATGAGAGTAAGGGGGCGGGAGTTTCCGCCCCCTTTGTTTTTGTGACGAAACCACCCTTTTCTCCTTGCCTTTGATCACCTGTCTTCTGTAAGAATGCTTTCCATCCCATGAAAACGTGGACGCAAGATCCCAGGAAATGCGCAAAGGAGGATTGTCATGACCACGGCGGATATGGGGCATTATGCCGGCAAGCACGGATCAGGGACAGTGGCGGATCCGATGATCCGCCGTGCCCTCATGAAACGGGCCGCTGACGGGAGGCTCCCCTGTGCTGTGGCCTTTGACGTGGCAAGGCAGCTTGGGACAACACCTGGGGCTGTTGGCACGACGGCCGACCTTATGGACCTGCGCCTGGTGAAATGCCAACTCGGTCTTTTCGGCTATGGTCCCAAGAAGAAGATCGTAAAACCAGCCACATCGATACCCTCCTGGCTGGAAGAGGCCATCCGGGGGGGCCTTGTGGAGCAGTGTCTGCCCTGCCACCGTGCCTGGGAGATCGCAGAGGCCTGTGGAATTCACAGGATGAAGGTCAGTGCTGCCTGCGATGCCCTGGCAATCAAGATTCGGCCATGCCAACTTGGAGCCTTTTAGCTGGATGGCTTCCCTAGGAAACAGCCGTGAAGTGGTTTCTCCTTTCTTTGGCCTGTGCCTATCTGACGTCCACCGGCGAGACGTTTTCCAAGTTTTTGATGCGCCAGAACGACGAGTGGACGACGGGCTGCGCCACCATATTAGTCTCTCTTCCATTCATCACGCCCCTTCTCATAGGAAGGGATACCTTTCCCTTGAGCATGGATCTCTTGCTCCTGATGTGCGTCCAGGTCCCCTTTGAAGTCTTGGCCTACTATCTATATCTGAAAGCCATCCGGATCTCCCCTCTTTCCATGAGCGTGCCCTATCTCAGCTTCACACCGGTGTTCACTATCCTCACAGCCGGTATTGTCTTGGGGGAAAGCATATCGTCTCAAGGCCTTCTTGGCATCCTTATGGTAACGGTTGGGGCCTATGTGCTGAATCTCGAACGCGTGGCGTCCCACCCCCTCGCCCCCTTGAAGGCCATCGTGAAGTCTCCCGGCTCCCGGCATATGCTCCTGGTCGCCCTGATCTGGAGCCTCACGTCCACCCTGGGGAAAAAGGGGGTCCAGCTTTCTGATCCTCTGTTTTTCGGGGTGTTCTATATGCTGGCCCTGTCTGTTCCCTTGACGGTCATTGCAGGCTGGAGGGTGAAGAGAAGGGTGGCGAGCGTCAACCTGAAAGGTCGAAACAGCCTGTGGCTTGTCTTGGCAGGCCTGGCCACCGCACTGGCCATGATCGCCCACTTTCACGCCATTGAGCTGGTCCCCGTTGCCTACATGATCTCCGTGAAAAGGACGAGCTTGATATTCAGTGTTCTGTACGGGGGGGTGATATTTGGGGAAAGACACATTAGACTCAGACTCTTGGGGACCTGCATCATGTTATCTGGTGTGGCGGTGATCTACCTGGCGGCGTAGGGGCCCGATGAAGCTTGTTTCTGACAGCCCCCGATGCCTCTTAAGGCCTCAAAAAGGTTTTGGGCGGCGGGACCGGTCATGCCGGGGACAGCACGGAGTTCTTGAACAGAGGCGGCCCTAATACCCTTCATGCTCCCAAAATGCTTCAGCAGCTGTGACCGGCGCTTGCGTCCGATGCCCGGAATGCCCTCTAGGACGGAACGGCGATAGGTCATGAGTCTGCGTTTTCGGTGGTAGGTAATCACATAGCGGTGAGCTTCGTCTCGAATCCTTTGGAGAAAGAGAAGGGCTGCAGGATCCTTTCTAAAGTTTACAGGGTTCTTTCGGTCTGGTTTGTATATCTTGTCTTCTGTCTCACCGTGCTCCACGTCCTTTTTTGCAATACTGATGAGGTCAAAGGAACCATAAAGCCCAAGGTTCCTGAGGACGGACCCCGCCACATTCAGATGTCCCTTTCCGCCATCTACCATCAAAAGATCCGGAAGGGATGTGTCTGCCTTTCCTTGCCTGTACCTGCGGGTGAGTACTTCTCTAAGCATGGCATAGTCGTCTGCCTCAAATGCCTTCTTGATGCGGTACCTTCGATATTGCTGGGGCGCGGGGCGTCCCCTTTCAAATACCACCATAGCGCCCACCGCCTCAGTGCCGGCGATGTTGGAAAGGTCAAAGCATTCGACCCGTTCAGGGCGCCTGTCGAGACCTAATCGTTTCTGAATGCGATCTCCCATGCCCTCCTCAGCCAAGGCAGCGGAGAGGTGTTCCTGGAGGCTCTTTTCGGCATTTTCAACGGCCATCTCAATAAGCCTAGCCTTCTCCCCTCTCTGGGGCGTCATGACATAGACTTTTTCTCCTTTCATTTCCCCCAGCCACTCTTCAAACAGCGTCATGTCTTCTGGCTCCGTTGGCAACAGGACCTCTTTTGGTATGAAGGGGGCGTCTTTATAGTACTGCTTCACAAATGAAGACACCAGTTCGCTGTCAGAGGCGAGCGTCTCGGGGAAGAAAAATGGCCGACTACCCATGAAAAAGCCCTGTCTGACAAAAAGGGCCATGATGAGGGCTCCATGATTGTGCCGGGCCATCCCAACGACATCCCGGTCCTTGAAATCCGGCGTAAAGGCCACCTGCTTTTCCAGTGTCTTTTCCAGGGCAAAGAGCCTGTCCCTGTGGGCTGCCGCTTCCTCGAATTCCTGCCGGGCTGCGGCGCCTTCCATCTCGTCTCTCACACGCTTGACCAGTTCCGGCATTCGTCCTTTCAGAAACAGAATGACCTTGTGTACCTCCGCCTCGTATCGATCGGGATTCACAGGCAGGCTGCATGGGCCAAGGCAAAGGCCCATCTGAAAGTTCAGACAAGGGCGCTCCCGGTGCTGAGGTGTTCTGGCCTTGCATTTGCGAAGTCTAAAGGTCCGGTGAATCCATTTCAGGGTTTTTCTCACTGCACCGGCAGAGGCAAAGGGGCCAAAATAAAGGGCCCCGTCCTTCTTAGGCTTTCTCACAATCGTCAGGTTGGGGTAGGGACTTTTCACGTCAAGACGGAGGCAAGGATACCGCTTGTCGTCCTTCAGGATAACGTTGTACCGGGGACGGTGCTTCTTGATCAGGTTGGATTCAAGGAGCAGGGCTTCTTTTTCCGTATTTGTGACAATCGTGTCAACGCCTGCAGCCTTTTCCATGAGCACACGGGTTTTTAGATCTTTGGCCGCAGCTTTCCTGAAATAGGACGTGACACGCCTTTTTAGGTCTCTCGCCTTGCCCACATACAGGACCCGACCCTTGGAATCCTGCATCAGGTAAACGCCCGGTGAAGACGGTAGGTCTGTCAATTTTTTCTCAAGCCCTTCTCTCATCGACTCAGCGTAGAATTAGAGAACCACAATGTCAATATTCCAAAACACTAACCCCCGCTGGACGCTCCACAGGGTGATGGCTGACCTTGTCCCATGAGTCCCCATTGCCTCATTTTTCCGCTGGTGTTCCCTCTAAGGGAAGACAATTGTCGAGCCCCTTTCAGACCAGTTGACGGAAAGAGTGCGGCTGGCATCATTGCTTGCCCCAGGCCGGCCCTTGTGATATCAGCGCGTACTGATGAGGTACAAAAAAGACTCTGCCGACAAAGTGGATTGGACGAACGGAGCATTTTCGGCTAACCGCCGCCTCCCATAGAGTGGCCAGGTTCCAAGGTATGTCGTGACACTAAGGCAGGTTCTCAGCTGTGGCAGGTGCTGAGGTCAAAGGGGACAGGTGAGACGTGAAAGGATGTTGCTATGTCACAAGAAATGGAGTGGAAGAAGTGGCCAGATCGGTTTGAAAGAATATCAAAAAGCGCTGGGGCCGCCACCGGCCTGCTCCACAGCCTTGCAAAAAAGCTTGTCGCAAATGCTGAAACCGAGGACGAGATACTAGATCCCGAGATGCGTGAGGAGGTGTCTAAGATTCTCCGCCATCTGGATCAAGGGTTGGCCAATATTGAAAAGACCAACGGCGAGTTGAGAGATTATTTCTGCAGCCTTCCGGTCAGAAAGCTCTTGACGGGGCTGCCATTGACGAGAGAAGAGTTCTATCTGTTGGCAGCCGCTGGAGCCATTACGATACCTTCTGAGAGCGGAGAGGGGCCTTACAAGGAGTTCATGTATTCCTTGTATGAAGACGACGAGCAATGCGGATACATCAACTTGTCGGAGACCCATTCGGAGCAGTGGGTTGACGTGGAAGCCAATGGATGGGAAACAGAGCCTTCTATCACATTGGGAGTCATGCCTGAGGACGTTGACACAAGCTGCCTGGGCGATGAACAAATAGCGTTTCTCAAGAAGTACCGGCCCAGACTCTACGCACGGTTCAAGACTGAATGAATGACGTGCGTCTGAGCCCCCATGACGCGAAAGGAGGCTTATAAAGATGGCGGTCTCTTTCCCCTTCACCTGAGTGAACTGCTGGACTCTGCACACTCTATTCTGACCTTACCAACATGGTGTTCTCAGGCACGATTCAGGGGAATTCCAGGGGGCTGTGGGAAGAACGCCCCTTATTCGATCCCGATTATCCGTATCCTTCGTCGCTGCGACGTATGAATGGGGCGCAGGGTGCAAGGCTCAGGGAAATTGAAGAGACGTCATTTCTCCGCATACCTTTCTCCTTATGTCTTAACCTCTTATCTACGCCTTATTTCTCAGTATTTGTGCCTGTGGGCTTGAAAAGAGACGAAGCCTTTCATCTGTGCATTTTCCATCAGCCTCCGCCTCTCTCAAAGGCGTCAGGCGCAAAATGCGGTCCTGCCTCAGGCTCCTAGAAACATCTTGATTCGGTATAAAGCGAATGATATGTACACGCTCACCTCAAGGGGAGATAGTGGCGGCCATCCATGGAGAGCCCAAGAACAACCTCATGGAAGGATTCCCGTTTGGGCCCTTCAGATGCTGCCCATGGGGAAAAATGGCCGTTGGCTGACACTGGAACAACCGTCACACTGAATCAAAAGGGCCTTTGGCCTGTTGGTTTTCCAGCTGCCGTGGGAGTTGGCTATGCTAAGAATCTACAATACCTTAACTAAGAAGAAAGAAGTCTTTAACCCCATTGAGCCGGGCAAGGTCAAGATGTATGTGTGCGGACCTACGGTCTATGATGCATGTCATATCGGTCACGCCAGGTCTGTGGTCGTATTTGATGTGATACGCCGTTACCTGAAGGCCACAGGTCATGAGGTCACCTATGTGCGTAACTTCACCGACATAGATGACAAGATTATCAATCGGGCCAGGGAGCTGAATGTAACCACCGAAGAGCTGTCAGCAACATACATTCAGGCGTTTTATGACGACATGGATGCCCTCAAGGTGGAAAGGGCTACCTTGGAACCGAGAGCCACAGACCATATTGATGCTATCATCGATGTGATCCGGCACCTCTTTGACCGAGGCCACGCCTATAAAGGCGGAAGTGATGTCTTCTATGCGGTGGAGTCCTTTGAAGGCTATGGCAAGCTTTCGGGGCGCAGACTCGAAGATATGCAAGCTGGTGCCCGGGTGGCAGTGGACAAAAATAAGCGTAACCCCTTTGATTTCGCCCTTTGGAAGGGCGCCAAACCTGGCGAGCCCTCGTGGGACAGCCCTTGGGGAAAGGGCCGACCCGGCTGGCACATCGAGTGTTCTGCAATGAGCACACAGTTCTTGGGTCGCCATTTTGATATCCACGGCGGTGGCAAGGACCTCATATTTCCCCATCACGAAAACGAGATCGCCCAATCGGAAGGCGCCTTTAGCGAACCCTTTGCGAATTTCTGGGTCCACAACGGATTTGTGAAGATCGACCAGGAGAAGATGTCAAAGTCCCTTGGGAATTTCCTTTTGATTAAGGATATCCTGAAGAAGTATCACCCAGAGGTGGTCCGCCTTTTCCTCCTTTCCAGTCACTATCGCAGCCCAGTCGATTTTACAGAGCAGGCCATGGTCGAGGCTGAAGGGGGCCTGGAAAAGATATACGCCCTGTTGGACAGGATGGAAAAGTCCATGGATGCCGACATGTCGGAGGCTGATCAGCCAGGGCCGGGCGAGCTTTGGACCGGCTTCTGCGAGGCAATGGACGATGATTTTAACACCGCCCGTGCCGTGGGGTTGATGTTTGATGCTGTGAGGCGGATGAACCGGCTTTTGGATGAAGGAGCGGGCCCCACTGGGGATCAAGGTCTAAGGGAGCTTCACTCTGTCCGGTCAGATGTTGGGCGCATTGGGGCTGTTTTGGGGATTGGTACGGAGGCCCCTTCTGACTTCTTTGAACATGGAAAATCGAGGATCCTGGAACGCGAATCCATTGACGACTCCTTGGTGGAAAGGCTCATCGCCGAGCGAGCCCAAGCTCGAGAACAGAAGGATTGGGCGCGGGCGGACGAGATTCGTGAAGAGCTTTCTGCCATGAACATTGTTATTGAAGATCGGCCTGAAGGGACTGTGTGGAAGGCGAAATAATGTCCGCCTTCAAGCTGATCTCAAGCTTTGCACCGAAGGGGGACCAGCCCAAGGCGATTGACGAACTCACCAAAGGCATTGAGACAGGTCGTCGCTATCAGGTGCTTCTTGGTGTGACCGGGTCCGGCAAGACCTTCACCATGGCCCATGTGGTCGCCCGGGTCCAGAAGCCCACCTTGGTGATCGCCCCCAACAAGACCCTGGCTGCACAACTCTACAGTGAGTTCAAGGCCCTCTTTCCTGAAAATGCTATCGAGTACTTCGTCAGCTACTATGACTACTACCAGCCTGAAGCTTACCTGCCTGTATCAGACACCTATATAGAGAAAGACGCTTCGATAAATGAGATCATTGACAGGTTGAGACACTCGGCCACCCGTTCTGTGATTGCGCGCCGTGATGTCATTGTTATTGCCAGTGTGTCGTGCATCTTCGGCTTGGGTGCTCCGGAAGATTATCTTGAGATGTGCCTTGAGGTGAAGCCTGGCGCCTCCTTTGAACGGGACGTGATGCTCAGGCGGTTGGTATCCATGCAGTACAGCCGAAACGATTATGATTTCCACCGCGATACGTTCCGGGTCAGAGGAGACCGCGTGGAGGTCTTCCCGAGCTATGAAGACGACAGGGCCATACGGATTGAATTTTTCGGTGACACCATTGAGAAGATTTTCGAGATAGACCCGCTTTCGGGAAAGGTAGTGCGGTCCCTCAAGCAGGTAGTCATCTTTCCGGCCAGTCACTATGTGGCTACAAGGGTAACCTTGAAGAATGCTATGAAGTCAGTGAAGGAGGAGCTTAAAGAACGCATCGCGTATTTCAGGTCAGCCAAGAAATTGATTGAAGCCCAGCGCATCGAGGAACGGACCGATTTCGATTTGGAGATGATGCAAGAATTGGGCTACTGTCACGGCATTGAGAACTACTCGCGGCATCTTACGGGAAGAGGTTCGGGGGAGCCGCCCCCCACCTTACTCGATTACTTTCCCGATGACTATCTTCTTTTCATTGATGAAAGCCATATCGGAATACCACAGTTGAGAGGCATGTTCCGTGGAGATCGATCTAGGAAGAAGACCTTGGTAGAATATGGGTTTAGGCTTCCTTCCGCCTTGGATAACCGGCCCCTGAGCTTCGAAGAGTTTACAAGCAGGGTTCCTCAGGTGATTTTTGTCTCAGCCACGCCTGGGGACTATGAGCTTGAGATGGCAAAAGGGCAAGTGGCAGAGCAGGTTATCAGGCCGACCGGACTCATTGATCCTGAGGTGATCATCAAGCCTGCTGAGCATCAGGTGGACGACCTTTTGGAAGAAATCAGGCTCCGGGAAGAACGCAAGGAAAGGGTCCTGGTTACTACGCTTACCAAACGCATGGCAGAAGATCTCACAGACTATTATGGGGATTTGGGGGTTCGGGTGCGTTACCTCCATTCCGACATCAAAACCATTGAGCGGATGGAAATTATCCGTGACCTGCGTGTGGGAGCATTCGACGTGCTTATAGGTATCAACCTTTTGCGGGAGGGCCTGGACCTTCCGGAGGTTAGCCTCGTAGCCATCCTGGATGCTGACAAAGAAGGGTTCCTTCGTTCAGAGCGTTCCCTGATCCAGACCTGTGGCAGGGCTGCGAGAAATGTGTTTGGAACTGTCATCCTTTACGCAGATCGCGTGACAGCCTCCATGGGGACAGCAATAGATGAGACGAGTCGAAGGCGAAGCCTTCAAAGGGCCTACAACAAGAGATATGGCATTACGCCTGAGACGATACAAAAAGAGATCACGAGCATTCTTGGCTCCGTCTATGAGGCAGACTACGTAACGGTGCCTGCAGTATCAGAACCCGCTGCTGAGTACACCTCGCTAGACGAGCTGGAGAAGGCCATTGAGGAACTCGAACAGGAGATGAAAAGGGCAGCCAAAGAGTTGGCTTTTGAAAGGGCGGCAAACCTCAGGGATCAGATCAAAGAGCTGCGACAGCTGGACATGGACTTGAGATGAAATC
>Ga0180437_10009227_pt1 | contig 12263 bp, 20 predicted proteins | sample SS_ome_4_FD_132410 | JGI IMG/M metagenome (GOLD analysis project Ga0180437, IMG submission 132410) | Hypersaline lake sediment archaeal communities from the Salton Sea, California, USA - SS_3_D_1 metaG | ecosystem: Environmental > Aquatic > Non-marine Saline and Alkaline > Hypersaline >... | reverse complement strand
CCCGGTAATCAGGGGCAATATCAGGGGTATTGTCGGTAAGTACATGGCCAAGGAGGTTTACTCAGTCAAGAGGGATGAGGTAGAGGAAAAGATCTTCACAGCCCTGGTTGAGGCTACGTCAGGTGGTACAGTATAGACATGATGAAGAACCTTGCCGGTAGTTCCAATACCACCTTCCTCTTTATACCTAATGATATAATGGATATAGTTAGGGACAGAAAGTAACCCCTAACCAGGTAGTTCCCATCATTGGACTGGCGGGAACTACCCATTATGGAGCAGGAGATGAGAATAAGAGTCAAAGCTGAGCTGCTTGGCAGGGAACTGTCTGCCGCCCTTCTTAGTATGGTTAATGCAGAAGGTGGATATATAGAGTTTGAAAGTGACATAGATGGGGTAGATACCCTCTCCGACCTGATGAGTGATTTCCTCTACCAGCTCTGTGATGAAATTGAGGGGAGGGAAACAGAAAACACTGGGGGTCTGGTATGATAGTAGGAGTGCATATTGACCATGGATACTCCAGTAGTGAGTATTATCTTGAAGTAGATGCAAATATGGATCGGATGTGGCAGTACGAGGGTGCCTGGCAGCAACTAACAGTAGATAGACAGGTGGAGTGGGGGTTGGAGTCTTTTATTAAATACCTCAGGGGTCAGGGAATAGGGGTAGAGGAAGTAACTCCCAAAGTGGAAGGATGGATAGAACTGTGATGTACCAAAAGTTACTTGAGGAATTGGATGCGGGAGAGGAATACCTTACTAACAGAGACTGCCCCAGTTGTGGTTCCAGGGAGTGGGAGTGGGTAGATGAGCCAGTCTTGGCCTACAATCCTATCCTGGAACACCTGAGTGGAAGTGCAAAAGGAGCCATGGAGCCAGACTGGGACAATCCCAAGATAGAAGACTGTGGAGTAGACCCGGAGTATTACATAAGGTGCGGGCATTGTGGCTGGAGGCATGATAAGGTAAGGCTCGGTAGCTATGATTTGATTATAGTATGGGGTTGGAGGAAGGAAGATGAGTAGGACACTAACAGTGGGACTGGCCAAGCAAGAGGGTACGGCATGTCAGGCATACTACCTTGACGTCAAGCTTAGCAGCCTGGGTGGTGCCAGGAGCACAGGGACGTTCAAGGCCAGGATAGATACCGGGGCAGACATTACCTGTATCCCTAGTGGGGAGGCCAAGAAGCTAATGCCTCTCATATTAGGCAAGCCAGTGCTGATAAGGGGACATGATGGAAGCGTTGAGAGGGCAAGGACCCACTTGGCCATCCTATCCATCCTTGATGAAGGGAAGGTAGTGTGGAATGAAAGGCCCAGCAGGGGGTTTCTCCTCACGGATTCCAGTGTGGGCCTGATAGGGATGGACATCCTTGGGAGATATAAGTGGAAGTCGGATGGTAATAGGTTTACTATGGAGAGCAGGTAATGAGCCAAAAAGTTGACGAAATATACCGTAAAATAATGAGGATCTCCGGACTCGCCCTCATTTGTATGGTGCTATCCGAGACTCCAGTACAGTGGGTTCTGTTGTCCACTGGATCTGTGTTTCTCCTGGAGGGAATACTTGGAGGTATACGTAGTAATGGAAAAACCTAAGCTATATCAGGTCTTCATAGAGTTCCTTACCCAGGACGAGGACTTGAATGCGGTGGAGACCTACATCAAGATAGCTACAAATAGAGAGGAAGCTGAGAAATGGGGCCAAGCTAAGGTAACAAAGCTTAATATAAGTAGGGCATTTGAGCAGTGTAGCATAGGAGAGTATGATGAATACTACAACCTTTATGAAAAGGTAGAAGCTGGAGGTGCTCTTGTCTCTGAGGAATTAGAAGATGCTGCTGTGTACTACAGTAATGCCTATCATAGGTTTGGTAGAGTAGCAGAACTCAGGCTCATCAGGGAGGATGGCCCTTCCTACTACCTTGTATCAGTAAGGCATGTTACCACGGATGAGGCCCTGGAACATACTATCCCCATGGAGGAAGCATTGTGAATAAACCTATATGGACAGCTACCGATGGCAATGGAATACACCTGCTTATCTACCAGGATGCCTACCCCCCTAGTCCGAGGGAGTGGGATAACTTGGGTACTATAGTCTGCTGGCATAGGAGATATACTCTGGGCAATCCACATGAATTCCCAGCTCCATATGACTTTACTAGGGCAATGAAAGGTATCCCCATGATATGTTATGACATCCACATATATGACCATAGTGGGATAGTACTGGGGCTTGATGGGGATCAATACCCATTCAATGACAGGTGGGATGCCGGGTGGGTATGCTATATGTATGCTACCTACGAAAGGATAAGGGAAGACCAGGGATGTAAGTATGTCACCAGGAGAGTAAGGGATAAAGTAGATGGGATCTTCAGAGCGGAATTGGAGGAATATAACAAGTACCTCAGTGGGGATGTATATGGATACAGGCTGGTAAAGAGCTACAGCTGTCCCACCTGCGGGCAAGAGGTAGAGGAAGAGGTGGACTCCTGCTGGGGCTTCAGCGGCACAGAGTGGAAGGAAAATGGGTTGGTAGATCAGCTGGCCTCAGAATACAGGGACCTGGCAGGTAAATTGGAGGACGTAAGGTGAAACTATACGAACTAAGAATGATGCTATACATAGACTCTATCAGAGAAGAATTTTGTGCCTCAGAATTGGTAGTAGCTGTGAGCTATGAGGACGCAAAAGAAATGTCGTGCACTGAGGTGGCAGGTAGGATGCTTGAAGCTCTGAATGCCGGGGCAGATGATAGTCCCCTCAACTCCTACTGGTCTAAATATATAGCTGATGACCCATTTACCTATGACGAGCTGAGGAGAATAGAGGAGGAATGTGAAGGGCAGCTGGGCTACAGGTATTCTCCAGATGAACCAGCAGAGGTAGCTCTTCTTGACGCCTCTGATGGAGAATTGTATAGAGTAGCTATCTATGACAGGGACTCAGACGAGTGGTTGGAGTACAACAACCATCTGGAGGAGATAGACCACCTTAAGAAGTGCATTAATGAGTCCCTTGCACTACAGGACCAACTGGAAGAGGAATTGAAGAGTGCTAAGGGGGACCTGGAATTTGCCAGGGGGTTAATAATGAAGTACCACCAGACCCTGGGCAAAATAGATGACCTGGCTACCCAGATAGGCTTCCTGGTAAGGGAGGAGGAAGAGGAAGAGTGAGCTATGACATCCACTACACGGATAAGCAGGGCCAGCAGTATGAGCTGGAGGAACCTATGGAGGAGGGAGGTACCCATCAGCTTGGTGGCAATACTGAGACCTGGCTCAATGTAACGTACAATTACTCCTGGTATTACCATATGTTCCTTGATGAAGAGGAGGGGATAAGATGGCTATACGGTAAGACCGGGGGAGAATGCGTTGAAAGGCTGAAGGAGGCAATAGAGCCATTCGAGGGGTTCATGCCATATGAAAGAGACTACTGGGCACCAACCCCAGGAAACTGTGTGCAGCCCCTCAGGATATTCTTGCAATGGGCTCAAAGGTGGCCCGATGGTAGGTTTGAAGGAGATTGATAATGGAACTTCCATTGGAACAATATGTATTAGTAAATGCCAGCTGGCAGAGGTATGTCCTGCCGGGGGAGGAAGCTCATACATTCACAGACCTTACTGAACTCCTATACGAGGCCATAGAGCTAATTAATGAGTATGGGCACATCCTGGGGGATTCCATCAGGGTCTACAGGTTGGTGGAAGTCCCAATGGAGGAACTGGAGAGGTACCTCCCAGAGGCCAGGAAACAGTGGGAGGCCGACAATGGTTGGAGGGTAGATGATGAGTAATCCGGTGGACTTTGAGGAAGTAGAGCTGAGTTATCCGGTGGACCCTGAGGAAGTAGAGCTGAGTTATGTATGGTTACATGGAATAGACCCCCCTCCGCAGGAGGATCTGGCCCTGAAGATCGCCAATGTGGGGGCATGGCGGACTCCGGATGATATAACTGAAGTAGATGGAATGTGGTACTATAATGAAAAGACAGGGACAGTTAAGCCTTGTGAAGGCTACAGAGAGTCTGATGATGGCCTCATAGATGAACTAGTGGAGATGGCAGAGCTTGGCATCCTCGGCCACGTAATAGTGGTAGATCAATGGCATGACTCCACCAAGTATGTCCTTGGGAGGGAGGATGGGCATGCAGTAGTCTCCAGTCATGAGTGCTACAAGAAGCTCTACAGGGTTACTCCCCAGGTGACCTACCAGAGAGATAAAGACGGGGAGATAGTTGAAATTGGAGGGAAGAGTAAAGAACTATGGTGAGAATAGCAGGAGTAATAACAGGTTTCTTACTTATGGCAACAGGGTTCCTGGCATGGATAGTACTACCAATATTAGCATGGGTACTAAAGAGTGGATGGCCGTTGGTGCCCCTCATTGGGAGCTATGTACCAATAGTGGGTGGGTATCTCCTTGTCATGGCATCTGCAGGTGAGTAGAATGCAAATGGTGGTGAAAGCAATGACCTTTGGAGAATATATGGATAGTGCATTGGATGCACTAGCAGTTGACTATGGATATGGGCCCATGGACAAGGCTGAGATGCTGACCCTGGCTAATAAGTCATGGAGCTTCACTGGCAATACCTATCTGACCACCCTTACTGGCACATTCAAAGTAAAGGCAGATACTTACAAGCTGGTGGTTAGTGAAGCTATAGTATGCGTGAGGGAGGAAAGGGAGCAGCCCATCTTAATAGTAAGGGATGAAACCAACCAGTACGATCCAAATGCTATGCCAGTATACTGGTTCAGTGGAACTAAGAGATCCTCTCTACCACGGCATGGATGCAGGACGAGGGAGTTGCCACTGGCACATGATGGAGCCTTCCTGGGCTATATCCCAAGTGCAGCCGGGGGTTACCTCAATAGAGAATTGGAGAAGATCTTCACTGCGCCCAACTACTCCGAGATGGAGGTCAAGGTTCTTGGTGCCATGAGGAAGGCTCCAATGGCAACTACTAATGGTAGTGCCAGGAGTGCGCCCAATATAGTCCTGTCCATAAGGCCCAGCTATACTAAAGCTACAGACCCATTGGCAGCAGTAGACATTATTTCAGCCATTGGAATGTAGGAAGGAAATGTAGTTGACTATGTCAATCTGTAGTGATATAATTATAGTACAGAAGAGGAGGGATGAAATTATGAAAATAATGCCAATCACATTTTTCAAAAGCAACACATCATTGGGCTTCGGATACGTAGAATATATGCCGGGGGGTGATGGCTTTAAGCCAAGGGTACCATCAATTATGGTGACCATTGCCACCGGGAGTAACAGAAGATACGACATAGATGGTGCCAACAGAATGGCATTTGGATTCCAGGATGCGATGAGAATTACTACTGCCCTTAGGGATGGACTCCCGGTTGTACCTGGGGATGGTGGAAAACCCAGGACTAATAATGAAGGGGAGGTAGTAAAGGGGTTCAAGCTGGTCCATCAGTATGGTGGGACCACCAAGCTCTTCTACATAAGTCAGGAGGGAAATGGTGACTACAAATTTGGGATCAAGGCAGGATCAGACAAGGCCAAAGTCCATTACATAGGTAGTGAGGAGGGAACCCTCCTGCTAAAGTGGCTCTCCTTAGTTATCCCATACCTGGTAATCATAGAAAATGCAACTACCACAAGGAGGACGCATACAGATGAGGGCACTGAGTCTGGAACTGCTGCAGATAATTCGGGAGAATACAACTGATGGCGAAGTGGTACTGGGTGGTCTAGGTAGTAAGACAGGAAATGTAGGCAATGCCAAATTGGCTAAACCCCTCTCCGGGTCTATCCCACAGAAGGAACTCATTGAGGGTATCCTGGAATGGATGAAGGATACAGGAGTAGAGCTGGCCGGTCCCACCGAGATGGTTATATACCTTGGGGAGAGGTACAATGTTGGTACTACTGTGAAGGTAGTGACGAGGGAGAGCGCCCTTATATCATTTGTTAGTACCTTTGGATCATGCCTGACTGAGGAGGCTGCCGCCGGCCACCTGGATGAGGTAATAGACAGGGAGAGGGAGATAGACAGGGTTATTTCAGTACTCTCCATGAGGAATAAGAACAACCCCGTCCTGGTTGGGAAGCCAGGAGTTGGTAAGACCAGTATAGTCCATGGCCTGGCTATGAGGATGATAGATGGCTCTGTGCCTCCTTACCTCCTGGGAAAGAGGCTGTATGAGCTTAGTATATCCAAGATCCTGCGGGGAACCATATATAGGGGCAGTCTTGAGGCTAAGCTGACAATGGTACTGGATGAGATAGATAAGACAGGAGATATAGTCTTCATAGATGAAATACATGGAGTGGTTGGTGCTGGAACTACAGGGGAGGGCAACAATGACATAGGGTCCATGCTGCTGAATTACCTCACCAAGCCCAACTTCAGAGTAATAGGTGCTACCACCGAAGATGGATACAACAGGTTCATTAATCCAGCCCCAGCCCTGAGGAGGAGGTTCACAAAGGTAGAGGTAGATGAGCCTACTATCGAGTCCACTACAGAGATACTGGGTGGGATTAAGGGTACCTTTGAGAGGTATCATGGGGTAAGGATAGGGGCCAAACTCCTTCCTCTTGTATCAAGTCTAAGTGATAGGTACATGATGGGCAGCAATCCGGATGATGCCATAACCCTTATGGATGCCTCCTCTGTAGAGGCCTCAAGCAGGGTTAATTATTCCATAGCTGCGCCTTCCCATGGCAGAGGACAGTGGAAGAAGGCAGTAACAGATGGCAACTTCCTCCAGGCGGCTCAATTGAAGCACTCAATAGAGCTAGACGATACTCACAGGGTTGCTGAGGTAAGTGAAGAGGACGTATCTAAGGTGCTTGGAAGACTGACTAACACCCCGGTAATTGCCAGTGATCTGGAGAGGTTGAAGGTACTGGAAAGTGCCCTCAGTGGGAAGGTTGTGAACCAGAGTGAAGCAGTACTGAGGACTACCAGCATCCTTAGGGCAGCATCAGTCTACCGGATAATGGGTAAGCCAATGGGTTCCCTCCTATTCCTTGGTCCGCCTGGTGTGGGTAAGACTTACCTGACACAGATAGTAGCAAAGGTGATGTTTGACGGTAACCTGCTGAAGATAGATATGAGCGAGTACGGAAGTGAATTTAGCAGGAGCAGGCTGATAGGGAGCCCACCCGGGTATATAGGGTATAAGGAAGGGGGGGTCCTCACCTCCTACGTTAATAGCCACCCCTACTGTGTAATACTGTTTGATGAGATAGAGAAGGCACATCCTGACGTCCTCAACATCCTCCTGGGGGTAATGAATGATGGGGTACTGATGGACATGAGGGGGGAGGAGGCTGACTTCTCTAATTCTCTTATATGCCTCACCTCCAACATAGGCACCAGGTTCATCACAGAGGAGAAGCCCCTCATTGGTTTTGACAGAAGTAGGAAACCCAACAGCAGGAAGGACGTAATGGAGGAAGTCAGGAAGGCATTGAGGCCAGAGTTCATTGACAGACTCAGTGACGTCATAATATTCAACAAGTTGACTATGGACAATCTCTACGATATAATTGACCTGGAGTTGGATAAGCTAAGGAGGAAAGGGAGTGGCCCCCCCATCAGGATAACCCCTGGGGCTAAGAAGGTACTACTGGAAAACTGGAAGGAAGGGGAGGGTGCCAGGTACGTAGGGAGGTCAATTCAGAAGGAAATACTGGACGTAGTGGCCAGGATGGTGGTAGATGGTGAGGTAGGGACGGAGAAGGGAATAGTAGTACAATCCTCTGGTGGTAAGTTGAAGTTTAAGGAGGATAAGTGATGTATTGGATTGGAGCCTTTGTGGTTGCCGTCCTGGTGAGGGATAAATAATGGATCCACTAACAGCACTGGTGCTAGTAGTAATATTCTTTGGTGGAACATGTACTATATGCCTTACCATTCACAAGGGGAGGAAGTACAGCAGAGACCGAATATCAAACCTGGAAAAGAGGGTATCGTCAATAGAGATTGGGGTCAAAGGTGCGGATAGCAAGTGGGAATACCTCATAGACAAGATCCACAAACTGGAGTACAAGCCACCACCAGAACCGGGGGTAGAGGAAATAAGGCAAAAGGTGAAAGCAATTGATTACAATGAGCATGTAAATAGGGAAAGGATCATTATCCTGGAGAAGATGTTGAAGGAGGAGGATCTAAGTGAACAGAACCGCATCAGCCCCACTGAGGATTGATTTCTGTGGAGGTTCCCTGGATATACAGCCCATACCAGGGGAGATGGGGCCGGTATCCATTATAAGTGCAGCTATTAACAGGAGAGTAGAAGGTAGGTTCTGTACCCCCACCAGCCATATTACTGGTACCGAAAATACCATACTAACCTACTCTATGCCAGCGGGGGTGCCTACCTCCTCTGGTCTTGGCAGTAGTGGAGTAATGAATGTAGTATGGCTGGCATTGGTCACCGGGCGGAGTGATCCCCACTGGATTGCCTCCAGGGTCTACAGGATGGAGCAGGCCACAGATGTAGTAGGAGGAGTGCAGGATCAATACACAGCCTCCTACGGGGGGGTCAATGAGATAGTAATGAATGGAAATAGGGTGTGGATACAGCCTCTCCTGAGCAGAGAAGATCCAGGAGTCAAGGAATTGCAGAGCAGACTTGTACTGGTAGACTCAGGCATCAGTAGAAGTGCCACTAATATGAACAGGCAATTTATAGAAAGATATAAGAAAGGGGAGCTATATAGTGAACTAAATGCTCTAAAGGGTCTTTCCCTTGAGACTAGGAAGGCAATAGGGTACCACAATTACTGCCCCCATTCTGAGGGATATAAGGTATCCCAGAATGCACTCAAACTATCAGGGTGCCTTAACCAAGAGTGGAGCCTGAGGAAGAAGCTAATGCCCTCAAAGGTTGAGGAAATAGACGGGATAATAGGTGCTGTAAGGGGAGCACTGCTATATCCTGAGCGACTTGGAGCAAAGGTGCATGGCGCTGGAGGCGGAGGCTGCATCCTGTTCTACCATAGAAGCCCTGCTGCCACAGACAAGGTAAGAGCTGCGGCAGAGAAGGAAGGGTGTAAGGTAATAGACTTCCAGTTTGACTTTGATGGGTTAGTAGTAGAGGAAGAGACAGAGTAAGTAGTGTAATGACACTAACAACAGGAGAATAGAAGATGGCAAATGTATCAATATGGGGCCAAATCACTGGAAATGAGGCCCAGATTAGAGAGCTGCCCCTCAGGGAAGGGGAGGTAGAAGTAAGGAAGCTGGTATCATTCAACCTTGGAATACCTGGCAGAGGCCGGGATGGTGAGTGGACATTCTTTGAGGTAACCGTATGGTTGTCTTCCTATGAAAGTTCCACTACCCCGAGGGAGAGGGATGGGGCGGTGCCATGGGAGGAGACCAGGGACACAATAGAGCAGTACCTCCACAGAGGGAGGAGAGTAATGGTAGAGGGTGACCTGAGATCCAGAGGCTGGAAGACCCCTGATGATGAGAAGAGGAAAGTCCTCACCATCTCAGTGAATGGCCTGAGGAACGTCCAGTTTGACAGGTTTGCCACAAAGGAAGCCTATCAGGCTGGGCAAGTCCCCACCGAAGCTGACGTAGATGATGATATCCCATTCTAGGATGGGGTAAGTAGAGTAGGTACCGGGGGCTCAATCCCCGGTACCTAACCCCCGATAAGGAGGTGTGGTATGGGATGGAATAGTGTGGATAATAAGGATAAGAAAAGGCAAGTCATGGACCTGGTATATAATGATAGGACAAAGACATTCGCCAGGCCATATCTCTTCTCTGCGGAGACAAGATGCTCCCCGGAGACAATACTGGACAGCATAGAGAAGTACCTGGATGAGGTTACGGAGGAAAATCCTACTGCCCTCAATAATCTCTATTGCCTCGCCCTTTCAATGAACCATAGCCCTGCAGCGGTAGCAGGCTTTATCAGGGGGTACATAGCCAAGGGCATAGCTGACCATGCTGGCCTGAGGGTTGGGGCAGATTATAGTCGGCCCACTCCCCTCCTTGTGGACGAATATATGAAGTCCTATGCTACATTAGCATCCTCTGGCATGGAGGAGGAGGGAAAGAGGCTCCTTGACATGGCCAAGGAGCTTAAGGAGGCAATAGGTAGTGAAGGAAAGGAGGAGTAATGGAAGGGAGAACAATGAAGGGCAATAGGAGAGTAATCCTGGTGGCAGATACCAGGTGCTCTAATAGTTGTTCCTTCTGTTACTACAAGGGTAGAGAGACACTATCGGAGACCGGGACGGATCTCCTCCTGGATATAGTAGGCGTGGTAGATGTGGTTGCTATCGGACTCAATCCCGGCCACTACCATAATGACCTTATAGTATTGAAGGAGGCAGTTAGGAGGAAACTGGACATAGTAGTAACAACCTGCCCCGATCCTGAGATACTAGCCTCCCTCCCCGGGAAAGGAATAGGGGTCCTATCCATTACCTATTCTCCTGGAAATGTAGATAAGGATACAGTGAAGTTCCTCCTGGGTAAGAGGGATAGGAATACTAAGTTAGTCCTCAGTGTGGTAGACGGCACACTGGACCTGGCAAGGGGGATGCATAAGGACTGGCACCGCCTCCTTAATGAGTTTGATGCTATCTACTACCTGATGGAGAAGGGACACCCGGACAGGGGTTGGAGAATGACTTCCCACTTAAAGAGGAGGTATTATAGTGGGGCAGTAATGTTGGCCAGGGGTGTCCCCATCCCCCTACAGATAGATGAGTGCGTCAGGGGGCCAGGTAATTGCCTTAATACAGGGGGTAGTGAAGGGTGGTTGGAGATAGACTCCAGTGGAGGGCTAAGGGCGTGCCCCTACAACATAGAGCCCAGATACGTTATTGAAAGTGCAGAAGAGCTAGCAAAGGACCAATTCCCGGGGACAAGCTACCTGAATGCCAGGTCTCCTTACAGTCTGACGGAGTGCAGCCCAAAGCTGGAATATGAGAGGGGTGAAGAAGAGTGGCAAGTATAGATGAATTGAGAAACAGGATAATGAGCGTCCACAAGTTGGTTGCAGTGGAAACCATGGAGGAGGATAGAGTCTGCTCTGAAATCTTCAATGAGTTCGCAGAGGAGGCTGACATACTAACATGGACCCCATCTTTCCCACTGAACGTCGTAACACAGCCAATCCACTTCTCAATAAGGAACATTGAGGCAAGAGTGGAAGTAGATGATGGGCCTCTGGAGGTGATTGAATATATTGCCAAGACATGCACAACCATCCAGGAGGATGGGAAGCCAGCAAAGTCTGATAACAGGGTAAAATTATTTATCCTGAGGGATATGCCAATTGGTGGAAACCAGACTCCCCAGGGTGCCCGCATTGCCCGCAGGATAAAGGATATACTTCCTGTAATAGGGAAAGTAGGCATAATAATAATTGGGGCAACAATAGACGTCGATCCTACCTTGGAGAGGGACTATCACCTAATCAGGTGGAAGCTGAAAAATAAAGACGAGCATATGGAGTGGGCCAGGAAGAGGATTGAGTCATGGAAGGAAGCAGTAGAGACGACCCTCAGAGATGGCAATTCCAGGAAGACCACCTGGCTTGGCGGGGATAAGATACCACTGGAGAGTGCATTCAAGCTGGACTACAGTGAGAAGGAAATGGCGGAGATAGGTGGGTCCCTCACAGGACTCACTGAGACTGAGGCTAATAGGTCCCTGAGCTTTAGCCTGAAGACCTTTGGGGAGCTAGATCCGACTGTCCTGAGTGAAGCCAAGATGGGAATAATTGAGAAGAGTGGAATGCTGGAATGGTTTGACCCTAAGGACATTCCCCCGGTTGGAGGGATGGACCTCCTCAAGGAATGGCTGAGGAAAAGGGGTAGGGCCATGAATAACCCTGAAGCATGGGAGTATGGCCTGCCGAGTCCAAGGGGTTGCATTCTCCTGGGTCCAAGTGGATCGGGTAAATCCTTAACGGCTAAGAATGTGGCCAGGCAGTGGGGTCTGCCCCTTATTAAGCTGGAGATGGGCGCCGTAATGGACAGGTGGGTAGGTAGTAGTGAGAGGAACATGAGGCAGATCCTTAATATACTGGATTCACTTCATCCGCTGGTATTATGGCTAGATGAGATGGAGAAGGCACTGAGTGGATACCAGAGCAGTGGAGTATCTGACTCCGGAACATTTAGCCGGGTATTCCAGCAGCTCCTGACATGGGCCAACGACAGAGAATCTGCTATCTTCCTGGTGGCTACCTGTAACGCCATGATAGGGAGGGACGGATCACT
>Ga0180437_10009226_pt1 | contig 12263 bp, 10 predicted proteins | sample SS_ome_4_FD_132410 | JGI IMG/M metagenome (GOLD analysis project Ga0180437, IMG submission 132410) | Hypersaline lake sediment archaeal communities from the Salton Sea, California, USA - SS_3_D_1 metaG | ecosystem: Environmental > Aquatic > Non-marine Saline and Alkaline > Hypersaline >... | reverse complement strand
AGCTCTTGTGAGGATCGGATCCTTTCCCGCCCAGGTTCCCTTTTTCAATCCACTTCTTCGCGTTGTCCCACGCCCCGCCCGAATTCGCCATGAATATAGCGAGTGGAACGCCCACGACCAGGGATCCGGCGAGGAGCCCCCCGAGCGCTTCCGTTCCAAAGAACACGCCCACCCCGAGTGGAATGACGATGGCGAGAACGCCGGGGAGTATCATCTCCTTCAGGGCGCCCTTTGTCGTTATGTCCACGCACCTGGCGTACTCGGGTCTTGCATCGCCATCCATCAGCCCCTCTATTTTCCGGAACTGCCTCCGCACCTCCTCGACCACCCTGAACGCAGCCCTTCCGACAGCCTTCATGGTGGCGGAAGCGAATATATAAGGAACAACCCCTCCAATGAACAGTCCGGCGACAACCGTTGCTTTCATCAGGTTGATCTGGGGAAGCTGCGCTACCTTGATGTATGCCGAGAACAGGGCGAGAGCCGTCAGGGCGGCCGAGCCGATGGCGAACCCCTTGGCGATGGCCGCAGTGGTGTTGCCGGCAGCGTCGAGAGAATCAGTGATCTCTCTCACCTTCGGGTCGAGCTTCGCCATCTCGGCAATCCCTCCGGCATTGTCCGCGATCGGGCCGTAAGCATCAACCGATATCGTGATTCCTGCGATGCTCAGCATCCCTATGCCGGCAAGGGCAATGCCGTAGAAACCCTCGAGCCTGAAAGCGACCACTATGGCCGCGGCGATAACGACAACCGGGATTATCGTACTCGTCATTCCCGTCGCAAGTCCCGATATGATGTTCGTCGCAGCGCCGGTTCTTGCCGAATTCGCGATCTCTCTGACAGACCTGCCTGACGTGTAGTACTCCGCGGTGAAACCTATTATCAACCCTGACAGTATCCCCGCCAGAACCGAGAAGAACGCCCCTACCTGACCGAACCAGAATGTGCACAGAGCGAAGGCTCCCGCGATGAAGAGTAACGCGCTCGCCCACGTCCCGTTCCTGAGAGCGACCTGCGCGTCGGTCTTGGAGCGGACGAAGAAGACGCCGATTATGGAAGAAATGAGTCCTATGGACACAAGGAAGAAGACAAGCAGTATCTTCTCTATGCTCCCGACTGCGGCGGCGATGACTATCCCTGACACTATTGACCCCACGTATGACTCGTAGAGGTCAGCCCCCATGCCGGCAACGTCCCCGACGTTGTCACCGACGTTGTCAGCAATTGTGGCCGGGTTCCTCGGGTCGTCTTCAGGTATTCCCGCTTCTACTTTTCCAACGAGGTCCGCGCCCACGTCTGCTGCCTTCGTGTATATGCCCCCTCCCACTCTCGCGAAGAGGGCCACCGAGCTCGCGCCCATGCTGAACCCCGCCATTGCGCCCGTCGCCCAGGACACCCTGGTCATGAACTCCCCACCCAGGCTCGTGTAAACGAAGTAGAGAAGCGACAGCGCGAAAAGGCCCAGCCCGACCACCGTAAGGCCCATAACAGACCCGCCCGGGAATGCCACCGAAAGCGCCTCGTTGAAACCCGACTTGGCCGCCTGGGTCGTCCTGGTATTCGCCCTTGTCGAGATTCTGAGCCCGAAGAAGCCGGAAGCCATCGAGCAAGCCGCCCCCACCACATAGGCTATCGCCGTTGCAAAGGCGAACCCGGACCCCTGTGACCTCAAACCTACGTTCAAAAGAACGAAGATGGAACATACGAATATCAATATGTACAGATACTCGCGCTTCAAGAAGGCCATTGCGCCCTCGTGTATCGCCTGCGATATGTAGACCATATCTCTGGATCCGGGATCGCGTCTCATGACTCTGAAAGCGGTCAGAATCGCGTAGACGACTCCGATCAGCCCCACTCCCACTGGTATCAGGACAAGCTTCATCTCTCACTCGACCTCCGCTCTTCTGTTCACAAGGGACATCGCTTTCTCCACGCCAAGCTCAAGAAACTGTCTCGCCGCGCGTTCCGCCTCCCGCAGCACCGCGGGAAGCTCCTCCTCTTCTCCAGGGGTGAACCCACTCAGAACATACTCTGCAAGATCCGCTGAAGGATCCCTCCCGATGCCCACGCGCAATCTCGGGAAATCCTCGCTGTTGAGATAGTATATCACCGACTCCAGCCCGTGGTGCCCGCCATGCGACCCCTTCGCCCTCAACCGCACCATTCCAAAGGGAAGCTCGCAGTCGTCGCACGCGATGAGAGTATCGGACAGCGGAACCGAAAACCTGGCTCTGACGTCCGAGACCGCCAAGCCGCTTCTGTTCACAAAGGTCAAGGGCTTGACAAGGTGGACGGATCGTCCAAGGTAGGAGGTTCTGCCAACCAGGTAATCGCCTTTTCCAGGAGCCATCTCGGCGTTCAAGGTTGCCGCGAGGAGATCCACGAGCATGAATCCGAGGTTGTGCCTTGTACGGACATACTCTCTACCGGGGTTGCCAAGCCCGACAATCAGACTCGAGCCCAAGTCTATTCCTGTTCCTCTTCTTCCCCCTCTTCCTCTTCAGCCTCTCCTTCAACAGCCTCCTCAGCCGCCACGGCAACCTCTCCCTCGGGCTTGCCGACCTCGACCTTGGCTCTGGGCACAAGGATGCTGACGATGGGAGTCGATCTGTCCTCCAGTATCTTCACGTCGCCCGAGTCTATATCGCTCACGTGAAGTGAGTCACCCAGGTTCATGTTGCTTATGTCCACAACGAAGTGGTCGGGCATCTGGGAGGGAAGGCATCTCACTTCCAGTCTTCTCAGAACATGCTCCAGTATGCCGCCTTGTTTGACCCCGGGCGACGATCCAGTAAGAATGACAGGCACATGCACAGTCAAGGGTTCACCGGGGTGGATGTGCTGGAAGTCAACGTGGATAACCTCTCTTGTCAGGGTGTCCCTCTGGAGTTCCTTGAGTACGGCCTTCGCTTCGTCCTTACCCTCCAACTTGACGTTGAATATGATGTTATCCCCCAACGACCTGTCGAGTATCGTCGAAAGAGCCTTCTTGTCGACCAGGATCGGGATCGCGGCCTCACCATGGCCGTAAACGACACCCGGGACGCCCCCCTCCGTCCTTACCTTCTTAGCCAGCTGCTTTCCCTTCCCCTTTCTCATCTTGACTTCGATATCATATTCCGCCATATCTACCTCTCATCTTGCTGGTTCACTTGAACAAGCTGCTTACCGATCTGTTCTCATGGATCCTCTTTATCGCCTCCGAAAGAAGACCCGAGATCGAGACCACCGTCAACTTGGCTCTGTTCTTCACTCTCAGCGGGATAGTATCGGTGACGACCGCCTCGCTGATGGGACTCTCAGCTATCCTCTCAACTGCATCGCCAGACAGGAGGGCGTGCACGCAGAAGACCCGGATCCTCTCCGCTCCGGCAGCCCGGAGCGCAACAGCGGCGTTGACCACTGTTCCCCCGGTGTCAAGGATGTCATCCAGTATCAGGCAGTCCTTCCCATCCACCTCCCCTATCACTCTTACGACCGAAGATATGTTCGGGCGCGGTCTCGTCTTCTGCATGACTGCGACTTCCAGACCACCGAGTCTATTCGCGAATTCCCGCGCGCGCTTGGCGCCGCCGAGATCGGGCGAAACAACGACTAGGTCGTTTGACTTCCTGTAGGTCTTTTTCACGTAGCGCGCCAGAACCGGTGCCGCGTACAGATGGTCGACGGGCACGTCGAAGTACCCCTGTATCTGGTCTGCGTGAAGGTCCATCGTCAGAACCCTGTCGGCTCCCGCTCTGGATATCATATTGGAGACGAGTTTGGCCGAGATGGGCATCCTCGGTTCATCCTTCTTGTCCTGCCTGGCGTAACCGAAGTAAGGAATTACCGCAGTGGTCCTCGCCGCCGATGCCCTCTTCGCTGCGTCGGTCAGGAGAAGGAGTTCAAGCAGATTCTCCGCAGGAGAATAAGTGGACTGGAGTATGAAGACGTCTTCACCCCTCACGTTCTCCCCGAGCTTGACCCATATTTCTCCATCCGCGAATCTGTCAGTGATCGCCCTGCTCAGTCTCCGGTCCAGTTTCTTGCAGATGCTGAGAGCGAGCTCTCTGTTCGCACTTCCTGCGAAAATCTTCATTCGTCCGGCCATAATCCCTTTCCGTTCACACGGTCGTCAGTCTCACACAGCGACCGATTCCCAGAACTCTCGAGCGAGAACTGGGGCGGGAGGATTCGAACCTCCGATGCGGGATCCAAAGTCCCGTGGCTTGCCACTTGCCGACACCCCAAGAAGCGAAATCCTTTTGGCCGAGAAAAGGCGCCAGGCTCCCTCCACTAGCAGGTCGTCGTCTGCCAGACAGACAGGTTCTCTCCGCTCAGCCTGTCTCCGAGCTTGGACGCAGTCTCTCTGTCCGGGGCTATGGCGAAGAGAGACGAACCGCTACCCGATAGGAGGCTTCCCAATGCCCCAGATTGCATCATCTTCTTCTTTATCTCATACAACTCAGGATAAGTCTTGAACACAATATACTCGAAAGAATTGTAAAGCCTTTTGCAAAGCGAAGATAAGTCCCCGTGCTCCAACGCGCTGGCGAGAATCTTAATGTCAAACCATTCCGGTGTCAACCCTGAATCGACCCTGCTGTAGGCCCAGGACGTTGATATGGGAAACCCGGGGAAGACAATGACGAGATCCAGAGGTACACCTGGATCAAGATGGCTGAGTTCATCTCCTCTGCCTGTCGCCAGCGCCGCTCCGCCCTTCATGAAGAAAGGCACGTCACTTCCTACCTCTCGGGCTATCTGGAGCAGCGCGCTTTCTTCCAGGTGCAAGTCGAAAAGTTGATCCACGCCCCTGATGACCGCCGCTGCGTTTGAGCTTGCTCCCCCAAGGCCCGCCCCCGCAGGGATCTCCTTCCTCAATGCTATTCTCATACCGCCGAAGCCATCGCCTCTCTCAAGTGTCTTCTTTGCTGCTCTGTGCGCGAGGTTCTTCTCACCGTCGGGTGTATCCGGACTGTCTGCAGTGACCTCGATCCCGGATCGCTTCTTCTCTATGGTCACGATGTCCTTGAGCCCAACAGTGGTGAACAGAGTCTCGATATCGTGGTAGCCGTCGTTTCTCTTCCCGACCACCCTCAGGCCGAGATTCACCTTTGCTGGTGATTCCTTCTGCAGAGTGGTCATCACAATAGCTCGGACTCAACAACCTGCACGATGGCGTGACCCAGGGTTATGTGGCATTCCTGGATGCGAGCAACCGTGGAGGAAGGAGCCTTTATGAGCAGGTCACAGCGCCCCGCCATCTTACCGCCGTCTTCGCCTGTAAGGCCTATGGTGCGGATATGCATGCTCCGGGCCTGGTCGAGACCTCTCAGCACGTTGGGCGACTTGCCGCTCGTGGACAGCGCGACAAGCACGTCCCCCTTCTTCCCGAGCGCCTCTATCTGTCTCGAGAAGAGCATCCCGAAGTTCTCATCGTTGGGAACCGCCGTCAGTATGGAAGTGTCTGTTGTGAGAGCCATGGCCGGGAGTGCCTTTCTCTTCTCGGAGTACTTCTCTACAAGTTCACATGCGAGGTGCTGGCTGTCGGCGGCGCTCCCTCCGTTTCCACAGAACATCACCTTGTTGCCGGACTTGATGCATGCAACAAGCATCCTGGACGCCTCCAGGACATCCCCGGCGAGACCCTCCAGATTCAGAGCCGCCTCCGCGCTCTCCCTGAGCGCAGCCTTAACGATCGACATCGCTGATTCAGCCATTCGTTCCACCCCCAGTGCGCCTTTCGAAATACTCCGCCAGAGCCTCTTCCCACCCCCTGAGTGATTCACCTGTTGCCCGGACGTAGGCGCGGTTGTCCAGCACTGAATAGGCAGGTCTTCTGGCAGGCCGGGCCAGCTTGCTCGAAACCGTAGTGTTGATCGTGCGGCCGGGCGCACCCGCACGCCTCATTATTGCAACCGCGAACTCGTACCATGTGCAGGAGCCGCTGTTCGTAATATGGTATCTACCGAAGGCTCTCCGCTCAATAAGCTTCTTGATGGCAGACGCGAGGTCCCTGGTGTAGGTGGGGCTGCCCGTCTGGTCGTCCACTACCTCGAGATCGTTCATCCTCTCTGAAAGAGCGAGGATGGTCTCCACGAAGTTCTTGCCGCCCTCTCCGAAGAGCCAGGATGATCTCACTATGTACCGGTCAGGGACATTCCTTTCTACGAACCACTCACCAATGAGTTTGGTCCTGCCGTACATGTTCACGGGTCCGGGGCGGGCATCCACGTCGTAAGGCTCCTTCGATTCACCGTTGAAAACGTAGTCGGTGCTCACATAGAGCATGGGACAGTTCGCCTCCCTGCAAGCGACCGCCACGTTCCTGGTCGCAACGACGTTCAAATGATACGCGCGCAGGGGATCGGATTCACAGCGGTCTACGTCGGTGAAGGCCGCCAGGTGGCAGACTGTCTCAGGGCTCTTTCCGACTATTTCCGATATGCTTCCGGTCGTCGAGAGATCGAAGTCATCGAGATCCACTCCTGTGACATCGTAGTCGCGCCGAAGGATCTCCGTCAGCGCCCTTCCCAGCATGCCGGCCGCCCCTGTCACGAGTACTCTCAACCCCGACCCCTCCTCCGCGGCCCGCGGGTCCCTTTGAGAGATCTCTTCCCCATTGCCAGTTCCCGCACCTTGATATTCGCCTCAAGAAGACCGTCTATGGATGATCCCGCATCTCCCCACCAGCCTTCAATCACATTGTAGCGCATCTGTCCCCGCCGAATGTAGACGTTGTTCACATCGGTTATCTCGAGCTCCCCTCTCACGGAGGGCTTGAGCCGTTTCACAATCCGGAAAACACTCGGGTCGTACATGTAGACACCTATGACAGCGAGGTTCGACTCAGGTTTCTTGGGCTTCTCCACGATCCTCCTGATCCTGCCGCCTCGTATCCCTGCCACACCGTACTCCTCGGGGTTGTCCACTTCCTTGAGGAGTACTCTCGCACCACTCTTCTGCCTCTTGAATTCACTGACGATCTTGCGTATCGACTTCTCCAGTATGTTGTCCCCGAGCATCACCACCACCTTCCCGCCTTCGGCGAAGTGTTCGGCCAGGCCAAGGGCTTCGGCTATCCCTCCTTCCTTCTCCTGGAACGCGTAGTTAATCCTCAGGAGACCGAACTGACTGCCATCGCCCAGCAACCTCAGGAAATCTCCCGTGCTGCTTCCTCCTGTGACTAGCAGCACCTCACGGATGCCGGAGTCCACCAGAGTGCGAATTGGGTAGTAGATCATCGGCTTGTCGTAGACCGGCAGAAGATGTTTGTTCGTTATCTTCGTCAGAGGGTAGAGCCTCGTACCCAGCCCACCAGCAAGGATCACACCGCGCACCTCTACCTCCTTGGAGTCTCAATCGACACAGGACTTGCCTCTCTCGGCAGCTACATGGATGGCGCGGGAAAAGAGAGCCGCCATTTCCGGGCTGCCTTCAGTCACGTTACCGGTCACCACGAAGTCAGCCCCGGCTTCGACCTTTCTGGACGCGTCTTCGGGCGTTCGTATGCCGCCCCCCACAATCAAGGGAAGCCCTGCCTGGGCCTTGACCAAGGCAATCATCTCTTCCGGCACCGACAGTCTGGCGCCGCTCCCCGCATCCAGATAGAGCATCTGCATCCCCAGATACATGGACGCCAGCGCGTGAGCCGCAGCACTCTCGGGATCGTTGCGATCAAGAGGACAGGTCTTGCTCTCCATCGCGACCGAGGTCGGACCGCCTGATTCCACTACGATGTATCCTACCGGTATCGTCTCCAGACCCATCTTCTTTATGATAGGCGCGGCCCTGACGTGTTCATCTATGAGATATCTTCGGTTCCTTCCGCTGACGAGCGAAAGGAAGAAAACGGCATCCGCATGCACACTCAACTGCTCTGCGTTACCGGGGAACACTATCACCGGGAGGTCCGTCCGGGACTTCACCTTCATGGCGAAGGCATCGAACGTGCCGCTCGCGACCCTGGAGCCGCCTATGAGTATGGCGTCAGCCCCGCCGCCAGACGCCCTGGCGACGGCGTCCTCGACTCCGGATTTATACCTTCCTTCCGGATCCAGGAGAACCAGGTATCCGGCGCCCTTCTTCCGGGAAAGGGCGACAAGATGCTCGAACACGGAGACCAATCTAGCCTCTCTCTTCAGATGAGATGCCTTGCCAGTGAGAGGAATCTGGCCGAAGACTTCACCAGAGGTACGACGAGCTGCCTGGGCCGGAACTCAGTTATGACCTTGCCGTCGAAATACTTCCTGACGAAGTCGAATATCTTCTCGAAATCATCATCTGTCAGCTTCAGGTATATTTCCCGCGCCAGAGCTCTGTACTTCAGCTCTCTACCGTGTGTTCTCAGCCATTCCCTCTCATAAGCCGATAGCGCCGCCCTCGTGGTATCGCCCCTGCCACAGCACTCTGCCGCAACCTTCGCGGCCATGATGGCGGAGAAAAGGCCGTTGGCTATTCCTCCGCCGGTTATTGGATCGGCGACACGCGCCGCGTCTCCGACCAGCATGAGGCCGTCACTCACAAGGGTATCCGACGGAGAGGTGGGCACGCTCCCCGACATCGTCTCGAGTATACTCGCGTTTGGATATTTCTTGAGCACCAGGTCATCGAGGTACTCGAAGGGCTTTCGCCTCGCGATGTGCGGAGAGACGCCAAGACCCACGTTCGCCGTGTCACGGCTCTTCGGAAAGACCCACGCATAGCCACCTGGAGCTATGTCATTTCCAGCGATGAACTCGGTGTAACCGCTGGTGACTTCTATATTCCCCAGAAGGTACTCCGCGCATGCGTGAAACTGGTCGGGTGAAAGCCTCACGGAGACACCTCCCCATATTCCCACTCTAGAGTTGACCCCATCTGCGCCTATGACGACGCCGGCCCTCACTCTGCCCCTCTTCCCCCTCCGGAGCGTCTCCACGCCGCGGACTCCGGTCTCGTCCTTGATGAGCCCGGTGACTTCTGTATCCGTGTAGACTTCTGCGCCCGCGCCTGCCGCGAGAACGGCCAGGTCCCTGTCGAATATCTTTCTCTCAAGGATGTAGCCGGCGTCGGGGTGTTCTATCCTGCAGGACCGTCCGCTGGGAACGGTGACTATCGCCCCCTTCACCTCGCTGGCTATCCAGGCGTTCCTGGGCTCGAGAATGGAATCGAATGTAGGCTTGCTGACACCCTCTGCACACGACACCGGCGCGCCGATCGCCCTCTTCTTCTCCAGGACAAGTACCTTCGAACCCAGTTCAGCTGCGATCTTCGCCGCCATGGATCCGCTCGGTCCTGCGCCCACGACCACCACATCGTAGGTGTCACCCAGCATCAGCGAGCAGTCTCCTGACCACGTCGGGAACACTCCTGATCGCCTGGTCGATCTTCTCGACGTCCCTGGCTCCAGCCTCCGCGATGCCCGCCTTTCCACCGCCCCCTCCACCGATGGTCCGGGCGACTTCCCTTGCCAGGTCTCCTGCCTTCAGCCGGCCCGCGAGATCGTCAGTAACGAAAGCGACAAATATGGCCTTCCCTTCGATGGGCGAGCCGAATACACCAGCGCAGTTCTCCTTGACCCGAGCTCTGGTCTCATCCGCCATCTGTCTCAGCGCCACAACGTCGGTGAATTCAACAATCGACGAGAGTACTTTCACGCCTTCGACATGTTTCGCCTTTCCCACCAGCCTTACCGCCATGACGGACGCGAGTTTCGATTCCAGCTGTCTCACTCTCTTCTTCAGAACCTTTGCCTCATCCACGAGCCGACCGAGCTTCTCCTCCAGATCCTCAGTCGCAGAGCCCAGTGATTCCTTTATCCTTGCGAGTACTTCCTCGTTCTTCCTTGTATATTCATACGCCCCTCTCCCGGTGACCGCCTCGAGCCTCCTTATCCCCGCGGCGACTGCAGTCTCGGAAGTGATCCTGAACAGACCTATCTCCCCGGTGGACTCAAGATGAGTCCCTCCACAGAGCTCTGTCGAGAAGTCTCCGATCCTGATGACTCTAACCTCGTCTCCGTACTTCTCCCCAAACAGCGCGATGGCGCCCATCCCCTTGGTCGCTTTCTCGTGAGTCGTCAAGACTGATCCCACGTCCATGTTCTCCCTGATCTTCTCGTTCACGAGGTCCTCGACCCTCCAGATTTCACGTGGAGTCATGGGGTTGTAATGGGTGAAGTCAAACCTGAGACGGTCCGGCCCGACCAGGGAACCTTCCTGCCTTACGTGCCTTCCAAGCACGCTCCTGAGAACGGACTGGAGCAGGTGTGTAGCGGTGTGGTTCCTGGCTATCGCTCTCCTTCTCCTCAGGTCGACCTCGGCAAAAGCCTCCCCTCCGCGGATCTCCCCCCGGGTGAGTCTTCCCACGTGAACGATCCCGTGCTCGGTCCACACGGTATTCGCCACCGTCACCTCGAAATCGTCAGAATGTATTCTGCCAGTGTCGCCGACCTGACCTCCCGCCTCCGCGTAGAAGGGGGTAGTATCCAGTTTCACCTCGAGATCTCCATTGACGGATCGCCAGCCAGTAACCCTCGTTCTGATTCGCGTATTCTCATATCCCACGAACCTCGCTTCCCCATCCTCCAGACTCTCCCATCCTTCCATCCCTTCCGGAGAACGGAACCTGGACGCCGCCCTCGCCCTCTCCCTCTGAGCCGCCATCCTCTCCTCGAACCCCTCCACGTCCACCGAGAGGCTCTTCTCATTGGCCATTTCGATGGTCATATCAATCGGAAAACCGTACGTGTCGTAAAGTCTGAACGCATCATCACCGGAAATAGTCTCCTTCCCCAGAGACACCATCTCGTTGAAGAGTGAGAGCCCCTGCCCCAGAGTCCTGAAGAACCTTTCTTCTTCGCTCTTGATGAGAAGTGAGACCTGCTCCCTCCGTTCGGTCAATTCAGGATAAGGTTCTTTCATTATATCGGCAACAGACGCCACAAGCCTGTAGAGGAACGGCTCCTCCGTGCCGAGGGAGACTCCTCTTCTGAGGGCCCTTCGGAGAAGCCTTCTCAGCACGTAGCCCCTGCCCTCATTGGACGGTATCACACCTTCAGAGCAGGAGAACGTGAGAGCTCTAACGTGGTCGGCTATGACGTTGTAGGCGACTGGGTCCCTGCCGTACGGTGCGTCCAGCACTCTCACGGTCTCGTCCACGAGCGGCGCGAACAGGTCAGTATCGAATATGCTCTTTGCTCCCTGCATCGACACAGCGAGTCTCTCCAGCCCCATCCCGGTATCGACACCCTTGTTCGCGAGGGGATGCATCTTCCTCTCAGGCGTCATATCGAATTCCGGAAAGACGAGGTTCCAGATCTCGAAGAACCTGTCGCAACCGCAGCCCGGCTTGCAGTCCTCGGCGCCGCAGCTGAACTTCTCGCCCATATCGAAGAAGATCTCCGAACACGGCCCGCAGGGGCCTGAGTCTCCCGCCGGTCCCCAGAAGTTGTCGTCCGCGCCCAGTCTATAGATAAGGGATTCGTCGAGGCCTATCTCACGTCGCCAGACCTCGTAGGCATCATCATCTTTCTCGTACACAGTAACGGAGAGTCTCTCTCCTGAGATCTTCATGACTTCGAGAAGGAACTCCCAAGCCCACAGGATCGCCTGTCTCTTGAGGTAATCCTTGAAGGAGAAATTCCCGAGCATCTCGAAGAATGTGTCGTGCCTTACCGTCTTTCCCACGCTCTCTAGATCGCTCACCCTCAGACACTTCTGCACGGAAACCGCGCGGGTGTAAGGGAGAGGGACGAGCCCCGAATAGTACGGTTTGAACTGGACCATGCCCGCGCTCGTGAAGAGGAGGCTGGGATCTCTCTGGGGTACGAGCGGCGAGCTGGCCACCAGCTTATGGTCCCTCTTCAGGAAGAAATCAAGAAACGTCTGTCTCAGTTCGTTGGATGTCATCCTACGCCTTCCTCCAGCTGCCCCATCACCCACTTCGCCACTTCGTAACTGAACCCCCGTCTTGACAGGTATCCTATCAATCGGCGCTTCGCGTCGGCAGGGGCAAGCCCCCCGAGCCTGGTCAGACGTTTCTTCGCCAGAACCAGGGCGATCTCCTTTTCGTCGTACTCTTCCTTCAGGTCCTTCTCGGCCAGTTTGTATACATCTCTCTTCACGCCCTTCAGGCGGAGCTCCCTTTCGAGTGCGTAGAAAGACCTGGGGTTCAGCTCCATTCTCGTCCTTATCCAGGACCTCGCAAACTCGAGATCGTCCAAGAGTCCTACTTCCTCGAGATCCCGCACTATCTCGTCAATCGTCTCCTTCTCGAAATGCCTCTGCAGCATCCTT
>Ga0180437_10009225_pt1 | contig 12263 bp, 13 predicted proteins | sample SS_ome_4_FD_132410 | JGI IMG/M metagenome (GOLD analysis project Ga0180437, IMG submission 132410) | Hypersaline lake sediment archaeal communities from the Salton Sea, California, USA - SS_3_D_1 metaG | ecosystem: Environmental > Aquatic > Non-marine Saline and Alkaline > Hypersaline >... | reverse complement strand
TTAATTTGGCCTTAAAAAAGGATGAAACACAAACCTAATTCTCAGAATTATCACGGTAAAGAATAGTCTTTAACTAAAACACTTGAATAAATGATATCTGACTTTTAAGCCATATCTACATCACTAATGAAATTAATATAAGACCGAGAAATCCTCTTCAAATTCGATATATGGTGACGAATCAAAACGGATCGCAAATAATGCAAATAATGTGATTTCAAAAATACGATCATCATTTAATCATAAAAGGATATTTTAGTTTAAGAATACTACCTAATAAACGAGAACTAAAATTGAAAAGTCTATTTAGCCAATTGAACTCACGTGATAAGAACTATTACCTATATCTAACTCATCAGTCATTCTTTGAATATAGTCAGGCAGAGAATAACTTCAAGATATATCAATATCCGTCAGCCGCTTCATCATTGTTTCGTTCGATAGAATTTTTCTGGAAGGCCTTAATATCTCTCTCTGGAAAACCTTTCGAACAACGTCATGAAGCTACTCGACAAGAGATAAAGAAAATATCAAACGCCTTGCTTTCTATGGAAGAAAAATCACGAGTATGGGCTAGCATTTCAGGCTTTTCAGAGCAAAAAAGACAATTAGCAACTTATGGTTACTATGAGGCAGGTAGTGGAGGAGTATCGCCTTACAGTGAATTTTCTAAATCAGATATACAGGCCGACATGGAAAAAGCAGAATATGTCATAAATCTATTGCGAAAAATCCATCTTGCACAAGTATTAACTCCAATTATTAATGTAGGCATATTGTCTGGCTACATAGAAGGCTCTAAAGATGAAGTAGCATGTTCTAATTTCACCTATTCAAATTTTAAAAGTGAGTTAAGTTTATGGCTTAAAGATTTGAAACAAATTACTGATGACGATGGAGTAAAACTATTCAATCCAACACTGATTAATCTTAATCAATTACAAACTGGTCTAATTCCAATTGTTATCAATCCATTTGGAGAGACGATTCCTCACATCAAGAATAATATCGGTATGGGTTTCAATGCAATATTGGAATATATTAGAAATGGTGGCATTTTCATAAACGCTGCAGGTCATCCATTTATTTATGGTTGGAATGTAGACTCAGGCAATGTTGGCGTAATTGTGCCTACAATTCCAACGATTCGTGGAGTAAAAGTTGAATCTAATGGGAAATTAAGATTATGGAAGGGACAAACTTGGCTAACAGAAAAACTTCTACTAACCGAGAATTTTGAAGTAAGGGTGATTTGGGATATGGCTGGCAGAAGCGGGCCTCAAGAGGTTAACGTTCAATATGAGAAATGTTTAGGAGATCGGAAAGTCGCAGCCTTTGTTTTTAGGCCTATTAGAGATCTAACATCCAAAGTTATTCCTTTGGTTAGCTCTGACAACGAGATTTGGGGTAAAGTGTATCCTATAGTTGCAATCCAATTTGGTAGGGGTTTCCTCATCCATGTAGGTCTTACTCTTGATGGGGAACGGGAATATAATATTTTACTTGATGTGATACGTCGAATTGGAATGCGAGGCTCCAAGATTTTATCAGGCGATTTTACGAAACAAAGAAATTAGCGTTTAGAAAAAATGGCTAGCTAACTTAAAAACTGAAAAATTGTTTTACAAAATAAATTAAGACTGCCTTTGAATTATTAATATTTCATTTGATCAAGTATTTAATTTAACACATTATCCAAAGAACCAATATAATGCTGTAAGAAAGAAAAGAACCACTAGATACCAATATTTCTTTATTATTCTTAAAAAAGAAGTTCCACATTTTGTCCAGCTTACTTTCACAATTATAAAAGCTGTCGACCAAGTAGTTATGATGCCAAACATTTGACGTAATTTAGGAATGATAGTTGTATCTCTTTCCATAACTTGAAAAGGAGTTACATTACTTGAAACTGCTTTATCTTCTTGACTCTCAAAATCAAAAACCAATACTGCAATATGCCAAGTTCCGTATTGAACCGAATTTACGTTATCGGGAATATAGAAGGTGTACCATTGAGGATAAGAGAAATCCTTTCCAGAAAAATATTGACCAGCTGATTCCCATTTTCCAGTCTTCATAGGATGTGTCGCATTAGGATAACAACCTCGGACGATCCCAGATGCATCAATTATGAAGATGTATCTGTATGGCTTTTCCAGTTTGTTATTTCCAATATCTTCTATTTTCATCTTAAAAAATAATGTATCCCCCGGATACAATTTTTTGGTTGACATTTCAATGCTAGTTTTTATATCATATCCAGATATGCCTACAAAATATGTCAATTCCGTGTTAAGAATAGCGCTTGTTGACGCAGATCCTTTCTCAAAAACCCCATATTCATCTGGCACCCAAAAAATTCTTACTTGATCTTTTCCACCCAGCTCTTTTAGAGCTATTGCATCAGTAGGGGATTCTTTTGGTGTTATGTATCCGAGTAAATTGGAAGGGACTTCCGGGAACAAAGAAAATATTAGTAGAGTTGCGATTGTAAGAGCAATTATATTCTCTCTTTGTAACATAAGAAATTCACTACTGATTCTGAATAAAAATACGCATACATCCGGTAATAACTATTTTCATATTGTTAAAAAATTGTTTTAACCTAGCTAGCTAACCTTTAGATGTTAAGTTCTTTTTCAATTCTTTTCTTTTTCTTCTCTATCATATTAACTATGAAAGTCTCGAGATCCTCCTTTGGATATTGTGGGTTTGGAATTTTTTCTTTGATAGTTCCGAAAAGAGATGCTGCTTGAATTGTTGTGGCCATTTTTGATAAAGTTTCTGCAAGACCACCACTTGTGATCACATGGAATTTATCTATATGGCCATATAGTATTTTCAATTGCTCCAAATGTTTATGAAGATCAATTTCTCTTTGAGATGAATAACCTGTAGCTATGCGACGGTTAATTATACTTTGTAGCTCTTCGTAAGTGGCTTCTTCTGTTGCTGCACCTCTTCTAAGATAAATAGCACCATTGCGAATCCCATCTCCGTTGTCAGTTGCAATAAAAGGAAGATGGTTAGGATCATCTTCCATTAAGACAACCTGAAATCTCTTTCCAATCAGTGTAGGATATTCGGAGGCTTTGTATGCAAAGTCCAATATGTTGATATTTGTGAGTAAGACATTTGGCAGATACTTTTTAACACCATTAAATATCTCTGTTTTATCAATAAGGATTTCGAGACCTTTTGGGTCTAGAGTTCCATCTTCATTTTCAAATATGCCAATAACCATACAACTATTGCCAGAATTTGCCAATCCTAATAGATGACGAGCAAGTTTGGGATAAGTCGGCCATTGCTGTTTAAAATCACAATATGATAGTTCTCCAACATTCTTTTTGATTAACTGACGTAAACCTTCTCGAGTTGGCTTTTCAAAAAATTGGGTAAACTCTTCAAAAAGACCTTTATTTTTCATTGACATCTCCGATGTTCTTGTAATGCTAACTATGGATCGATATATTCGCATAGTGAGTAATTACTTATTTGTTTAAAATAATTGAAGCAAAATAATGCTTACCAATAAGTGAAATAATGAAGAAGAATTTATAGAATATCAATTCTAGTACTTAGTAGAATAATTTAGGCACAACCCACTTTCAAGAGTATCACTAATAGGGGTCCACATAATGTATTTAAATTCACTTAATGAAAATAAAATTGAAGAAATTGTGAGAATACTCTTGCCTTCTCTGCAGGATTTGTTCTTGCTTGAAGAAGTTCCAAAAATAAGTCACAACGATTCTGAAAAGCTGAAACAAGAATTAGCTACACTAATTAGAGCGATTAATAAACTGGAAGAGTCTTCGAAGTCAGACCATCCAGAACAAATAGAAAATTCAAAAGAAATTATACGAGAGATTATACAACTAACATTTAGACCTTCTACTCCAATTCCAAAGAATGTAAACCCTTTTGACTGGATCATAAAAGCATTACAGAAAGGCCTAGATAACAAAGCAATTGGAAAATACTTCACTGGTACAAAATACCCTCAATACAGAATATGTATAGAGAACCTCTCCAAAAAAGCCTACCATTCGCATACATTCAACCTAGTCGATGATTTTGTGAAAAAAGCCCAAGGAAACAATGAATTTCTACCATTAATTCAATGGATTAGTCACATAGGAGCAGACAATAAAATTCTGACGCCACATCAAACAAGAATTAACTTACAATTAATTAGAAATTGTATGAGAATCTATAGCGAATTATCCGGTCACTATGAAAAATATATCGCCCTCATTCTAGGCATACATTCTACAATAGAAAATCAAAAAATAGCTGATTACAATAAAATTAGGAGAAATGGCCTAGCAAAGAATCTTGAATTACTAAAGAAGATTCCTGAACTTAATATGATTACTTTAGGATTCGATATAAAAATCAGAAATTCTATAGCACATAACTCTACTGCAATAATACCATCCAAGAGAACAATAGACTTCATCGATCGAAATACAAAAACTAATTTAAGTTACAAAGCCTTTTTTGAAAAAACCAGAGAGTTAAACGCCCTTGTATACAGCTTGATACAATACAACACCATATTCAACATCAACAAATTTATTTATATTAAAAAATTATTTGCAAAGAATAATTAGATTTAAACGAAATAAAAAATATTAAACGAAATAAAAGAAACATTTACAGACAGTAATTAATCAGACAATAGCAGTATTATATTAAGCAACGTTGCTTAATATAATACTGTTACCGCATGTAAGCTTTTTTTTCAGAAAATATTATTTTTTATTTCGTTTTATTGTTTTGCAGTTTTGTTTATTTTGTTGATTATTCATTGTGATTATGTTATCATGTGTTGTATGTTAGTTAATTGTTATTTTATTTTGCAATAATTGTTGTAGAAGTATTATTGACGATAAGAATTAATAGTTTTAAGTAATTATTAAGTTACCTTATGGTTAGACTGTAGTCAGGCTGAAGGGTGTACTATCTCATGATGTCGGTTAATGGCAAAGATGCTTTTGAATTATCTGATGAAGAAAGAAAGAGACGAGAAGTCTTAGGCATTTTAGTTAGATTGCAAAGGTATGTTAGAGGTTATTTACGGTATTTTAGGGTAGAGGCTGATGAGGATTTCTCAAAAAATCCTGCTGTAGTAACCATTAAGGTCTGGTGGAAAGATGATGAAAACTTCTCCAATATGGAGAAAGAAAATTAGTCCTTAATTATTTTCATAGATTCATTCTGTCAGAATATGATGTTATGATGTTTATCCGTGAATTGATATTTTTAATTGATAATGCGTTGGCATTTTTGGTCAGATGTTATTTAATAGGATTTTTCATTTCCTGCAATAATCTATCATATCTGTCTACTTCGGATTGATATTCTGAAGTACGGGCCTTAAAAATGAGTTTGGCCCATTCTCTTAATTCTATGTTATTTTTTAAGGCTTTGAGCCATTCTCTATGATTAAATCTAAAAAACGGATCTAGCATTGGAAGGAAAAAGAACTCTGTGAATAGCATTGCAGGTATGGATCCGATATTAGAATTATCTCTTGGGCGGTCTTCTAATGGATGAAGTAGCCATGTCCAAATTACGTTAGTGTATAGGTAATAGGGTTGATCCTTAAAATTAAATAATTCACTCCTTCTATCATGGAACTTACGTATACCTTCACCTTGAAACATTTGTCTTAGACGCATTTTTGCCTCTTCATCTAGATCCCTTTCCTTGAAATATTCCCAATTTCCAAACACTAAAGGTGCAAGGTCTATCCATACTTTTACGATTTTATCCAAATTTTTCCAAAAATCTTCGGTGTTGGACGCTTCTGCTAGTCCCCTCATAGTTAAACGAAAAGGAGTCTTTGGTGTTCCCTTCTCGCTTATTTCTTTAGGATTACGCCATACAAAACCTTGTTTCTCAAGTCGTATTAGAGATTTGTATGTTGAGGGATAATACATGTTGCATTCTTTTTTGATCTTGTAACAATCACTTGGACCTTTATCTGATAGATATCTGAGAATTTCATGCTGTTTCTTTGATAAGGTTCGTCGAATAATGGTTGTTGAGAGGCCATTTTTTTCAATTGAAGAGCCCATGATGCTATACACTTTCTAAGGTTGTTTTGGTTATAGCATCCCTATAAGAATCATCTTTCATTTCTATTGGTAAGTGGCATGAATCGTCAAGAATCATTTCCTGACTGCAATAGTGTAATTTTATCATGATTTGGTTTGAGTTGATTTGAATTGAATCATCATCATATAATAAAATAATATTTTCTAAGTGAATTATTATGAATTATAATTATAATCATAATTATAATGAAAAAAGAAAAATTCAGATCTATGTAGACGAGCGTAATTATCAGAGAATTAAACGTATTCATCAGATTGCTAAAAGTCGACATGATCCGGATAGAAGTTTGAGCTCTCTTTGTTCTTATCTCTTAATGAAAGGCGTGAGTGCAGCAGAAAAAGGTCAACCTGATCTTCCAAGTCTTCCATCTGTAGAAATTTCTAAGATTTCGGATTTTTCAAACGGATCCAACTCATCTAAAGACCTCAATGATTCAACAATACAAGAAGAGAAGGAAGAGACTTTACGTTATCTAAAGGACCTTAAGGAGCAATGGCAAAATTTGAAACCTGAAGCGAAGAAAAAACATCTAGAAAAAATGTCGGAATACGCAGAGAATTCGGATCCAGAAATCCAAGAGACTGCAAAGGAGATACTTGATCCCCCTCCAAATGCTGAGGGATAACTTAGTGTCATTCAATAGTAAAAATTTTCCATTAGGGTCGCTAGTCTATGTCCGCTACAAAGATCATATTCTATTCAGAGATGTTAACCCAACTCAATATCAGCCTTGTATAAGAGAGACGATTGGCTGGCTTGACTTTGAGGATGAAGGTCATATACGCATTTTATGGGAACGCTTTGCTATGCCGGATCCTCCGAATGAATCCAAACCTCGATCGACTGGCCTAATCATAATTAAAAAAGCAATTCAAGAATTGAAGCAGATTGATTAGTGGTTATCTTTTCTTAGAGGATATTTCTTTTTGTTGCAGCCATAGCTTAATGGCTTCAGTAACTGCTTTGCTGAGGGCTCCTTTTTGCCCACCTAGTAAGACTGCAACTCTAACCCTTAACTCCTTTTCAACCTCATCCGGAATGATTACATCAAGTCTTCCCATGCTTGCGTCATTCCACCATAGTGTAAATGTGTCGTTACACTTATATATTACTTCTTACACATTTGTGTTATTGTGTAATTGTGCATATTATTTAATCGTAGGATGGATCCATATTTGACAGAATTGATCCCACAAGTAAAGACGCTTACACTTGAGGATCTCCAATTTCTAAAAAATCTAGGAAAAATGGAGCAGCAGAACTATGTTATTGATCATAGTCTTAAAGGGTACAAACTTAAGACTCCAGTTAAAGTAGCTTTAGAAAAGATCTTAAGCTTAGGCCAGAAAGGTTTAGCCGAATACATTATCAAATCCTTAACTTCTCAGCGTCCAGTGCTAGTGCCTTGGGTTTTCGATAATAAAAGTCTCATTGAATTAGCGAGGTATTTCTTACGAGCTCGGTCTGGAAGCTTCATGAGCCTCTACGTTTATACTAATACGATTAACCAATATTGTCGATATTTTAACTCAAATCCGGATCATATAATTGCTGATGTCAAAATTGATAGTCTTCATACGGATCCTATAAGAATAGAGAAGCATAGAAAATTTTTAGAGGATTGTCTTGCCGAACTTCAAGACCGAGGTTTATCACCAGGTCGAATTCATGCTTATGCTAAACATGTTAGAACCTTCTATAGAGTTAATGGAATCGAAATACGTATTCCATATCTTCCAAGACCAAGAATAGTGCATAAAGACAGAGCTCCAAAACCTGAGGAGCTAGAGCATCTAATAAATGCGGCAGATCTACGTGAGAAGGTCATTATCTCCATGCTTGCACTTGGAGGATTCAGAGAAGGTACCCTTGTACGTTTACAATATAGACATGTTAGAGAAGATGTTGAGAGAGGAATTATCCCAGTTCTTATTCATGTTGAGGCGGAAATAACTAAGGGCAAGTATCATGATTATGATGCTTTGATTGGACGAGAGGCAGTAGAATTTCTCAAACTGTACCTTGATGCTAGGAGAAAAGGTTTATTGGATAGGAGGATCCCACGAGAAGATATTCATGATAATTCTCCGTTGATAAGAGATCATCAGAAAAAGAAAGTCAAGCCCATAGGAGAAAAACAGCTCTACAAAATCATTCATTCGCTTTATTCTAGAGTTGGTTTACTGAAACAGAATCATAATGGCGGGTATGATCTTCGGGTTCATTCGCTTAGAAAATATTTCAAGACTCAATTGACAGCGTTAGGTGTTCACCCAGATTATATTGATTATATGATGGGTCATACTGTAGACACTTATCATGATATCCAATCTAAAGGCGTAGAATTCTTGCGTAATATCTATACAACTTCAGGTTTCTCAATTGTACCTAAACAGAAAGGGCATGAATTGGAGGCATTGAAAGCCTTTGCTAGAGGTCTAGGATTGGATCCAGAAAAAGTAATCATTAAAGCATCATTCTCTGAACCCCACCGAATATGCATGACCTCTGAAGATCAACAGCAAATCCAAACCAGAGCCATAAGTATCGCTATAAAAGAGCTCATCAAAAAAGAACTAGGGACCTCAGAAAATCCTGTGAACTCTCAGGTATCCCTTCACCAAATAACATAACTATCGACACCGATCATATGTAAATGATTGATAAGCGAGGTTAATGATGTAGCCTTGTCTTCTTGCCCTAAATGTGGAGGATCCTTACAGGTATTAGGTGCAACAGGAAGAGGCGTATGCTCTACATGTGGCATTATAGATTTGCCTTCAGCACCAACTCAAAAAGAACCTGTACAATCAGAGAATCGTCTTAGAAATATGATAGTTTCGAGAAAAATTATCGTCATAGCATTAATCGTCATAATAATTGGAGTTGGTGGGGTTTTCTATATTCTACAACAACCCTCTGAGCCTTCTTTAACTCCTACTCGCACCACAATAATCCAAAGTCCAACCACCACCATGAAGCCAACAGAAATCCCTACTCACTCACCCTCTCCCACATCAACAACTACTGCAACACCAATAATCAATGAAGAAACTAAAATCAAAGAAATGTTAAATGGCTACTATGATGCATTCAACAAACATCACATAGAAAAATATCTAGATTACTTCAAAGATAACGGACAGAAATTATACAATCATGGCGAAGATGGCATTTATACAGGGCATGAATCAATTGAAGACCAGCTTAAATTAATTCTTCAGGTTTACCCCGACATAACATTGAAGAATATAGATATCACTAAACTTGAAATCAGCGAAGAAACTGCCACAATTGAATGTAAATACTTAGTCTCTTCAGAAAAAAGGCAGTATATTGAGCAAGTAACTGAATACATACAGCTTGTTAAGATAAATGATGCGTGGAAAATTGCTCAGACAGATCTTGTCTCAGAAAGCTAATTTATCAGAATGGTGATCCTAAATAATAATGAACTTGAAGTTTAGGATCTACGGAATATTCTGATTTAGCTCTTTGACGATTCGCTTAATTCTATCAGCAAAAAGAAATTAAGATCGATATCACTAGAAATTGAAGTCAATGCGGATCCTGCAGTTCATCAGAGATAGATTAACCGTTTTTTCTGAGATCACGAATTATCAAATAAAGTCCTACTAGAAACAAGAGAATGATGTTAATTATTAGATATAGCATTATTCAATCAAATACCAGACCATCAATAAAGTTTCTGGCCCATTACCGAAATGGTATGCCCATAATATACGTCCTCTCCTTCAAAATGAAAGAAGACGTGGATGAAAACTGTGTAGTAATGGCTTGAGGTTGGGTCACCATTCCAGCTTTCGCCAAGCTCAGAAGTAGCGGCAAAGTATACATATTGCGATTCTCCGTCGTTTATGGTTTGAGGATTATTTATGTTGAAGGGTGTTGGCTTTTGATCGAAAGGATCCGTACTAAGATCTGAGATCCACCAAACTGCCTCAGTATCTGCTGTATCGTCAGCTTCTTGTCGCAAGTGGGATGATTCATTCAGAACTATGTTATTTCCACTAACATTCGTAAGGTTTATTCTGTAGATTTGATGTTGTGATGCTGATTGTCCTGGCTTAACCCATGCAGGTGTCCAACTATCGATAGCCATACTTTTAAACTCAAAACTTCCTTGTTGCCAAGAGATGATTAAAGGTACAGGTTGTCCCACCCCTTCTGGACATTCAAGTGGTGGAACGTATCGAATCAAATATGTTGCTTTGTTTCCACGTTCTGAAACGAGCATAATAGTATAATTTATCGTTGGATCAACAGGTTGTGGCAAGATGATGCCTGAAACAGCAATTCCGCTAGGGAGTTCTGTCATATTTTCATCACCAAGTTCAGTTATTGGCTCACCAGGATTGAGCCAATAGTCAACACCGTATAGTTTCTGATAATTTCCTGATTGGTTTCTAGAAGTAATCCACATATCAACAAGATGAGCAGCGACACCACCATAATTGAATAAAGTAAGATTCAAAGTTCCATCACTATTTCTTTGACCGGCAATTATCTGAAAATTTTCATTTTCGATCTCCCAATCAAGCGTATTCCTCTCGTTAACGACTTGATTATATCTATCATGGCTAATAGCAAAAATGAATAATGCCCCCAAAGCTAGGAAACAAATTAGGATGACGAATATTCCACTAATTACTCCGCTGACCCCTTTCCTACTTTTTAGGAATTTCATCATTTCTTATCGCCAAGCCTCCATTACCTGAAGATGCCATTTGAGATCGTCTGGGTCTGTATCAACAACGATTTCGTATGTTTTTGAAGGGTCAAGCTCTATGGTTTTAAGGGCGACATTAGCATAAGCACCTTCAGCCCAAATGATGTTATTATCGTAAACATGCCAATCTCCACCACGATAATGGTTTAAGGAGAGCATTATCCAATCCGGAGTGGGATTTGTCATCTTGGCTTCTTTGATAGTAACTGAAGCATTCACTATCCACTTTGATGCAGAAGGATCTCTACATTTTAGTTCTATGTTAGTTTCTCCTTTTCCATCTGCGATTATTGATCCTTGGAATATTTTAGGTTGAGATGTTAAATTTGGAAAATAGATGCCAACAAATAATATTAATATCATCGTCACGAAAGAGAACAAGATCAAATTCCTATTGGTTTTTGCTGATTCATTCTTAATATTGCACGATGAACTGTTAATTTTGTGTTCCATTTCACCAGTTCAACTCAGGCGATGTTGTCACCTTTGGCTTTCTATTCTTAGCCCATCTAATTATCTCCAAGACTATTGCGACAGGAATACTCAACACTAGTAGTGCTCCAAAAATAACTGCTAGAAAATTAAAAAACGGTATTACTCCAAGTGTAACCATTGCTAATACTCCGAAAATGGCGAAGAATAATCCTCCAATAAACATGAGAATTATGCCCCAAATTATCGGTCTCAAGGTTATCTCCTGCAGTAATTAGTGATACGATAAAATATTTTGAGCATTGCGTAACCGCAAAAATTAAACAACAGTAACTATAATACACGATCATTAGTGACGCATTAATGATCTATATCATTAACGATAATCATAGAATTCTGAATATCGCATTGATATTCTAATTATCTTTTATGAATTCGAATAAACGAGTATCATAAAATTTTACAAACATGTGCTATAGTGGGTCCCGAAAAGAAATTCCTGAATCTGCCATTTTCGTACTTCTAAGACAAGCTTTTTGGTGGACCGGGCGGGATTCACACCGTTTTCGGTGCTGGAATCGGGTACAAAATTAGCGCGGGTTCATGCCTAGAAAGGTTCTGAACTGCGAACTTCAGAAAGTGAATCGTGTGGTAGCGCGCGCTATAGAAGATGAAGGCTTTCCAGACCAACAAAACTCACTCTTAAATTCAATTTGATAGTAAACATGCACTATTCTAAACTTACAATATGTTTATTAAAAAAATCTATGGAGCACGATCTAATAGAAAATAGTAATAGGATAAAACTCTCTATTCATGAATTAGCATTTAGTATCTGACGCCTTTCTAGATATTCTTCTATTGCGATTTCAACTTCAATTCTTGCTTTACTTGATGAACCATATTTTCTTACTACATGTTCAAGAAATCTTTTCCACAGTCCATCATC
>Ga0180437_10009224_pt1 | contig 12265 bp, 9 predicted proteins | sample SS_ome_4_FD_132410 | JGI IMG/M metagenome (GOLD analysis project Ga0180437, IMG submission 132410) | Hypersaline lake sediment archaeal communities from the Salton Sea, California, USA - SS_3_D_1 metaG | ecosystem: Environmental > Aquatic > Non-marine Saline and Alkaline > Hypersaline > Sediment... | reverse complement strand
TTTTTATTTTATTTTTTTTATATGTACCGTAATAGCTATTTTTCCAAATCAAGTTTTCTCTAAGTTTTTTAAATTTATTAAGATTATTTTTGAGTATTTTTTCTAACTCCCCATTAAATACAGTCTTTCGACCGGGATAGTAATTATTTTGAGCATAACGTCTTATTTGCCAAATAGTTTTATCAATATTTGTTAAATAACTACTTTCAGCCGAATAATTATATGTTAGATATCTGATATCATCATAACCATTAAAGTTTTTTATGAAATTTTCTAAATCTTTATCAATTTGGAAATGACCAATCTGCAAACATTTTTTTAACAGTCTTTCTAAATCATGACGGCCATCTTTACTGGATATATTATTATAAAGCAAAATCGCTTTTAAATATTTTTCAATTGATTGATGCCCCAAGTAGAGGAATTGATCAAAGCATTCATTTCTATATAATGTGCGGCAACTTATATAATCATAATCTGCAGGAACAAGAAAACAACGTCTGGCAAATTCATTTCTATGGATTTTATCCCAATCAATATCAGTCATATGTTTATTTCCCTTCGATAATTTTAACATCCTCACTATTTAATCCATAAAGCTTATACACCTCTTGATCAATCTGCTTATCTAAAATATCAATTTTCTTTTTATGTAATTCTTTTTCAGATTCACTTTTTGCAGAATGATATTTTCCTTGAACTTCAAGCATTTGTTTAACAAGCTTGATTATCTTATTTTTACTGTTACTACTTGCTTTCTTTTTGATTGGTAACAATTTAAGATAAGGCAAGTCATACCTTAAATAACCACCGCCCATATGAGTATTTTCGTAGTTTATATAATAATAATAATTTAATAATTGTGAATTAATTAAGCCCAAAAAATAATATGGATCGATTTTGAAATCAGTTAATACGGTAGATTTGCCAACATAATATTTTTCATCATCTAAAGTAGCTTGTATTTTCTTTGTAACTCTAGCTATTACAATCTTAATTTTTATAAATTCATTTTGTGCTTTTTTAGAATAAATATCTTTTTGAATATATTCATCTTGCCATGAAATGTAATATCTTTTAATATCAGCGGTCTGTATGACTTTTTCATATTCTTTTTGTTTTGCGGAAGATAATTTTATATACTCAGCCTTATTAATTTTATATGATTTAAAGCCAGTGATAGAAGTTCCCCAAATTATACTACCGAAACAATCTTTAAAAGGAATAGTATCCTTAATTATTTTATCCTTTAAGTCAAAATCTCCTATTTTAGTAGTGGTCGGGATTATATATTTTAATTTTTCATTTTTAAATTTTTTCTGTTCAAATTCATCGAACTTATTTATAAATAAATCCTCTTTATTTTTTAAATATGCAATTTTTATTTTATTATTTGAACTTTGATTTTTAAAAAATAACAAGACCGGGTAAGTTGCGACGTTCCCAAATACTTTTAATTTTGAAACATCTATAAGAGAATAAATACTAGTATTATTTAGTAACAATTTTCTTACTGATATACCAAAGTCCGAAACCAGAAATGCATTTGGCACGATATAACCGAACAATCCAGACTTTTTTAGTAAGTGGGTTCCTAATTCAATAAAAAGAATATAAAGATTCCATTTCTCTTTTACGTTCGTTGATTCAAATTTATTATTTATATAATTCAATTGGTCATTATCTAAAAATCTATAATCAACATACGGTGGGTTGCCAATCACTGTATCAAATCCACCGTTTGCCATAATATCACCGAAACCTTTTTCTTTATCATCCCAATCAAAAACATTAATCTTCCTCATCTTGGCTTCGTCTTTAAATAATGAAAGATTCTCACCATCATAGAAATCCGAACCAATTAATGAATTACCGCATTTTATATTATTAGATAAATCAGGTAATAAAGCTAAATCACTATATTTAAATAATTGCCCTGAACTTTCCGCATTTTCATCTTCCATTAATTTTAAAAGCAATGAAAGCTTAGTCACTTCAACTGCCTGAGAATCAATATCTACACCATAAATATTATTCAAAAGAATATTACGTTTTTCATTAATGGATAACTTGTAATCATTTTCTCCGGCTTTATAAATTTTACTTTTCTTTATGGCTGATTTTAGATTCTTTTCTTGGATATAATATTTTAGATGATAATCAAGTAAGTAATTGAAAGCACCTAATAAGAATGAGCCTGAACCACAAGCAGGATCCAAAACCTTTATTTCTGAGATTTTTTCAGGAGTCTTATTTTTAATTAATTCACCGACTGTATTTTCTACTATATAATCAACAATATATTGCGGAGTATAATAAACACCACCGGCTTTTCTAACTTCGGGCTTTTCTTCAATTTTAGCCTGATGCGATTTGGTTAATTCAATTGTTTTACCAAGGAACTGTTCATATATCTGACCAAGTATTTCAACCGGTAAAACTGAAAATTCATATGGAGACTTAGGATAGTATAATGAATTTATGATATCCTTTAATACTTTGTCATCAATTTTTAAATTACTTAACCAATCTTCGATTTTAAATAAACCGCTGTTGTATTTCTTATCAGCCAACTTGAAAAACTCATCAAGTGATTTGTATATGTTAAATTTTTCAGCAAGTCCAGCCAAAGTATTGTAATCCTCAATATTACGATCTTCAGCTATTCTTAAAAAAATAATTCTATCAATAATTTTTTGCACAGCCTCATTAAGTCCGTAAATATCAATTTGTTTATTATTTGAAGCAATATTTTTCGCTAAATCAGATCGCCATGACTCAATAAGTTTTAAAAATTCTTTATCAACTTCAGAAGTGCCTTTTTTCTTTTTATTCTCTTCAACATACTGATCAAAACTACCCTTTAAAATTGAACTTTTAGCAAAGATATTATAAATGTATTCAAAATTTTCTAAATATTCATCATAGGTACAATAAAAAATTCTGGCAACACTAGCTTTATCAGTTGCCTTTGGTTTTATGCGAGTATCATATATCGCGAATTCTTGAAAATCGGTTAAAATGGATAATGGCAATTTGGCACTATATGCATAACGTCTTACTTGAAAAGCAGGGCCAATATCATCTTTAATGTTTACAGTCGGCTTTTTGGCTTCAACAAAAAATTTTTTTTGACCGCCAACACGAAAACTATAATCAGGAGCTTTTTGTTTGCCTTTAATTTGAACTTTATCTTCTCTGACAACTTCACGATATTGCTCGGCATAACCTTGATCATTTCTCATATCCCAATCCAATAACTCAAAAAATTTATCAATAAAATCAGAACGAGTATTTGACTCGTCATATGAAGCCTTAGTGTATTGCTTTTTGTTATGTTCAAACAACTCAACCAATTCTTCCAATTTCTTCAAATTTGAATTAGGAATAGAGCCATTTAAGATGATTTTCTTTTTATCCATAAAAGATTATTTAAACTAATTATTCTTGAGATGATTCTTCATCCTCATATTCACCAATTTTAATTCCAAAAAGAGATGAAACATCACTATAGTCCTTAAATATATCAAATTTAATATTTTCTAATCCAGCTTTAGTTGATTCACAATTAGCGATTTTTTCATTATTTTCAGCATCAACAAATTTAATAGTTATTTTATTTGTTGTATATCCTTCTAAATAACTATCCATCTGATCATCCTTTTGAGCTTTTTCATCTTCTTCCCATTCTGCAAAAGCGTCTGGGTCAAAAATAGCTGTAGTAAATAATGAACAAGATGTGTTAACTAAAAAAGGAACCATAGTCATTTGTTCACCCATAAAATCATCGTATTCATCCTCATCAGCTATTTTATATACCATTTCAATAGATGCCTGTTTAGTAACCTTGTTTCTTCTTATAGTAACCTCTGTATCGTCGGTTACATAACTTACGTCATCAGTAACGATTTTATCTTCGGTTATTTTTGTGCCGTCTTCAGTTTGTTCCACTTTTTTAGTACAACCAGTAAAAATTACAGCAATTAATAAAGCACAAAACAAAAGTGTTAATTTCTTCATAATTTTTAATTTAGCTATTAAATTACTTTAATTTTACCCTTATTTTAGCTTAGAGTCAATTTAATGAAAAATCAAAAAAGACCCACTCGGGTCTTCCTCGATAAAAAGTTCTTGTGGCTGGGGAGGAGGGATTCGAAGCGTTGCCCGAAGGCTTAACGGTGAGGAATTCTTCAGCCTCTCACTCTCAACTAAATAAAAATCCGCCAAAGAATGGCGAATTTTTATTTGCTGGGGAGGAGGGATTCGAACCCCCGAATGCCAGGACCAAAACCTGGTGCCTTACCACTTGGCGACTCCCCAATATCTTAGTTTATTGGTTAATTAGTATATTAGTTTATTAGTAATTTTTTTTAATACCACTTGCGAAGTCCAGTACTTGAACGAAGTGAATAGTACTGGGGCGACTCCCCAAGAATAAAAAAACTACCTCAGTAGTTAATCATATTATATACTAAAAAAAACAAAAAGTCAACTATTACTAATTTAAAAAAAACCCCGCATATTTTATATGCGGGGCAGATTTTTTTAAAGGCTTTTAATCACTTGTTCAAATTTATGCAAAACCTTACTAAGCTCCTCTTCTGTTACGATAAACGGAGGCAAGAAACGCACCACTTGAGGACCGGCAGTGCCAATCAAAATTCCTTTCTTGTACATAGCGGAAACAACATCAGCAGCTTTATAATCCTGGTGAAGTTCAACACCGAGCATCAAACCAGAACCGCGGACCTCTTTAATTTTCTGTTCATATTTGTGGGAAATATTTAATAAAGCTAACTTCAAGTACGTACCCAACTTAATAACTTTATGAATTAAATTTTCCTTTTCAATTGTTTGTAAAACTGCTAAAGCAGCGGCACAAACAACTGGATTACCACCAAAAGTAGCTGCGTGCGAACCAGCCAGCATATATTTACCTACACTAGCCTTGGCAATAACTGCTCCAATTGGCAATCCACCGCCTAAAGCTTTAGCCAAGGTAATGATATCTGGATAATCAGAGCGTTTTTCTTCCATACTTTTAAAAGCAAAAAATTCACCTGTTCTGCCTACTCCAGTCTGTACTTCATCAACAATCCTGAGAAAATTATATCTTTTGGAGAGCTCTGCAATTTCACGATAAAATTCCCAATCCATAGGATGAATACCACCCTCTGCCTGAATAACTTCATAAATTACAGCGCAAACATCATGATCTATGACTCTGTGTAATCCAGCAAAATCATTAAGGGCGACAAACTCAATACCTGGCACCCGAGGATCAAATTTTTCTTGCATTTTGGGCTGACCAGTCATAGTAATTGAAAGCCAAGTTCGGCCATGAAAACTATTTTTTAAAGCGACTATTTTTTTCTTATCATCATAATTTTCATGCGCCCATATCCTGGCTAATTTACCAGCAGCCTCATTAGCCTCTGTCCCGCTATTACAAAAGAAAACTCTGGCTTCTTCTTCCCCTGCCAATTTTGCTAAACGCGCTGCTAATTCTGCCATTGGGGAAGTACCATAAAGATTGCTGACATGCATCAATCTTTGAGATTGCCTTTCAATAGCTTTTACAACAGCTGGATGACAATGGCCAAGACTAGTCACGCCCAGACCGCAAAGCAAATCCAGACATTTTTTTCTCTTACCTTTTTTGTCCCTAGTCCAGACATAAGCGCCTTGACCAGAGGTGATTTCCAGGCCAAGCTCGCCATAATTTGGCATTAAGTAGTGATTGGACGTTTGTAAGGTACTATTCATTTTCTCCTCCTTATGTTCCGACTAGTACGTTATGAACCAGTCAATTTTCTATAATTCATTAACTTAGCAAACTAAATAAAACTTGTCAACAAATAAAAACCCCGCACTTTTTAGTACGGGGTTAGTTAATTTAAATTACAATCCCTTGATCCTTTGCCAAGGATCTAAACTTAGGAGAAATTCGCGCTAATTCTTCAAAACTATCAGCTATGGCTGCCACCCTGCCACTGCTATCACCATTAGAATCAAGCAAAATAAATTTATTACAAATACGTCTAACAGTATTAAGACGATGAGTAACTATTAAAGCTCCCCTGTCTTTAGTCAAAACCCTTTCCAAGCCCTGCTGCACTAACTTTTCAGTTGTTGAATCAAGTGAAGATGTTGCTTCATCAATAATCATAAAACTAGGACTTTTTAAGACAGCTGCGCCAAGACTTAATCTTTGTGCTTGACCACCTGATAATTTAATGCCATTACGACCCACTCTGGTTTCTAACCCATGAGTCAAGCGTTCACCAAAATCAATCTGCAATAAGTGCATCATTTGCCAAAGTTCTTTATCAGTAATTTTTGTTTTTTCTTCCTCATCTAAACCATAAAGTAAATTATAACGAATCGTGCCATCTAAAATCTGCGATTGCTGAGGCACATAACCAATACGCTGTAACCAACTAGCCAAATCCAATTCACGCAAATCAATACCATTAACTTTAATACTGCCTAAACTAGGATCCATATAACGCAACAATAAGCGCATAATTGTTGTTTTGCCTACACCACTAGTGCCAATTAAAGCCACTTTAACACCAGGCTCAATTGAAAATGAAATATCAGTCAATACAGGCCCAGCAATTAAGCCATCTTTAGAACTTTGTGTTGGATAAGTATAGCCAACCTTTTCAAACTCAATAGTAATTGGCTGGTCAGGATTCAATTCCTTAGGATTTTTAGTTTCAACCAAGCCTTTAGGCATGGTTAAAGCCTGTTTCATGGCCATAATTGATGGTGTAACAAAATTTATCTGATGCTCCAGATGACCAATCCGCCATAAATTATCAGCCATTTGTCGACTCCAGTTATACAATGGATAAAGCAAACCAAGTGTCAGATTGCCTTGCCAAACCTGATAAGCGCCATAGCTAATAATTATGATTAAAAAACCATAATCTAATACTCCGCGCTTAATTATCTGACTAATAAACCATAACCAGAACTTGCGATCAGGCACAATCACATCTTCAAATTTATTACCAATTTGCTCTAATTCGTCACTTTCCTTAGCATTGTTTTTGACTTTTTCTACCCTATCCCAACGTTCCACCCGATAACGATGCAAATGCCGCCATTTTTTATCAATTGGCAGACAAACCTGCATTACCCGTTGATTTAAATACATGCTCCAAGCAACATGAAAAACCAGCATTAATGTTACTAATAAACCTGCTACCCAATCCAAAATCCATAAAGCAACAAATGATAAAACTAAAAGAATTATCATTTCAATACCTTCAAATAATAACATGGCTTCTAAATTAAAAACTCGTTCATAACCTTTTCTGACATTGGCTTCATTAAGCAAATTATTTTCATCAATATGCGCACCTAATGATTTTTCAAAAAATAATTCACTAGTACGTAAATCAAGCTGTCTAGCATTTTCGCCAAACAAGTATTCTCTGGTAGAAAAACTAAAATGCGTTATTAATTGACTCAAAACAATCACTGCAGCATAAAGGATTAAACCAATTACCACTAAATTTAGCTGGAGATCTTTAGGATTTAAACCATTAAACACATAACTCAGTGTCCAAGGTGAAGTAACCGTAACAGTACAGCCAACAATCTGGATCCAGAACATTTTTTTAGCATAAGTCTTACCTTTTTGATTAATTAACTCCTGCCAGACCCAGACAATCATATCTTTCATTTGTTTGGCTTCTGAAAAATATTCTCGCCAGTTACTGGCTACTTTACGTTCCAGTTCAAAATCCTTTTCCATAATTTCCCTCCTTAATCTTGACCAATACGCTCATTTTCTCTCTCCTTTTTTTAAAGTACTTTTTCAGTTCAGCTCAATAAAAAATCGACCTGAACTGGCCGAGAGAGTCTTTAAGCGTGTATTTTAAAATTAAATTAATTCCTATTTTTTAGCATAAAAACTTCCTTGGCCAATAAAAAACCGGCACCAACAGCAGAATTAGCTGTTTGTACTCTGTAAATTAAGTTTTTATGCATTTGATTCATAGAATTAATTAATTTATTAAATATAACTTAAGTTATATTTAACCATAACACAAACACTTCTATTTGTCAAGTATTTAATTTTATCCCCTCCTTGTATTTTATAAGACGATTTAAAAAATGTTTTGTTACAAAAAAACAAGGCAAATTGCCTTGTTTGATAATATATTAATATTTTTTATTTATACTTTTAAATAACGATTAACAGCCCAAAAACTACTCATTAAATTAATTATGATTGCGCCTAAAAACTGTAAACCAAATAAGAATATAAAATTGCTATTAAAAAAATTAATTAAATTAAAATCCGTTTCTAATAGCAAGGCAACATAAGGCTGAATAAATCCTAATAAAGGATAAATAATTATTATAGTAATGATGATTGATAAAGCTGAAAAAATAATGCCTTGTAATAAATATGGTCCGCGCACAAACCAATCTGTTGCCCCAACAAGTTTCATGGCAATAATTTCTTCTCTATGCGAATAAATAGCCATGCGAATCGCATTAAAAATAATTAAAATAGCAATTAAAGTAAAGACTAAAGCAATAATCACAACTCCTGTATTAACTCTCTGGGTAATGCCTGTAATACGATTAATAACTAAACGATGGTCCTCAAAATCTTTACTTTCTATTAAATTATCATATTGTGGATCTTCTAAATTCTCTAAAATTAACTGATAATCATTGGGTGTGTGTGTTTTAATAATCAAACTTGCGCCCAAGGGGTTACTATTAATTTCATCTAATGATTCTAAAATCTTAGGATTATCAGCATGTCTAGTTTTAAAATTGGCTAAAGCATCTTGCTTAGATATATAATTTACTTCTTTCACCCCGGCCAAACTCTGTAAATATTTTTGCACATTAAGCACTTGTTCTTCATTAATATCTGATTTAAAATAAACATTTATATCAATCTTATCTTCAATTGAAGTAATTGCAGACTGTGCAACCAGATTAAAAATTATTAATAAATTAACAGTAAATAAAGCTAAAATTAAAATAGTTAAGGTAACAAAAGATAACCAAAAATTACGGAAAAAATCCTGCCAAGCAAACTTAATTATTCTCGCCCCTGAAAAAATCATAATTTATATATTTTTATTGTTTATTAGTTTATGGGTATAATGGTTTATTGGTTGTTTTGTTCTGATTTCTTTTTATCTAAATTAAATTTAATCCATCCATTAAGTTTTATCCGCAAATCTTTTATTTTATCTAAAAGATGATTATATGTGTCTTGTGATATTAATTCTCTTTGCACTAATAAATTTAACCAATGAATTACTTCGAAAAGAGAAGCACGCGCATTATAATAAAATCTAACCTTATCTAAATAATGATATCTACCATAACCTTCTGCAATATTAGCTCCAATAGAGTCAACGGATTTAACAAATTGCTGCCCCAAAATAATTTTTTGATCTAAGTCTAAATCTTTATAAATATCCCAGGCTAATACTGATAATTCACAAGCCAACTTATAAACATTCAAAGTCTCTAAAGTAAATTCATTTTTCATACTATTAAACTCATAAACAATTAAACAAATTAACTATAGAATATACTTACTTTTCTCCTGATCACTAATTATTTCGCCATTATCAATTAAGACAACTCTTTTTTTCAAACTATTAACCACATCTTTATTGTGAGTCACTAATAAAATTGTGGTGCCAAATTCGTTTATTTTTAAAAGTAAATCAATAATATCTTTTGTGTTTAAAGTATCCAAATTACCTGTTGGCTCGTCAGCCAATAAAATTTTAGGTCGATGAACCAAAGCACGCGCAATAGCAGCTCTTTGCACCTCGCCACCAGAAATCTGATGAGGATAGCGATCAGCTTTTTCATGCAAACCAACTATCTTTAAAACTTGAGGGATAACCTGTATTACTCTTTTCCGGCTTACACCACAAACTTGCAAAGCAAAAGCAATATTTTCATAAATGGTTTTCATGGGTAATAGTCTGAAATCCTGAAATACAGTACCAATTTGTCGACGTAAAACTGGTATCTCCCTATCCTTAATATTCGTTATATTCCAACCACCAATAATTATCTCTCCCTTATCAGGCTTATCAATAGCTGTTAATAGCTTAATTAAAGTACTCTTTCCAGCACCACTTTGCCCAACAATTGAAACAAACTCTTTAGGCCTAATATGCAAATTAACATCTTTTAAAGCTGTAGTATTAGGATGAAATATTTTTGTTACATTTTTAAAACGTATCATATTATTAATTAATAACTTAAAATATTATTAATAATAAGGCACTACTTCCACCTGACACAGACCCATTCTCTTGTCAGCTATTTTGGAAAAAGCCACAACATCCAAATCAATCACTCTATTAGGGAAAATATCACGTTCTGGTCCCCAATCATTTACAGTAACCACTACCTGTTTGCCATTATCAGTATTTGTAACTAATAACTCAGTACCTTTGGGATAATCAGGTGAAGCAGCACAATCACAGCCTTTATAGGCATACCAAGAAGCAGTACCAGTACTCATAACTCCACTATTTTCCAATACTGCTAATTTAGCAAAAGGTAAATGAAAGGCTGCGCGCACATAGCCTGTCTCAGTATTTACTTTGGAAGGAATTTTAATCCAAGTAGATTTACCCTGATCAAAATAAAATATACTTTTTTCATATAAAGAATTTTGATTGTATTTTACCTGCAACCAAAAAGGTTTAGATGGATCATATTTATCTTTTGACTTAATATCAAATTCCATTATTTTTGAAGCAAAACTATAACCATTAGGTAAAATCATACCACTATTTTCACCTAATACTACTTCTTTAAATTCAAACCTACCACCGCCAGTTAAAACATTGGGCGTGATGCCAAATAAAAAATGCTTTTCAAATAACTCCATTGTATAACCCTTAATCGCAGTTATATCATCTAAATTTATGCCATCAAAATTAGAATAAGTAAAATTATATTTATTTTCTGGAAAAACATAAACATCAGTCAGAATATCTTTAGTAACATTACCTTCAATTTTATTGCCTTTTAATAGGGCTTGTTGAGCAAAATCTTCCTGCGAATATACTAAATTAAATTCACTGCCAATATATGAGTTACAATCACCAAATTCCTGTCCGTCATAAAGACTAGCATCTAAAACAGAAACTAATAATTCAAAATTTTCAGTAACCCCTGCTTCTGACAAAACTGCTTCAATCTCATTAATATAGCCAGTTATCACGCAAGTCTGGCCATATGTTTCAGCTTTTGCTTTTTTTGTAAAACTAATAAAACAACCACAAGATAAGACAAGAATCAATATATAAGCGATCTTTTTCATGATGTAAAATTTATTTAATAATTAGGGGTTGAAAAAACCTTAATATTTTCCATTGGCCAACCTCTTAGCCAGATTTTTCCAATAATCAAATCTTTAGAAATTGGCCCATGCTTACGTGAATCCAAGCCTTCACCTCGATTATCAGCTAACACAAAATACTGATCTTCGCCAAGCACAAAATCCGCCTTAGCTTCTGATTTTGTCTCAGTATTTGCTGGCAAATATTCATTTTCATCCAAATCTTTTCCATTAGCATGTTCTTTATTATATATCTTAATTTTATTATTTTTAATTTCAATCTTTTCATTTGGCAAACCAATCACCCTCTGAATAAAATACTGATCTTTATCATTAGGATTTTTATATACAATAATATCACCTCTTTTAATACGCTTATCAATTTTTTGAATTAACAAATAATCTTTATTCCCTAAACCAGGATTCATTGAATTACCTTTTACAGAAAAAGGTTCAACAATATACATTCTCAAAGGTAAAGCAATCAACAATGTTATAATAAAAATAAAAATAGCTCTAACAATATAAATGCCTAAATTTTTAATAAAAAAACTGTGGTAAAATATCTTTAATAAAATATGGAAAATTAAAATAGCTAATACTATTTGAGCTAACCACCATAAATGAATAAAAGCTGTTAATGTTAAAAGATAATAAACAAGCCCTCCAAAAATTAAAGTCAATAACCATTCTAAAATAGTGATGTTGATTGCCCGTGAATAAGTTGCATTGTAAACTTTAAATAATTTCGCTACAATATTTAAAATAAGAGCACCAAACAAAATACCAATAAAAAATAATATTGCGATTATTAAAAACAAATAAATAATACCCATAAAATTTATATTAATTATTATTTATCATAATTAGTTCGCGGGATTAGTATAGTGGTAGTACGCAAGCTTC
>Ga0180437_10009223_pt1 | contig 12267 bp, 9 predicted proteins | sample SS_ome_4_FD_132410 | JGI IMG/M metagenome (GOLD analysis project Ga0180437, IMG submission 132410) | Hypersaline lake sediment archaeal communities from the Salton Sea, California, USA - SS_3_D_1 metaG | ecosystem: Environmental > Aquatic > Non-marine Saline and Alkaline > Hypersaline > Sediment... | reverse complement strand
GAGTACCCCAGGGCATGACTTGAGGAGGAATTTCCACACGGACATGATCCCGTACCTTCTCCCACAAAGAATCGATGTCGAGTAGCGAGAAGTTGATGATGTCGGAACAATGAACTCGTTTCGTGTTTGCGTCCTCATTGATGCCGAATCCAGCGTTTCCTTCGATCTCGTAACTCTGCCATCTCTCACTAGCAAGGTTAGGCTTGAATCCGAGAATATCTTCGTAGAATGCTCTCGAGTGTTCTAGGTCTGATACTGCAATTGTCACGTACTGGAATTCCATCCCATCTCTCTTTCTAACGTTACGGCTCAGGCGCGTGGCTTGTCCGTGTCCCTTGCAGCCGATGGTTCTGCGCCTCCTCCTGTGTCCAGTTCAAGTCTCACGGTCATGGGGCGGAATCCCTGGTTGAGGTAGAATCCTCTGGCTCCAGCGTTCTCGTGCCATACGGTCGTCTGAACATGCCGAAGACCGTGGTCTCTTGCCCACTCGATGGCGGCGTCGAACAGAGCTCTGCCGATCCCTTTGCCTCGGTACGGTTTGTCCACCACTGCGTTCTCGATCATCGCGAAGTCATGAGGCCGGAACATCGGGTACCTCGGATGAGTCGATCTCTGGACGTTGACAAATCCCACAACTTTGCCATTCAGTTCTGCCAGTAGGTAGTCAGCGTCATCCCGATCAATCCACTTCTGAACAACGTCATCGCCCCGGGCGTCGCCATCGACTGGCTGGAAAACCCTGGGAAGCAGCTCCACGTGGTGGCCATCCAATTGCCTGTAGAGGTGCTGAATCGCCGGAATGTCTCGGGCCTCTGCTTTGCGAATTGTCGGATTCATCTTTGTTTCGCGGAACGGTTTGCGGATGAGCGGCGCTAGTCCGGCTCGATCCGCTGGTTAGACTGCCGCTTCTTTGCTATCGGGCGTCATGGCGCCGCCAACGGTCTGACCGCGCAGCGCGAAGATGATGACCACAGCGGGTACGATAAAGCCTGCGAGCATCAGCAAACCCGTCACTAAAGTGAGCATGAAGTATGTCCCTGCCTTCCAGTCCAGGGCACCCCAAAACGCGACGGGAGGGACCGACCGTAGAAGGGGAACGCTGAACCCCACGGCGTAGACTATCCAGAGCCAGCATAAGGCCTGAAGTAAGTATCTGGACCACGAACGTAGGCGCAGGAAGGCGACCCCGCCCAGGATGGCCGATACTGCAACGAAAAACTTGACAACAGCCACAAGCTTCACGTACTCAACCATAGAAAAGCTCAAACGCCATCCCAGATCTATAGCCCGGGGATCATCTGCCTGCAGACCTTTTCCCTCAAATTCACGCATATGAGCAAGGGTTTCGTCCGTAAGCACCAACGATACTAGCGTACGTCGAAAGGCCGCGCAGCCCGTCAGCGTGCCGACTGCAACGAACAACCACCCGATCACGTATATTGACGCCGGTTTTTTCATCAGTCTAACGTTATGCGTCAGCGGCGTCAGTCCGCTGAACGCAATGGTTGGCCTCGTTCACGCCCCTTGGCCGCGGAGGGCAGCTTATTCGGACTGTCGAAAACGACAACGCCATTATTCCCTTCCGTTGCGTGGCCTGCAAGTTTGAAGCCGGGAGTCCGAATCTCCTCAGCGGGAGATCCGTCAAGCGGCAATCGCCATATCCGACTTCCGCCGCCCTTTGTTGAGTGCATCAATAGGGAACCGCCATTAGCACTTGCTGAAGCGCCGTGGCTCATTCCTTCGTCGTCATTCGGGAGAGGCTTTATCTGGCCATCCACTAACCAGTATCGACAAATCCTATGACGCCCATCGACATCAGTGTGAAAAAACAGAGATTGACCATCTCTTGCATACCATGGACGCATCGCCCATTCATAGGATCCTTTCAGAAGACTAGGATTAGCGTTGCCATCTGAAGGAACGACCCAGATTTTCCACGTCCCGGTCCTATTGGAGCAAAAGGCAACATGACGTCCATCAGGACTGAGTGCAGGACGGAGATCCTGACAATCGCCGACAGTGATTTGTCGGATATCCTTGCCGTCGGAATCCATGACAAACAGATTTACCGTGTAGCCTTCAGGCGGTAACCACAAAGGCATCTCGGCAATCCGCCGAATCTTCTTGCTCATGGGAATATCAGATGCGAAGACGATTACATCTCCCTTCCAGGAGTACGCCGGCATCCAGCTGTTTGCTTGGGGGGAGGTTAAGGGCGACAAGGCGCCACAAGCAATCTTCGCCCGCCAAATCCTCAATCTCTCGTGAAACAGCCCGCCCTGAAATACCACCACTTCGCCGGAAGGATGAATGCATGGCAAATGGAACCTTCCGCCACTCGGAGAAATCTGGCTGATCTGCCTGTTCGGCAGCAGGGCAAAAACATTCCACTCAACCGTTAGCTCAAACGGCGTCCTCTTCGTGTCCACGCTCTTCCTCTCGCGGGCGCAACTACCTAAGACCGACCCCACCTCAACACAGCCGACCACATATAGGAACTTCCGCCTATTTATAGGGCTTCTGTCCTTTAGTCTTGGCCAACAATGAGTATCCAATCTGGATATACCCCCGAAAGGCCGGGGAGAGTCTGGATATCACCCCATGACCAGCTTCGCGTAAGGGATGCAGGCACAAGGTCTTGCCGCCATTCCGCCCATCGGCAGGGGTGTTATCCAGACTGTATATGATCCTCGCTTCGAAGTCTATCCACTGGGCTTGTGACGCCTTTTCCGCCACGATTGAGAAGAACGTAGCGCATGGCTTTACCTCGAGCGCTCAGCCAATCGGCAACCTGCATCCATCCCAGTCCTGCACAAACCCATCATACCAGGGGAAGTGCCGGTGCGGCAAACACTTGCGCCATCTCTCCGGACACCTGTTCCGCATTCTATTGTCGTTCCTGCGCAGGCAAGAATCCCCTGTCCCCTGTCTTCTATCCCTTGTCCCCTGTCTCCTGTCTCCTGTCTTCTGACTCCTGTCTCCTGTCTCCTGTCTTCTGACTGCCGATCGGGCGTTGTAAGGAATGGGCGCGGGCCCCGAACCGGCGCGATACGAATGGCCGCTTGAACCGATCATGCGTTGATTGACTGGAACCGGCGCGCGACGTCGGCCAGGTGGGCGTGGATTGGGTCTTCGAGGCGCGGATCGCGCTCGAGGATCTCGAGGGCGTCGCGCCGGGCCTGATCGAGTATGCGGACGTCGCGGACAAGGTCTGCGGCCCGGAGGTCGCTCAGCCCGGCCTGCCGCACGCCGTGGAACTCGCCTGGGCCGCGGAGTTTGAGGTCTTCCTCGGCGATGTCGAACCCGCTGTGGGTCGCGCACATGGCCTCGAGTCTGCGCTTTCCGTCGTCGGTTTTTGGGTCGCCGAGGAGAAAGCAATGGGACTGTTCGGGGCCGCGCCCGATACGGCCGCGGAGTTGGTGGAGCTGGGTCAGCCCGAATTGCGCGGCATCCTCGATGATTACGGTGGTAGCGTTGGGCACGTCGATGCCGACTTCGATCACCGTGGTCGAGAAAAGGACATCGATCTCGCCGGATTTGAACCCGTGCATGACGGCGTCTTTCTCGGGTCCGGGCAGTCGGCCGTGGATAAGGGCCGTCCGGAGATCGGCGAAGAGCCCCGCAGACAATTCGTCGTAATGGGTCGTGACGGCCTTCAGCTCGCGTTTGTCCGATTCTTCGACAAGTGGGCAGATGAAGTAGGTTTGGCGTCCGGCCCGCGCTTGGTCGCAGACATAGGCGTACAATTCGGCGACCTTCTCGGGGGCCACGAGGCGGGTGCGAACCGGCTGCCTGCCCGGTGGCAACTCGTCGATTACGGAGACGTCCATGCCGCCGTACACGGTGATGGCGAGCGTGCGCGGAATCGGCGTGGCCGTCATGTGGAGCATGTCTGGATTCAGGCCTTTCTCGACGAGCCGGCCTCGTTGCAGGACGCCGAACCGGTGTTGCTCGTCGATAATGGCCAACCCAAGGTTGTGAAACTCGGTCTTCTCCTGTATGAGCGCGTGCGTTCCTACGACCACGGGGCATTTGCCCGCGGCAACGGCACGCCGCGTCTTCGAGGCGCCGCGCGTCGAGCCGGTGAGGAGCATTACCTCGAGGTCGAGGGGCGCAAGCCATTCGCGCAACACGAGTGCGTGTTGCTCGGCGAGGATCTCGGTGGGCGCCATCAGCGCCGTCTGAAACCCGCCGTCGGCGGCCGCGACAACGGCGTGCAACGCAACCACGGTCTTGCCGCAACCCACGTCGCCTTGAAGGAGTCGGACCATCGGCCGAGGCGAGGCCATGTCTTCCAGGATGTCGGCCACGCATCGCGATTGGGCCGAGGTCAAGGCGAACGGCAACGAAGCGCGGAACGCGGCGAGTCCGGGACCGTCGACGACGTGACGGATGCCCGTTTCCTCGCTGTGCCGGCCCGCGCGAACGCTGAGCACGCCGATTTGGATGCCCAAGAGTTCCTCATAGGCGAACCGGTTTCGGGCGGCGCGGGCCGCATCGAGGCTGTCCGGGAAATGCACCGTTTGCAGGGCCTCGGCCGCGGGCGGATACCCGTGCCGACTGCAGAGGTCTTTTGGCAGCGTTTCGGGCGCGTGACGGCCGAACGCATCGAGTGCAGCGAACACCCAGCGCCGTAACATGCGCTGGGTGACTTTCTCCGTAAGTCTGTATATCGGCACGATACGGCCCGTGTGAAGGCGGTCCTCTTCGTCCCCGGAGAGGATCTCATAGTCGGGATTCTTCAGTGCGAGGCCGTTGTATTTCCCCACGGGGCCGCTGAATAAGGCCTTAACGCCGGGGCGGAACGCCTTGGCCAGGAACCCCCGGCCAAACCAGGTGGCCTTCATCTCCCCCGTGCCGTCGCGAATAGTGACTTCGGCAAGCGACATCCGTCTTCGCAGCCGCACCATGCGTGCGCGGACCACTTCGGCCTCGACCGTAACCGCATCGCCCTCGGTTGCGTTGGCAATCGGCGTAACATGCCTCCGATCTTGGTAGTCCCGCGGGAAGTGAAAAAGGAGGTCGCGCACCGTGACGATCCCGAGGTTTGCGAGCAGCGCGGCGCTTTTCGGCCCGATGCCCGAGACACAGTCGACGGGGCGGTCAAACGCGGGTTTGTTGGTGTCTGGCATTGTAGCGGCGGCGCCTCTCTGTCTGGATTGTGCGCGGCGCCCTGCGGCATTCGACGCCGCCCACCAGCGGACGCCTTGTGCATCAAGGGCCAACTTTGGGATTCGATTATAGTACAATTCCAACGGCAAGGGATAATGAATGCCGTAATCGCCGGGTAAGTCGACGCCAAGTGTACCCTCAGTAGTCGGCACAGGTGTTTGGCGAATGCCCTTAGGCACCCACGCGGTGATCGCGAAGAACCAGGGACAAACACGTCTCACTCCCTAACGGTCGTTCACTTGCGTCAGTCCCCGCTTTTCGCTCATGCTTACCCGGCGATTAGGGGAATGCGGCGGGTCAGGATTCTGCTTGGCAATTTCGCGATGCGCATGGTACAATTTGAACGTCGGCAGGAGCCGCGTAGCGAGAGAGACTTTCCAAGAGTCCTAACAGGATATGTACAGCGGCATCGGTGGATGCCCAATAAGCTTGGTCCTCTCGATGCGGCTTCTGCCGCCGCTTTTTTATGCCCGCCACCGTGGGCCGTCCGAATTCACCAGTAGGGCCGTCCGCGTCCGTTTGCCGCAGCCGCCCTATCAGAAATCAGGGTTGCCGGCTATGTGCTTGGCACGCTCCATTATGGTACGCTTTAGAAAACGAAGTCGCCGGGAAGGAGCTGGAGGCAAGGTTATCTTGGGTATGGGAGTGGTTGACGTGGACGGCGGCCGCGGCCGTGCGGCTGCACCGTCCGCAAGAACTGAGGCAACCACCGAAGAGCGCAGCGCCGACGGATGAAAAACGCATATTGGTTCATAGCGGCGGGTGTGGCGTTGTTGATTGCGTTCTATGCGCCGAGCCCTTATATGGCGTTCTCGATCTATGCTTTCCTGCTGCTCGTGACGCTTTCGCATATCTCGAGTGTAGCGTGGTTGTCGGGCCTGGACTGTGAACGGACGGTGACGCCGGATACGTTGCAGCAGGGCGAGGAGGTGGCGGTCGAGGTAACGATAACGAACCGCCGCGGTTGGCCGATTCCCTGGATCTACTTCGAGGACGTCACGCCGCCGGGATTCAAGCGCCATGGCGACACGACCCGGCTGACCATTCTCATGCCGGGCCGCAGCGTGAAGCTGAAGTATCGCCTGACGTGCCCGCGCCGCGGCTATCACCGGATCGGGCCGTTGGTCATGGAATCGGGTGACTTGTTCGGGCTCCAGAAACGGTTCCGCACCGGCAAGCGCCAGGACTACGTATCCGTTTTGCCGACGGTGGCGTACATCGACACGTTCAACATCGCGGCGCGGCGCCCGCAGGGTCCGGTGCGGGTGTCGAACAAGATCTACGAAGACCCGACGCGGATCTCGGGCGTACGCGAGTACCAGCCGGGCGACCCGTTGAACCGCATCCATTGGAAAGTCTCGGCCCGCACCGGCGACCTCTTTTGCAAGCTGAACGAACCCTCGAGCGTGCAGGGGGGGACGCTTGTCCTCGATCTGCATAAATTGAGCTACGGCGACGACGAGAAGGCCGAGAGCCGAATGGAACTGGCCATCACCACCACGGCGTCGATCGCCTATCTTCTCCAAATGTCGGGCGAGCAGCTCGGCATGATCACGAACGGCCGCGACGCGGCCGAGATCGCGCGATACGAAGTCGCATCGAAACAGACGCTGAGTCGCGACGACGCGGCGGCGAGCGTGGTGGGGGAAGGCACATCGGACCGGTTGTCGCCGCTGAGCGTGCCGACGCGGCGCAGCCCGGTTCAGGCGCTGCAAATCGTCGAGAATCTTGCGCGGATCGTGCCGACGGACGGGCTCGGGATCATTGACCTGCTCATGTCGGAGTTCCGGCGGCTGCCGCGGGACGCCGCCCTGTTGCCGGTGGTGCCGCGCGTAACGGACAAGCTTGCGCTGGCGCTGGCGGGACTGAAGTTGTCCGGATTTGCCGTAAGCGTCTTCTACATCAACGACGCGCGCGGATATCCGGAAGCGGCGGGGCGTTTGGCGCCGCATCAGATTCACGTGTTTCATATCGAGCAAGAGTGGAGTCTCCATGAAATATCGCCGGCCAGAATCGGGCATTGATCCGCCGGAATCCGACTTGCCGCCGATGGCGACCGACCTGCAGTCGCTGAAGGCCCTGCCCGACCCGACGCGCAAGAAGGCGGGGAAAGAAGTCCGGACGGACTTCGAATCGGTGCGGCACGCGGTCGAGGCGGACCTGCGCCGCATTCAGCACCGTTCGATGACTGACTGGCTCGTCGACGTTCTCACGCCCTGCCTGATATTCGCCATGGTTCTGGCTTGGATTCAATTCCTCCTGGACGTGCGATATGTGTATACAGACAGTTTCCACACGAATCTTAAGTGGACGGCCCTGTTTTTCGTCATCGGCATCGTCGCGTTGAATCGTCTTATCGCGCGGGACGGTAAAGATGAATCGATCATGTATATTTTCTTTTTCGGCAGTGTCTCCATTCTGTACACGCTTTCGATGACGAGCATGTACGGCTCGGGCTCGATGGCGCCGGGGTTCCTGGAAGGGGACTGGTGGGCGGTACTTTTCAACTTGTCAATCGTCCTATTCATCTGGTGGTTCACGAACCGGCTCGTACACGAGTGCTGCGTGGACACGAATCCCTGGGCAGGCGATATCGGCATTTTGACCGGCACGGCGCGGCGCATTCGGGCGGCGGTGGCTGCGCGTCCGGAAGCGAAGCGGCTACGCGAGAAGGAGAAAAGAGAAGGCATTATCCTCAGAAACGAACTCGAGGCGGTGGACCCCTCGGCATGGAAGAAGCCGCCGCCAAAAGCCAAGTATAAACTCGGCCCCGCGACCGAGCGGCTGCCGAAACGCCATCCCGGCATATCGATCTTCTACTTCTCCGTGCCGGTGTTGTTTGTTTTTGCGATAGGACAAAGGGTACTGCTTCGTGGCGGCGGCTATCTGGTGCTTCGAGGCCACCTGTACGTTTGCGCTTATACGGTGTCCGCCCTAATGCTTCTCATGCTGACGAGTTTGGGCGGTCTCCGCGAGTATTTCCGGGCGCGCAGGATACACGTACCGGCCGGCATCGGCCCATTTTGGATAGGGCTCGGGACGACCATGATCGTTGCGGTGTTCTTGGGCGCGGCCGCATTGCCGCCGCCCGACACGCCTGAACCGGCGAAGAATATCGAGCACGAATACGACCCATGGAGCCGCAACTACGAGTTCCGACTTGTCGAGGTCGAGGCTACGCCCGACGAGGTGATACGCCAGAACGCGTTTGTCTGGTGGACGGGTCGTATTGTGGTCGGGGTTCTGGGCTTGTTTGTGGCATACGGCCTGTTGCGCACAACGGGCGCCTTACTCATTACGCTCGTCCAGCAAGGCCGATGGCTTCCGCGTTGGATGGTGCGGCTTTTCGAGTTCATCGATCGAACACTCCAGGGCGTCACGAGCCTACCCTCGTTTCCCAAGCGCGAGAAGCGGATCCGCATCAGTCGGGACGTGGCGATCTGCACGCGCTACGGCAATCCGTTGGCCGATCCGGAGCGGGCCGCCAAGGTCACGCCGGCCGAGGTGGTCGAAGCGGCGTACCAGGCCCTATGCGCCTTAGCCTACGATCTGGGCGTACCGCGACGCGATGGGCAAACGCCTTACGAATTCATCGAGGCGTTCCCGAAACAACTGAAATCGCTTCGCGAGGAGGCCGTCGACCTGACCGATCTCTACGTGGTCTCGGCCTATTCGCCCAAGAAGGTGACGCAACGGGACTTGGATCGCGTCCGCAAGTTCTGGCGCGTCTACGACCGCGCTCGGAACCGCGTGCTCCGGTGAGGGCGCTGCGGAACTGAATTTCATCTTGCCTTATCGGGCGTATGTAGTATATGATGGCAGGTGTTGATTTGTAGATTGCGATTGGAGTTCGTGACGCCCAGGCAACGATCAGTGTAAGAGCAAAATTCCATCGCATGTCGTTTCTGTCTGACTTCATGCCCGCCGTCGACTGATTCGCTACCGATGCTGTCGCCAAACTCTCCGCAAACCACGGCTAGAAAGGAACCGCAATGAACATCTATGTCGGCAATCTTTCGTACGAAACCACGGAAGATGAGTTGCGGGAAGCGTTTGGGGCGTTCGGGCAAGTCGACGCGGCGCGAATCATTGTCGACAGAATGACCAACCGCTCCCGGGGATTCGGCTTCGTCGAGATGCCGGAGCGGACGGAGGCGCTCGAGGCCATCGACAAGATGGACGGCGCAGATCTGGGTGGCCGCACGCTTCGGGTCAATGAGGCCCGGCCGCGCGAGCAGCGAGGGCCAAACCGAGACTACCGTCCCCGCTACGAATAAGGCTTTGAGGGCGCCCCGCCGGCAACGCGGGCCGAGCGCCCGGGTGGCCGCGGCACGTCGTCAAGGCTGTACGTGAGCATCAGGGGCCAGGGACGCCGTAAGTTCTCCCGTTCCTGTGCCGGGCGACGCGGGGCGTTGTCCGGTTGCTCGTCGGCCATTCTTGCCAACGGGCGAGGCCTATTGTGCGGACTCGCAGCAGCATGGGCCGACCGCTAGTGTGCCGAGTGCGAAATCCCTTTGCAAAGTCGTGCCTGTTTTCTCCTGAACCGTTCATCGGCGGTAGGTGTCCCCACGCGTCATTGCGAGGAGTCTTCGACGAAGCAATCTCCTTAGGCACACAGAGGGGTCGCGAGAAACCAAGGAGATTGCCGCGTCGCTCGGGGACTCGCTCCTCGCAATGACGGGAAAGCATGGCCGCCGATGACTTTGTAAATGAACTTCGCGCCCGGCACACTAGATTTCCCTTTGACATGTGATCGGGCTGCTGATACCATGCTGCGGCTTTTAACCCGATTCCGGCGCGAGACTTGAGGTGCGCCGACACTAAGGAGAATCGTCATGGGGAAGAAATTGCGCGTTGGATTCATTGGCGCGGGCGGCATGGGCCCCCACCATTACCACGCGGTGCACGCGACGAAGAAGGCCCAGGTCGTCGCGTTGACCGAACCCAGCAAGAAATCGCTCGATCGGATGCTCGAGCATTGCGACGGCGCCGGCAAGCTGGCGGTGTACGCCGACTACAAGAAGATGCTCAAGGATGAGGCGCTGGACGGGGTGGTGGTGCTGAGTCCGCACACGCTGCACTACGAGCAGATCATGACGAGCCTCGATAAGGGGCTGCATGTGCTCACCGAGAAACCGATGGTATGCACCATTCGCAGGGCGAAAACCCTTATCAAGAAGGCCAAAGCCACCAAGCGCGTCTTGATGATTTCGTACCAGCGGCATTTCAGCCCGCAGTTCCGCTATATGCGTGACCAGATCGCCAAGGGCGCCGTCGGCAAGGTGCAATACGTCCAGGCGTTTCAGGCGCAGAACTGGCTCCGGGGCGTCAAGGGCACATGGCGGCAGCAAATGGCGCTGTCCGGCGGCGGCCAACTCAATGACTCCGGCAGCCATCTCGTGGATATCGTCATGTGGGTGACCGGGCTGAAGGTAAAACAGGTCTTCGCCAAGATGGAAAACTATTCTGCCGAGGTCGACATCGACAGTTCGCTGGCCATGACCTTTGAAAACGGCGCACTCGGCAGCATGTCGGTCGTCGGCAACGGGCAAGGCTTTTACGAGGACTTTACCGTCGTCGGAAGCAAGGGGGCGTTGTACCTCCGGCAGGGATTGGGGCTGGTGCAAGTCGACAAGGATGGCCGGCCCGTCACGATCAAGCTGCCCAAGTATAACAACACGCCGCAAAAGAACTTTGTGGACTCGATCCTCGGTAAAGACACGCCGCAAACGCCGCCGGAGTGCGGACTGCGCACCATCGAGGTGACCGAGGCGGCCTGGAAATCGGCGGCAACGGGCAAGCCGGTGACGGTGCCTAAGTAGTGTCCGTTGCGGAAGCACCGGCTCGGGGAACGTCATCTCGGGAAAGGGAGAGTGTTGGCATGAAACGGACGTTTGCCATCGCTGCGGTTCTGGCCATACTGGCCGGGTGCGCGCCGAAAACCGGTGGGGAACCGGCCGCGCCTGCCGGCGTCCAGACACGCTCGCCAAGCCGGGCAGCGCAAAAGAAACAGTACGAGATAGCCGTGCTGCCGAAAGGGTTGGTGCATCAGTTCTGGTTGACGGTCAAGGCGGGCGCACTGGCCGCCGGTGAAGAGTTCCATGCGGAGATTCTTTGGAAAGGTCCCGAGAAGGAGACCGAGGTCGCGAAACAGATCGGGATCGTCGAGGACATGATCACGCGCGAGGTGGACGCGATCGTTATGGCAGCGTGCGACGAGAACGCCCTGGTCGGCGTGCTCGAGAAAGCCGACCGCGCCGGCATCCCTGTGGTGACTATCGACTCGGGCGTTACGTCCGATACGCCAATCACATTTGTGGCGACGGACAACATCAAAGGCGCCAACCTGGCCGCACGCGAATTGGCCCGGCTGATCGGCGAAGAGGGCGAAGTGGCCCTGATTCCGTTCGTGCGCGGCGCGGCCACCTCGGAGATGCGCGAAAAGGGCTTCATCGAAGGCATTCAAGAATACCCGAACATCAAGCTCGTGGCTAAACAGTACAGCCAGAGTCTCGTGGCGACGGGCATGGCCGTCACGGAAGATATCATGACCGCCAACCCGGGCCTCGACGGCATCTTCGCCGCGAACGAGAGCGGCGCCATGGGCGCGGCACAAGCCCTAAACGTCGCCGGAAAGGCCGGCGCGATCAAGCTGGTCGCATTTGACGCATCCGACGAAGAGATCGCCGCGCTCGAAAACGGAACCATCCAAGCGCTTATTGTCCAGAACCCCTTCAAAATGGGTTACGAAGGCGTCAAGGCCGCCGTCGACCACCTCGAGGGCCGCCCGGTCGAGAAGCGCATCGACACCGGCGTAACCGTCGTCACCCGCGAAAACCTCGAGACCCCCGAGATTCAGAAGCTGCTGCACCCCCTGAAATAGCGGCGCCGACGGAAGCGAGGCAACAAGGAAGGGGTCTCGCTTGCATGCTCACGTAGCGGTTGCTGGGATGGTTATTTCAAAGGTGCTGCCCTTGCCCAAGACGCTGGTCACGGCGATGTCTCCTCCGTGGGCTCTGCAGATGGCTCTTGAAAGGCTTAAGCCCAGGCCGTTGCCGCTACGGGAGCGACTCTGGTCAACGCGATAAAACCGCG
>Ga0180437_10009222_pt1 | contig 12269 bp, 8 predicted proteins | sample SS_ome_4_FD_132410 | JGI IMG/M metagenome (GOLD analysis project Ga0180437, IMG submission 132410) | Hypersaline lake sediment archaeal communities from the Salton Sea, California, USA - SS_3_D_1 metaG | ecosystem: Environmental > Aquatic > Non-marine Saline and Alkaline > Hypersaline > Sediment... | reverse complement strand
TGATCAGGTTGAAGCCGATCACGCGCGCGCGAACGGCGTCCAGCGAATAATTGTTCGCGCGGTTCACGATCGGCGTCGTCGCCGGTGTCGGGAACCACAGCAGCGTGCCGTCTTCCAGCGTGATCTCGCCAACCACGTCGGCGCGGAACGAGAGGTCGTCGGCGGCCAGCCTGGCCGGATCGCTGGTCTTGATCACCTCGAAATCGAGCGTACGTGTCTGGCCCGGATCGATGATTCCCACGCCGGTACTCCGGCTGCATTCGTACACGGTTGCGTTCGCCGGTATATCCGATGGATCGTCCCAGACCTCCAGCGGTGGCGGATTCGCAGCCACGCTGCAGTTCCCGGGTGCGGTTACGACCTCCATGGTGGGGCCGAAACTGACATAAGAGGTAAAGTCATCCGCGAAATGGCCGCCGTTATTGGTCAGGGTTACCTGCAGCGGCAGCGGCTGTGCGGGATCGTTGGTCAGGATGAACACCAGCTCGCCAGGGCCGGTAATATTGATATCCAGATCCTCGGGATCAGACGGGAAAGTATCGTTAAACGTGCGGGTCCGGATGTTGCCCGGATTACAGAAGTCTTCGAAATCCACGACCAGCTGATTGTTCAGCGTCGTGCTGTTGTCAGGATCAGTGGTGTCGGGTACGTCTTCGACGCGTACGTCGAGGTTCGCGTTGTTGTCGTAGTAAGCCGGCGGGATCATGACCACGCGGAACTCGATCCAGGCAACATCGCCGTGGCGCATCATGTTGACCTGGTCGCCATAGATCGGGTGCACGGTCGAACTGGTCAGTTCGAACTCGGGCGCGGTATTGCCCAGCGGATCGTTTGGATCGGTGCTGGTCAGGGCAGGAAATGTGCCCGGCACCGGATTGGTCCAGGTCACGGTATCGATCATGCCGTCATAGTCACCGAACCTGGGGTTCATCGACAGGGTCGGCGTGAAGGTCGGATCCACCACGTATTCGGGCGGCAGCACGTTGCTCAGTTGAATGTTCTTGACGCTGCCGCCGGAGTTATTCCTCAGGCGGATACGCATGCGGCCGCGGCTGCCGACGGGCTGGCCGGTATTCAGGCCGGTCAGGAAACGCTGGACCTGCAGGCCGCTGTCGTTGGTGGCCCGCGAACTCAGCACGCTCGTATCGCTGTTCGGGACAGCGCCGGTAGAGGTAGCCGTGATGCCGCCGTCCGCAGGGCCGTCGGCCTCGCAGCCCCACTCGATGCCGGACACGGTATTGGTCGTGTTGGGGTTACAGGACGTGGTGATTTTGCCAACCAGGAAAATATCCGTGTTGCCGCCGGCGGTTACATCGACTTCAAAACCGTCCGGCGACGTCGCCATATCCCCGAACGGATTGTCTACATTGAAATTATTGATGGTGTTGCTGGCGGGGACGCAGTTGCCGAAGGGGCCAACGCCATCGTTGTTCGCAATCGCGTCGGCCTCCCCCGCCGTGGGACAGGCGTAATTGATCTGGAAGTTCCCGTTCGTCATCAGGTCGTCGAACTGCAGGTCCTGCATGTCTGCAAGACCGTTGTTGCTGATCCGGATGCGCCAGATCACGTCATCGTTGATGTTGCCGAATACGTTATTGGTGTAGCCGCCCTGGCTCGCATCCACGTTCCTGCCCCGCTTGTCAACGGCCGGTACGGGCTCGCGCAGAGGCAGCAGGTCGAATCCGGTGTTTTGCTGGGTGACCGTACAGGCCTCGTTGGTATCGTAGTCCAGGCTTGCGCGGATGCTGCGGCTCGCACTGACCAGGCCCTCCTGGTTGGCTGCACGCCGTACCGCGAACCGGATGACCAGTTCACCGAAATTGTTGTTGCCCGGCCGGGCATCCAGCGTGAGGGCACCGAGGTCGAATATCACCTGCGACCCGATTGCGGTCGGGATCGGTCCGCCGATTGAAGACCCGTTCAGGGTATAGGTGATCGGTGCAGGCGCCGTCGGATCGAAGGTCAGGCCTGATAACCCCAGATCCTCGACCACCCTCATATTCGTCATGTCCGCTCCGTCGTACGGATTGGATATCACGATGGTCACGTAGCCATAACCGCACAGCTCGCAATAACTGGCGCTGGTCGCGGGGTTGTTGTTTATGTCGTGTTCGATGAAAGGCGGGGCGTTATTCTTTATGTCGCAGGGTGCGGCATAGGCGTTTACGGCAGGCAATACGAGGCTGACAGTGATAAAAACCGCTTTTACCACAGGCGAAATCAACCCTGACACTATATGCTTTGGCCGCATAAAATTTTAGGAATTTCCCTAATACTGGATTCATATTTATGGTTTTTTTGTATCGAAGGCGCACGAAGCCCGTCGATTTCATTTAAGGTATTTGGGTATCGACCAATGCCAGGCACCGGCCAATTTCATTTCAGAATTTGCGTATCGATTGATGTCGCGCATCGCTCGATTTCATTTAGGATTGTTTTTAAGGATTTCTTATTCTGTAATTCCTTCGAGGACCGCCTGGCAGCCCCGTATCCCGATAACACGTCTTTTTACGTGCATCGATCAGGCCGGTTCAGAAGCTGTTCCGGTGCGCTCCCTGTACCAGAGCTCTCTCCCGTATCACTCCGGCATGCTTCAATTCCGGTCATTATTGCCCTGGCCCACTGCGCAAAACCGCCTTTCCCGAGTATAGAAGAAGGCGCCGTGTTTTCCGCCCTGATCAGATGAAGCGGCCCGGCTCGAAAGCCGAAAACACCCTTATTTTATAGGGTTATATGCTTCAGATTCCCGACCGGCGAGCCCTCCAGGGCTAGGACGCCGGCAGGAAATCGATCGGATACAGTATCGTTACAGGCGGTACGCCCTCCTTCGGTCCAAAGTTAAACTTGAGCACACGCGCAACGATCCGCGCTTCCAGTGCCGGCGAATCCATATCGCTCGAATCCAGATTGCACGCGGACACCTTGCCGTCAGGTTCGATGGTCAGGCGCAATACCATTTTGCCCTGCAACGTCGGGTTGCTGCGCAACTCGCGGTTGTATATGCGATAGAGCGCCGCCTTGTAACGGTCGAACACGATCTGGATTTCCTCGTCCGTACGCGACGGCCCGGGTCCACCACTCAATGGACGTTCCTCGCCAAAGAAGTCGCTGCCTATGGCGCTTTCAACGCGCTCAAACCCGACGCCCTTCATGCCCTTGCCGGCGCCTCCAACATCGCGGCTCAGTGACGCGGTGCTGATACCGCCGCTGCCGCCGGTGGCCTGGGCAGTTACCAGTGAGCGTGTCGCCCGCTTCGCGGTTTTACCCTTGGTGCTGATGCGCGCCTTGGCGCCGAGCTTGTCAGTCTCGCTGGTATCGATCAGGTCGGAGAAATTGTTCTTGAACGCCAGCAGGCCAGCGCTTTCCGCTTTCTTCCTTGCCACCTGTGTTTTCTTTTTGTCGGTCTCAGGTGCTTTTTTCTTCTGCTTCTTCTCCTTGGTCGACTCGTCGAGTTTCTTCTCTACCTTTGGCGGTGGCGGCGGAGGCGGCGGTTTCTTTTCTACGATCAGCTGCGCCATGCGCTCAGGAATTTCAACGGGTTCAATACGCTCAGGCATCGGAATATCGAAAAGAGGAATCAACAGCCCGAGCAAAATCGCAACCAGCAAGCTGGCCACAAGCGACTTGCGAAGACGGCGCTTGTCTTCGTCCTCATCGGTCCACGGCATGACCGTAGGCCGAAACGGAAGCTTGTCCATCTCGCGTTCGATAATGAACTCGTTGTTGGCTTCTTCGGCGAACTCCTCAAGCTCAATGCTTTTCTCGTTAAGGAGGTTGACGCGCGCGGAAAGACCTTGCAGGTTTTCCTCGCCGTCATCGTAGCGCTGCTTCAGCTCGGCGACCCTTGCATCGAAATCGGCTACCTTGCTGCGGACATCCTGCATAACATGCGTTGCGGTTGCCTGATCAACAGCATCGCCCCAGAAAAGCTGAGCGCCCCCCTCCTTTCCCAACTGCTCAAGGCGGTCGCTGATTTCACTCAGCAGCGCGTAGCGACGACGCTCCGCCTCCAACGACCTCAGTTCATCGTCAAGAGCCTTCTGCCTGTCCTTGCTTTCGACAAGCTCCTTGTAGGTCTGGTCAATCTGGCGATTGACCTGGTCCTGGCGTTGTTTGATGTTCTCGTTCACTGCGCTCTGTTATCCCGTCTGCGATGCTTTCTGTACCACGGCTAGTGAAATCTTCCCGTACCCGGCACTGGTACAGCTGGCCATGACTTTCTTGAGCAATTTGAACGGCAGGTTGCGGTGGGCAAGAACGGTGATTTCCTTGCTTTCAGCAACTACCCGGGTCTTGAAACCGATTACCTTCTCCTGTTGCAACAGCAGGCGTTCCCTTATCGGCTCCATCACCGGTTCCTTCGACGCGATTACATCTTCAGTCGACATCACCACGTCGCCCATGACCAGAACATTGTCCTCGGTAACCATGACGATGACCGTTTCCCGCGGTTTCGCATCTACGATTGACTCCGGCAGCTTGATATTCTTGGGCTGCTCCATGATATCGCTGGATGACGAGTTCACCAGCAGGAAGAAAACCAGGATGGTGAACACGTCCATCAGGGAAACCAGGTTCAACGTCGCCTTCTTCTGCTTGGATGCACGTGCCATGCGCTTCAAGCGTCGGTTCTGTTTCATGGTGCATCACCTATGGATATATTGGGAAACAGTTCGATTTCCTGCGGCTCGGGCTCCTCCCCCTGTACAACTTCTGCAACGCGCACGGCATCCATGACTGCAACCAGGTTTTCGTATTCGATATCCGGCTCCATCAGCACGATCGCGTCTTTCTTGTTGAGGTATTTCGCCTTGACCTTAAGCAGATACTCGGACAGCGTCTGAAGATCATACTGGCCGTTTTCCTTTGGAAAGCGCACCAGTATGGACTTGCCATTGCCTATTTCAAGGCCCTTGTCGCGCACGATGACTTCCACTGACATACTGGGCTTGTTGGCCTTGCTCGCATCACCGGCACCGGTAGGCAGGTTCAACTCGAGGATAGTAATACGCGAGAACACCGCCGTAATCAGCAAGAAAGGTACCAGCACAACCATCAGATTGAGGAAGGTTGTGATGTTAAGCTCAGGCGGCTCTTGTTTGTACCGCTTGTAGTGGTGACGTCTGGCCATCGTTGCTAGCTGCTCTTGGTGGCCAGATCAGCCTGGCGCTTGGCAAAGTCCGCTATAAGGTTCAGGGTTTTCACCGATGCCATTTCCAGGCTGTCGACGATTTCCGAGGTTCTGGATGTCAGGTTCGCATGGACGATCAGCAGCGGAATCGCGACCATCAGGCCGAAAGCGGTGGTGTTCATCGCGACAGAGATACTGGCTGACAGCAGGTCGGCCTTCTCAGCCGGGTCGGCATTCGCCACGGCCGTGAACGCCTCGATCAGACCCATAATCGTCCCTAGCAGCCCGAGCAGCGTTGCGATATTCGAAAACAGTGCGACGTAGGGCGTACGCTTTTCGAGCTGCGGAATGATTTCCATCATGCTCTCTTCCATCGCGATTTCGATATCATCGCGGCGCCGCACGGAACCCTGCCTGGCAAGGCCCATGTTCAGCAGACCGCCGATAGCCGACTCGTCCTCTTTCAACAGGCCACGTGCTTTTTCGAATTCGCCCTTTTCGAGTATCGGATGCACGTCACCCCAGACTTTACTGTTCTGGTTGCGAACTACCGACAGCTTTATATAACGCTCAGCGGCAATGGCGACGCCCACCGCGAACACAATCAGAATGGGGTACATGAACACGCCCCCGGTCTGAAAGAATGTAATGATTGACTGAAAAATTCCCATGTTACTATCCTCTTACGATTAGGTTTTACTGTTGCATCTGGCTCAGCTCGTAAAACTCGAGTTCGCGCATAAACACTTCTTTATCAATTAATCTGTTGCTGTCATCCAGCAGCCCTGATTTCAAGGTCGTTTCAACACCGACCTGTGAGTTTTTCCAGGGCACAATGTAAAGTGACTTCGGCGCTTCCTTGTTACCGATAATCGAGATGCCGGACAACTCCTTTACTTCCTCTTCCGCTGCAACGCTGAATGTCAGCATCAGCGCCGCGACTGTTATTGCAGGAACTTTCATCGCTACCACCTCGCTACATCCTGGCCTTCAGGTCCGCTATCCATATTTCTATGGTTTTGTCGTCCGGCACCTGCTGCTGATACTTCTCGAACTGCTCAAGCGCGCACTGGGGATCACGCATGTAAATGTCACACAGGATGCCGAGGTTCCTGATTACCGGAAGATAGTCAGGGTGCTCGGCAAGGGCGTTGTTGTATACTTTTTTCGCATCTTCGAACTTTCCCTGCTTGCGATAAAGAATACCCAGTTCGTTGTTTGCCACCGGCTGCGCCTGGTCTATTGCCAGCGCCTTCAGCAGGTTTTCTTCAGCCTGTTTCTCGTCACCCTTCTGCCGATAGGCCATGGCCAGGTTGATATAGGGCACTGTCAGACGTTGTTCACGTTCAACCACGCTTTCCAGCAAGGTGATGGCCGTGTCGTACTCTCCCTGCTCCAGCAGCTGTATCGCCTGGTCAAAGGTTGTCTGGATCTCGTTGTCGACAGCAACATCCTCGCCCTTGACGCGCGACGAGTTGCCCGACTGCGTTACGCAGCCGGTTACCATCAGGATCAGGAGAATGGAGAAAATGCGGGCCATGCTGATACGCAACTTGACACAGGTATACATGACATCAACCCCCAATCATTGCGGTAACATCCTGTACCTTTGGTTCTTCTTCCTTATCCGTAGTTACGGCCTGTTGGCTCGATGGCGTCAGGCTCTTGATAAAGGTATTCTGCTGTTCAGCCTTGGCGTAGCGCGCCGGCATCAGCACCGCGAGCTTCGCTATACTTTTATCGATCCACTTGTTGTAGACACCTATAGATAATAGTTCAATATTCTTTTCATGCACGTCTATGGCCTTTTCCTCGAACGGATAAGCCTGGTCCTCGATCGCAAGGTTATACTGCTCCAGCTCGAGTTCACTGAGTCCGCCGGGGCGTTCCGATTCCATCAGAGCGCGGCTGAAATGGTAATAGATTTCAGCCAGCTGGTAGGTGGCAGCCGAGGTCACTTCGCTGACCTCGTAGTCGACCAGCCCGGTGTATTTGTCGATGGCAGACTTCATGCGTTTCTTTTTCCTGTTCAGGTTCTTCTTGAACGGCTTGACCAGCTTGATTTCATAAAACGCATCCAGTGACGGCTCTGCAAGCACCAGCGCGGCATTGGCGGCCAGGTAGCGCGTTCTGTCGGTACGCTCCGGGCCTGCACCCGCATCGGCCTTAACAATCGTCTTGAGTTCGGTAATGTAATCCTTGTCGTTATTGTTCTTTTTGTGGATGTCTGCGATTTTCTGGCGCGTTTCAATGGCGGACTCGGCCGGACTGGGGAACGCTTTGACGTACCTGTTATAGATACGCAAGGCATCATTGAAGGACGCCGCCTTCACATAAAGTTCCGCTGACTGCTCCAGCGCTTCGCGCCTGAGCGATTCATCGCGCGATTCAGTCTCTATACGCTCGAACTCCGCTGCCGATGCCATCAGCTCCCCGTTCTCCTTGTAGACTACAGCGAGCTTCTTGGTGACTTCCGGCTGGAGCTCGCTCTGCGGATAACGATTGCGGAAGTCAACCAGGACCCTGGAAGCTGCCGGCCAGTCTTTCAGGATGATCAGGGATGCGGCAGCATCATACTCAGCCGTTGGCCTTATCTTGGCGGTAGGCGCTATCGTCGCGATACGCAGGAAATGGTTGGATGCCTCGCGGTGTTTCTCCAGTTTTCTTTCCTGCTCGCCCTGCTTGTAAATCGAGGCTGCAAGGTTCTCCGTGAGTTTTTCCCGGGTTTTGTCCTCGGCGCCGGTCAGCTTTAATACGGCAATGTACGCTTCTTCAGCCTCCTGGTAGTTGGCCTGGTCGAAAGAAGCATGGGCGACAACCAGCCATCCGGACCGGACCAGCTTGGGTTCAGCACCCGGGTACTGTTCGAGCAGCTGGCGCCCTGTTTTCACAGCGAGCGGATAGTCCTTGAGCTCATAAAGCAGGTCTGCCGCCGCCGACAGGATCACAGCGGCGTGCTTGTGATCGGGAAAGTTCTCGACGAACTTGAGCGAGCTGCGCACGATTTCGCGCTTCACCAGTACGCGGTCGGACGCAGGCGCCTGGTTGAGATACTCGCGATAGGCAAAGACCGCGGCGTAGCCGGCTTCTGATGACTTGTCATGCCGCGGATAGTTGTAGGCCGTTCGTTCGTACTCAAGAGCGGCGCCGCGGAAATCCTTGTTTTCCAGCATCAGTGCGGCCAGCTTGTAATTCAAATCCGGCGCAAGCTCGTCTTCCGGGAAGGAACGGAAGAACTCGCGGTACCAGTGAATCGCCTCTGCGTAGTTCTCCTGCTTTTTCTTGCGCAGCCGCTTGTCCTGGTAGAGCGCATGGTAATGGTTGGCCAGGTCCGACAGGTTCGACTTCAGGAATGTCAGCACGACCGGGAATTCCTTGATATCGAAATACTCCCAGTATTCGCTGTTAAGCCCGTAAGTCCTGGAGAAATTCTTCTTGGAATCGATGACCAGTTTCGGGAATCCGCCTTTGAGATAGATCTCGATAACCCGGATATTGAAGTACGGCGCAACCTTGTTCAGCGGATTACGCTCGACGAAGCTGTTGTAAGACTGTGCCGCATCATTGTACCGGCGCTTGTCCAGGTAATACTCGCCGAGATGACTGTACACGCTGGCTTCGTAAGTACGCGGTCCAACCTGGTTGAAGAAGTCAACGATAGCGTCTGCGCCACCAAGGTAGGAAAAGCTGAGGCTGATCACCCGGTAGGTGTCGTCGATTCGCTTCTTCTCAATCTTGTTCTCAACCTGCTCGAGCTCGTAACCCTGCTCGATCTTGAAGTCCAGCATGCCGATAAAGTCTTTCAGCGCTTCTTCGTACAGATCCTGTTTGAAATACGCCCACCCCTGCTTGTACAGGGCGAACTCGTAAAAAGAAGAACCCTTCCCTATGTCCAGAACGACCTGGTAGGCCTCTTCAGCATCGAGATAACGCTTTCGAGTGAAAAAATACTCGGCGCGACGGAAATGCGCTTCGTCGAGATGCCTGGAATTCGGATACTTCACCACCATCCGGTTCAACGTTTCGATAGCTTTTTCTACCTGGCCTGTTTCCTCGTACGCCCTGGATAACTGGTACATGACCTGGTCATTGCGTTCATACAGGGGGTACTTCTTCAACAGCCCCTTGTAGAGTTCGATAGCTTCCATGGCGCCGGCGACCTGAAGGTCTTCCGCTTTACCGGTAGGGGACACCAGGCTGGTTTCGTCCGCGCTGAGTTTCTGTTCCTGGGTGGCGCGCTCACTGAATTCCTTTTCCGACTCGGAAAGGTCAGCGATCACACCGGATTCGTTGGCCGCATTGCTGTCACCACTGTGCACGATTGCCGTCTCGGCCGCTCCCGCATCCAGCACGGCCGTACCCGGCGCCGACATTGCATCTTCCCGGGGTGTTTCGACTTTGCTGATCTGGGCGGCTGATGCCGGAGTTCTCGCCGCTGCAGCTGCATTACCTGTAACTGCTGCAGGCGATGCCTGCTGTACACCTGCAGTCGCCGAGTACTCTTTTTCTATCTTGAGGTCCGCAAGGCGCCTTATCGCTTCCGGTGTCAGTTCGGTCTCCGGTGTTTCTTCGAGATACCGCTGGTAGCTTTCAAGCGCCTTGTCCAGGCTGCCTACAATAACCTCTTCCTTGATTTCAATATCGACCTTTTCAAGGCTCGCCAGCGTGCCTTCGGTGTTCATGCTCGCGCATCCCGACAGCACAAGCGCTTGCAGCGACAGCAGCGCAGGTAAACGCAATAAACGTCCCGTCATCATGGCGTCACCTTTTCCTCGGCAACAGTGGTCTGGCCAGCTGCTGACTGTTCCAGCATTTTCTTTTCCTGCTGCTTGCTCGCCCGGTCGTAGCTTTCTGCCAGCGCAAACCTCGCCTTAATCTGGTACTCCTCAAGCCGCGCTCTGCGAAGCTCCAGCTCGTTGATTGCCATCTGCTCCAGCACCCTGCCCTGCCTGGCCATGATGCGCTCGAGCTTTTCCTGCGTCTGGCGCAGGTTTGTGCGCAGACGCTGTATCGGTATTGTGTAACCCTCGTAGCTCTGGGTGGCGGCCTGGCGCGTGCGGATGAATGCACGATGCTGCTTGTTGAGATCGTCGATAACGCCATCAAGGTCTTTCAGGTTCTTGTAGGCCTCTGTCAGGCGTGCATCGAACTCTGAATTGATGCGCCAGTCCAGCACACCGGAAAGCCTCTCCAGCCGATACAGAGTATCTTCAGTCGCGTACTGTGGATTCGCTTCGAGATCTACCCTGATTTTCGCGAGCCTGTCCATCGCGGCGCGTTCAGTGGCCGTTGCCAGGTATTCAGGGCGTCGCAATACCAGCAGGGACTGGATACGTTCATTCAGCCTGTCGCGCTGCTCGATGCGGAGACGCATGCGGGAATCGATTTTCTTGAACTCTTTTTCAACCTGCGGCAGCAGCGGTTCGTAATAACGGCGCCTCAGTTCAATGATTTCTTCGTACACCGCCAGTCCGTCGAGCCAGACCGTCAGGTGCTTCCCCAGATCGGCAAGATCCTTGTAGTTCTTCAACGATTCCTGAAAATCGTGCGCGGCCAGGAGCTCCATGATGTATCGGGTCTCCGGCGTATCCGGAAGATTACGCAGGTTGACGACCCAGTTCCTGTCCTGCTCCGACTTTTTATCGAGCAGCGCCGTCAGGAACCTGCCCTCGCGAATACTCTTGATCGAGGCATCCAGGCTGTCGATCTCGTTGGCGAATACATCCATGGCCTTGCCGTACATCAGGGCCGCCTTACCGTGAACGTCGAGCTTGCTGTATGCAAACGGCACCGCCATCATGGCTTCCTGTACCGACAGGTTGGTTTGTTCGCGGCCGTGCAGCAGGGTCCAGGGCACCAGTGCGCGTTCGTAACGTTTCTGCGCGACTTCCACCCATCCCGCACCCAGCAAAGCGCTGTTCGAAAACGGGCCGTCCAGCCTGATGCGCGAGAAATACTGGGCTGCTTTCTCGGCATCGCCCTTGTCAACGTAGTAATTGGCCAGTTTGAGATTGCCCTTGTCCTTCAATGCCAGTACGGCTTCGTCTTCCGAGCTCAACCGGCCAAGCTCGTCCAGCATGGCAACGGCAAGCTCGGTCTGCGAATTCTGCAGGTAGGCCATGGCCAGGTTATATTCGATATAGCCCGAGTAGGCACTGTCCCCCTTTATCGACTTGAGCAGCGTAATTGCGTCGGTGAACTTGCCGACCGAAACGTAGACCTGGGAGCGTAGGAATATCTCGTCTTTGCGTATATCCTGCGGCACCTCACCCTTGATCATCTCGATCGCATGCAGCGCATTGACGTAGTCCTGCTTGCGGTAGTAGAGACGAGCCAGTCGGAATGCGGCTTCGTTGCGTTCCGACTCGGAAACATTGTCTGCGAGCACCGCTTCGATCGCACGTCCGGCACGCTGGTGCATGCGGTAGTAAAGCTCCAGGTCACCGACCGCGAATTCAGCCTGGCCGCTGTGCCAGTGAAAACTGTCCAGGCCCGGCTCATCCAGTGCGCGGTACTGGCCGAGCTCGATATCAAGATGGGAGATGGCTTCGAAATAGTCGTCCTGATAAGCGTGATACAGAATCTCGCCAAAGAAAACGTCGCGCAGTTCCTGGTGCGGCTTGACGCTACCCTGCACGCAAAATGGCAACAACAATGCTGCAATAGCAAAGCGCAAGTTCATGCTTTACCAGTCCCGGAATTGCAGATCCTGCTCTGTGGATTCCGGACCCGCGATTTTTATTTCGACGAATTTGGGACCGACGTCCTTGCTGATACGGTAGGTTCCACTGCGCTTGTACTCGCCCCCGGCAGGTGCCTTGCCGATGTAACTTACAACCAGTTCGTGCTCACCGGTGACGATATTACCCGTATAAAGCCTTTGCACGCCGCCCATCTGCAGCGCCTCCAGTTCGCGGAATGTGTACAGGTGCTGTGCAACGACCTTGTCGTCGAGCTTCAGCTGAACCGAGTCGAGACGAAAGTCATCACCCTTGTGCATGGAGACGAACAACGAGACCTGGGTGTTGGAGGGAAAAAGCAGTTTTTCCTCGAGCTGCGCCAGTTCCGCGCTCAGGTTGAGCACATCCTTTTTTATATCCTGGACCTGCTCATCGAGCCCTTTTATTTCATCGCGTGA
>Ga0180437_10009221_pt1 | contig 12269 bp, 16 predicted proteins | sample SS_ome_4_FD_132410 | JGI IMG/M metagenome (GOLD analysis project Ga0180437, IMG submission 132410) | Hypersaline lake sediment archaeal communities from the Salton Sea, California, USA - SS_3_D_1 metaG | ecosystem: Environmental > Aquatic > Non-marine Saline and Alkaline > Hypersaline >... | reverse complement strand
TTGTCAGCCGCAGCCTGACCCGCATCTTGAATCAACTGGAAGTAAACCCGACGCTCGCTCTTGCGAAGCCCCTGGGGCTGGCGGTACGGGCGGTCGATGTACTTGAAGGCCAGCTTCACGACATCGGAGTCCGTCTCGGCCAACTTCTTGGCCCGCTTGATCCCTTCATCGCCAACCTCGCCTTCGAGACGGGCGATCTGATCGGCAAGAGTACCCTTGCCCTTCTTGCTACCCATTATTTTATCTCCTGTTTACGAGTCTTGCCCTGGCAACCGTTGCCAGCGACATTATCTATGTCCGTCTTTTCATTTGCTGGGAAAGATTTCTTCCCATTTCGAGTCCCTTTATAAAAAAAAAGCACCAACCTGTCAACCCCCAAACCAAATTTCCAAAGGAGCTGGGGAGCACACCGGCAGTGCGTACCACTCATTTGGATAAAAGTTGTTCTCAGTGCCGCAAACAGCGATTGAACAGAAAAAGGGCAGCCCGATACGGACTGCCCTTCGGTTTGTAAATCCAACTCCTCCAGGGGCTTACATCAGTTGGACGTAGTTCAATTCCATGAGCCAGCCATCAACGCTTCTGCCTTCTCCCAAATGGGCTGCTCGCCCGTCAGTCCGATGCCCCGACCTATGGCCTGGAAGGCGACTTCGCGATCGCGAGCAAAAGAGCCAAACAGGACCGAATCCATCCGAGCTTCGGCCTCATCCCGCTTCTCGCCATCGGCCTGCGTCCGACAGCGGATGACGCGGTCAGTCTCGCCCCATTGAGTAAAAGCATTGAAAAGCCCGTAGGCCGTGGGCTGGGCCTTTTTGCGGTCGAAGACCGCATCAGCGTCGAAGCCAAGCTGGTCACCCCAAACCAACTCGCGGATGCGATTCCGCTTCTTCTCGGCCTGCGACAGCGTAGACTTGCCCGACTTGTTTTTCCGCCACTTCTCGCCAGGAATCATGGCCTGCAAGAAGCCATCGACGAAACGCTTATCGACAGCTTGCTTGGCGAAGGACGTAAGCCAGTTAGTCATCTCGTCGCCGTAGCGAGTCGTCTGCTGGAGAGCAGCCTTTGCTTCCGCAATCTTCCAGTTGGCCCCTTCAGTATGACGGACGACGTAGCGAGGCGTACATTCGGCATTAATGGCCGCTGAAAGCGTATTCCAACAAACAACGCGGATGCGAGTCAGTGCCGCGATGAATGCCTGCGTCCCATCATGAGAAGTTGAGAGCAGCAGGTAATCAATCAGTTTGTCATCCATGACTTTCAGTGCCTGCGGACGCTTCGCAAGCATCCAAGCCATCTTCCCGTTACGAAGAGTCCCAGCCGTCTCGAAAACCAACTCCTCTTCTGCGGATAACGCAGCAGCGAAATCGCGAAGATCTGAATTCTGGATCTCGTTGTACTGCTCGCCAACCTGCCCGAGATAGGCAACAGGGTTGGTCGGTTCGAGGTCCATGCGAACAGTCATATAGAAAGTGGGAACTTTGAAGAAATGCTCATCACCGTTTTCATCAACCCATCGGCGGTAGGTAGGAACCTTCTCGACCTCGTAATCCATGCCGCTGGTCCCGAGGACATGCTCAGCATCGAGCTTCCAAAGGTCGCCCTCTGGTATCACGACGCCCAAACCATGCCATGCAGGTTTCTTACTGTAGGCAGGTTTGTCATACTCCATGACTTCGTGAGACATTGGAGCTTATCTCCTTTCTGGAGAAGGAGTTAGACGGGTCGGAGAGACGACCTCTCCGTTCATATTATATCGCAGATTAGCTATTTGCTGGGAGCTTTTTTACTAGAATGGCGGGAAATTTTTCGGGACTGCAAATCCGCGATTCCACTGATGTCAGACAAAACTCGCGAGCAGCTCGAAGGCCGCCGTCACTCATTTGGATAAAGCATGGGCATTGCTCGCAAGCCCGGCACTTGCCGCGCTGGAAGAAGTTCGAATTTGAATTTGATTTGAAATCAAGGATCAAGCACGCGATCGGCGGTACCTCTCCACTCATTTGGATAAAGGGCGCTAGAGTCAAAAAAGAAACATCCAGCGCTCGCTAGCCCTTGTTTTCATCAAAATTCCGAATACAGGCAATAACATCGCCAACATAAATCTCAGTAGGACAAGCAGTTATGGAATAGCCTGGACGAACGCAGGTAACTTCTACTTCCTTACCAACGACTGTTATCCAGGTCGCTGTGCCCGCTTTCTCGGCATCACAGGGGCTGAAATAGGCGTGCAGAGGAGCCTTGAAGCCGAAGTCGGAATAATGGCGGCCAGGATACTTCAGAGCCTCTGCTTTCATCTCGGCTTTCTCGATAGCCATTTGGTCGATTTGGTCAAAGCATTCCTGACCAACGCCAATCAACTCGGCTGCTTCAGCGAGATCCTCTGAAATCTCTTCCTTTTTCATTGACTCATCTAATTCCTCGACAGAATCAAGGAAAACATCCCAAACCTTGTTTGCCCCGGGACATTTAACTTTTTTAGGCAGCATCTTCAGCTTCCATTTCCGCTTTCTGCTCCTCCCATTGCTCTAACCAGCCATCCCCATGAAGGTCAGCCATAAACTCCTCCCATTCAGGAGTATCGTATTCGTAGAAGATTCCTGCTGTTTGTTCGCCGTCCTCATATACAGTGCGACCAGCAAAATCATACCCCTCGTCAGAGTAGTCGTGGGTAATCTTTAGTTGCGGAAACTTCTGTGCCAGTGCTGCAACAACAGGTGTTGATGGAATCCAGGCAGTGCTGAAACCAATGACGTTGCCATCCCATTCCTCGGACCAGAAATCGTAATGACCCCATTTCGTCCCCCAGTTTTGGCAACACCAATCATACCAGTTGTCGTAACCACATGCCTTCAGTGCCGCATCATTCTTTGCCTGCTCCTCGGGATTTGGTTTTGATGATTTTACAGTGCCTACTAAAACCGCAGGCATAGGAATGACTTTGTTAGCAGAGAAGGGCTCAACGGTACCATCTTCTTTTTCTTCTCGGACAGCAGCTTTCATCCAGTCGATGACTTCTTGCGGGCCTTCGACGGTAACGCGATTTGTACAATGATTGGGCATCGGCAGTATCCTTTCTATCTATGTAAAAAAAACGGGAAGCTGGGAAGAAAGGCCGTAATACGGAGTCTTGCCGTAGCCATGTTCCAAACCCTGGCATGTGGGTATACCAGATTGTCAACGGCTTAAGTGGATCAGCCTGACCCCATGTATGAATGTCCATCCCTTTTCAATCAGGGACATTGCTTCGTCGTCGTTCCTGGCACAGACGACCAACGGAGACGGATGTTGCTCGATAGTCTTACGGACCCAACATCGGCAACGAGTCGCATCTTCGATGGGATTGCCGAACTTGAACCCCTTCTTGCCAAGAATTTCTTCGATCTTCGCGACAAAGTCTTTGACGGAAGGGCTCTCAGAGAAATCTGCTGCCTGATCCACAACCAAATCATCGATTTGTACAACCACGAACTGATTCGGCTGATTGGTCACAGCAATGACTTCAAGCAGAGAGGTTGTCCCTGTGGTTTCGCCGGTGATCTTGATTAGCAGGACAGCATCGTTTTGGAAATGGTCTTTCTCCAACACCATATCCGATTCTTGCGATTGCCTGCCATGAGTTTCGGGCATGACTTGGGGGTCATACCAAGGTATGCCAAGCGCATCAAGACGTTCCTTGAAGGCTTGACGCCACATCGATCCCCCACATGTACCAAAAAGTCCAACGCATTTTCTCATGAAACCGTCCTCAACCGCAATCTCTTTGACAAAAAAGGCCGTAATACGGAGTCTTACCGTAGCCTTAGTTCCAAACCTGCCATGGTCCAGGTCGTCAAACCCTGCTACGGCTAACAGGGGGCTCATTTTCTGGTATGCAAATGCATTGACCATATCGAATCAGCGAATCGGCGGGTGGTTTTTCAGGGGCGACATCCACGATTCCTCTCGCTTCATTCTCTACCCCTGGAATTACCCTAGAGCCAAATCCCAGGGGTCATCGAGTTTCTGCAAGAAGAGGCTTCAGCGTCTCCCACCTAGGCTACACTACCGACTTTTCGCAAGGGTGTACTTTCCTTGCCGCTGAGACTTTTGGGGTTTCCCAGTGCCGACTGGCTACGGCGGTAGGTCGAGGAGCCGCTGGTGTGCTCCCAGCTCATCCGTTTGATTTGGGGTCTATAGCCCCCATGCTCAGAATGGGACGCCGAGGACTCGAACCTTGTCCAGCCTTTAAGAAGCGGGCGCGACCCGCTATTACTTGACAACTCGCAGACCTTTCCCCCTTTCGGGGCACGGTTGGTATATCCGTGTTTGGTAGCCTGCCGCCGATGATCGCCGTCCCTTTAGGTTTTCAGCGCCACATAACGACCATCATTAGCTTCTACTGCGTCCCTATGTTGGAGTTTGTTTTTTATTGCTTGGCTATGCCTTGCGAGACAAACATCCAAAAACCCGCCTAATCCGTGAAATCCTGGGAATCTGACCGTCGTACAACAATCGCAGAGCGATCGTACGACCGTTGATGCGGTCAGATTCCCAGGGCGGCTCTCATTTGAGCAACGACCGCGTTTTTTGGCCGTCATCGTAGTCCGCTCATGGGCAGAGCCGCTAACCCTAGACTATCCAGTAGAGGCCATTTCATGCCTGGAAGCACTCTCAACCCGCCCGAAGGTCAGGTGCGGGGCAGCCTCCCAAACCCGCTCGACGCATACAGTATACCCGATACGCCGCCTGCTGGGAAGGAATTTCTACCAAAGCAACAGAGTCGCAAGAATTGCTAAAATGATTATTTTACGGTCGGTCGCGGAAAAGAACTGATGAGTTGTTCTATGCGCTCGCGAACAATTTCTTGCTCCGAACATTTCTTCAACGCCCCCCATAGAATGTCAAACTGACGCTTTATGAAACGCAATTGCTCCCACCCTTTATAATTTTCTTTAAACCCCTCATCAAGCACATGTCTGATAACAGCTTCTTTCAATTCAGGATTGTTAAGATGTAGACTGCTTTTCAGGAATTGCTCCATTTGTTCTTTGGTCATTCAAAAATCTCCCCTTGGCAAATTTGTAACCAAGCATAAATCCAAAAGATAAACTTATTATACAATACATCATTACGAATCCATAAAAATACTCAACATTCATTTCTATCACGCTCATCAAAACCTCCACTCATTTGGATAAAATGAAACGAAAATTCAAGAAGCGGGAGGAAATTCCTCCCGCTTCTTGCCGTGCCGAATCGCGGCACTCGACTTGGACTCCGTTAGTTATTTAGCCGATTTCTCAGCCTGGCGAGCAGCTTTCCACTTGTCAGCAGATACTGCATCAATCTTGCGTATCTGTTCAAAAGTGGCCATCTGACTCTTGCTGAGCCCTTCCTTGCGATGCGGTTTGTCCAGATACTTGAACGCCAATCTCACCATTGTTGGATTTTGAGTTGCCATTTTCTTGGCCTGCTCAATCTCTTTTGGTTGCAGCTCATGTTCGAGTTTCTGGATCTGGGCTTGGAGAGTACCTCCACCTTTTGGGAATGCCATCAAAAAGACTCCGATAATTGTAGGAGCAAACAGAACTACCGCACCTACATTATGAGAGTTACCAATCGCAATGTCAATCCCTAAAAGGAAAATTCGAAGGGTATTTGAAGGACGGCTTTACCTTTGCTTTTGCTTGAGAAATGCCTCAAATTCAGGAGTCCACCCCACCCAGGTAAATTGCGTACAGGTGCACCCAGGCACAGAGCAACAGCCATGCCCTGGGGCTAGCTCGCCCCACTCGCCCTTGGGATTGCCGTGGTCCGAGTCAGGTCCATTTCCCGTATGACCACAGGCACAAATGGATTTGGGGCCTTTATACTCTTTTACAGTGCTATACATGACAGTGCTTCCTTTAATGAGGGTCAGCCAACTTCTGTTTCCAGCGATGTGGTACCTGATTACTGGGAATGCTTATCTCTCTCTTGCAAACCTCGCAAACAACCCAAAAGGGCTTGACATCATCATCACGGATGTCATGCTCCTCGATTTCAAGACGAGCTTTACAGCGCGGGCAATCAATTTCGAAGTTGTCGGGATCTCTGATGACTTTCATAACAACCTCATAAAAAGGGTTGGTGCCCCTGGGCAGATTCGAACCACCCCGACATGCTACGCCCTTTTACTTTAGACTGGCCAGTCTGTTTCATCGAAACGCAGGCCAATGCATGTCGTACCAAATGACAGGGGCACAGGTATGACGGAACTCAGAGCTGCTGGGAAATAAGCTGCTCGACAAAGGACGTGCCCTCCACTCATTTGGATAAAGATAACCGAACTAAGAAAGGACGAGACTCATGAAAGAATCTCGTCCTAACTTCCACTCACTGCGACAATCTCAAAAAATAAGGATAAGTCAAAGGAAAACTCTTTCCTTTGGACCCATCCTTATGCTTGGAAGCTTATTTGAACAGCTCGATTGCTGTATCATCCAGCATAACTATTCAAATAGCATTGTCAACCCTTTTACAGAAAAAATACGCACACTACTAGAAGTTGTCCTCGTCATCGTCAAACCCAATCGAGTCTTCAATCTCACCAACCAGTTCTTCTTCGTCATCGTAAAAGTCGTCATCATAAGTACTTGCGAAAATTCCCTCATCAGCATTCTCAACTGAACTAACTGGTGACTTCTTTACGACTAGTTTGGGTTTTTCTTCTTTTTGTTCTTTCTTTGGTTGCTTTTTTTGCTCCTCTTGCGCCAATCTATGTATCGCCTGACGTTTGGTTTCAACTACGGGATTTCGTTCATTTACAGCCAAACAGACCAATAAATCGCAGGGTGCGCCGCAAATTTTACAGGGACTACCATCGCTATCCGCATATCGGGTTTCGATAGCCAAACCAAACTGATGCAGTGCTAACCCGTAACAATTTGCAGTGCTAAAATCAGTGCGCTGCATTGTTTGTAAGTTGTCAATCAATTTGTGCGCCGCAATATCATCAAGGACTTGAGGATTCTTCGCATCCTCTTTCGACAAGACAGCAGAATATTTCTTACTGAGTTTATTCCTGAAAACAGTCCATTGCTCAGGAGTCAACAATTCTCGCACCTTGTCCCGTAACTCATACATCGTCAACCACGAACTACGAATGATTTTATCGTCAGGCAGTGCTGTAAACTGCCCATCAACGATACACCCCCAAACCAAAAGCTGAAAAGGACGCCAGATGCAAGAACAGAATTTGCCTGCAAAACCACACTCATCAGTCAATAGGCAAGGAGCATCGTTAAGGTTCTTTTCCAAACCCATGTATTCTCGAATGGGTTCAGTGTTGAAACTGCCAACGATTCCATCTAACTGACCATCTTGAAAAGTGGCCCACAGTGCTTCAATGCTGGTTTTGATGATGGATGATTTGCCAGGATTAATAAATTTGGGATGCTTAACAATACCTTGACCGGGCTCATCGCCTGACCAACCATTTGCATCAACATACTTTCGACCATCAGGTCGATGCTTCAATCGAGGTTTTTGTAACTTACCTTGTTCCTTTTCTTTTCCGCTTTTTCCTGGTTCCCTAATTAATGCTCCTTTTGCTAAGGCGACTTCATGCTCCCGTGGAATGTATCCATGCATACAATCCACAACGACACATCCTTGCTCCTGTTTTTTAGGCATTACTAATTCCTCCAAGCAAATGCCCATTGTTTACATGCTTATAAACCTACCTCTCTCAGAACAGCTCTTCCAAAAAGCATTAAAAAATTTACAGATTTTCAACTAGGAATACTCCGTAGCCATATTGTTCATTTCGAGTATATTTCTATTTTCCCTAGTGAAAGTCTGGGTGGCTTCTCCAAATTACAACTCACCAGAAAGACCTTGCGAGATGCTTAAAGCCCTTGTCAGTTAGAGATCTACCGCGATTAGTAGAAGTGATGAAACCGCTCTTCCAGAGAAACGGTTCCACCATTCGCGTCAATTGCTCGGGCCGCATCTCGCCAAGCATGGACGCTAGGGCTTCTTTGCCAACAGGTTTACCCGATTCGTAGAGAATAGTCAAATATCTTCGCTGAATTCCGTCCAAACCGAAATCGTCGATGCCTAACTCCGAAAACATCCGCTCAACATGCTGGCTTGTAACCTCCGTACGCCCTTCATACTGGGCAAAATCGCGAGCCCGACGAACATATTTTTTTGCCAATCTTGGCGAACCCTTGCTTCTCTCAGCTATCATCTGCATCGGAGCCCATTGAGCAACGAGACCACTCTCTCTGAGAAAATTGCTGACGATGGTCATTAACTCGCCAACCGTCAAATCTTTCATTTCCCAGGTATGAACAAAACGGTCAATCAAACTCTTGCCATCCAGTTCATGCGGGTCCGTCGTCGCGCCTGCAAGACAGAATGGCCAAAGTTTAACAGGCTGCTCCAGAGTCAAAATTGTTCCATGATCCATCGGATAGAATAATTCGTCTTGAGCCTCGGGCGACATTTCATGGATTTCGTCTATAATAAGAAAAGCAGGTATGCCTCGCTGTTTTGCCGCCAGACAATTTTCCACGAGGAAGGATTTGACCTTAGCTATCGTCAGCCGATTACCCTGGGTAACAGCTTTATAGTAGCCAAGCTCCCGACAGAAAGCATTCAAAGCATAGGTCTTCCCAATCCCTCCAATAGCACAGAGAAGAAGATGTTCGAGAACTTCGTTACGTCTGCGAGCCGCAACCGCAGCTATTTCGAAAGATCTTTTTAGATCAGTTTGGCCGATGATTTCCTCTAGCATCGCCCATATTCCTCCATATGGTATGACGATCAACGATATCCGCTGGGATTTCTCCCAGCGAATATCGAGCCGCCCTAAAGCGATGCTTTAGGTATGACAGTCGATACCGATACAAATCGTACCCTCGGGCTCTGCCTTGAGAGTCTCAATAACCTTCTTCATCCAATCAGCTTCGGACATTTCTTCCGAAGAACAACCAAACCAACCCATCTTCCCATGCTGATGCCAAAAACCAGCCCCATCAATAAGGGCATATGGAAGGATATCCTTGACGCCTGCGCTGATTTGGAGTTGCATTTGATGAGCGCTCAGAGCATTACGACCCACCGTATGGAACTTGTCCCCGTAATTAAAGCCCCCCTGACCATCTTCAATGGGCTCAACAGATGTCAAACAACCATCCCATCGTCCCCCAATAACGTACCAATCCCAATAACCATCGGGATTAGCGGTCGTCTTGTATTTGCCCGTACCATTGCAGTTGTCGCAATCAGCAGCGGGGTCTTCTTTACCAGGATGATTGTTAAACGCTTCCTTTTCAGCATCCGAGTAAGGTTGGATGGTTTTTTTCCATTCCGCATCAAGATCGATATTGGGATCTTCAAACCCTTTGGGAAACTTCTTCCAGAATTTCTCTCGAATTTTGTCGATGGAGCATACCTTTTCTACTGCATATTTGGAAGCATCGGCACGAGCCTGTTCACCAATGCACCAACAATCTCGTTCATATTCGTCCACCTCCGTATTCTCGGAATAGGGATGCATGAGAAGGGAGATGGCTTCCTCGACAGCTTCTTGTTTGAGATCCACTTTGCCATCATCACCAGGACGCAAACAAACGACGCCATAGAAATGCGACATGGTTTACCTCCAGAGTTTTGAAAAAAAACGGGCAAGGGGGAGTCCCACAACTCCCCGCTTGCCCAATTCGCCAGACGCCGTTCTTACGCTGCTTCCTCGCCCTGCTCCGCGTTATACGCGCGAAGACCCGACTTCTGGGGCTCGGAGCGACCGATGACCAATCGAAACTCGATCTGCGGCTCACCCTTGCGATCGACATAGCGATGATCGATGGCGAAGAGGGACCGCATCAGCGGCAAAGCGTAAGGCGTAACTCCGCCTGTTCGCTGGATGACGCCGACGTTGTTGATAAACTTCTCCAGAGGATTGCGGATACGATTGTCCTTGGAGACGCCAGGACGCGTGGACTGGCGCTTACGGAGACGACCCTTCAGCTCAGGATCGATCTTGCAAGCGATTTCGAAAAGCCGCTCGCCCGAAACCCAGCGGGTTGCGACCACTCCGTCGATTTCCGCGTTCTTCTGACCTGCCCAGCCAGTAATCCGCGAGAAATCCTTGGTGAAGGTACCCTTGAGGCTCTTGACCTGCTTGGCAGGCAGAAGCGACAGAAGAGCTTCCACGATGGCGCCGTAGCAACGACCACGATACGGGACCAACTTGCGAGGATCGGTGACGATCCTCTTGTCTTCATTGACAGCCTTCTCATCCTCGACCCAGTCGAGAAGGTTGTCCCGATGCATCTTTCGGGCCTTGCCAGCCGTACCCCGCGAAGTCTTGATCGCAGAACCCGTCTTGGCCGCCTTCTGATAGGTTCGGACGCTGTACTGTCCAGATCCGATAATCTGCTTACCCATTTTCGTTATCCTCCTCAAATGGGTTTTGACTTTCGCCCCCGCCATTCGGGAGCGTCTTATGCCCTGTATGCCATAATGGCGACGTGCTGGGAAGAAAATCTGAAATGTTTTCGTGGAGCGATTGCATGTGCCTTATTATATACTGTGAGCATTCCAATTCGTCAAGTGGAATTCCTTACTAAAAACCACTTTTTCCATCGTAAAGTAGGACTTTATTTGCAAAACCCTTCACTTTCGGCTCCCAGCATATTATAATAAGACCATAGTCCTATAAGCCTCGACAACATTTCGATACCCTACTATAATATGGACAGCAAAAATATACACGAACTGAAAGGAACAAAACAATGGAACTATATCTCATTTACTGTGCGGTCGTAACGGCTATTGTTTTATGGGTTTTGCCTGGTCTACCCCTAAAAAGTCAACCCTTGGACGAATTCAAGGGCAAAGATAGATATCAATAAGGAGAACGAACGGACGATGAAAATACCATCGAATCTCAAGGTTTACTGCGCTATGTGCAACGCACTTCTACAATGGAAAAAAACAAAAAAAGGGGATGGCATAGAAGTCAAATCCTGCGGCTGCGCTAAAAACCAAAAGACTAAAACAAATTTGCCTTTACCCTAATTCTGTTGTATAATTGAGGGTAAGGATTTAAACACCATTCTTGGGCATCCAACTGTAGCCACAGTTTCGGATGCCCTTTTTTGTTCAAATCCATTTCTAGAATTTAAAGCCCAGAACGTGTGCCCAGGACTTTATCCAAATGAGTGGTAAACGAGATCCGAGCTGCCCGTACTACAAAAAATCTTTCCATAGAAAGAACAAAAAGAAGAAAAACCCAAACGGTCCCTTTTATAGTTTTTTATAAATCCCTTTTATAAATCCCTGTTAGACAAAGACTTATGACGAACTATTCTTAAACTTATGACGACTATTCTTAAAAAGACTGGATTGAGCACCGAAGCCCGCGAGGCGGTTAGACGCCAGATAGGATACCACTCATTTGGATAAACTTGTTATGGCTCGCCAAAAATACTCGGGCTTATCCAGTAACTCATTGTCCCACAAAGACTTACGAAATTGCGGAAAAGGAGACATTCGATAAATTCCACCACACAGACTAAATCCCGCCACACGGGACTGCCTTCAACCAAAAACATCGGATAATCTCCGCCTGAGACCATCCTCTTGCTGGGAATAGCCATCAATCCAAAATGACCAAATCCACAGAACTAATGGAACTACAAAAAACCAAATCAGGAAACTGTTTCCTGATTTAACGTCTGGATAAAAAATGTTCTAATCGGGGAGAGAAAGAGACCTATCCAATACGATATACGAACGAGAGTTACCCTTTTGTCATATAATATTTGAAAAATATCGAGTTTATTTTACCCCCCCCATTATAACCCAACTCAACTTCTTGGAAACATCAGGAAACAGCAACTGACTAACATGGCGGAACAATGCATCTCGATACATCTCGGTCAGAATACCAATTTGACGCTCATCTAACCCCTCTTGCTTCTTTAAAGAATTTCTAAACTCCTCTATTATGTCTGCCATCTTCTTACACACTAATTCCTCTTCTTGAGAAATTTCTTTTTCACTCAATTTACAGTGCTGCCTTTTACAGTGTTAGCCTTTTCAGTGCTACGACTCAGTGCTAAAAACAAGTGACTTCTAATTAGTGCTTGGGAGAATAGAGGAGACGAATAAGGAGGCGTATCGACACTCGCCATTTGGATTCGACACTCGCTATTTGGATTCATTTGGATTCGCCACTTGTCGTTTGGATTTGTATGGGTTTTTTGCTCAGTGGATGGAGTTATTGTTTGATAGAT
>Ga0180437_10009220_pt1 | contig 12269 bp, 9 predicted proteins | sample SS_ome_4_FD_132410 | JGI IMG/M metagenome (GOLD analysis project Ga0180437, IMG submission 132410) | Hypersaline lake sediment archaeal communities from the Salton Sea, California, USA - SS_3_D_1 metaG | ecosystem: Environmental > Aquatic > Non-marine Saline and Alkaline > Hypersaline > Sediment... | reverse complement strand
CACCACGCCGATGCGTCCCCGGGGCTCGCGGATCGAAACGCGACCCGCGACGCGCGCTGCGTTGAGTCCCATCACTGGAGCCAACGGATTGGCCGCGTCCAACAGATCAGGGTCGGCTACCAGTGCCGGGGTGATGCTGCCGGCGGGTGTCTCCATCGGCACCAGGAGTGCCTCCACCACCTCGGCCTCCAGCAACTGCTTGAGAAAACCACGCACTGCTCCTATCGCATTCTGCTCAACCGGGATTATGACTCTCATTCCATCTCCTTGCCAACCTACGGAATGCACTGTGACCGTCACCTGGCTTCTACACTGAAAACCATGTCGGTCTCAATCGGTCCTAGTGCCTTAACTTCTTCTTTCATTTCTTCTATCACGCGAAGGAATATGCCCCGTTCTGCAGTCGAGACATGGGCGAATCTCGCTCTCCCTTTCACCCTGGCAGCCTCCAGAACTGCTTGCAGGACGGTTATCTTATTCTCTGCCATGAGGTTACCACGTTTGTAGTGACAGTCTCCAAGATGACAGCCGGCTACCAGCACACCATCTATGCCTTCCTGCAAGGCCATCAGGACGTACATTGGGTCCATCCTCCCCAGGCAAGGAACTCGTACGATCCGAATGTTGGGTTGCTCCTCAACCTGGGCAATGTCAGCCTGATCAAGTTCGGAGCACAGGCACCAGTTGCACAGGAAGACTACGATCCTTGGTTCCCAATTTGGCTTCACTTGACCATCACTCATGTTCTACTTTCCTGTCTCTTCTGCGAACGCTCTGATTTGAGCGACGATCGTGTCGTCGCTGACCTCTGTCAAGCTAATTGCAGAGACCGGGCAGGTGGCAGTGCAGATGCCACATCCCTGGCAGAGAAACTTGTTCACCTTGGGCACGGCTCTGCGTTGTCTCATTGTCTGCTGGATCGTCACCCACGTGGATGTCAACTCGATGGCTTCGTAAGGGCAAGCCTGAATGCACATACCACAACCGGCACACGCCCGTTCGTTTACCTTGGCGATGGCCCTTGTCGGCTCATATCCTTCTTGGATTGCCACGTCTCGGATCGCTTTCATCACGTCCGAAATGCGTATATCCTGAGGGCAGCGCCGGTAGCAGATGTCGCAAGCTGAGCAGAGCCAGATAACCGGATCTGACAGAACCTGCTCTTTCATCCCCAGCATCACCAGCCTGATGATCCGACGCGGATTGTAGTTCTCTTCCACCCAATTGATGGGACAAGTAGCCGTACAAGTTCCGCAGGAGAAGCAGTAGGTTAGTTTGTCCCCGCCAGGGGATGCTCGAACCTGATCAGCAAAGGTCCCATCACGTGACCCATGGTCTACCATTTCACTGTACCTCCCGCTCAGTGACAGCTACCTTGAGCTGATCCGCATACTCTATCGCTGCCTCCACCTGCGGCACCTCGCGCATCCGGCGAGCACGCTTTTCCATCTGAGGACGCAGGAGCTCGATCTCCTCCAGCAATTGCTGTTTAGGGATCGAGTCTAGCGTTTCCTGCATCTCGTTGATCACCCGGGCATACTTGTCGCCCTCCGCCGCACTGATCCACGCGATGCGGAATCGACCTGCTGTCATACCCATTTTGTCAAAAGTCTTAAGCAGTCGATCGGCGCGTCGGGCACCGACCGGTTGGCCGGTGATATAGTGGCAGTCCTGCTCGTGGCAGCCGGAATAGAGCACCGCGCCCGCGCCCAGGCGGAATGCCTCGTAGATGAAGTCAGAGTCCATGCGGGCTGAGCACATCATGCGGAGGCCGCGTTCGTTGGATGAGTATTCGAAGTGGCTCGTCCCGGCCAGATCAGCGCCTCCGTAGGAGCACCAATGGCAGCGGAAGGCCAGTATCTTTTCCTCCGGTTTTTCACCTAACAGCGCATGAATCTGAGCCAGGATTTGTGCATCGGTGAAGTGCAACTGGGTGATGGCATTATGCGGACACTCTGCCACGCAGCCGCCACAGCCGTGGCACTTGGCGGTGATCACTTTGGCCGCCTGGCCTTGCACAACCTCGATGGCGTTATAGGGGCAAGCCTTGGCGCAGACGCCACACTTCTTATCTTGGGCGCTGACGCACCGATCTTCCCAGACGTAGGCCACGGTGGGTTCGATCTCCCATTCATCGGCATGCAGTACGCGCCCCGCTCGAGACGCCGCCGCCGAGCCCTGGGCCACGCTGGCGGGAATGTCCTTGACCCCCTGGCACGCACCGGCCAGGAAAATGCCATCAGTGGGGCTATCCATCGGCCGCAGCTTGGGATGGTACTCCATGAACCAACCCCCTGGACTCTGGCTGATGTTGAGCACCGAGCTCACTGTATCCACGTCCGGCTGTGGGACCGCCGCCTGGTTGAGCATCACCATGTCGTACTCGAGCTCGATCGTTCGCCCCAGGTCCATGTTCTCGGAGTGCACGAAGAGGTTGCGTGTATCGGGATTCTCGGTGATCAGGCTGGGACGGCCCTGGATGAAGCGTATGCCCATCTCGCGTGCCCGATCGTAGAACTCTTCATATCCCTTGGATGGCGTGCGGATGTCCATATAGTAGATGGAGATATTTGTATCAGGATGGGCCTGTTTCAACAGGATGGCGTTCTTGATAGCGTACATACAGCAGAAGTTCGAACACCAGGGGTTGAAGCGCTTGTCGCGCGAACCGACGCAGTTGATGATGGCCAGTCGCTTGGGGCTGGCTCCATCGCTGGGCCGGATCAGCTCACCGGCGGTCGGACCGGCCGAGTTGTTCAGCCGCTCCATCTCCATCGCCGTGATCACATTCGGGAAACGACCGTAGCCGTATTCAGGTATCACGCTGGGGTCGAAATGGTCGTAGCCGGTGGCGACGACGACCGAGCCGATATCCTCCCAGACCAGGTTGTCCTCTATACTGAAGTCGATTGCCTCCAGCTTGCCGCAAGCTTCGACGCATTTGTAGCAGTGGATGCAGGCGTCCATATCGATATTGTAGATGAGAGGCACCGATTGGCTCATCGGCACGTAGGCCGCCTTGCGGGGGGCTAGATGCATATCGAAGTAATTGGGGACTTCGATGGGGCAGACCTGCGCGCACTCGCCGCAGCCGTTGCAGCGATCTGCGTGCACGTATCGGGACTTTTCTCGTAGCAGAATCTTGAAGTTGCCGACAAAACCCTCGACTCGTTCGACTTCGGTATATGTTCTCACATCCACCTTGGGGTGACGCGCCGCGTCAACCATTTTGGGGGCGAGAATTCATATACTACAGTCCATCGTGGGGAAGGTCTTGTTCAACTGTGCCATGACCCCCCCGATGGTTGGCTGTTTCTCCACCAGAATTGTCTCGATGCCCTGGTCGGCCAGGTCCAATGCTGCGCTGATACCTGCCACACCTGCGCCGATGACCATCGCCCGGTTGGTGACGGGCACCTTGATCATGTCCAGTGGGGTAAGAAAACTGGCCTTGGCGATGGCAGCCGCCGTCAGGTCCTTGGCTTTTTCCAGTGCGCCTTCACGGTCGTGACCGTGCGCCCAGGTGCACTGCTCGCGGATGTTGGCCATCTCCATCAAAAACGGGTTGAGGCCGGCCTCAGCGACCGTCGCGCGGAAGGTCGGCTCGTGCATACGCACCGAGCAGGCCGATATCACCACCCGGTTCAGGTTGTACTTCTCAATGTCCTCTTTGATGAGAGATTGGCCGCTGTCGGCGCAGGCATAGGGGGTGTTGATCGCACGAACCACGCCAGGCAGCGTCGCAGCATATTCTGCCACGGCGCTGGGGTCAATGACCCCGGCGATGTTTGACCCACAGTGGCAAACATACACGCCGATGCGCAGGTTCTTGTTTCCGTTATCTCCTGCCATATCGTCTCCTTGTCACACTAAACCCAAATATAGGCAGGGCATCGTGAGGATGCCCTGCCGCCAACTCGTTCCGGTGCGATCTCCTAGTCGGCGATGGTGTCAGGCTCAACGCTCGGATTCTATGTCCCGATTACTTCTTCAATAGCCAGTTTGCGCCGTGACCTCTGTGCGCGCCGATCGGGGGTGGTGAGCTCGAGTGCTTCCTTGGGACACCACTTGACACACTGCGGGCCATCTTCTTCATCCGCACACTGGTCACAGATTTCGGCCATTTTGGTCGCCGGGTTGATGGAGAGTGCACCAAAGTCGCATGCCTCGATGCACCAGGCACAACCGTCACAGCGGCCCGCATCCACGTGAATCACACCGGTAGCCGGGTCTTGGGTCAACGCGTCGCGCGGACAGGCGATGACACAGGGCGCGTCCTCGCACGTGCGGCAGGCCACCGCCGTGATTAGAATCTTGTGTGCGCGTACGGTGCGGATGCGGCTACGAAAGGTGTTGAACTCACCGGTCTTGGTGTACGAGCATATATATTCACATAGCTGGCATCCGACGCACTTGCTGGCATCACACGTGATATATTGGTATTTGGAGGTTGAGACAGGCATGGCTTGCTCCTATACTCCGATCTCTTCGGCAACGTCTTCCATTCCCAGGGCGGTCAGCTTTTCCTTGGGGATCAGTCCCTCTTTGGTCCACCCTTTCGCCTCGTAGTAGATGTCCTTCAGGTATTCCAGTTCCTCATCGGTGACTACGTACCCGGCAGAAGGCCCTTCCTTCATCGGTTCGTGCTGCCATCGCCAGGGTAGATGGTCGTCTTCGCGGGTCCATCCCTCCCGTATGTTGAATGCCTTCTTAATCGTGTGTGCGCGCTCGCCAATCAGGTCCACGGCGTCGTAGTCGAAGTCCCAACCTGTCGTGGCGTTGATCAGATCTGCAATCGCTGGCCATGCGCCTGCCCGGTCGGCCTTGCCGGTGAAGCACCGGCGAATGAACTTGCAGATTGGCAGCGTGTCGTACACCGCGGCGTATTCCTCAGTACTCTTGGCCAGTTCGCCGCGGGTCTCGTCCACACTGAAGCGGTCTACCTGCCCCTTGATGTCGGGGTCGTAGGCGGCCGTTCGGTTGTGGCAACCCCCGCGCGTGCCCGCCGCCAGCCCCAGCGCGAAGGTCTTTAGCGTGCGTGCATCATAGCCGGGCGTCTCCAGGCCCTTGATGTTCATAGCCCATTGGTAGGTCTCGGTGCCACGTTCTTCGTCAACCTGCGCGCTGGCGCGGCGGGTTCCCTCGGCCAGAAGGTTGCCCATATACCCCTCGCGGTGGGCGATCATCTCGGTCAGTGTCACCACTGCTTCACCGTTGCCAAAGTTTGCCTCGAAACCATCGGGGTATTTCTCGCACTTGAAATCCTCCTCCGTGAAGACACCCCGCTCGTAGCACTCGAGGGCCCAACTGATGGTGACACCTGAGCTCATCGTGTCCAGGCCGAACTCGTTGCAGTTGGTGATAGCCTGGATGATCGGTTCGAAGTCGTTCAGGCCGCAGTTCGGCCCCAGTGCGTAGAGCGACTCGTACTCGATGTGACCCATTGCGCCAGCGTAGGGCCCTTCTTTGACGTGCCCGACCTGCTCACAGGCGATGGGGCATTGGGCACAGGCGATCGTCTTGGCCTTGTAGTGTTCGTGGAGGTACTCGCCGCTCACCAGTTCGGCATCTTCGAAGGTGCCTTGCTGGTAGTTGCGGGTGGGCAGAAGCCCCAACTTGTTCATGTTGAGAACGTTTGACGTCGTTCCCAGGATGCGGTACTTCTGCGTGTGGGGACCCTGGGCTGCCTGGAGGATATCGTAGGACAGTTTGAGCAGTTTCTCTGGGTCGGCCACCCGTACGCCGTGCGTGCCGCGGATGGACAGGGCCTTGAGCTTCTTGGAGCCCCATACCGCGCCATGGCCGGTACGGCCTGCTTTTCGTCCATCGTTGCTTACGTTGGCGATACGTGCCAGGTTCTCGCCGGCTGGCCCGATCGTGGCGCAACGCACCTGATCATCGCCCAATTCCTCGCGGATCGCCTCCTCAGTTTCCGCGGTGCCCAAGCCCAGTAGATGAGAGGCACTGCGGAACTCGATCTTGTCGTCGTCAATGAAGACGTTGACCCATTCGTCGCTGGCTCCATGGACGACGATGCCGTCCCACCCGGCTCGCTTGAAAGTTACCGCCAGCCAACTTCCCGACAGGCTGTCTCCGATGAACCCGGTCAGCGGTGACTTGGAAGCCATGCCGTATTTCCCTCCCACCGGCACTGGCGTCCCGGCGAACAGGCCGCCAGCTAGGCAGACCGGGTTACCGGGAGAAAGGGGGTCGCAACCCGCCTCAATGTTCTCCCAGCAGAGCCGACTGGCCATAGAGACACCGCCGATGTAGGTCTTGTACCACTCCTCCGGTTTGGATTCAGCCCAGGTCTTCTGCTTGGCCAAATCGATGTGCAAGATTCTTCCACTGTACCCATACATAGTTCGTTAACCTCCCGCTGATATGGACATCAATATGATTCGGTCACCATCGTTGGGGCTCTCATCCATCTGACTTGCTTGGATCAATCGCCTGGCATTCAGGCTGAAGATATTGGGGGGATGCAGCGTCTCCATGTCAGGCTTGATCACGTTGCCGATCATTGCCGGGTATCTGCTTGCCAACTCACGCACCACCTCACGAAATGAGGTGTCCTCTTTCAAATCCAACGTGATTTCTTTTGTGCCTGCTGCGAGTCTGGACAAGCCCAGAAGCTCCAAATGGATACGCATCTTCACATTTCCTCGTCTAGCTTTTCCAGAGGGGAATTATAGCACAACCCTGACCATAAATCAATCAAATCCGAATTTGAAACCAGCTACCTAAATCGGTTCACCCGCCGAAGAAGCCCTGCGCAGCGGCCTGCAGCAGCTCCAGTAGTGGATCGGGAAAGATGCCAATGGCGAGCACACCTACTACTGCCAGCCCCAGCGCCATCCCAAGCGTGGGCGAAACGGTCAGCCGTGCCTCCGTCTGCGGCGGGGCGATGTACATGGCCCGGATGATCTTCCAGTAGCAGGCGAGTGACATGATGCTGACCGTCGCGCCGACGATGGCCAGCCACAACAGTCCTTCTTCCATCGCTGCGGAAAGGAGATACAGTTTGCCGGTGAAACCGGCTGTCAGCGGAACGCCCCCCAGCGAGAACAGGCATACGAGCAACCCAAAGGCCAGTGCCGGGGCCCGCTTGCTCAGCCCGGCGTAGTCCTCGACCGTCCCGCTGGCCTGGGAACCCGCTTGGCTGGAGAATACGGTCGCGGCAGCGAAAGCCCCGAGATTGGCCAGCAAATAGGCGATTAAGCACAGCAACATCGCCGTCAGCCCGCGGCGGGAGGCGGTGATCACGCCGATAAGCATGGCTCCCCCCTGGGCGATGCTGGAGTAGGCCAGCAGCCTCTCCGTGTTGTGTTGCCATAGTGCCACCAGGTTGCCAACCGTCATCGTGAGCGTTGCAATGGCCATCAGGAGTGTTCGCCAATCCATCGCCAGGATCTCCAGGTCTGGCGGCAGCACGGTCAACAGCACCCGCGAGACGACCGTCAGGCCGCCGATCATGGGCCCCACCGAAAGAAACGCCGCGATCGGAGTTGGTGTGCCCTCGTAGGCATCTGGAACCCACTGGTGGAAAGGCACGGCTCCCACCTTGAGGGCGAAACCGGCACCTACGAAAATCAGCGCCGGGAGCATCGCGGGCCGCAGTGTGTTCTCCTGTTCTCTCACAACTGCTGCGATGCCGTTCAGATCCGTGGACCCGGTCAGCCCGTAGAGCCACGATAACCCGTATAGAAACACGGCCGACAAAGTCGCGTTGTATAGGAAGAACTTAATGGCCGCCTCTGTGGAGCGTGGGTCGTCGGCCTGGTAGCTGATGAGGACATACGAGGCGACGTTGAGCAGGTCGAGGGCCAGGAGAATCAAGACCAGGTTGGTGGCTCCGCTAAGCAGGCACATGGCCAGGGCGGAGAAGAGCACCATGGCGTAGAACGTGCCCCGGTGCCGGGTGTGGGTCCGGGTGTAGGTGTTGGCCGTGAGGACCAGGATCACCGTAGCCCCCAGTGCGATACACTTGAGCGTCACGGCGAGGGCATCGCAGGACAGCACGGCGAGCACGCGTGTGTCACAACCCCAGAGTGTGGTGGTGGCGACCAGCGCGGCACCCAGCCCGATTAGCGCGACGTACGGCGGCCAGCGTCTCTGCTCCTGGCGTGGGTGGATCAGGCTCGGCACCAGTACGATCAGACTTGTGAGGAGCAGCGCCAGTTCCGGTGAGAGCAGCCATAACGTCTGCCCCAGTGACAGTGTCGATTCCGCGAGGTTCAACGTAATCCTCTCAGGTAAGGCTTCGTAAGCCTGGGTCTCGGTCGGGCGATCACGCGCTTTGGTTCAGGTCCTGCCTATGGCAGCGCCTGCAGCAGCGCCGTCAACGCCGCATTGAACATATCCAGCACTGGCGCGGGATATAGGCCCAGGAATATCATCACCAGCACCAGTGGCCACATCGTTGCCTTTTCCCACCACGCCATGTCTTGCAGCCGTCCCCACTTCCTCCGGTTGAGTTGGCCCAGGAAGATGTGCTGAACCATTTTCCACAGGATGCAGGCCGCCGTGAAGACCAGGCCCAGTATGCCGATGAAGGCTGCGATGGGTATAAAGCCCATCGTGCTCCGGAAGACGAAGAACTCGCCCCAGAAGCCGGCCAGCCCAGGCAGTCCCAGTAGCGCCAGACCAGTCACCATGGCAATGCCATAGATGTAGGGCACCTGGCTGGCCAACCCGCCCAGGTCCTTCAAGTCGTCGGTGTGGGTCCGTTCATAGATGATGCCCGCCAGGAAGAACATCCCACCGGTGATGATGCCGTGCGCGAACATCTGCATCGCCGCGCCGTTGAGACCCGAAGCGGCCGCGTTCAGGGCCTCCGGGCTATTCAGGGTCCCGATACTGGCGACAGCCGCGCACGTACCCAACGTGACGTAGCCCATATGTACGACTGACGAATAGGCGATCAGTCGTTTCAGGTGCCACTGGGCCATGCAGACCAATGCCCCGTAGACGATGCTGGTGATGGCTACGACCGGGATAACTGGCACTTGCAGGACGAAGTAGTGGAACGGTTCTGGGAAGAGCGGCAACGCGATGCGGATCAGGCCGTAGGCTCCCATTGTCAGCGAGATCCCGGCCAGGGCAACGCTGCCCGCCGTGGGCGCTTCGGCGTGAGCTTCCGGCAGCCAGGTGTGGAAGGGAAACGAGGCTGTCCTGATGGCAAATGCGACGAAGAAGGCCAAAAACGCGATGTTGGCCCAGGTGAAACTGCCGGCGAAAGGCTGGAACTCGGCTGCTCCCAGGATGTCGAAAGTGCGGGCCTGGAAATACACACCGATGATTGCCAACAGCATGGCGACGCTGCCCGCCAGCGTGTACAGGAAGAACTTGATGGCAGCGTGCTCTCGCTGTTCCCGGCCCCACACGCCGATCAACAGAAATACCGGCACCAGGCTCACTTCCCAGAAGACGTAGAACAGCACCAGGTCGAGGGCCAGGAAGATGCCAAGCGAGGCTGTCTCCAGTAGGAGAAACAGGAAGTAGTATTCCTTGACCCGCATTTCAATGGTGCGTGATGAGTAGAATAATGAGAGGGTCGTCAGCAGGGCGATCAGGAAAAGCAGCGGGGCACTAAGCCCGTCTACACCCAGGTGGTACTGGACGTTGAAGGCCGGGATCCAGGGGTATTGCTCTGAAAAGCTCATCCCGGCGGCACCTGCCTGGGCCACGCCTACCCAGATGATGGTTGTCAGGACGAGCGTCAGGAAAGCGAATGCGACGCCGATCCGCCTGATGCTCTTCACGTCCTCCTGTGGGATGACCAGGATGAGCAGCGCGCCCGCTAACGGGGCGAAGAGGGTAACACTCAGGATCTGGAAGTTCATCATTAGCTCTCCTCTTTGTCAGATGTGTCAGATTCGCAGGAACAGAATCAACAGGAAGACTGCGATCAGTGTCAGAAGCATCAGGGTTGCCCGTAGCAGGTAGTCCTGTATATTGCCGCTCTGGATTGGGCGAATGAACCGCCCACTGGCCCTGATTGCACGGCTGACACCCTCCGCTGCGCCGTCTACCAGCTTCACGTCAATCACCGCGCTCAGGCCTGACACCGTCTGCAGGCATAGACTGGTCAGGCCGACCATGCGATCCACGACCTGCCGGTCGAAGGCGTCGCAGACCCTGGATGTGCCACCCCCTGCGTGGCCTACCACGTTGGCCGCTGCGTCCACGACGTGGGCGTCGAGCCACGCGCTGATGCGGGATAGGCCGCGCCCTGCGTGTCCAGCCAGGTTCGCCAGCCCGTCTAACACACGCTGGTCGAATGCGTCGGCCAGGTCAGCCAGCAGGGCGGAGCCGCGCACGATCGTGGCCTGGCAGATTTGATCGAGGTAGAAGCGTTCGCGCAAGCAGGCGTACAGCCAGCCTAACCACGCTTGGCGCATTGCTGTCTCCAACCGATCCATCTCGCCGGCCTGCATGGGCTTCCAGCCGTAAACCAGCCAGCCCAGCGCCAGCCCGCCCAGGCTGAAGGCCGCTCCCAGCGCCATGGGTTGCCACACGAAACCGCGTCCGAGAGTGGGGGCTGTCTCGATTGTCGAGCTGACGAAGTGATGGAACCAGTCGGGTATCGAACCGCCGATGATGGGGAGTTGCTCTGGGATACCAGCCCAACCCAGGCCTGCGGAAAAGAGCGCCAGGATGATCAACGGTGCGATTATCTTGGGTGTGTTCTCTAGGACGCCGGCGAGCGAATAGCATCCGTCGGCAGCCTGAGTGCGCGGTTCGCCGCAGAAGATCAGGCAAACGAGCCGCATCGTATAGAAAGCGGTCATGCCTACCGCCACGGCCAGCCCCCAGAAGATCGCGGGACTCGACTCGTAGCTCTGTGCCAGGATGGGGTTCTGCGACCAGAAGCCAGCGGTGACCAGGGGAAAGCCGGCCAGCGCCAGCCCGCCAACGAGGAACGTTCGGAAGGTGCGCGGCATGTGCCTCGCCAGTCCGCCCATGTTCGTCACGTCACTGGGGTCGAACTCCTTGGAGTGGCCGTTACGTGGGTGCGGTCCTGCGCGAGTCTCAGACTCTCGATGTTGCTGTGCCACGCCGCGGATCACCGAGCCTGCGCCGAGAAACAGCAGTGCTTTGAAGAAAGCGTGCGTGATCACGTGAAACGCGCCAGCCGCGTAGGCCCCTGTGCCCAGTGCGCCGAAGACGTAGCCCAGGTGACCGATGGTGGAGAGTGCCAGCACCCGCCTGATGTCATTCTGCGCGATGGCCATGGCGGACGCCAGGATCGCGCTGATGACGCCAATGACCCCCACGATCATCAACGGGACGCCGCTCCCGGCGGCTGCGAAAATTGGGAAGGTGCGTATGATGAGAAATGCACCCGCCGGGGCCGTCGTGGCGGCGTGGATCAAGGCCAGGGTGGGAATGGGGCATTCCACCGCGTCCGCCAACCAGATGTGGAACGGAAACTGGGCGCTCTTGCTGATTGCCCCACCCAAGATCAACACCCCGATCACGCTTGCCGTTGACCACTGGGTCCCCAGGAACCGGGTCTGGCCCAGGTATTCCAGCGTCTCGCGGCTGAAGATGTCCCGGTAAGCGAGGGAGCCAATCTCCCGGTACAGCAGCCCCACTCCCAACATGAAGCAGAGGTCGCCTATCTTGGTCACCAGGAACACCTTGAGACCGGCCCGATAAGAGGCTTCCTTCTTATGCCAGGAGCTGATCAGCAGGTACGAGCAGGCATCGATGATCTCCCAGCACATGAACAAAGCCAGCAGGTTGTCGAATACGATCATGCCCAGCATGCCGCTGATCAGAAGGGACATGGTGGCCAGGAAGTGGCTGTGATGCCGGTTTTCCTCTGGCGGGTCGAGGTTCATAGTGCCACTGCTATAGATGAAGATCATCAGGCAGACCAGTGGCACCGTGAAGAGCATCACGGTGTGGAGCGGGTCTATGTAGGTCCCGAGCCTGAATCGCTCTACCCCCGCGGAAAACCAGACCATGCCCCACGATTCGACGGCGCGCTCGCCTCCGCCCACCGGGAGTGTCACCGCGCCCCAGAACACGATTTGGGACAGCACGAAGGCAGTGACGATGCCGCCCAGGGCCAGACGGCGACTTATTGTGCGATTTTGCCCGGCAAAAACGAAGATGGCAGCGCAAGCGAGAAAGGGGAAAAGCGGGATCAGCCAGGCCAGTTTAAGCAGCGCTGTGATGAACATGAGCACCTCTGAAGCTCAGCCGTGGAGCAGATCCATGTCGTCCATGCTGAGAGTGTTTCGAGTGCGCCATATAGT
>Ga0180437_10009219_pt1 | contig 12274 bp, 16 predicted proteins | sample SS_ome_4_FD_132410 | JGI IMG/M metagenome (GOLD analysis project Ga0180437, IMG submission 132410) | Hypersaline lake sediment archaeal communities from the Salton Sea, California, USA - SS_3_D_1 metaG | ecosystem: Environmental > Aquatic > Non-marine Saline and Alkaline > Hypersaline >... | reverse complement strand
TGACGAGCCGAGAGGTATTGCATGGCCATCGTCAGCTCGTGGCGTGAACTGTCCAGTTAAGTCTGGCAACGAGCGAGACCCATGCCTTTAGTTGCTAATCTCTTCTCCGGAAGGGATGCACTCTAGAGGGACTGCCCGTGTTAAATGGGAGGAAGAAGTGGGCGACGGTAGGTCAGTATGGTCCGAAATTCCTGGGCTACACGCGGCATACAATGGGTGGAACAATGGGCTACAACTCCGAAAGGAGACGTCAATCCCCTAAATCCATCCGAAGTTCGGATTGAGGGTTGCAACTCACCCTCATGAAGCTGGAATGGCTAGTAATCGCGAGTCAACATCTCGCGGTGAATGTGTCCCTGCTCCTTGCACACACCGCCTGTCAAGTCATCCAAATGCGCTTTCGGTGAGGCCTCGGTTCATGCCGATTTCGAACCGGAGGTGCGTGAGGAGGGCTAAGTCATAACAAGGTATCCGTAGGGGAACCTGCGGATAGATCACCTCCAAAACATTAATTCGGTCACGTCCGAATAATTGAGGAATTTGCTGTGCTTTGAAAGTATTTTGCATTGAGTACTACTCTAAATGAAGCGTGATAATCAAATCTTTCTTTTTTATAAGAACCAGCGTGAGCTAGGTTTCACCCACATCCAACATATCTTATAAACACTTTCTTATACTATAAATTACATGAAGTTTCTCAGGCTTTTCAAGGCATTCAGGCAGCCGAAACCCAACGAAATCCAGAAGAATGCAAACAAAGGAGGGCCTGAGGATATTGCAAAATACCTCCCTCTCAGCGATACGAAAGTCCTTCTGGCAATCTCGAGAGGAATAAACTACGCATCTGCCATAGCAAAAGCATATTCCCTTTTTGGAGTCGTTGAAAGCATAGTATTCCTGCAAATGTACGGATATATTGAGAAAGTAAGGACAATTTATGACGGCCAAAGAAAGAGAAAGATATACGGGCTTACGAAAAAGGGCGAGGAACTGGTGGAAGCGGGCCTTAAGACAAGAGCCTTCCAGAAAGTGCTGAGAGAAATGAAGCTTCCTCTGGTTCAACCTCCACAATAATCCACAAACATACCTTTTTAAACACTTTTATACACAAATTTAATATATAAAAAGGTGGCTAGAAGTGCATAAGCTAAGAGAAAAAATCGATAATATTCTTTACAAGGTATCCAATTACTGGCTTGAATTGCAGCATGATATAGAAGAAACAAAATTTAATCAGGAATCAAAAGATAGAGTCTTTGAGATTGCAGAGGAGATAGAAAAGGAGATGGATGCAAAAAGAACAGGCGGCATTGAATATAGACTTAATAGTAAAAAAATTGACCAGGAACTTAATGAACTTCAGGAACTTATTAGTAATAAAAATGATATAAGTGAAGCAGTTGACATACTTCGTCAGCTTATATGGAATCACTGGGGCTCGCCAAATGCAGAAAAGGCAGGAGGAATATTAATCGAATATCATCTATTAAAAAAAGACTCGGAATCTATTGTCAGATTGATTAGATCATTAGGTCGTGATGACTGCGGAGATGCAATAAAAAAACTTGTTGAGCTTTCAAATGAACAAGAGATAATAAATAAGATAGAAAAGACGTGGGCTAAGTCATTTACAAATCTAAGATACGAAGGGGAACTAGAATTAAGTGTAATAAAACTAACTTATTTGTACGTATACAAAAATGACTGGGATAAAGTTATCGGATTAATGAAACGTGATAAAGCAAAAATTAGAAAATTGACACTTGGTACTCTTCATAAGTTGACTATAAAGAGAGCAGACATATCACCCGTGTTTTCGCATATTAAGGATATTTTAATGAATGCTGACGAATCAATTACAGGTTTAGCCGCAGGAACGCTTGAAAAGCATTTCAAAGCCCAAGTCTATCTGATATCCCTAGATAGAGGTGACAAAGCAGTTCTTGAAGGATATAAAGAACTCACAAGAGACGTTATGGAAACATATCCCAAAAATGACCGTTATCTGATGCAAAAAAAAAGAGAAGTACTAAGCTACATTTCAAAAGCTGTAGAGACTATGCAGTATAAGATGAATAAAGAGCCGCTAAGGTGGAACTATTCTCCAAAACAGATGAGAATTCATAGTAAAAAGGTGATTGCCAATGGCTGATGATAAAGACGACGATAAAAAGAAACCAAAATTCAGGGATGCTTATGATATTACACCATCAGCCCCTTATCTTCGTGGTCACTCACGGAGAATTGCAATGGATCTATATGGGGGTGGATCTTCAAGTATCAAACGATATGCATATAGGATGATTGAAGAGCTAGTAAAAGAAGAGGATTATACAAAAGCTTTGAAGGAACTTAAAGACCTTACATTTAAGATACGATACTTGTATGATGCTGCGATCAAAAATCGTAGAATGATGAGGGAAAAAAGAGAAGTTATAGGAATGTTAAATGATGTAGCTACAGAAATACAGGAAAAAATGAATCCAGATAAGAAGAGATTCCCGATAAAACACAGCAGAATTATCCAGAAACCAACCCTGAAAACCCGAACCTTATAAAACTTATTTTAAGAAATAATTTTATGACTACCAAGAATCTTTTTTGGGAAGACCCTTACATGAAAGAATGCGAAGCAAGAGCGATTTCTATTAATGGAAATGAAGTTAAGCTTGACCAGACTATTTTCTATGCATTTGCCGGAGGACAGCAGTCAGATTCAGGCACAATTAATGGGATAAATGTTCTTGAAGCAAGGAAAAATGGGGAGGAAATAATTTATACTATGGAAAAAGAGCCTGATTTCAAAGAAGGAGACACTGTCAAGGTAGCTATTGACTGGGACAAGAGATTCAGGATAATGAAACTGCATACTGCCGCCCATCTTGCATGGTTCTTTTTTGAAAGAAAAACAGGGATAAATACTCTTATCGGCTCGAATGTAACTTCAGACAAATCAAGAGTGGATTATGAATACCCTGACTCAATTGCAGCATTGCTTCCAGAAGTGGAAGAGAATACAAATATGTACATCTCCGAGGGGCATAAGGTAAAAACATATGATGACCCTGAAAAACCAGGAAGAAGAATCTGGGAATGTGAGGGTTTCAAGACATTCTGCGGCGGAACGCATGTAGAAAATACTGTTGAAATTGGAAAGATAAAATTGAAAAGAAAGAACATAGGCTCAGGAAAGGAAAGAATGGAGATTACACTTTCAGAATAGCATCCCTCAACTCATTGAACGTGAAATATCCGGAACCTGCATTCAGATGTTCTCCTCCTTTTATTATTATCAGCTCGGAAGGCAGTTTTTTGTTTAATTCTTCTGCTTTCTTTAATGGAACATGAGGGTCATTATCAGATGTGAAGATTACGAATTTCTTACAGTTTTCTTTTATTTTATCCCAGTTGAAGTCTCTAATGGATATACTCCCTACATGAGGGTCGAACATTGGGCCAAGTTTGCCTACGAAACCCGAAACGAGGAAGGAAGCTTTTATCGGCTTGTTGAGTTGTTCGAGAATGTTGAGAATGAATGGTGCTCCAAGACTATGGCCTACGAAAATAGTGTCTTCATTTACATGTTCTTTATACTGTTCGAAATGTCTGAGCCACTTTTCACGATTGGGATTGTCAGTATCTGGAAAAGCTGGAACAAATACCTTGTAGCCTTTCTTTTCAAGCTCTTCTTTCAGCCAGGGGAACCAGTTTACGCTAGGGTCTGCTCCATAACCGTGGAAAATGAAAATATTAGTCATGCGTAAGAACTGACACACGCATTTTAAAAAGATTATCTGAGATTAGGGTTCGGTATAGGTGGAACAATGAAAAATATACTTGTTGGCGGACAGTATGGAGACGAAGGAAAGGGAAAAATTATCTCGTATCTTGCTATTAAGGACAATCCCGAGGTAATTGCAAGGGGAGGAGTAGGGCCTAATGCCGGACATGAAGTCCATTACAAGGGAAAAAGATATCCTATGAGGATGCTTTCCTGCGGTTTTGTAAATGAAAAATCAAGGATTCTTACCGGTGCAGGGGTTGTGGTGGACCCGAATGTATTTCTTAAAGAAGTTGAACTGATAGGGAGAAATCCTGAAAGATGCGGAGTTGATTTCCGTGCAACGTGGCTTACAGAAGAACATATTGAAAGGGACAAAGCCCAGACACCAGGAAAAATAGGGAGCACAAACACAGGATGCGGTCCTGCTGTTAAAGACCGTGCAGGCAGGGTAGCCAAAAGAGTGGAAGAATGCCCTGAATTAAAGCCTTATCTTACTGATGTAGTCAAGGAAGTAAATGAAGCAAAGAACGTTCTAATAGAAGGTTCACAGGGCTTTATGCTTTCTGTTCTTTATGGAACTTATCCGTATGTAACTTCAAAGGATGTTTCAGCCTCAAGCATAGCGGCTGATGTAGGGATAGGACCCAAAAATATTGATGATGTAATTATGGTAATCAAGGCATACACAACAAGAGTGGGCGGAGGACCTTTCAAAGGAGAGCAGGACAAGGAATCTGCTGAAAAAGTAGGCATGCAGGAATACGGCACTGTTACCGGAAGGCCAAGAAGAACTTCATTTGAACTGCATTGGGATGATTTGAAATTAGCTGCCACCATCAACAGCGCTACTCAATTGGCAGTTACAAAAGTTGATATCAAATTCCCTGGAAATGAGGGGGTAAGGAAATATGCTGATTTGACTGCAGAAGCAAAAAAATTCGTAGAGGAAATAGAGGCAAAAATGGAAATTCCGGTTGCACTTATAGGCACAGGACCTGATACCGAAGACGTAATCGACAGGAGAGAATGAAGATAACTTTAAAAGGACAACTGAACAATAATTGCAACTTATGGAGAGGCAAAAATCTGTTACTTTAAAGGGAAGAATAGCCGAAAGGAAGCATGCACAGATTAAATCAGGATTGGCTTTGGCTGAGAGAATACTTGGTCGTAAAGAATTTCCACCTGTAAGGAATGAAGAACAGGCCAGAATAGCAATAAGGGAAGCAAAATCACTTGTTTTTGAAACAACTGATGACCAGATAAATGTTAAAAAAATAGGCGATCTTGAAAAACAGCTGACAAGAAACAGAAGAAATATCAGAAGCCTGGAACGTAAGATGGCTTTTGCCAAAAGAATTGCAGACAAACCTGAAAGAACAGACAGTGAAAAAGAACAAGCAAAAGAGGCACTCCTAGAAGCCAGAGAGGTATTGAAGAAAATCAGAAATCAGATAGTAGAGGCAGTTGAGATACCCGGACATGTTGGAATTGTCAATTTAAGGGATAAAAAATTGAAACAAATAATATACATTGAGATGCAACTGGATAAAAAACCAAAAGAAGAAAAAATAGATCCTTTAACAAGAGACCACAGGTTTATTGGCCATCAATGCTAAAGAGATTAATCCTGCCAGCAAAATAAATGACGGGCAGCAGGGAAGGGGCTTTTTTCCACTATCTTCTTCTATAGTTTCTTCATCTCCGCCAGTAAGGGAAGGAGCGCTTAAGGCAGATTCCCTCGCAAGGTTGGCAAGCCTCCTGGCTTCTTCATAATTTCCTGCATTGAATGAATTCTTGGCACTGTTAAGATAGTTTTCCGCATCGGTCAGATCACTGCTGTTTTCTTTTGCTTCTATAAGGGCTTCAGCATAATCGATGGCATCCTGCGCATCATCTTCAGTTACTTCCTCTTCAGCCTGTTCGCATTCATGTACGCTCATATCACAGACATATCCTTCATCGCAGTCGGTATCAAGGCAGCACTCATAATCCGTCCATTTGCCTGATTTGTATTCCGCACATAAAGATGCGAAAACAGGAGATGAAGGATTGCCGAGTTCATTAACTGAAACAAGTGCATAATACCTCTTTCCGGATTCTGTATCGGCATATGACAGTTCACCATCTAGCTCTGCTATCGGATTTCTGCCTGAAATGGTTGTAAGCTTGGTCGTAGAAGAATAAAGCTCATATCCTTCAGCATTGGCAGAAGCAGTCCAGGTAAGCTTTGTCCCCCCTGATGTTTTTTCAGCCTTGAAATTAGTTGGTGCATCAGGAGCTGAAGCATCGATTGTGAAATCCCATTCTGTCTGGCTTCTTTCGCGGTCATTGTTGTCTGCAATCACTTTTACGGTATGCTCACCGGCGTCAAGGTCGCTTTCGGGAGTGTAGGACAATACACCCGAATGCCAATCTGCATCGACAAGGCCTCCATCAAGATACATTTTAAGAGAATCATCATCTATTCCCGAAGTTCCCGGGTCGTCTATTTCCACTGAAATCTCGGGCCTTAGCTCACTTATTGTCGAATCCGGCTCGGGAGTTTCCTCATCAAAGTCAGGAGCCGTGGATGGGATTATGAAGGACCATTCTACATTGGCTTCATTGCCTGCATTATCTTCAACCCATACTTCAACAACATAAGTACCGCCTGTAAGCGTTACGGAAGGCTCGAATTCAATATCTCCGTCATCCTCATCATAATCAACCGAGCTTGTTACGGAAACATCATTAAGGTACATCCTTATCGTATCCTCGTCAATTCCGGAATCGTCATCTTCCAGCCTTGCAGATATCCTGCTTACGCTCGTGACAATATCATCGTCCTCGGGGGTGAGAAGCTTGATTTCAGGGTCGGTGGTGTCAATGCCGAAGCTCCATTCGAAGCATGTTTCCTCCCCAACATCATCCTCTGCGCATACTTCAACGGTATAATTTCCATCATCAAGGCTCGGAGGCTCGTATAAATATTCACCTGAAGAAGAAGAGTATTCCGCATCATCAGTTACATCATCGCCGTCAAATTCAAAAGTAAGAGAATCCTGGTCTATTCCTGAGCCGGTATCCTCAAGAGTAATGACGATATCCGGCCTGTCTTCGGATATCCATGTGCCGTCTGCCGGCTCTTCATCTTCAAAGCCGACTCCTTCGGAAGCAATACTGAAACTCCAGGTATAGGTAGTGGCAGCATTTCCAAGCTCATCCGCAACATCTATTTCAACATCATGAGAACCGTAATCCAAATCTGATGAGGGAGTGTAAGTCAATTCTCCGGAGCTGTAATCCGCATCATCGGTTACATCATCGCCATCTACTATAAGAACTATCGAATCCTCATCTACGCCGGAACCACCATCAGAAATATCTGCAGAGATTTCAGGTGTCGTATCGGTAACAGAAGAACTCGTAGGACTGACGGAAGAAATATCGGGCGCGGTCTCATCGAGACTTATATCATCATTAACTGAACTGCTTAAATCTCCTGAGCTGTCAACACAGATAAAATAAATGGTTTTTGAACCATCACCTGAATCAAGGTCCCAGCTGGTAGGCAATGAGGAATATGCATAAGTAGTATTCGGACTGAATCCTGCATTATTGGACAGGCTGCAGTTTACAGCACCAGTTGCAGATAAATCAAGTTCTACTGAAGTATCGTTTGTATAATCATCACCGCTGTTAATTTCTATCGAAAGACCTGTCGGAGCTGCAAAAGAGCTCAACATCATCGAAATTAAAACTATCCATACCAGATTTCTCATAACAGTTCACCTAATTTCTATCTCGTATTCGTTATTTATAACCATAACGGTTCCGCTTAAAGAACCGGAACTTGAAATATCCTTTGAACACAATAATTCAAGAGACATGTCCCCGATTGTGTCATTCTGAAATAAAATATTGCCGGAACCGCCTGATACAATCATGCCCCGTGAAAGATAAACCTCTCTCTGGTTCCCTACACCAAGCGCGCAGACCTCTTCAACGGTACTGTGCAGATCAAGAGCGGATTTCCTGAACATGATATTGTCCAAGGCTTCGGAAGATGTCCCCTGGATTTCAATCAAAGTGGAAACGGATATCGCTAACATTACCAAAACAACAAGAGAAAGGACCATGTATTCCAGTGTTATCTGGCCCTTCAAAAACCTCACCTTATATATGAAACCGTCTGTCCCTGCTGCCCGAATGCGGTCTCAAGGTTCTTTTTGATTTCATCCTCAAGTTTCTTGATTATTTTTTCGCTTTTCTTTGCCCTCTCGTCTATTCTCTTAAGGCTTATGGTGAGATCGAAGTATCTTGAAAGAAGCTTTACTATCTCCCTTGCAGCGGCGGTATCAACATATCCTCCGTGCGTCTCTCCGAGAATTGCAACCCCTTCCATTCCCTTCAATGCTGCAAGTGAAGGAATGATGCCTGCAGCGCCTACAATCGAGCCCTTGGTTTCCCCGAACAGGATTCCGTATTTCTTAAGCTTGGAAATTCTTTCTGGATTGGTGGCAAGACCGAATATTTTTCTTTTGTCGACCATCGTTCCAGTGCTGTATCCTCCTACGCTTATTACTTTTTTTACCCCAAGGCCTGAAACATAATCGATTATTTTTCCTGCAACCTCATACTGGCCCTGCGAACTCATTGCCTGTATGTCCCCGACCAGTATTATCAGGTCCCTTTTCTTTCCCCTGTGAAGATAAAATGAATTTCTTATCAGCCTCATGGTTCCTCTCTTGGTCATAAGGACCTGGTGCGGAAAATGTGGCGAATAGAGCACTGCTATTTTCTTTGCCTTCAGCTCTTTTGCGATGTATTTTGAAACAACCTGGCCTATCAGACCGATTCCCGGCAGGCCTATTACTACGGCAGGGTTCTTCAGTTTTTTTACCTTTTCTTTCTCTATTATAATGGTCTCTTTCATAAATATCACAAACCTTTCATTTTTCTTCTGTACTTTGCATAAGGATCAGTAGGATTAAAAAGCGGTGGGTGGGCTGAAACAGTATTTTTGTCGCAATGCGCTTCGGAAAGAGTATATGCAGCACATAACGAACACCGCATCATTTTCTTCATTCATCTTCCCTCATAAATTCAAAATTGCAGCTGTGTTTTTTTGCAAAATCCTCAAGAAGCTCGAGTTTCTGCGAAAGCTTTTTCTCACCCGACTTATAATCTGAATCAGTAATCGATAATTTGTAGCGAGGCGCACCCAGGTATGTCACTTTTGTTTCTTTTCCTTTTGAAATCTCAATCAAAGCATCCTTGATAAGGGCTGCACCATCTCCTCCGTGGCATATCAATTTTATGGTTCCGGAAAGGATGACCATCTGCTTCTTTATGTTTTTTTGCGCAATTTCAACAAGTTCGTTCTGCAGTGCTTTAGGGAATTTGAATTCCTCAAGCGGTCCTGCACCCTTTTCGGATACCTCTTTAAGGCAGGAATACAAATCGCCGTATTCCTCGCGTATCTTTTCCTTTACCTCTTCAGCATCCGGCTTTTTGCCTTTCATTGAGGATAAGGCAACTTCAATAAGCCTTTCCGCTCTTTTTTCGAAATTAACCTGCTCAAGCTTTCTTCTTTTTTCCTCATCGGATGTTCTCTTCAATGAAACGTCAACCTGGTTCTTCTGCTTGTCGATGTGATGGACCTTGGCTACCGTCCTCTGGCCTTCTGATACGAATTCATGGATGTTCTTTATCCATCTGGGCGCTATCTCGGATATATGAAGAAAAGCCTCAAGATTTTCATATTCGGGAAGGCTGCAAAAGGCGCCGTAGGGCATTATTTTTTTGATGACTATTATTACTAGCTCATTTTCTTCGGGAAATTCCAAACCAAATCACCCGAGCTCCTCTAGAATATCGCCGTGGATTATTGCCTTTCCGCCTTGCGGGTGTGCCAGCACGACTCCGCATTTCTGGCATTTGATTTCAGTAGTCGTATGGTCAAATACCGTCTGTTCATTTCCGCATTCACATTTTACCTTAACAAATTTTGATGCCATAAATACACCTCATGACCTAAGTTCAAGTTTTTTTGTCGTTCTCGTACCGATTACCCTCTGGTGCTTTTTCTTGCACTTCTGGCATGTCAGAATGACTTTCTGCCTTTTTCCCTGCTTCTTCACTGATTTCTTACCTGCTCTCTTTCCGCCGTGTCCCAAAAGTTTCCTCTCGTGAGACCTGTTACCTCTCGCAAGGGTCCTTCCTGCGCCCTTGCTTGCAAGCTTGATTTTATGCGTCTCATGAGTCTTGCATGTTGGACAATATGTATTAATCTCTTTGGGGAATTTCATTTTACCACCATCTCAGCTATTTTTGCTTTTACCAGCCAGTCAACTTCTGTTTTGGGAAGTGAAACTAACTCTTCTTTTTTGAAGGGCCCGTAAACGTTCCCGTCAAGACCTTTATATGCCTCGATATCTTTTATAAGCTTTACTTTCAGCTGTTCCTTCCGGGTTTCCTCCGTTTCTTCAGAAGAACCGTCGGTATTGCCCCTGAATTTCTTAAGAACATCGGTCAATTCATTAAATAAGTCCTTTTCTTCAGGCGTGAGGCTTCCGTTAACCTTGTCGCCTCTAAGAGCCATAAGCAGTATTTTTTCCTCTCTTTTTTCCTTTATTGAAACCACTATTTTCTGGAGGTTTTCATACTCCCTTATCTTGAGTATGGAATTCGATGAGAATGCCTCGTCTTTTTTTGATGACAGAAATTCCTTTATTTCCGAATAGAAATTTTCATCAAGTTTCGAAAGCCTTGGAGATGACAGTTCCTGTCGCTGTATATCCCTAAGCATACCGTAGTCAATGCCTCCCATACCTTTATGCTTAAGTATAATGCATATTTAAAGATTTACGTTCCTATAGAGGAACAGGTGCTCCAATGGGTGGACAAAAAGCCAAAAAGAAGCCGGTAAAAGAACAGGAAATGATTACTTATTCTCAATTCACGCAAAAACCCCCCGCGAAATTAAGGGAAAATAATATTCCGATTAAAAAAGGAAAGCTTGTCGGTGATGTTCAGATAGCATGGGCAAGCTATTCGGAAGATGAAAAAGGAAAGATAAGCACTGTGTGGCATGTTCTGAAGATAGACAAAAAATTCGCGGAAGAACATCTTTCAGGAGTCAAGCCGGGAGTGATTGAAAATGCAATGAAAGCAGCGGCAGAAGGAAAAAGCATTGAGGAAATAGAGAATATCCTGATAAAAGGCATAGTTGAAGTGCCGAAACCCAAGCCGCTTCCCTATACTGGAAAAACAGAAAAAGGGGTGCCTTATCTTATTATAAAAGTCCCGAAAAAGGAAGTAAAGCCGATACCTACTTCTAAAACAATGGCTGAAGTAAAAAAGATGACTGAAAAATACTGGAAGGAAAAGGCACCGACGCCTAAAAAGCCTCCTGAGCCGATAAAGACTTCTGAAACAGCGGCAAAGGTTGCAAAGGCAAAGAAACCGAAAGAGCCCAAAGAAACTCCGCCAGTTGTAAAACCGAAAGAACCGGGCAAAAAGGAAAAGCCGGTATCCGACATAGACGACGTGCTTGCAAAAATCGGGAAGGGAAAGGAACAAAAGGCTCCCGAATCCGGACTTGGCGGAATTGCAGGACCTGGTGAATCACATGTTGCAGATATAGGAAAGGGTGCGAAATCTGGCGGACCTGCAACAGGAAAAGTAAAAGTGGCGGGAGCAAAAGAAAAGGCAGTTGTGAGCAATATTGAGTTTATAGAGCCGAAAAAGACGACTAGTGGGTCGGTAAATACTGCAAATAAAACGCTTGAATCAACAGATGCGACATTCACTACTGTAGGAGCGACTGAAAAAAAGGATTACAATGAGGTAGTCAATTTTTACTATAATAAATTGGGCAAAAAACCTGGCGGAGCAGCATTGCAAAGATATGGAACAATTACTTTTGAAGCGGCTAACGGGGAGAAGTATAAATTCTTTATTTTCATAACGACTAGTGATTTTGAAAGAGCGGGAGTGGAGGACCTAAGCAATATGTCAAAGAAGGAGAGGGAGAAGGCAATAAACAAAATGACCGATGACATATTCTCCAATATGGTAAAATGGCTTGGAAGTTCAAAACTGCCTAAAAGCGACCAGCCGGCAATTAAAGATGGAATCAAAAACATGATTACCAAGATTGTTGACAGCATAGTCGAAGAGAGAAGCCAGGCAATAGAATTGAGCGGATAGGTCGGTACATGTCAGGAAGATGCAGCCGCTGCGGAAGAAAAACAGATGTTGAATACGGCTCGGACGGAAGAGCATACTGCAGCTCATGCATATTTTATGCTAATTATAAGCAATGTTGGAAATGCCAGATGTATGTTCCTGTAACTGAATTGCAGCAGTATAAAGGCCAGTGGATGTGCCCTTACTGCCTTGCTGATGAAAGGGCGGACGACAAGAAGAAGAGCGAATACAAGGAAAGGAAATACGAGAAAGAGCCTTTGTATACTACTAGGATAAGGTATTCAGAAACATGTG
>Ga0180437_10009218_pt1 | contig 12274 bp, 6 predicted proteins | sample SS_ome_4_FD_132410 | JGI IMG/M metagenome (GOLD analysis project Ga0180437, IMG submission 132410) | Hypersaline lake sediment archaeal communities from the Salton Sea, California, USA - SS_3_D_1 metaG | ecosystem: Environmental > Aquatic > Non-marine Saline and Alkaline > Hypersaline > Sediment... | reverse complement strand
CCCCTCAACCCAACCGACCTGATGATTGAAAAGTCCGGCGATCCCCCAACGGTCGTCGCCGGTGAGACCCTCACCTACACCCTCACTGTCACCAACAATGGCCCCGCAGACGCCACCAGCGTCGTCGTCGTGGACGCACTACCGTCAGGCGTTTCCTTCGTCAGCGCCACCCCCTCCCAGGGTACCTGCAATGAAGGCGTCACCTGCGCTCTCGGCGATCTGGCGGATGGAGCAGTCGCAACCATCACTATCGTCGTGAATGTCAATTCTGACCAGTTTGAACCATTAATAAATTATGCTCGAGTACAGGCTTCTAATCCTGATACAGATCCAGAAAACAATGAGGACAATGAAGTCAGCCTAATTACACCAGTTGAGACTATCGCTGATGTTGCTATCGAAAAAGTAGCTGATCCTGATCCTGCTATCCCAGGGGAAGAGCTTGTATATGAAATCACTGTTACTAATTTCGGTCCTTCTGATGCGCCCAATGTGATAATTAATGAGAATGTTCCCCAAGAATTGGAAAGCGTGGTCGTCCAATCCAGCAAAGGAAGCTGTTACGCGGTTGAAGAAGACACCTACAGCCATGTTTGTGAAATTGGGCCAATGGCAGTTGGCGAGGTGGTGATCATTAATGTGACCGGTATAGTTGCTGGTGATACAACAGAACCGCTAACCAATACAGCCTGGATCAGCGACTGTGGGTGTTTCTCCAATCCTGATGACAATAACGATGTCTCGATCATTACACCTGTCGAGCCGAATGCTGATCTGGCAATCAATAAATCTGCAACAGCCACTGCTGAAGCAGGGGGCGTGATCACATACACAATCGATGTGATCAACTACGGTCCATCGACTGCAACAGGAGTTGTGATAACGGATACCTTCCCGGCAAGCGTCACGCCTCAGATACCCGTTTCGCCCCAAACTGAATGCAGCGTTACCGATGTGGATGAAGCTGTTTGTGACGGATTTGACCTCCTGTCCGGTGAAACAGCCAGCTTCACCTTATGGGCGGATGTTGATGCCGGTGTCGTGCCTGGTTCTAGTCTTGAGAACGTGGCTGTAGTCGGTTCCAGCACCGCCGATAAGAATCCATTCAACAACCAGGATGACGCAGATACCTCCATAATCAGTGAGGCGGACCTGGGTGTAATAAAGACCTGCACCGATCCGGTCAACGCCGGCGACCAGGTTGTTTGCACTATCGAGGTAACCAACAACGGCCCATCCGTTGCTGATAATGTCGATGTTAAAGACCAGCTGCCGCCAGGGATGAATTTTGTAAGCGGAGAGATTACCCAGGGCGATGGCGTCTGCGTCAGCGGCATCTGCCAGCTTGGCGATATCGATGTTGGCGAAACCGTGGTCATCGAAATAACCGCCGATATTGACAGCGGTCTTGAAGCTAGAGGCTACACCAACACCGCAACGGTTTTCTCCGATTCGGAAGACACCAACCCGACCAACGACAGCGCCAGTGATGACATCACAGTTTCAACCAGCGCGGATGTGAGCATAGAAAAGATCGATCTGGCCGACCCGGTAGGACCAACTGAGGGCCTGATCTACCAGATCACTGTCTCTAATGCTGGGCCTTCGGATGCACAGGGTGTTCAGGTTATCGATACCCTTGACCCGGATGTAACATTCTCATCCGCCAGCCCAGAGTGCTTCTTAAGCGCTGCGAATGAAGTTACCTGCAATGCTAGTACATTACCTGCCGGGCAGAGTGTCAGCTTCCTGGTCGCGGTAACCGTGAAGGATATCCCGCCGCCAGACACGCTCACAAATAGTGTCATTGTCAGTTCGACAACTTCCGACCCGGATGGTACCAATAACAGCACCAGCGAGGATACTTCGGTTGAAGAACAACTTGGCCCGGTTGCAGACCTTGCTATCACCAAATCAGCCGATCCCGCATCCGTGTACGCAGGAGAGAATGTTTCTTACACAATCACTGTCACTAACAATGGCCCTCAGGTAGCGACGAACGTACGGGTACAGGATCTGGTCCCATTTGGTACATCTGTTGTGAGTCTGGATGTCAGCAACCCCGACAATGTCGACGCGTATTGTTCATCAAGCGGTTCCTGCTTCCTGGGGACAATGAATGTTTCCATGGTTGCGACGATCTCAATGGTTCTGCAAGTCAACTCCGATTACCTGGATCCAACTCTGGTGAACACAGCCCATGTAACCGGAGACCAAGCTGATTCGATCCCAGCCAACAACATCGCAGATGCGACTGTGAATGTCTCAACCAGCGCGGACCTGTCAATCACCAAAATCGACCTGGTTGACCCGGTCAACGCCGGCGAGAACATCCAGTATGAGATCCAGGTTACCAATAACGGGCCTTCGGATGCCCAGGATGTCGAAATTACCGACGGTGTACCTGCTGGCACTACCTTCCAGAGTGCTTCGCCAGGCTGCTCGCTCCAGTTCGGGGCTGTTGTATGCAGCCTTGGAACCTTGCCAGCCGGGGGGTCAACCACAGTCATGATCCAGGTCAGGACTGACCCGAGCACTCCGCATGGCACCGACATCGATAACACCGCAACTGTCTCCAGCAGCACCCCCGAGTTCAATCCAGGCGATGAATCTGCCAGTACAACCACAACTGTAAATCAGTCGCCTTATGGAGCGACGGACCTCTCCATTCAAAAGAGCGACAGCCCCGACCCGGTTATCGCGGGCGAGAATCTCACCTATACCCTGGTCGTGACCAACAACGGTCCCGCACCAGCGACAGGAGTCCAGGTGGTTGATTCGCTGCCGGCTGGAGTTAGCTATGTGACTTCCAGTTCGACCAAAGGAGCTTGCTCGGCAGGTGTGCTCTGCCTGATCGGGGATATGGCAGTTGGCGAAAGTGTGACAATCACCATCATCGTCAGGGTTGACAGCGATTTGACCTCCGGTTTGAGCAACCTTGCTTTCGTGTCATCATTAAACCCGGATTCCAATCCTGACAATAATGACGATACAGAATTAACTATCGTAAATCTTTCAGCTGATCTGAGTGTGACCAAGACAGCGGACCCCTCAATTGCAACCCCTGGGGCAGGTTTAAGCTACGAGATCGTGGTGACAAACCAGGGTCCGTCCCTGGCGCAAAATGTCACAATCCAGGACTTGCTGCCACCCGACCTGAACAACAACACCGCTTCATCCAGCCAGGGTTCATGCAGCATAACGAGCGACTCTATCCTTAACTGCAACCTGGGTAATATCCCTGCCGGTGAACAGGTCATCGTAACTGTAACTGGGACGGTTGCAAGCGATGCCACCGAAACACTCACGAACTATGTAAGCGTGGTCTGCCAACCTTCTGAACCCAATTACCCAACCTCATGTGAAGACAACGAACAGTTCGTCGACACAGAAGTGAGCGCCAATGCCGACCTGAGCCTTGTAAAAACGGTCAGCAGTCCCCAGGTCGCAGGGGGCGAGATTTTCACATACACTATCACAGTCCAGAATGCCGGCCCCTCGCTCGCCCAGAACGTGGTCGTAACTGACACGCTTGACACAGGTGTCGATTATGTAAGCGCCGTGCCAATCCCGCTCAGCCAGCCTGATCCTGTTGTCTGGAACCTGGGCAGCTTGAATGCCGGTGAATCGAGACTGATTGAACTGGTTGTCCAAGCCCAGGCTGACCTACCGAACGGGCGGCTGCTGGTCAATTCAGCAGTTGTTGACAGCAGCACAGAGGACAGCAACCCAGGCAATAACAGCGATGATGCCCAAAATCAGGTATTTAGCGAATCAACCATAACAGTTGAGAAGACTGCCAGTTCAGATCCTGTAAAAGCCGGAGAATCACTGGTTTACACGATTAATGTACACAACAGCGGCCCGTCTACATCCTGGGATGTAGAAATCAAGGATCTGCTGCCGGATGGATTGACCCTTGCGGATGTTTCAAGCACGCAGGGTCTCTGCATCGGAAATCTGGATATCATCTGCCAGATTGGTGACATGCCAGCTGATTCAGATGTTGTGATCACTATCGAAACCACAGTTGACTCTGACGTCCCGGATGGAACCCAGATATGCAATACCGCGGTTAAGTTCCCGCAGGAGTTGGAAAATCCGGATGGTTCCAGCGAGGTATGCGTGGACGTCCAAGCCGAAGCCGATCTCAGGATTGAAAAAGCGGATTCGAAAGACCCGGTCAATGCCGGCGAGCAGTTCACCTACACAATTACGGTTGAAAACCTGGGTCCTTCGGATGCACAAGCTGTCACTGTCAGTGATACCCTGCCAGCTGAATTGAACTTTATCTCAGCCAATCCAGTTCAGAACAGCGGCCCGAATCCGCTTACCTGGAACCTGGGTGTGGTTGAGTCAGGCGCTGTGGAGGTAATTGTGGTCACTGTCCAGGCGAAAGGGAACGTCTCTGGAACGGTTACCAATTTTGTTTCGGTATCCAGTACGACAACCGATCCAGTCACGAGCAACAACACTGATAATGAAAACACAACAATCACCTACAACCAGACCGATCTCTCCATAATCAAAGTCGGTCCAACGGATCCAGTCGTTCGCGGTTCACAGTTTGATTACACTATCACGGTGCTCAACTCCGGCCCCGCAGTCGCCACCAATGTGATAGTCACCGACACTATCCCCAGCGATGTCAGTTTTGTGTCTGCTACTCCCATCCCAGACAGCGGTCCTTACAAGATCGTTTGGAACCTGGGTTCCATCCAACCCGGTCAGTCAAAGGTTATTGACATGACCGTATATGTAGAACCCTGGGCAACGGAAGAATTCACCAATACGGTAACAACAACAACGGATACAGTGGAGACAGATTACAGCAATAATGATGCCAGTGCCACTGTGTTCGTACCTGGTGGCACGGCTGTCACAATGACTGACTTCGCTGTAGCAGATATTGTCCAACAAAAGATTACCATCCAGTGGACGGTTGTCAATGAGATCGATATTTATGGTTACAAGGTATACCGGTCTGATGTCAACGACTTCAGCGCTTCTGAACATGTCCACTTCGAAGATGCGACCGGCGACGGGACTTACACCTTCACCGATACACCTCCGCATAACAGCATGTGGTACTACTGGTTGACGGTCGTATCGAACTCAGGTAACGAGAGCAGTCCATACGGACCATTGACAGCTTCCAACAATACGTTATTCTTGTACTTCCTGCCAAATCTACTGAGGTAAACTATATGGAATGGTAGTTAACAAATTTTACCGGTGGTTCGCAGCCCTTGTAACAATAGGGCTGATTGCCGGAGGCAGCGGCGGGGTGAAAGCCTCTCCGCCCGCCTCCGGCTCTAATTTTACGGTTGATCAAACCGAGAACGGCTTGATCATCAATTGGACTGTCCCTGCTCCAGAGATCTTCACCGATCCTGATGGAAAGGTACGCGTTTTAATCCCCGGATTTATCCTGGGGGATGATCCAGGGCATTACCTACTGCCCGCTGCGAGCAAGCTGATCGGGCTGCCCATAATTTCCGAACCAGAATTAACAATCATGGAAATTGACCAGTCAACAATTCCGCTGCAAGGAGAGCTGGCATATGCACCGGTTCCAGAAGGTGTGACCAGAAACTCTGATGGATTAGTAATTGGGGGGGATATGTCACTGGCAGAAAAACCTGTTGAAAAAACATATGAACCAGTTGAGTTCGAAATCCTGGGTGTAATGCGGGGTTTTAATCTGGCTAGGCTTACTTTCTACCCGGTCATGCCAGAAGGAGACCATCTGAGAGTTATCTCAAACATCAAGTTCTCTGTTAATTATCCTGCCGGAGCGCCGCGTTCTTTAAACCCATCAGCTCCATCTGACACGCTCCAGGAAACCTTAATGAGAAAGGTGATTAATCCTGATCATCTCCAATTTTCTTCTCCAGGTACAGTTGGTTTAAAATCACCCACTCCCGGCACTTCAGCGGTAAACGGTCAGGCTATTATCAAGGTTAACCAGCGCGGCATTACAAAAATAACTTACGCAGAACTCAGCAGCAAGGGAATGCCAATAACAATTCCAGGAAATGTCCATATGTACCGCTCCGGTGAGAAACCCGGTGATCCAGAGCAAGAAATTGCACTTATCCAGGATGATCCCAACAGTCGTTTCTTATTTTACGCTGATCCGCGTTTCAGCCGCTGGACGGATTACGATACTTATATATTGCAGGAAGAAACCAGCCCCGGTCTGCGTATGGGCTCACGCTCCGCAAATCCATCCGGTGTTCCAGCCGGTAGCGCTTATGTAAAACTTGATCAGGAGCAGAATAATATCTACTCCCCGGATTGCTACTGCGGCTCACTGCCGCTTGTTCGGGGCGGTGACCGCTGGGTCTGGGAGGATATAAAAATCCCTTATGGGGGTTCAACTTCAAGATCCTATAACTTTAACTTACCTACTGTCGATACTTCAAAACCTGCTGTGCTTACATTGTGGCTGCTGGGTTATACAGATGTGATCGACAATCCTGACCACCAGGTCGAAGTCCGCATAAATGGAAACTTATTGAGCCCTGTAATAACCTGGGATGGGAAAGAGGCAGTCCAGCAGCAGTTGACTATACCTGCATCAAAATTAATTGAAGGCACAAATACTTTAGGGTTGTCCATACCGGGAATTGTGGATGTCGAAGGGATGTAACTGGATGCCTATAAAGTCGAATATGGTCTCGGTGATGCGGTCATCCAGGGGTCGCTTTATTTTGAAGGAGAAACGACCAAAAAAGCCTATACAATCCGCTTCCGGGAAGCCGGAGATCCGCCTAATTTTTTAGCCTTTGACGTGACCGATCCTAAAAATCCTCTCAAATTGACCGGTGTTAGTATCCAGAGTCTATACACAACCGTAGCGGATACCAGCAGTGGCGGCAAACACGCCTACTTTTTTACCTACACCGAAGGCATTAAATCGCCTGTAAGCATTGGGAAAAAAGAGAACCTTACAGATTCAAATGCGGATTATGTCATTATTTCTCATTCAGATTTTTTATCAACCCTGACGCCGCTGGTAAACCTGCGCCGGTCGCAGGGCAGAACTGTAGCAGTTTTTGACGTATTTGACATCTACGACAACTACAGCTGGGGTAAACCTTTGCCGGAAGGGATCCACGCTTTTTTATCGGATGCCTACCATAATTGGAACATTCCACCATTATATGTTCTGTTAGTGGGTGACGGCACCAGCGATCCGAAAGGCTACGACCCCGACAGCACCCAGACATACATCCCTCCGTACCTGGTCGATGTCGATCCCTGGGCGGGCGAGACTGCGGCGGATAACCGCTTCGTCACAGTCGACCCGCCGGGAGACGAGAATGACATCCTGGCGGACATGTTGATCGGGCGTCTACCAATTAACAATCCTGTTGAAGCGAATACTGTAATTAATAAGATCGTAAATTACGAAACCGGCCCGCCTTCAGGTGACTGGCAGAAAACCATCAGCTTTGTCACAGATGACCCGGATGATCCGGATAGCCCAATCAACAATTTTCCGGAGGATGCCCTTTATATAGATCACAACTTTACACCTGCAGCCTATAACACTTTCCATATCAATTATCCAACTGGAGGCGACCCGAATATCACCCGGTCCCAAATCCGGAACCGGTGGAATACCGGTACGGCTGTTATGCTCTATATCGGGCACGGTGCAATTAAAAGGTGGGGAAAGACGGGCGAAGGATTCTGGCTCCTGGACGACCTGAGCAGTCTAGCTAACGGAGCTAAGCAGCCCTTCTTGTTTGACATGACCTGCCTGACAGGTAAATTCCAGGCTTTCGAGGACCCGACCCTGGCAGAGAGCACCCTGCGTGAATATGTAGACAAAGGTGCAGTTGCCGTCTGGGGGCCAACCGGACTGGGAGTCGCCACCGGGCACGTCCAGCTGGCTGAAGGGTTGTTCAGCGAGATCTTTTCTGGCTACCCCACAGATCTCGGAAAAGCTACCCTTGCTGGCAAGATCGACCTGCTGACTGATAAACCGTATTACGACGACCTGGTAGATACCTACGTTCTGTTCGGCGACCCGGCTACAAAATTACAGATTGCTGATCTGGTAGAAAAGTTCATTTATCTTCCGCTGATTCTTAAACCTTGATCGCAGAATAATCCAGTTAAATAATACGACCTCAATTGAAATACACAAATTGAGGTCTTTTCTGTCGGGGCGCCGGGATTCGAACCCGGGGCCTCTTGCACCCCATGCAAGCGCGCTAGCCGGACTGCGCCACGCCCCGAACTGCTGGCTGGAATTATAGCCCAGAAGGGGGTTCCTTGCAATCCTGCCAATGGCTTTGCGCATTTGAAATGGAGTTACTCTCCAGGTTTAAACATCGAAATGACTATGCGCAGAAAGTTTGGGCTGAAAATTAGAACACATCTTGTGTATAATCACAAAAAGGTCTAAAGTCTCTCTGAACCCTGATATTTATGCGTTTCTTCCTGGTAATCCTATGGGTAATTTTTTCACTTTCGGCATGCAGCCTGCTATCCGGAATCGAAGCAGATTTATCCTTTTCTGAACAGTTTAACCAAACCCTGGAACCAACAAACAATACCGTTGCTGAAAGCCTGCTGTTTGTCTCCCACCCTTCAAGGACAGCAACTCCTTCAAAGACTCCAAAACCCAGCTCGACTCCAACCTTTACCCCTACAGCAACCATAACACCAACCGCCAGCCCAACCCCCCAATTTGAATTATGCTCGCCCCTGGCGCCGCACTCCATAGCAGATCTGGCGCAAATTATCTCCGATCCCTTCCGCCCGCCCCCGCCCGGCAAGGATTTCCGCCATCACGGGGTTGATTTCGCCCACTACCGGTTCGGCGGATTGGAGACAATTCAGGGAGTGGTTGTACAGTCGATTCTACCCGGGGAAGTTTCAGCGGCAATCAGCGATTCCTACCCGTTTGGAAATCTGGTCATCATTGAAACCCCGATTCGATTCCTGCCAGATGAGCTCAGCGATTCCCTCCAGCTGGACCGCGAGAAATCACTGTATACCCTTTATGCCCACCTCGAGAACCCCCCTGAAGTGAACATTGAACAGCAGGTCGAATCCTGTACTCCGATTGGGACGGTGGGGAAAAGTGGCAACGCCGGCATTTACCACCTGCACCTGGAAACCCGCAGCGGGGTGCCAGGAGCGCAATTCCCGGTAATGGGATATTATCTTGGCGATCTTACCGACGAACAGAAAACCTATTACGAGTTGTGGCGTATCAGCGGTGAATTTCAGCTCCTGGATCCTATGGCGATCCTGGATCAAAAATGGGCGCCTGCCTCGCAGTAAAAACTAAACGCCTGTCTGCTCCAATCGATCCGGCATGAATAATATAGCAGGGACTGCCAGCAGCGTGACAATCGCGCTCCAGATATAGACCTGTTCGAGCCCAAACAGGTCCCCCAGATATCCAATCGCAACCAGGGCGACAGGGCGGATGAGAAAAGCCAGCATTATATACAACCCATTCCCAACAGCCCGGTTATTCGGCAACTGGTCCTGAACCATTGCCAGCATCACCGGCCCGGTAGAGAGCACAAAAAAACCCAAAGCTGCCAGCAATGGAATTAAAATCCAGCCCTCAAACCAAACAAACAGATACATCAGCAGGGCTGATATTATTGTGGCGATTAGCAGAATTCTTTTTCGGCCGAAAATATCGCTCAAAGTCCCGCTGACCAGCGCCCCGGCAACTCCAGCAAGTTCTAGCAAAGAAAGTGCCCCTCCTGCAATCCACAGTGTAGCGCCAAGCCCTTTCATATATATTGGCAGGTAAACGGTCAGGATATTTACGCCAAAACTCCTGAAAAAGATAACAAAGAATAACGGTAGGAAAAATATCTTTAAAACCGGCAATATGCTGTGGAAACTTCCAGGCGCTTCCATCCGTGCCGGGATATGGCGCAGGCGGAAATAGAGAATTAATGTCGCAGCCCAACCAAGAAACACGATCCGGTAAAAACCGTCCAGAGTCCAGGTCGATACAGCCCAGACAGCCAGCAGCGGACCTACTGCTCTTGCCAGCTCTCCGGCTGCCATAAATAAACTCATGCCCTTGCCAATCTGGTCCCCAGCCAGCCGCCCTATCATCGCCGGCGCCGGAGCATGGTAGCATGCCACGCTTATCCCGGTTGCGAACAATATTATTGCAATCCCAAAATAGCTAGATGCAAAACCAAGACTGCTGATCAGGGTTGCAGTTAGCGCGGGAGCCAAAATTACAAAATACCGCAAGCTGACCTTATCAGCCAGATAACCGATAAATGGGGTTAATACCGCCGGGATTTGCAGGATGGCAGTCAGTGTGCCCACCATGGTCAGTGATAATGAGAGTTTCTCAATCAATACAGGCAGCAGAGCCGGTACTGCCGCAGTGTAAGTATCGTGAACAAGATGGGAGCCAACTATCGGCAGCACATTTTCTGTTTGAAATTCTTTTGACTTGATCTGCGTTATCGGGATCGAATCCGTTGCCATCTGGTCTGTTTTCTATTTATTTCTTGATTAAAATGTAGAGTAAACAATTGCGCTATTATAAATGCTAAACCAAATCCGAAGACAGGAGATTTATCCCCTTTTGGATATGATTAAGATAGAGGATTCTTACTGGATAGTTAATAACCGTTTTATGGCTGGAGAATATCCTGGCTCGGCTGATGAACAGACTGCACTTGCTAAACTGGAATGGCTGCTGTCGAAAGATATCAATTTTTTTATCAACCTGACAGAACCGGGAGAATATGGACTAAAACCTTATGAAACTTTTTTTCAATGGTCCCATAGGGAGGATAAAGTTCAGGTCGTTTGCAGGAATTTTCCAATTCTGGATATGAGCACACCATCGGTATCCACAATGAGGCTGATCCTGGACACCATTGACAATGCCCTCCTGGCTGGAAAAAATATTTACCTGCATTGCTTCGGCGGTATAGGGCGTACCGGGACGGTAGTTGGCTGCTTCCTTGTCCGCCATGGAATGGAGCCGCAGAAAGCGCTGGAAAAAATCGCACTGCTCCGCAAAAACACCCCGGATGGCTGGCGCCCTTCACCGGAGACTTTCAAACAGCGCCAGATGGTATTGAAGTGGAAGGAAAAATCCAACAAATAAACTGCGTTATATAAGAGTCAGAAAAATTTTACTTCGCGCCTCTCGCCTTTTTCCCAAATCAGACCAGGTGATATAATCCGCTGCATGTCTGAAATGGAAATCGATCTGAACCGCCAGATAGAAGCCAAAAAATATTCGCGCATCCGGCATCGCTTGATGGCTGTGGATATTCTGATAGGAGGCTTATATACAATTACCTGGTTGAATTTCGGCTGGTCACAGCAGTTGAAAGAATGGTTATCAGGTTTTACCAGCAGCGATTGGCTGTTGGTGGCGGGATTTGGGATCCTGTTCGGGGGAATTTATTACCTGCTGACCCTGCCTATTTCATTTTACGAAGGTTTCCTGCTGCCCCACCGGTTTGGTATGTCCAATCAATCAAGAAGCGAATGGGCCGCCGACCAGGCTAAAGGATTGGCAATCGGGGTATTCCTGGGGGGATTATTGCTGGAAATTATATATGCCACTCTCAGAGCAACTCCATATACATGGTGGATTTGGGCAGGTTTGATCCTATTGGTTTTTAATGTCATCCTTGCAAATCTTGCCCCAGTTCTATTATTCCCCATCTTTTACAAATTCGTTCCTCTCGAGGATGAATTTGAAGAATTGGCTGACCGGCTTATCCGTTTAGCCAGAGAGGCGAACACATATGTTCAAGGAGTGTTTAAGTTTGACATGAGCCGGCGTACAAACGCCGCAAATGCAGCTCTGACAGGACTGGGCAATACTCGCCGGATCATTCTGGGGGATACACTGCTTGAGAAGTTCACAAACGATGAAATTGAAACCGTCCTAGCCCACGAACTCGGCCATCATGTCCACAAAGACATACCTAAGGGGATTGTGATCGAGAGTTTTTTGACGGTTGGCGGATTGTATCTTGCCGCGCGTGCACTGGAATGGGGAACTCAGTTCTACGGTTTTGAAAGTCCAGCGGACATCGCCTCCATGCCGCTGTTCATTCTGGCCATGGGGATATACGGCTTATTTCTCATGCCGCTGACTAACGCCTATTCACGTTGGCGCGAAGTGAAAGCGGATCAATACGCATTAACCAGCACCAGAATGGGTGATGCATACGCCTCAGCATTGGTCAGACTTGCTAACCAGAACCTGGCAGATGTTGAACCGGAACCTTGGGTAGTT
>Ga0180437_10009217_pt1 | contig 12275 bp, 27 predicted proteins | sample SS_ome_4_FD_132410 | JGI IMG/M metagenome (GOLD analysis project Ga0180437, IMG submission 132410) | Hypersaline lake sediment archaeal communities from the Salton Sea, California, USA - SS_3_D_1 metaG | ecosystem: Environmental > Aquatic > Non-marine Saline and Alkaline > Hypersaline >... | reverse complement strand
GAGCTTTTCCAATTCCTCAGAGAACAGCTTATCCATGTCCTTCTCGTCCATCCCTTTGAAGATGCCATCGCCTGCTGGGGGCTTTTTTGAGACACCAGGCGCACTCGTTTGAGTAACTCCCTGTAGAACAGCTGTAGCAAGTGCTCCGCCCAAAACTGACACAATAAAGTAACCGCTTTTCATGTTTCAACTCCATAAAAAAATTTATAACTTTCTACACTAGACTTATACCCTTATATTAAATTAATTTTTTTCTATGAATGCGCCCCCTATTAGGATATCCTTTGCCTGACTAACTTTTATTGGAGGTATCATGGAAAACTCTGAAGACAGAATAGACATTCCCGACACTGTAGAGAAAGAAGAAGAGAAGAGCCTCGACCTTACAGAGGAGCCCGCAGAAGAGGTAAAAGATCCTCTGGTAGAAATAAAAGATCCTCTGGTAGAAATGGCTGAGAAGATTTACTCACAAGCTCCCCAAGGCATACGCCTGACCCCTCTCGGAGAAAAGCTGGTTTGGAAGAAAGGGGAGGGCTTGGTAGAAGACGAGGATCTGTCCATAATCCCCTATAGCGGAGAAAAGTCGCTCAACGTGGTCCTTCATGATCTTATGTGTACCCTTTATACTGCGGCACAATACATAATAAAAAGCAGAAGACAGATACCCATAACAAGGGATGAACTCATCCAGCCTCAAAAAGACGGCGGGTGTACCAAATGGGGTTACAAGAAGGGTGATGTTCAGAAGTTGGAAAAGCTTAATCTGGTAAAAGTAAGCCACACATATCTAAGCGAAAAGAAGACTCAAAAGAGGGTGGGTGCGAGGGTTGTTGTTTACCCCACTGCCCTTGGCAGAGGATACATCCAGAAATTCATAGACAAGGAGTTCATGTCTGATGGGAAAGTACAGTGAGATAATAGGAGACCTTGGCAGGGACGCCGTTCAATGGAAAGGCTTCAGGTCCCAGGGGAGCAGGGTCATAAGCACGCTGGAATGCATTGTCGATATGTTCAATGCCGACATAAAGAGATTCGACATACCCTTCAGCTCCATAAAATGGCTCTATGGGGGTGATGGTAAGACTATGGGGGCGAGTGGGATCTTTCCAAGCATCTCTGAGTTCAACGAGGCTTTCAAGGAGTGGCGGGCACAGACTGGGTGCGATGCCAACTTCTTTGTGAGAACTCGAGATGGAGGGGAAGTGGAAGAGCTGATAATCCTTGATGTTACCAGGACCTTCTATGCAAATACTGACACCAAAGACCTGAACCTCCAGCAGATAATGGATGACGCTGTGGCGGAAAACAGTCGAAAAGACTAAAGAATTTAAACAGTTGCATCGTGCCTCAATATGGGCTTTAATAGTATTCATATATTTACGGGGCATTAGTTCAGCTGGTTAGAATGTCGGCCTGTCACGCCGGAGGTCGCGGGTTCGAGTCCCGCATGTCCCGCCATATTTGGGGAGTGCCATGAATGATCTGAGGTGGTCAGGGTTGAGACAACTGGATGTTGACGATCTTATCGTCCTAACCCTCCTTGCGGAAGGAAAGACAGCGACGCAAGTATCTGACCACTTGGGGCTCACTCCGCCGGCGGTCTCCCACAGGTTTACCAAATACACGGATATTTTCGATAAAGAGGAATTCTTTCTAAAAGTAAAAGGTAGAAGGATACCATCTGAATATGGCATGAGGATGTGCCGGATAGCCCAAGAGGCCCTAAAAGTTCTCACCTGTGAGGAGGAAGATCCCGAGAATTAACGGGACTCGGGTGCCCGGAGGCTTCCCTGTGGGCGTCACAGGAAACAATGATGCCTAGTACCCGCTACAATACAGCCTCAACTACTTCGCGGGATTATCACTGCCACGCGGTCAGTTTAATTTCCCGTCTTCCAACACATATGCTGTCAGATGGGCGCCGAGTTCAGTATCATGCGTGACCATGCCATCCACTTACTGCGCCCAAACCGGATGGAACCAAGACCCCGATACTATCCAAAGCTGGACAGCATTTCAAGACTACTTTTTCTTTTCGGCCGCCTTTTTAACGACTTTTTTTGTCGCCTTTTTAACGACTTTTTTTGTCGCCTTTTTCTTGGGAGCGGCAGCTTTCTTCTTGGAAGTTTTTTTCTTTTTCGCAGGAGTTACTGGATGAGCCGGGGCAGACCATGAGTCAGAGGCTTTTTCTATCAGCCTTGTCACTGAATCAAAACTCTCTTGGACTGGGAGCTCTACAAGCGTTAATTTAGCGTCTTCGGGACGGGTAACAAACAAAGTACAGCCTGAAAGGGGCTCCCCCTCTTTGCTTGGTTCCTCATGAACCTCATGTATCGAATACGTGCCGAGCCCGACCTTTAAACCTGTTTCTCTTGATGTAACAGTAACTAATTTCATAGTGCCTCCAAATTGTGTCTTCTAATATCAATATCTAAAAAAAGAGATACTTTGTTTTATTAGCATCTCTTTTAAGGTTTGTTAATAAAATACAGGCACAGCAGGGAGTTTTTCGAAAGTAGTAAAGATAGAACCCCCGTCATTCCCCTCATCATCCTGGGATGCAAAGAAGCTGTGCCCGTTGTCCAATTCGAAGATAACCGGTCTTTGGTGCCAGCCCATCTCATCGGCCTCCTCCAAAGGCATGATGAAAACTTTCTTGATGGTCCTCCCTACAAAGTGTTCCTCAATTCTTTTAACCCAGTCTTCTCTCATCTTTACCTTTTTTTCTTCCAAACTCTTGTTGGCACTAGGTGCACCAGCCATGTGTCCTCCTAATATTCTGATGTTCTCATTATATTAAATTCCTTAAGTATTCTGCCAGCTCTTTGCGGCCTTCTTTTTGCGTAACTTCATCATTAGGGTTGGATGCTGAAGAGCCAGCCGTTTAGCTGTTCTAGGGGGATGCAGAACATTTCGTACTGTTTCCCATCCGAACCAGTCGCGGTGATAGCACCGCAACTGAATCTTTCATCGGCTTGAATTCTACGTCGTTGATTCTCAACATCAACTCCAATTGCCTGACAAACACTTCTGACGGAAATCCAAGGTTTTCCATCTTGACCTGTAACTGTCTCAACAACTTTGCCATCGAATGGCATTACTACTTGATTCATTCGTAATCCTTTACTAAACATAAAAAATAGCCCGCCTAAAGCGAGCTTCCCATAATACTTATACCTTTAATTTTATTTGGTTTTTAGTAGACGCCTGACCGGACTAGTCTAAAGGGATGCAGAGCATTTCTTGCGAACGGCCGATCGTATCATGCGAAGACATATGTCTCCACATGAATCTCTCGTCGGTTTCTATTTTACGTCGTTGGTTGGTTTATTTCTTCATGAGCCTCAGCGAAGCACCTGCCAGGGAACCCATGGCTTTCTGGTTCTCCCGTAACTCTTCTATAGCTTCTTGAAGGACAGGTATTTGGTTTATAACCTCCGCATGTTGCCTCATAAGCTGGTCGTACATATCTCTGGAGACCGTCTCACGCCTTGCATGCTGCTTAAGGATTTCTTTGAATTGTCTTCGACATTGTCGCGAAAAATCACTTTGTACATGGCATGCGAATTCTAAAACATCATCTTCGGACCAGATTCTGGTATTTTTCTGAAAACGAATGTTTAGAGCCTTTGAGATGTCATCTTTTGTGACACCTTGTAACTCCACATCAGATAGGCGGGTGATTGAGAAATCACCTTTGTGTCTGTTGTTGGCGATATTCAAGAGAGATGCCCTTTTACATCTAAAGACATCTTCTACCTGTTTAGTTGAACAGTAAAGCGTCCCATCGATGTCAACCATCATCAGCTCAATGTCGCATAACGTGTACTTAATCAATTCCATAATATTTTCCTCTACAAAGTGATAAAAAAATAGCCCGCCTAAAGCGAGCTTCCTATAATTCTTATACCTGTAACTGTTGGGTTTTTTTTGTTAATGTACTAGTCGACGTTCTTAGCGCGGGGATCGCAATAGCCTTCCTCTACCCCTGTTTTTGGAGGCTCTACCTCGTAGCCTAATTGATACGCTTGATCTATCTTCATTCTTAAACAGCGGAGGGATATCTTGATGGCTTTGGCAGTCTGAGTTCTATTGCCGTCGAAGTGCTTGAGAGCTGCTAGAATATACTCCAGCCCCACAATATGAAGTGGTTTCCATTTTTTGTTTCTTATGCTCATACATAAATAATACATTAAAACACCCACTAAAGAAAAGGGCATGACGCCCTTTTCTTTTTTTTATTCGTCGCCCTTTTTGTGGCGGGGGACTCGCTGGAGAAGACTATCTTCCGCAGAGGAGGTTGTTTCCATTGTATTGACTAAACCCACTAAGAAAGTTGTTAAGGAACCAGCTTCTTTCTTCGCCTTTGTATATAATCTGTCTGCTAACTCGTCGTCACCTTCAACACGCGCCCAGAATATCTTCTCATATATACCCATATTCATAATCGTTCTCCCGTTGTTTTGTTTCAGAACGATATGTTCCTACTCCAAAAGCCTTATACCAGAAAAGAAGGTTAATTTCGCAGGTTAGGGTGTAAAAAAAAGAACCCCGTAGGGTTCTCTTTTTTTATTAGTCGTCCGCTTTCCTGCGATCAACTCTTTTGCTGCGGGTATCGCTCATTTTCCAGAACCAGCCCTTCTCGTCTTCACAGAACTCGGGAACCTTGGGATAGGTATTTAGGGCGTCGCCCAAATGCCATGTTCTGGCAAAAGCCTCTCCCCCATCGTCTTCCCCAGACGCCATCAGCTCAGCAAGACGGGTTCTTGCCGCGAGAACATACTTCATGTACGCCTTCTCATAAGCAGCGGCCTCCTTAGTCGACCCAACATCGGTAGCGTTTTTGAGGATTTTCTTCAACATCGATCCAAGTTTTCTACGGAACTCCTCGACATTGGCCATCTTATTCCGCAGATGCTTTCGCTTGATCGCAACCTTGAGTTCCTCCACGTCCTCCTCAAAAGCTTCGATGGCTCTCATTGTCTTCTTGTTCTTGGTGAGAGCTGTGACGAAGCCGGCTGAGTCTCGCAGTCTTTTTGCATAGGCTTTATGCAAATCGACCATTAGGGCGCGGAAGAGTTTTCCTTCTTCCGAATCAGCGGTGATCACTGTGAGGATGATTCTGAGAAGACGGTAGACTGAAGCGATAACTTGAGCGAGAACACCAAAGATCTCTGTGTTATCGTTGAGAGCTTTGAGTATTTTGACAGACGAGTCAGCACCGCGCTCAGCGTTCTTCTCGATTAAATCTGCGTACTCATTCAACTTCTTGGACACAAAAAACTTCTTAATCATGATAAACCTCCTTAGGTTTTACTGATGACATCCCTGCCCTGAAACCACTCAGGCACAAAAAGGCCACCACCCACAGCGGAATTGCTGTAGGACAGAAAAACCATGTAATTCTTCTGCATGGCCCTTATACCAGATTTTGTTAGGTTTTTTTGCGCACCTGCAGTAAAAACCTTATTGGCAAAGAACTTCTTGCTATGTTAAGGTGTCTTCGTGCTGATGAGCATGGGAAAGAAACCACGGGTAGCTCCCACGGGGACAGACATGCAGGCCCGGGCACTTGGGCTGTGTTGCGCGGGCGGGTGAAGAACGGGACGTGACTAGGGGTGCCTTGACCGAACGGACTTCCACCCGAAAGGACTCGTATGAAGCCAAGAGATGTGAGCAGCTCCCGATTTCCGGTCGGGGTCAGCACTTCACAAGGAGACAGATTGATAAGCAACTACTGCATAGACGGCCGCGCATGCGGAAAGTGCGGGCATGCTGTATGGTCGGAGGACCCGCCCAGATCCCATGATCTGGAGATCATTCGCTGTGCGAACCTTGATTGCGAAAACTCCAGAGGAACTGAAGTGGCCAGGGACGATGAGTATCCGAAGTGGGTTATAACTATAGAAGAATGGGACAGACATCTTTTGGAAAAGTTTGCGAGGATAAAACTTGATTAAAATCATCCATATCGAAAGACCCATGGTTGACAAGCCGAGTTCACTATATACCCTTGTTGATGCAGACCCAGCCTCTCTCATGACGGTTGTTCTGGCAAAAATAGATTCTGCTAACTCAGAAATAAATGACGACAATAGTGAGTGGAGGGAAGAAAAGGGAGCCAAAGTAAAGGTGCCGCTTCACTTTTGTAAATTTGAAGAAGTGTTTTTCCCGCAAGATATTCCACATGGCAGCCAATTCAATATATATGTCTGTAAAGATTACTTGGGTTTTGCCTTGATTTCAAAAAGGAGTTCCTGTGAAGATAATTGAAAGAACTACGAACGAAACAGCGCGGAGAATTGATTGCGACAGGCCTTGCATGATGTTCGACAAGAAGTGCGACGATGTGGTAGTCTGCTGGGACAGGACGGATGATGGCGCCCTGTTGAAGCTGAATTGCAAAGGGCCAAGGTTTTCAGCCCCCCTGATCATGATGACTGAAATAGAGCAGAAGTGTTTTGAAAAATTTTTTCCCGGACACAACAAGATCGCTATCACTGAAGGTGTAAATAAAGGTCTTGTAGGGTATTTTAAAATAGAGCAGGAGGTAAAGCACAATGGCACTTGAAGTATTAAAAGACGTTGCGGATTGTGGAGAAGCACAACGAAAGACTCCCCTGCAAAGAGAACAAGGGTACCATCCAGTCTTTAAGGAATGCTATAACATGGCAAGAACTAAGGACACAAAATAGGACCAACCGAGGCGTGGAAGGACGCAACAAGGAGTAACAAATGTTTACTGAAAAAGGACCGTATGAAGTGGGACATGGCATCTACAGAGAGAAGCATGGTTTTGTTCATGCATTCTTTTCAAAAGACCACAGTGCAGGAGCATGTGTTTGTTTTCTAAATGGGACAGGAGCGCCTTCCTCTTATTACAGTGAGTTGTTAAGACATCTTGCAAGCTATGGTGTAAACGCCATATGTCCCGAAAACTCGAGAACCGGGAATGGGGTCTTTGGGGCGGCAGCTATGCAAAGTTATGTCGATAAATATCCCAAAACAAAGGTGGCATTTTCAGGTCACTCCCAGGGTGGCTCGGGGGCAGTAGCAGCAGCCAGCCGATTTGGTCCTGAGCGCGTCGACTCCATATTTTGTGTAGCGCCTGCGTGGGGGATGGGACGATGGGGCATTCAAGAAGATATCGCCAAGATAACGTGTGACACTTTCGTGATGCAAGGCGGAATGGATAGGAACGTATTCCCTTGGTGGCTAGCAATTGGACTTAGAGCATTCAAATGCAATGTATGGCATGGGATAGCACATAAAGCAGACCATATTTTCAGATGGCAGCCAATAGTTGCGCCAGTGTTTGTAGCGTGGTTTCTTTGGAAGCTTAATGGGGATAAGCAAGCAGAATCATTTATAGGAAGACTTAACGACGACCCCGGGTGGGACCTGAAAACACCTAACCACACTCCAACTAATTTTAAACCCGATATTCTAGGTTCTGACGGTATCTTGGATAATGTGGATTGGAACGAAATAGAGCTACCGGGTGAATGCTTGGGTATTCAATAGATTCCAACAGCACAAAGCATGTGCTAAAAAATGTAGCGGGTTTCGACCTGATATTTGACGGACCACCATTTTAAGGAGAAAACTATGCAAGTAAAAATAGGTGACAAGATTTACAGGGACAATGAACAGCCAATCGGTGTATTTCTAACCGCACAAGACAAGATCAACATCTTGGCCATGGCACCAAACAAGAATTTCTATTGCTCCTATCCTCAGAATACTTCAGAGGAAGATGTAAAAAAATTCATGACGATGCCGCAGCCGGCGAAGCCTGAGACCGCCCCTTTAAAGCCGGTGGGTGAGTAGTGTCAAAACTCCACAGCCACATCCGCTCCATTTCAACAGGAGCTGAGGTGTCGCGGCTGACCGGAGAATGTGACTCCTGCGGCAAGGAACTTATAAAAGAGATAGGCCTTCTTGTGTACTCAAAGACAAAAGTCTTCGTGTGTGAAAGATGTCTGATAGTTGCCCGGCGGGTTATATTCGAGGAAGAGGAAGAGGAAGAGTGACCCAGTAACCCTCCTTTGCTATAATAAAAATAAAACAAAGGAGGGCGCCATGCCGGGTTTAGGTACCATACTCGTTTCCGTTTTAAGGTTTGTACTCACAGACAAGACGTGTCGTGCGTTTGCGGCCAGAGAGATTGAGAGACTTGTAAAGTCCACAGACACTACCGTGGACGACGCTATAGCAGCGCCAATTCTGCACTACTTAAAAAAATAGAGCCTGTCAGGCTCTATTTTATTTCAATCAAGATCCGGATGATTTCGTTTCGAATAGCATTCAGAGTCTCCGGATCCCGTACATCATCCAACCTGACCGCCAGCTTCAGAATCTTCCTGATTTTGTCAGTCTTTCTTCTGGAAGGCACCACCTTGATCTTGCGAGGTTTTTGGACTTTGTTTCCCATGCCAGTCTCCCGGGTTCAAAGCCGTACGCGAAATGCTGGCTTCACTCATCTTATACCCGTTTTGGCTTCATCTTTTCGAGGATCCTGCCGTATGCGATATCGCAGTTTTCGTCAGGTGTCTTCAGATTGGTGTCCAGATCCAGGTCGAAATTGGTGTAGCCGTCCAGGTCAACCTCCGAGAAATGGTCGGGACTTCCCCAATACTTCGCCCTCTGTTTGCGGATCTCCTCCGCACACTCGAGACGTATGCGGAACACGTTGTCGAGATGATCAAAGGCGTGCGCTTCGTTCTTGCACCGGAAGTCATCAATAATAAATAGAAAATCTATCTGATTCTTCCAGGCATCAGCAATTTCCTCATAGCTCTTGATTACAGGCGGTATCCAAAAGTCTGGATCCATCTTCCTGCCCCAACTGGTGGCTATAAAGTTCATGAGTTCCCTGGTCTCTACCTTGTCTGGTACTGGGCAACCTACTGACTTTGCCACCGCCTGCATCGATGCAACGATGGCCCTCATGGCCTTTCCAAACCCACCCGGCCAAGCGTAGACACCATTCATCCTGGCTTTCTCTCTAAGCTTCCCTGACAAGGTTGTTTTCCCCGATCCCTGCTTCCCTGATATCAATACAATCATTTCCCCTCCAATGTAAAAAAAAAGATGGGCAGGGGCCGAAGCCCCTGCTTTTACAAGACGCCGCCTTTAGGGGCTTTCGGTGTATCAGACGGAGTTGAAATCTGATCTCCCAAAGCTTTATCGGCGTCAGCCTGAGCCAGAGCGGTCATGATCGAACGCTTGGTAGCTTCGATAACCCTCTCTTTAAGCTGAGGCCCCGAGCCTTTCCCCCTAATAGCCAGCAATCTCGATTTGGACGAAAACTGTCTTCCGGTAACCTTCTCTAGTTCCTCAAACAAACTAATCACTTCAGGGTCGTTTAGAACTACTTCAGCCTCATCGGGGCCTTCATCGACAGCTTCAGCCTCGTAAAGCTCGTCAGGCCCGAAATCATCTGCAGGAGGTTGTGGCAGGGCTGTCTGCATGGAAGCCTTTCCAAGCTCTCCAGACGCAACCATCTTTGAAAATGTCACCTCGTCAAACTCCAAATTAACAACGTAGGCAAACCCTTCTTCTTCTTTCTTTTTTGTAGGGTTGTAAAATCTGGTGGGCACCTTCTTTCTATAAATTACCCACGGAACCTGATGCCAATTGTCCCTCAGCACTGGGATCTTAAGAGCCCATGCCAGCTGCTGCCTCACTTGTCTCATAGTGTGCTTGGAGCTGGTATCGATAACCAGCATCCCTCCCAGGACACAATCAGGCATCATGAATGTGATGGACATGACAGGCTTGCATTGCTGCCGGCCGTTTGCGTCCCTGTAGTCAGGGCAGCTCTCACCATAGCATTCTCTGGACGGGACGATCTGGGTTACGGGGTCCTTCTGGCCGAAAAACCTCGCCTCACCGGGTGTGCCGTCCATGTGGGGTCCATTGCCCCTGCACACCAAAGCACCAGCCTTTACGGTGCCGTCCTTGAACAATGAACCGGCACGATACCACTTGTATGCGCTGGGGATCATCTCCCCCATGTGCGGTGTAACAAACCGTATGGGAAGTCTTGTAGGGTTCTCACCATACTTTGCGATAATCATCTGGTGATATTTGTTCGGGCCAACTCCCGGATCTTGTAAAAAGAAGTGCTCGAATTTGCCGGCAGGGTATTTCTTGTCCCCCTCCCGCTTACCAAGCCTTATCTTGGCTACTACCGGTATTCCGCTGTCCTGCTCGACAAGGTGATTGATCTCACTGCCTCTTTGAGAATACCCTGTGAGTGCTGTCTGGTCTTGGTTGGCCAATCTTGTTTCTTCCATAATCAACTCCTATAAATTACATTTTCATTACACAACTCTTATACCAGCCTTAACCTTTATTTTTTCCGAGATCGATTTCTGTAATCTTGGCACGGACATCCTGCAGACGGCGTTCTTTGTTCTGGTATTCCGCAGACGCAATTTTCTCCTGATCGTTCATCATGCCCATGACTTCAAGTGCAAGGTTGTGTTCCTCGTTTCTAAGATCCTCTAAAAGATCCTCTTGTGAAGTTCCATATTTATCCATTTTTCCCTCCGTTTTTGCATTTGTTCCAAAAGGGCTTCCGCCTTGGCCAAGTGCGCCAGAGCTTCCACCGTGAGCTGAGATAATTTCAGCTTTTCCTCTACCGTAAGCTCATCGCCTGTTCTTAAGAATATAGGTTCTTGGTTTACTTCTTCTTTGCCCGGGCTTTTCGGACCCGCTTCGCCCATTCCTTCTGCTTCTGGACTCGCTCGGCCTCTTCCCGGGCCATTTCCTTGATAGCTTCTTTGCATAGCACAAGCTCGTGTGTAACTTTAAGGACCTCCTCTTGCGAAGAGACCTGTTCTTTTAGGCCGTCTGTCTGACATTGCACCATTTTCATCGCCACCTTGTTGTAGTCACTAAGACAGGATCCGTACTTTCTGAGCATTGCGTCGTGGGATGCAAGCGTATGGAAGAAAACAGCGGATCCTCCGGCAACGGCGCCTGTCAACAGGGATGCGAACAGCCAGAATGCGTTGGTATATTTTCTCATTCCTTGTCTTTCGTGAGGTTGTGCATGGTTTGCATCGTTCCCAGGAGGAGTCCCTCCCTGAACCCGTTTTTGTAGCCATCAGATACCAGCTCAAAGACGGTGGCTCGTATCATGGCAGCCTCTGCCGGGGATACATTATGGAGCTCCATGACCCTGAGGGCTCCCTTGTGGGCGTGTTTAGAGGCGTTATTAAACACTGGCTTTTCAGCGGGGACATACACCCTCCCGTCAGAATGGAAGGCCTTGTGGCATGTCTGGCACGCATAGAGCTCAGCCTGCTTCATAAAAACAATGTCGGCGCTTTTGCAAAGAGGACATTCCTTCATCACTCGCCTCCCATATAATTGGTTACCTTAGCTCGTCTCGTGTTCCGGGTATTTCTTTTCAGTTGCTCTCTTCTTCTAACCCCAGGATCAACCTGAGGGACCTTGGGGAGATTCAGCTGGGACGAAAACATGTCTTCTGCACTCTCGCCCGGATTGACTTCATAGGGTCCGTCTGAGGATAGTGCCTCGTGTTCGGGATCTTCCAGGAGCATGTCCCTGTCCAGATCATCCTCGTTCAACCCTCCCTGTGACGGAACAAAAGCCTCCTCGTCTTCCGACCCGCCATCTTCATCAAGATCAGCGTCACCAAGTTCCAGGGAGGAATCCCGCTCCATAAGGTTGTCTGGTCTGCCGACAATGGGCTCTTCAGAATGCTCCGGCGCCTCTTTAGCTTGGACAAACCTGGCAGGTTCGGGCACTTGCGGGGCTTGCCTGGGGTACACAGGAACACCGTCTCCAATGTCCAGACAGCGTTTGATCTCCTGAGACAGGGCATGGTCTATGATCTGGACGAGTGCTTCGTCGGGGCCTCCCTCGTATTCACTGAGCAACGACCACGCTTTTATCTTCTTTATCACCTGTTCTGGCAATTCCAATTCAAGCTTCATCTTCAACTCCTTTATTTGGTTTGTGCCAATCCAAGAACTTCTCCAAGGCTTCCTCTGGGGTAGCTCCCCGGGGAGGAGGCTCGGAGTTAAAATTCATATACATCACAATATATTCTCCGGTCGAAAGCTTTTCTATCTCAGGCTTTTCGCCCAGCCTGGATTCTGCTTCAACCAGCATGTCTTTAAAACTCATCGCAATACCTCCGTTGTTACGAAATATAGAACAGTTCTGGTTTTTTTGTAAGATAAAATTTCGTGTTGGGTTGGATGGGGATATCTGGCAAGATACTATAGATGCATTTT
>Ga0180437_10009215_pt1 | contig 12278 bp, 11 predicted proteins | sample SS_ome_4_FD_132410 | JGI IMG/M metagenome (GOLD analysis project Ga0180437, IMG submission 132410) | Hypersaline lake sediment archaeal communities from the Salton Sea, California, USA - SS_3_D_1 metaG | ecosystem: Environmental > Aquatic > Non-marine Saline and Alkaline > Hypersaline >... | reverse complement strand
CCTGCCGGCAACTGCACGGCCCGAGGGCCACCTCCCCGGCGATGTCCATTACCCGCTCCGCCTCGGCGGTGGAGAGGAGAAATGCCCCGTGCAGCCGGCCCCCGTACAGATTGGCTACCCGTCTCACCAGACGGCCGACCAGCGGGATGCGCGTCCATTTCGCCTGCCAGATGTAGTAGCGCAGGAACAGCTCGCGGTGCCTGCTGTAGAGCTTCATCGAGTGGTGCATATCGTCTGACCCCGTGCCGCTTATACAGTACCACAAACAAGGTGCCCAGTAAAAAGGGGCCGCGCAATCCGAGTGGCACTCCCGACAACGACAGCTTGGCGGTTATACTGCAATATGACGAATGTTAACGGGAATGGTGCATAACCCGGGATTCTTTTATGCCGGTGCTTGATTTAATGCCCTGTCGCCAATACAATGTTTGCGAGTGAACCGCATGGATAACTGGTACAGTTTACAAATCGATAAGGTGCTGGAGAGGCTGGGGACCGGTCGCAACGGCCTCGACGCAGCGGAAGCCGAATCACGGCTGGCGCAGCACGGCCCCAACGAGCTGCCACACGGGAAGAAGGCGCCGGCGATTGTCCTTTTCCTGAGGCAGTTCCTCAGCCCGCTGATCTACGTGCTCATGGGCGCGGTGGTCGTATCGGCGGTGGTGGGGCACTACATAGACGCCGGTGTCATCGCCGGGGTGCTGCTGATCAACGCCGTCATCGGCTACGTGCAGGAGTCGCGGTCGGAGAAGGCGATGGAGGCACTGCTGAGCCTGACCGCGCCGCAGGCCAAGGTGCTGCGCGGCTCCAGGGTGAGCGTGGTGCCGGCGCGTGAGGTGGTACCCGGCGATATCGTCAGGCTGGAGGCGGGGGACAGGGTGCCCGCCGACGCCCGCCTGCTGGATTCATCCAACCTGGGCGTGGACGAGTCGATGCTCACCGGCGAGTCGGTGGCGGTGGAGAAGCGCAGCCGCGCGCTCGAAGGGGATGTCACTCTGGCTGACAGGGTCAACATGGTGCATATGGGCACGGTGGTCACCTCCGGCAGGGCGACCGCGGTGGTGGTGGCTACAGGTTGCTCTGCTGAGATGGGCCGCATCGTGACCGCGCTGGAGGAGGTGGTAGAGGAGCCCACTCCGCTGCAGCGGGGCATAGCCCGGCTCAGCCGTTTCATCCTGTTGCTGTTCCTGGGGCTGTGCGCCCTGCTGGTGGTCATGGGCGTGGTACAGGGGCTGGAGCTGCTGGACATCTTCCTGGTGGCGGTGGCCGCCGCAGTGTCGGCCATACCCGAGGGGCTGCCGGCGGTAGTGACCGTGGTCCTGTCCGTCGGCATGAACACTATGGCACGGCGCAATGCTATCGTCCGCCGCCTGGTGGCGGTGGAGACGCTGGGCTCGGCCACCCACGTGTGCTCGGACAAGACGGGCACGCTTACGATGAACGAGATGACGGTGCGGCGCGTATATGTCGATGGCGCGAGGTACGATGTCACCGGCGGGTCGCGCTCGGCGGAGGGCGAATTTCACCGCGATGCTAAGGCGGTCGACCCGATGGAGCATGCCGGTCTGGCCCTGCTGCTGGAGATCGGCGCGCTGTGCAACGACAGCCAGATGGCGTTGCAGGACGGCGTTTTCAGCAGTGTGGTGGGCGACCCCACCGAGGGGGCGCTGACGGTGGCCGCGGCCAAGGCGGGGGCGATCCGCGAGTCGCTGGAGGATGACTCCCCGCGCGTTGCCGACATACCGTTCCAGAGCGAGAAGCAGTACATGGCCACCCTCCATGACAGGGGCAACCGGCGCGTCGCCTACGTCAAGGGGTCGGCGGAGCGGCTGCTGTCGATGAGCGCGCATGTGCTGGAGGGTGGCGAGCCGGTATCGCTCGACGATGAGCGCAGGGAGGTACTGCTGCACCAGAACGAGGTGCTGGCGCAGGCCGGCATGCGGGTGCTGGCGATGGCCTATGCCGGGATGCCCGGAGATACGGAAGAGCTGCGTGAGCAAGACATCGAGGGAAGCCTGACGTTCGTGGGGCTGGTGGGCATGTTCGATGTTCCCCGCGAGGAGGCGGTGCAGGCGGTGCAGCAGTGCCGGCGGGCGGGGATAAGGGTGATGATGATCACCGGCGATCAGCGGCTGACCGCGGAGTCGATCGCCAAACAGGTCGGGCTGCCGCCGGGGCGGGCGGTATTGGGCGCGGAGCTGGCGGCGATGAGCGATGACGAGATGGCGGAGCAGATCGATGAAATCTCCGTGTTCGCCAGGGTGGAGCCACTGCAGAAGCTCAAGATAGTGAATGCGCTCAAGCGGCGGGGATACGTGGTGGCGATGACCGGCGACGGGGTCAACGATGCCCCGGCACTAAAGGCTGCCGACATCGGCGTGGCCATGGGCATCAAGGGCACCGAAGTGGCTAAGGAGGCGTCGGACATGGTGCTGGCGGACGATAACTTCGCCTCGGTGGTGGCCGCCGTGGAGGAGGGGCGGGTAATATTCAACCGCCTGCGCAATGTGCTGTTCTTCATCCTCAGCACCAACCTGGGGGAGCTGCTGGCGCTGACCATCACCCTGGCTGCAGCGGGGCAGGCGCCATTGCTGGCGGTGCAGCTGCTGTGGATTAACGTGGCCACAGATGCCACTGTGTCCATCCCGCTGGGCATGGAGCCCCGGACCGGCGAGGAGCTGGACGCCCCGCCGCGGCACCCCTCTGTCGGCATTATATATCCCGGCATGATGCTGCGCGTGGCGTACCTGGCGCTGCTGATGGGCGTGGGCATCTACCTGGTGTTCAACTGGGCTTACCACCGCGTCGGACTGGAGGAGGCACGCACCCTGGCCTTCTGCACCATGGCGTGCTTCGAGTGGTTCCGCGCTTCCAACGCCCGCAACGATGAGCGCACCGCTTTCAGTCTGGGGCTGGTGCGCAACCGCTGGCTGGTGCTGGCGATATCCTGCGCGGTGCTGCTGCAGATTACGATAGTGTACGCGCCTTTCATGCAGACGGCGTTCCACACCGTGCCGCTGGGGGCGGCTGACTGGGGCATAGCGCTGGCCGCCGGGGCCAGCCTGTTCACCATCGAGGAACTGCGCAAGGTCTTCCTGCCGCGGCTGTTCTCCCGCGGCAAGTGGAAGCCGGCCTAGGTCTGTATATCCTGTGCGTCCTTGTATTTGCGTATCATCGACGCATAGAACCGGGTGAAGCCGGATAGCGTCAGCTTCATGAAGTAGTTCCCCAGCCGGTCCAGCATCAGTACGTGCGTCAGTGTCTTGAGCGCGGACCTGTTCTTGGGCGGGGGCGCAACGCGCGTCGCCGGGGTGAACAGGCTATCCTCACCGGACTTATGTATCCGCTCCAGCTCGGCCAGCGCCTGCATGTTGCCGCGCCGCCGTATCTCCACCCACACGCAGTCCCGCTCCGGCACCACGCCGCATCGGGTGCCTTCCGTCGGCGCCTTGTCGCAGGGGGAGTACTTGCGTTTGGAGGGGCACTCGCCGATGGGGCAGATGCCGCCGGTGAAGGTCAGCACGCACTGCCCGCACGCGCTGCAGGTGCTGCGGTTCACCGGGCTGTCCTGGAAGGACACCGGCGCGCTGCCGATAGTGTCGAGGGCGGCGATCACCGGCAGGCCGGGGCTGCACAGCACGGCGGACTTCACCCCGCCGGCGCAGCTGATGACCACCATCGCATCGCTCTTCGATAAAGGCCCGGCATGCATCTTGAACAGGGGGCGCATCAGCTCCTCGGCGCAGCAGGCGATGGAGATCAACTCGAGGGTCACCTCCTTGCCCATCCCCAGTACCAGCCCCCGCATCACCCTGAGGCCGGTCTCGCCGCCGGTGTCGAGTATGTTGGCGCAGGTGCCGCAGCTTACTATCGCAACGCGCTTCACATCGCGCAGCGCCAGCTCCAGCTCGGAGCGCGGCTTCCATACCGTCTTTATCATTCCATCCCCCTGACCAGCACGATGTTCGACTCGGAGGCGCCCTGCCGCTGCTTTACCAGCGCCTGGTACTGCGGCGACTGGTACCACCGCCGCGCTTCCTGCATGTCGCGGAAGCTCATCAGCACCGTGCGCTGGTACGGCCACTGGCCCTCCAGCACATCCGGCTCCTTATCGGCGGCGAGGATGGCGCCGTCGTAATCCTTGAACACCTGGTCGAAGCCTTCGAGGTATTTCCTGTATCCCTCGCGGTCGTGGACGTTTATCTGGGCTATCAGGTAACAGGTCATATTGAGCTTCCTTTCCCTGTCATGAGTCGCCGCGCTTCACCACCATGATGGTGGAGGTGTAGCTGAGCACCGACTCGCCGTGCTGGTTGCGCACGTCCACGCTGGAGCGCACGATGCCGCGGTCGGGCCTGGTGCGCGACTCGCGCTTCTCCAGCCACTGCGCTGTCACCGTCAGGTGGTCTCCGGGGCGCACCGGGGCGAGTATCCTCACCCGTTCCAGCTCCAGCAGGCCGAGGGTCTTTATGCTCAGGTTCTCCCCGATGAGCCTGGTGATGACCGACAGGGTGTAGCTGGATGAGGCGATGATGTCCCCCACGGGGTGCTGTGCCGCCAGGTCCGCGTCCAGGTGGAACGGCTGCGGGTCCCACTTGCCGGCGAACTCGATCATCTCCTCGCGGTGGCAGGTGTGCTCCCCGATGGGGAAGGTGTGGCCCGGCTCGATATCCTCGAAATAGGTATCTTCCATCGGATTCACGGTGTGCGGTGTCGCACATCATGAATGATATGGCAGGAGCACGCGCCGTGTCAACGCTGGCGCAGCGCGGCGCGGGCGGCGTGGTAACCGCTCATCCCGTGAACCCCGGGGCCGGGGGGCATCCACGATGAGCAGATGTAGACGCCCGGCAGCGGGGTAACGTACGAGTTGCGCATCAGCATGCGCCGCAGATCCATGCGCCCGGCGGCGATGTCTCCGCCCACGTTGTTGGGGTTGAACGCCTCCAGGTCGGTGGGGCGCATGACGCTTCTCGACAGTATGCGGTCGCCGAAGCCGGGGGCGAAGCGCTCCACCTGCGCCTCGATCCTGCCGGTCATGTCCTCAAGTGAGCCGTGCGGCACGTGGCAGTAAGCCCATGCGGTGTGCCTGCCATCAGGGGCGCGCGAGGGGTCGAACGGGGTCTGCTGTGTCAGCAGCACCAGCGGCCTCGCGGGGACATGGCCCTGGTGCACGGCCCGCTCGGCGGCGGCGATCTCCTCCAGCGTGCCCCCTAGGTGCACCGTCCCCGCCCGCGAGCACCCCGCCGCCCGCCACGGTATCGGCGCCTCCAGCGCCCAGTCCACCTTGAACGCGGCGGGCCCGTACTCGTATTCGCCGAGGCGTTTGCCGTATCCCGGCGGCAGGCGGTCGCCGGCCATCTGCAGCAACTGTCGTGGCGTGACGTCGAGCAGGGTCGCCCGGTGCGGCGGCAGGTCGTCGATATTCTCCACGTGGCATGAGGTGCGTATCTCTCCGCCGAGGCCCCGCAGGCATCCGGCCAGCGCATCGGCGATACGCTGCGACCCGCCGTGAGCCAGCGGCCATCCGACGGCATGGGCCGAGGCACACATCAGCAGGCCGTAGGCGGCGCTGCCCCTCTGCTCCAGCGGCATGATGGAGTGGGCCGACATGCCGGCGAACAGGGCGCGCGCCGGCTCATCTTCGAACAGCCCACGGGCGAGGGAGGCCGCCGCCCTGACGGCCTTCAATCCGAAGGGCGCCAGCGGCAGCATGCCCGGCGACAGGCTGACCGGCCCCAGCAGACGTGAGGAGAGCTTGAGCCAGTCGCGCGACAGGGGCTGCATCAGACTGAAATACGCCTCGCCGTCGTCGCCCAGCCCGGCGCACGTCTTCTCCACAGAGCGCTCCACCAGCACCGCCATGCCGCCGTCCAGCGGGTGCGCCAGCGGCACGTCGGGCTGGACCCACTCCAGGCCGTGCGGCGACAGGTCCAGCGAGCGGAAAAAGGGGGAAGATACCCCCAGCGGGTGTATCGCCGAGCAGACGTCGTGCCGGTAACCGGGCAGGGTCAGCCTCGCGCTGCGGCAGCCCCCGCCGACGGTCTCCTCCCCCTCCAGCACCAGCACCGATTTGCCCTCACGCGCCAGGGTTATGGCGGCAGCCAGCCCGTTGGGCCCGGAGCCGACCACCACCGCATCGTAGCGGGAATTGGCGGTGGGCATCGTTACGGCACCCTCATCGCTTGAACATCCTCGATATGCGGCGCAATGGGGATAGCGCCACATGCAGCAGCGTCCTCACCTGCGCGTTGTGCCAAATATTGCCCGCCTGCGACCAGTGCACCCTTCCGTCCAGCACCTCGGCTTTTACCTTTACCATGGGCTCTACCCCCAGGTGCCCGGCCAGCGATTCGAGCAGGTAGGTCCATATCCTCACCTGCAGTTTTGATCCGGCGAGGCGGAAGGCGGTCTCGAAGATCGGGTCTCCGGCGCGGGCCAGCCCCTGCACCTGCGCCACGGTACGTCCGCCCTCCTCGAAGGCGGAGAAGGTGACCCAGCCCGACTCGGGGTGCCCCTGCGGGGTGATGAAGGTGAATGACACATCGTCGGCGTACAGCACCATGACCCCGGTGGACACCGGGCCTCCCGGCGTGGACGAGTCGATGAGCACGATCTCGCCGGGGGCGATGCCCGCCGCCGAGGGGTAGAATCTGTTGTACGGGGGCTGGAACGAGGGGAAGTTCTCCTTGAGCGCCCGTATGGCATCGGCGGGCCTGACATCGCCCTTGTCGATATCGAGGCGGTAGGTCTTCTGCCACAGCTGCCCGAAGCCGGCCACCGGCCCCACCGCGCGGAGGCCGTCCACGTTGATGTTCCTCGCCTGCGGGGGCATCTGGGGCACCTTCAATCGCTCTACCGCTGCCGCCCAGTTGCCCGCGTCTCTACTGTGCCCCTGCGGGGCGCCCGCCTCGATGCTTATAATGCCGTCCAGCCCGGTGAGCCGCAGCACATCGCGGTAGTGGTCGCTCACCCCCAGCGCCCGCAGCCCTTTACCCGCTTTCGCCGCTAGAACTGCCAGCCGCACCAGCATGCCGGCGGCGGCGCTGTTCATGAAGTCCATGCCGGACAGGTCAAGCACGATGTCCCCCGCGGCGGGGCATCGCTGCATTATCCCCTGCTCGGTATAGTCGTGGAGCGCGCCGCGCACCTCCATCACGCAGTCGCCGTCGTTCGTCTTCTGATCCATCGCATCCTCCTTGCTCCCGCCGACGGGCGGTGCAGCATACAGTGAATGATATGGCAGGGGTAGCGGTATGTCAATTGCGGTGGTCGGTTTTCGCCAGAAGGTTAGCTTGCAGGCGGGGCCTCGCCGACGGCCGGTGCAGGCTCCTGTTCCCTCACCGGAGGGGTCTTGGGCAGGGTGAACTTGAACGTGGCGCCCTTGCCCGGCTCGGATTCCACCCATATCCTGCCCCCGTGGCGCTCAACGATCCGCTTGCACACCGACAGCCCGATGCCGGTGCCGGGGTATGTCCCCCGCGCGTGCAGCCGCTGGAAGATGGTGAAGATGCGCTCGCTGGACTGCGGGTCGATGCCGATGCCGTTATCGCGGAACGAGAACAGCCAGTCGTCCCCGGCGTCCTCGGCGGAGATGTGGACCTGCGGCTGCCGGCCCTCCTCCTGGAACTTGATGGCGTTGCCGATCAGGTTCTGGAAAAGTTGCACCATCTGTATGCCGTCGGCGGTGATGCCGGGCAGCGGGTCGTGGGTCACCGCGGCGCCCTTCTCCTCGACGGCCACCTGCAGGTTGTTCAGCGTCTGCTTGAGCACTTCCTCGCAGTCGGTAGGCTCGGGGGGCCTGCCACGGGTGTTGACCCGCGAGTACAGCAGCAGGGCCTCGATCAGCCCCTGCATCCTTTCGGCGCCGTCCACGGCGTACTCGATGAACTCGTCGGCGTCCTGCTCCAGCTTGCCCTTGTAGCGCCGCGCCAGCAGCGTCAGGTAGCTGGTCACCATGCGCAGCGGCTCCTGCAGGTCGTGCGAGGCGACGTATGCGAACTGCTGCAGTTCGGTGTTGGAGCGTTTCAGCTCCTCCAGCGCCTTCTGCAGCTTCTCCTGCATGCGCTTGCGCTCGGTGACGTCCCTCTCGGCGGCGATGAAGCCCACCACCCTGCCGTCGCTGTCCCGCAGCACGGAGCGGCTGGACTCGGACTCGAACTCGGTGCCGTCGGCCCGCACCAGCGTGTGTGTCTCGCTGATCTCGCTGGGGTTCTCGCCCTTGAACTGCTTGATGGAGGCTTGCATAACCCGGTCGCGGTCGCTCTCGGCCACCAGCTCGACGCCGGGGCGCCCGATCATGTCGTCCTTGTCGCTGTACCCGTGCATCCTGGCCGCCGCCTCGTTGACCCCGATGATGGTGCCGCTGACGTCGGTGAGCACGATGCCGTCGTGCATGGATTCGAACATGGCGCGCAGCTTCTCCTCCGACAGGCGCAGGGCCTCCTGCATCAGCTTGCGCTCGGTGACGTCGCGGGCGGTGATAACCAGGCCGGCGGGCATGCCGGCGAGGTCCAGCAGCACCTCGGTGTTGGCCTCCACGTCGAACTCGCCGCCGATGGTGGTCACCATGGTGTACTCCTGGATGTCCTTGATGAATTTACTGGTAAGCGCCCGCCCCATGTCCACCGCGAAGCGGTTGCGGTCCTTCTCGGCGATGGCGTCTATCAGGCTGGTGCCGGTGAGCTGCTCGCGGTCGTCGTAGCCCAGCATGCGGGCCGCAACCTGGTTCACGTTCAACAGGCTGAGCTCCTGGTCGGTGATGAACAGCATATCGCCGATGGATTCGATTACGGTGCGCAGCTTCTCCGACGATTCCTCCAACTCCTCCTGCATCCGCATGCGCTGGGTGACGTCGCGGGACACGTTGACGAAGCCGGTGAGGTCGCCGCGGCTGTCGTACAGCGCCGCGCTGCTGGCCTCCACCTCCACCTCCCTGCCGTCGGCGGTGACCAGTGTGTAGTTCAGGGTGCGCATGGCGCGCCCCTCCGATACCGCCTGTGCCATCTCCTGCGCCACGTCGCCCTGGTCCCGCCCCTCGATGCTGTCGATGAACGGCCTGCCGATGAGCGCTTCCTTGCTGCCGTGCCCCAGCATGCGGACGCCGGCCTCGTTGATGTCGGTGATGTTGCCGAAAGTGTCTATCATGGTGACGCCGTCACCGATGGAGGCGACGGTGGAGCGCATCTTCTCCTCGGCCTGCAGCAGTATGGCCTGCCGCCTCCGCGCCTCGGTGACATCGCGGGCGGTGACGATCAGGCCGGTCACCTCCCCGGCGCCGTCGTGCAGCGCCTGCACGTTGGCCTCCGCCACCATCTCCCTGCCGTCGCGGTCGACGAGGCTGCAGTCCAGCGTCCCGTCCCCATGCTCCTCCGCCAGCGCCCTGCCCATGTAGATGGTGATGCGGGAGCGGTCCCTGTCCGCGACCAGCGCCGCGGCGCTCATGCCCGCCATCTCCTCGCGGCTGTCGTAGCCCAGGGCCACCACGGCCGCCTCGTTGGCGTCGGCGACGGCGAGCCGCGGGTCGGTGATGAGCACCATATCGCCGATGGAGTCCAGCACGGCGCGCAGGTCGTCCGCCACCCTCAGCGCGGGCTGCGCCTTCCTGCCCCCGTCGCCGGCGACCGCCGCCTTCTTGGCAACGGCCTTCTGCACGGGCGCGGCGGTTTTGGGCCTGACTTTCGCTTTCCTTATCGGGCTCATGGACGGCCTGCTTTCGCTGTGCGGAGGGTCGAGAGATAACCTTCTATCGCGCAGTGTCTAATGATACTTAACATCGGCCTCGCCTGTCAAGGCTGGCGCCGTTCGCCGCCGCCCCGCCCCGCTTGCGTGACCCGGCCGCTGTTGATATAATGCGGGCGGGAGTGGCAGTGCTGCGGTCTCATGGCTCTGCCCCACATTGCTCACCACTGTTTAGCAGTGCCACTCCCCCTTTTCACCTCTCCCAAGCCCGCGCGCTCCCCCTTGACAATATATCGCATCGGGTGTACTATGCATAACACTTCGCAGTGCGAATCGTTTACGAGGAGGGATTATATGACGCAGCAGGCAGAGGTAAAAGGCATCGGCAGGATATGCGATTCCGAGTGCGGCATCTGCAGAGCGGCTCGAGGCAACGCCAGGTGGCTGAGGCCGGTGCTGAAGGCGGAGTACTACACGCTGGCCCAGCTGATGAAGCTACTGCACGTGCCGTGGCCCTGCATATCGAGGCAGAAGCAGACCGGCAAGAAGCCCTGGGAGTAGCTTTAACTATCGGCGGAGCGGGACGGGCTAGACCTTGAGCCCCATGCCGCGGGCCTTGCCGATGAAGGTTGTCCACGCCACGTCGGCGTCCTTGATGGCCGCCTGGTGGTCCGCCGATACGTCGCTCTCGGGCGCGGAAGCCATGCCCCCGGGGAACAACTGGAAGGCCTTTATCACCTTCTGCCGCGCCTCGTCCCGCAGCTTGATGAACTCCTGCATATCTTTCGGATCCATATAGCCCCCTTCTACGGATACGGATATATAGCAGTCCGTTTTATGGTAATACTTTTATACGCCAGCCCCGCGGCGATGTCAATACCCCCGCGCCCATCAACTATGGCTGGCGTTCAAGCGGTTCGCTGTGCCTTCTCGATATGCTCGGCGGCGAAGTTGTAGAAGTCCGCGGCGGCGCTTTCGCTGTCGAAAAGCTTCTTTTTTAAGGGGATTGACTCCATGGAACTGGGATAAATGAATATATAGTCATCACTTTGCTTCACGCGCTCCATGCCGCCCCACCTCATGCGTGATTCGCCGAAATCAGTCGTGTCGATTAACCCCTCCTCATCTAGAACCAGCTTGTGCTTGCACAGCAGGCTGGTGTTTTTCCCGCTATCCAACCATTTGCTGACTGTTCCCCGCACACTTCTATCGAGAGACCAATTTATAAAAAATGCAAATGGAATACTGAACACCACGGCTATTCCCAGGCTTATCCACCAGTTTGCTGCGATTATATTAATGACCAGCAGAGCAATGAAGAACGCTAAAGTGTTCCCCAAAACCGCATTTCTTTTCCTTTTGCGACCTTCCGGTGATTGGAAATTCTGGTACAGGTTGAAAGCGATTATATCTTCCTTATCTGTCGTGTACTCTATCTCCATACGGCTCTTCCTTCGAGTGCCCCCGTCTCCCCCGACCCCCGCGCGTGTATCAGGGCACGATGTCGACGTTCTTGAGGTACGCGATGAAGCTCATGAAGCCCTGCACGGTGGCCATCAGCCGGGCGAAGTCGCCGTCGATCTTGATGTGCGGCAGAACATCCAGCATGCCTATCCTGCCCATTATCATGTCGATGAAGATATGCTCCGGGGCGGCGCCGCGGAAGTCGTACTGGGTGTGGTCGAAGGGGGTGGTGCGGAGGCTGCTGGGCGCCGGCGCGCGCGACACCTCGATCCTGGTGAAATGCCCGTCCTCTATGGTCAGCGCCAGTTGCCGGTCCTCGTTGCCGGGGCAGTCGAGGCACAGCATGAGGAACCTTATATTAAGCCCCTGCACGGCTTCGAGGTATGCGGGGTCTTTCTCCTGCTCCAGCCTCCAGAACTCGTCGGCCAGCTCCTGCGAGCCCAATGGCAGTCCCATGCTTCCTCCGTATCTGCCCCTTGGATGAATATGGCCTGCCCGTTGAAATTTACCGCTCTGATGTAAATATATACGCGAGGCAAGCGCAGATGTCAAGCCCCCGCGCGGGCGGCGCGGCACACGGCGCATGGGATGGGAGGAGTGGTGGTGGGGCAACGATTCATGACTAGAGAGTATTAAGAGATATCTGGACTTGGCACACCAATTTGTCGGAGAAATCTCATTACACTATCTACTATAGCGGAGAATTTTTCGTTGCTGAACTCATCAAGAAATGCATGCTGCGTAATAAGAGCATCAATAATCCATGCAATGCTAAACGCTGCCCGACACCTACTTGACATAGTAATATAAATATTATTCAACTCGGCAGAAAGCGATGAGTCTACTGAATTTATTTGAATAGCATTCTTCAATTGGTAGTAACTCTGGAGGTAATTAGAAGCTAATCTAACATTGTCATATAAATCAAAAAAATAGATATCATCACCAAAAACAGGACAACCTAGAGATAATTGTTCTGAGAAATGCTCCTCTATAGAGAAACCTCTCTTTATTACTTCAGAATCAATGTGAATGTCACTGAGCAAGTGTTCTATTGTTCTTACACATTGAGAAAAGAGAGGCCAATTTTCAATGGGTTGCCCTTCTATGGTTAGGATTCGATAGTTATCTAT
>Ga0180437_10009212_pt1 | contig 12283 bp, 7 predicted proteins | sample SS_ome_4_FD_132410 | JGI IMG/M metagenome (GOLD analysis project Ga0180437, IMG submission 132410) | Hypersaline lake sediment archaeal communities from the Salton Sea, California, USA - SS_3_D_1 metaG | ecosystem: Environmental > Aquatic > Non-marine Saline and Alkaline > Hypersaline > Sediment... | reverse complement strand
TCCCCGACCTCCAGCCTGTGGGGGACCGCGGCCAGGATCTCCCCGTCGGTCGACAGGGTCCCGGCGAAGGTGTGAACCCCCAGACCGCCGTCGCACCGGAGATGCCAACCGCCGGCGTCGGCCCACAGGTAGCAGGCGGTGTCCGAGCACGGCGAGTACCGGGGCTTGCCCCAGAGGGTGTCCCCGGAGAGGTTGACCGTGAAGGGGCAGCTGGCCGGATGCAGTGCGTCCCGGCCGATGTGAATCAGGGCCGGATCGGCGGCGCCATCGGTGAGGATCTGGGCGGTCAGCAGCGCGCCGGCCGGGAGGCCCAGGCTCGCCTGGACGTTCTCGGCCGCCACGTCTCCGCCGTTCTTCAACGTCACCGTCACCTCGATCCTCTCCCCCGCGTCCCACACGCCGTCGCCGTTGCCGTTGCTCTGGCCGGAGGCGTCGTCGTCGATCTCGACCGACGAGACGAAAACCCTCGACTCCCCGCCGACGACCTCGACCGAGTCGACCACCGGGTAGAAGTTCTGCCTGGTCACGACGAGGGACGCCGTTCCCAGGCTACTCGGGGCCAGGCCCAAGGTCACCTGGCCAGCGACGTCCGTCACCGCCCGGGCGTAGTCGCCCCCCTCCTCCTTCCAGAAGCAGACGACGGCCCCCTCGATCGGCGACGTCCCGTCGGTCACCTCCACCAGGTAGTCTCCGCCCGACAGACCCACCGTGCCGGCGTGGGCCACGACCATCGAGTCCGGCAGGTACGTCCAGACCGTCATCTCCGGGTCGCCCATCAGGCAATAGGTCAGCGTCGTCCAGCGGAATGCCGAGATATCCTGGTACGACTGGGCGATGAAGGGCAGCTTGTGCGCCGCGTTGATTTCGCCCACGGTCGAGAGATCCGTCTGGAACATCAGCCGGCAGAACTCCCCCAGGTAGTACTGGCCGACGTGGGGGAAGTCGAAGTGCGTGCACCCCAGGGGAGCGATCAGACCCCGGTTGGGCCGCAGCACAAAGTGCTCGTTCATGCACTCCAGCTCGATCTGACTCAGGTGGCAGTTCAGGTCGAACATGATCCCCATCTTCCCGTAGTTGGTCATCGCGTCGACGTCGCCGATGTACATGTACTTGTCGTCGGCCGTGGACATCTTGAACGCGTCCCCGTGGCTGACGTAGGCGATGAACCCGAACCCTTCGTTGAACGCGTCGACCACGGCTTCCCGGGTCTCGGTGTCGTCCGGGTACTCGAACAGCGTCAGCGTGTCCCAGTGGCTGGGGAGGTACTGCATGCCCTGCTGGCAGCAATCCTTCCCGTTCAGGTAGACGGGATCGCCCGGATCCCACCACTGGGGGAACACGACCTCCCCGATGAAGAGCGCCCGGGTCTGATATCCCACGCTGTCCGGGGACTGGTACGTCAGCAGGTTGTCGATGAAGGTGTCGACCTCCTCCGGCGTTTCCGCCGGCACCCGGCCCACCACGACCTCAGGGTAGAGGTCCGCCCCATCTCCGGGGTCGCCCCCCGACTTGAAACCCTCGCCGAACAGGCCGTCGCCGTCGCCGTTCCAGTTGCCGTCGAGGCACTCGTAGTACAGGTCGGACGGCACGTCCCAGTCGCCGCTGGCGTAGTAATCGCAGCGGGCGATGCGCGACGGGACGACGGGCTCGTCGCCCCCCAGGACGATCCAGAGCGTTCCCCACTTCTGGTACGCGTCGCTGATGAACTCGCGGATCTTCTCCTGCAGGTCGACGCCCCCGGGGTAGTTGGCCTCGATCCACGACAGCGTCCGGATCGCGGCGGGCACGCCGCACTCGGTCTTCCAGTCGGCCAACCGTTCGAACGAGGCGGCCATCTCGTCGTTGGTGATGATGAGGTACTCGACCAGACTGCCGTCCAGGGAGGGCAGGTCGGCGGGCGCGAACGCGCGCGAGGCGGCACCCGAGAGCACGATCGGCTCCTCACCCATCCCCTCGGTCCAGTTTCTGACCGAACGGGACACGAAGCGCAGGTCGCGATCCCAGGCCCGTTCGCTCGCCCTCAGCCGTGTGACGCCGTCCGGGTGGTTGTCCGGCTCGAGAACCAGGCGGTAGGAAATCCTCGAGTAGAGAACCAGCTCGCCGGAGGCGGGCCGGTACTGCAGGGGAAAGAGCGACACGGTCGCCACCCTGTGGCCCCGCATCCATCCCTGGTTGGCCAGGACCACGCGTTCGCCCGGCAGCTCGCCCGGTGAGTTACGCAGGTCCGGCCTGAGGTCGCAGGTCTCCCCGCGCATCGAGGCCTCGAAGAACCCGGCGGGGAGGACGCGGTGCTCACCGATGAGAACCTCCCGGGTCTCGTCAACCACGTCTACGCGCGCGACGCGCATCCCCGGCGGCAGGAGGTACATCCGGTTCATCACCGGAAGCATGGGGTCGCCGGGCACGCCGTCCACGGAAAAGCCCTCGATCGAGACTTGTTCGTAGCCCTCCGGGCCCTCACGGAACTGCACCCGCGCACGATCCGCAGTCACCCAGTCGAAGATATCCGCAGCGGCCGTCGCAGGACCTGTCGGCACCAGCGCGGACACAGCCACCGCGCATGCCACGACCGAGACGCTCCTCATCAGGGGCCCAACCCCGTGAAGTTGCTCTGCCATGAGGTCTACTCCTTTGAGGTTCAGGAAGAACCACTCGTGCAATCGTCGAACATCGCACGTCGCCAGATGTCGGCATCAAAAAATCGGGCGATCTCCGATCCCCCGATGAAACCGGCACACTTCACACGCAAGTCCTCCGGTTCGCTCAATAGAATGATACCACAGGCCGCGCCGGAATTCAAATGAATTCGGCCCTTTCCGGGTTCAGGATGCGGGTCCCGAACACCCCTGCGCGAGACAACCCCGCGATCTCCCACTTTCGCCAAAGGTTACCCGGCCGCCGGAGAGCTCCAACCGGGCCAACCGGTCTTCGTCCGGGGCTCGTCCCGCGGCGTCTAGCGTAGGCGTAGAATCCGTTCGGTCTCCGTGAGGTCCTTTGCACGGAGACAACAGAAGTAGACGCCATGCACGACCGGACGGCCCTCCTCGTCCCGTCCGTCCCAGAGGACCTCGTGCGTTCCTTCCGGCTGCACGTCGTCCACCAGCGTCCGCACGCGGCGCCCGAGGACGTCGTAGACCGCCAGGTGCACGGGGCAGGGTGCCTCGCCTGGGGGAACCGAATAGGCGATCCGGGTCGCGGACCCGAAGGGGTTGGGCACCGCACGGGCCAGGTGGAGGCACCGGGGCGCGAGCGTCCAGCGGTCGGCCACGGGCGTCCCCGGGTCACAGCCGACGGCCAGGCCGCCCACCAGTCCGCAGCCTGGAGGATCGGCGCACGGCGAAGACTCCAGCAGGTGATAGTCGCCCGCGAGGGTGGGCGCCGAGGGCGGGAGCGCCGGGCTGCAGAATCCGGGATCCACGAAGAGGTTGGACCCAAGCCATCTCACGGTCCCCGCGCCTCCCACACCGCCCGAATCCACGGCCGAACACGCCACCCGGATACTGTCCGACGCCGTCGCCACGTAGATCTCTTCTCCCCCAACGCTCCCGTTGCCCCAGAGGATCGTGTGATCCAGGCCGACCGAAGATCCGAACGAGCAGAGGCCCCCGCCCAGGCTGTCGGCCCGGTTGCCCGAGATCGTCGAGCTGACGATGCGGGCGGACGAGGACTCGCAGTGAATACCGCCCCCGCGGCCGGTCGCCTGATTCCCCGTCAACGCGCAGCGCACGAGCGTCGGCGAAGAGCCCAGACACAGGATCGCCCCCCCGTCGCCCTCGACCAACCCGTTGGCGATGCGAACGCCCTCCAGGACGGACGTCGAGTCCTCCCCCGTGTGGAACAGGAACCCCCGTCCCGCCTCCCCGCAGTCGATTGTGCACGTGCCCGGGTCCCGGTCCTCGGACCGCACGGTGACGGCCTTCCCCGAGAAATCGATCTCGCGGTTCCCCGGCCCCGAGAAAGTGCCCCGGCAGAGTTCGATGGTGTAGCCGTCGCCGGCAACATCGATGGCCTGCTGGATCGTCACCGCGTTGCCCGACCCGTCAGGGCAGCACAGCAGTACCTTGGCCAGATGGGCCGTCGGGCCCAACGCCCCGGGGTCGCCGACGAGCGGGTCGGAGAACACCATGCCAGCGTCGGCGTACTCGTACGCCTCCCCGACGGAAATCCAGCCGTTGCCATCGCCGTCCGCGTCCACCGGCCCACAGAGACCGCAGGGCGACTCCCCGTGGAACGCCCCCGCCTCGAAGTAGTTCAGCTCCGCGTGCCACGTGTCGCAGAGTAAGTCGGACGCCGAGGGCTGCTCGAAGGTGGACGAGGTGATCACGACCGACTTCGCCCCCTCGAGGTCGTCGATGATGCCGCCGCTGAAACAGGTCATGAAGGAACAGACCCTCAGCCGGTAGTCCTCCACCTGGTCGATGTGGGAGGCCAGGATGACGTCCCAGAGCGTCTCTCCGGTGTTCTCGATCAGGAGCTTCAGGTGGAACCCCCCCACCCACCACTCTCTGCTGCCATGGCCCATCCACCAGACGTAGAGGACGTCGTCGTCGGTCACGAGGCCCGCAAGCGAATCGAACACGGCCTCTACGTGGGCCCCGTCGTTCGGCAGGTCGACGATGTCGACGGGGTAGGGGTTCTGGTAGCACGGGCGCTGGCTGGGGAAGTCCTGGCCGTCGCCGTAGAGGACGAAGATGTCGTCGTGGTCGTACCCCTGGTCGACGAGCATCCGGTAGGTGAGGACCAGGTCGTACCAGTACTCGGAGTTGTACACCGAACCGTCGGACGTCGTCTGGCCGGCGCTGATAAGAACCGCGTAGTTCTTCGCCCCCGCCGGGCCGGCGCCGAGCGAAACAAGCGTCAGGACCGCCAGGAGGCCCACCCCTCGGCGTCTCATTCTCGAGCGTCCTCCCCTCGACCCGCTCGGGGGCTTGGGGGCCCGTCGAGGGGTCCCCGCCCCCTTCTTGCGGCCGCTACTCGACCTCCAGGCGGTAGATCCCGCCGGTACCCCGATCCGCCGACCACAGGCAGCGTCCGTCGAAGGCCAGTCCGGCCGGGGTCTCTCCCGGCGTGTCGAACTGCGAAACGTACCGTCCGTCGGAGAACCGGTACGCGTACACGATCCCCGATCGGAGTCCGCCGTTGTCCGTCACACTCCACAGGAGCACGCCGTCGGTCGCCAGACCGCGCGGAACGCCCTTGGTGAAATGGAACCTGACGACCGACCCATCCCGAGGATCGACCTGGACCATCCGGCTGGACCACCCCGCGACCTGCCCACACCAGAGGAACCCCCCATCCCACGCGAGACCCGAGAGGCAGGGGCGCCGTCCGGCCGTGTGGAGCGGGGGAGCATCGACGGCGGCCAGCGACGACCCGGCAAGGTCGATCCTGTGGAGGCTCGACGAACCGTCGAGCGAGATCCACAGGTGCGTCCCGTCCCAGGTCAGACCCGCCGGACGGACGTCCCCCGCCGCGAACGAGGCCAAGACGCGGCCGTCCGAGGGGTCCATCCCGTAGACCGTGTCGGTGCTGTCGTCGACGACCCAGAGGCGCGCGCCGTCCCAGGCCAGATCGCGCGGCGAGGGCCCCGGCGCCGGGAAGGACTTGACCACCCTGCCGGGCTCGGCTCCGCTTCCCTGCGGAAGCCCCACCAGGACGCCCCAAACCGCGAGCATGACCGCGCACGCCAGGATGCCAGCGGGGCGCCCGCCCCGGCGCACCCCGATCGATGCCCATCTTCCCTCCGCAAGCCTGTTCATCCTGTTTGCCCCCGTACGGCGCGCGTGCTCCGGACCGCAAGACGAAGATGGGGTTCCCCGCATGCATGTCACCCGCCGCGAGGCACCCCACGCTTCCCACATTCCCCAACACATTGTACCAAACTCAGACAGCCAAGTCAATCCTCCGCTTCTGGAGGTCGTTGTGGGACGCGCCGCGGTCCGGCGAACCCGGACTAGAGGTCCCGTCGTTCGAAGAGAGCGACCGCCCCGGCGAGAGCGACCGCCATGTAGATCGCGGCGTAGAGTACGATTCCACGCCCCGGCGCGCCGACGGCCGCGAACGGCGTGACCGGCAGGTCGCGCAAGAGCGGGGGCTGCATCACGTAGGCCGCCCGCCTCCAGAGGGCCTCGATCGGCACAATCAGGCCCACCACACGCCCCACAGTGACCGCCGTCGAGTTCTGGGCCAGTCCGCCCATCTGCCCGATCCATCCCCCGATGAAGGCCACCCCGTAGAGCATGAAGACCACGATCCCGTTCACCACGGTCGAGAGTCGCGCGCCTCCCAGCACGGAGAGCGTGAGAACCAGCAGCCCCTCCAGCGTCATCAGCCCCACACCCAGGATGGGGGACGGAACCACGTAGCGCGCGATGGCCCCCACCACACCCATCATGGCCGCCGACATGCCAACCGTAAACGCAGCCAGCATCCCGGCGAGCCCCAGCCACTTGCCCAGCAACACCTCCCAACGCCGGAGCGGCTTGGTCACGACCGTCTGGATCGTCCCCGAGGCGACCTCCCCCGAGATCGCATCGGCCGAGAGGACGACGGCCAACATGACGACGAGGAAGTTGACGACGTAGAGTCCCACCATCAACAGAACGTTGGTCGCCTCGGGCAGTTTGTTCCCCGCCCGGGCGGCGACATCGCGGTGCATGTAGTGGAAACCGACGGCGAACACCACCAGGAGCGCCAGCCCCATGAGGCCCACGGCCCAGAACAGCCGACGCTGCCGCGCCTCCTGGAACGTCATCCTGGCCACGGTCAGGACCCGCACGCGTCCTCCTCCACCGCCTGCGCGAACAGGTCTTCCAGCGGGCGGCGGCGCGGCGTCAGCTCCCGGAGCCTCGCCCCGCACCCCACCAGCCACTCGACCATCTCGGGGATCGAGGCCTCCCCGTCGGCGGCCAGGACCAACCGGTCGCCGTCCACGGTCAGGACCCTGCCGAACCGGTCGAGCCCCGCGATCAGCGTTTCCGAGAGTCCGGAGGCCCGGACCTCCACTTCGACCGCCGAGCCCCGAAGCTCGTCGAGCGCGCCCACGCGGACCGCCCGTCCATCTTTGACGATGGCCACGCGGTCACACACGGCCTCCACCTCGGTCAGAAGATGGGAGTTGAGGAAGACCGTCACCCCCTCGGCCCGGAGCTCCCGGATGAGGTCCCGCACGTCGCGCCGGCCGAGGGGATCCAGCCCCGAAGTGGGTTCGTCCAGGAAAACGACCTCCGGACGATTGACGAGCGCCTGGGCCAGACCGATCCGCTGAGACATCCCCTTGGAGAACTGGCCCAAACGGGTTGCGGCCCGGTCGGCGAGCCCGACCCTGGCCAGGAGGTCGGCCGTTCGCCGGCCGCGCTCCGCGGCCCCCAACCCGAACAGCCGACCATGGACATCCAGCAGGCCGCCGGCTGTCAACCAGGATGGGAATCGGAAATGCTCCGGCAAGAAGCCCACGCGCCCCATGCCCGCCGGATCCCCGGGCCGGTGTCCGAGGAGGCGCGCCTCTCCGGAGGTGGGCCGGACCAGGCCGAGCAATATCTTGACGGTCGTCGTCTTGCCGGACCCGTTCGGCCCCAAGAAGCCGAAGACCTCGCCCCTCTCCACGGCGAGTGTGAGGCCGTCCACGGCCACGATGTCGCCGTAGCGCTTCCGCAGCTGGCGGGTCTCGATGGCGGGCATGTCGGACTCCCCACCCCGGCGAGCCGGGCCCGATCAGTGGATGAGCGTCATCCTGCGGGTTTCGGCGACCTCGCCCACCCGCAGTCGGCAGAAGTACACGCCCGCGGCCACCGTCTGCCCGTTCCCGTCCCGCCCGTCCCAGGTCACCGAGTGGAACCCGGCCGGCATGCGGCCCTCCGCCAGCCGGCGGACGCGCTGGCCGCGCACGTTGAAGATGGTGAGATCGACGTCCCCCTCCCTCGGGAGTCCGTACTGAATGACGGTCTCCGGGTTGAACGGGTTGGGGACGTTCTGCGCCAGGCAGACCGAGGTCGGCAGCCGGGCGCCGTCGGGTTCGTCCGCGGCCACCGGCGTGCTCGGCCCGGAGAAACCGCGGATCTCGATGTCATCTACCGCCGCCTCGACCACCGAGTTGAAGGGCGGGTCGTCGGTCGCCACGATGCGGACCTGCATCTGGTCCGTGAGCGCCCCGCCCGCCCCGAGGTCCACGACCACCGAGTGCCAGGCGTGATCCTCCGGGGTCTCGGTCAGGGTTTCCAGGTTGGTCCAGGTGTGGCCCCCGTCGTTGGAGACGTCCACCCGGAAGGGATCGTTGTCCATCTGCGTCGGGATGGCGTCGTTCGTGTACCAGCGGCGGTACGCCAGTGTGGCGCGGGTGTAGTCCGAGAGGTCCATCTGGGGAGACACGAGCGTCGTGCTGCCCCCGTCGACATCCCCGAAACGGGGTTTGGTCCCGAACGGGGAGTTCTCGGTCACGTAGCACCGGGTCCCGGGGTGGAGGGTGGCGTCCTTGCCCGTCTGCACGACATCGCGGAGCCAGACGTCGCGCTTCTCGGTGGGCACGACCCGCTCCCAGAGGCCCTCGGTCGCGCTGTCGCTCGGCGCGCCCACCGTCCACCCGAGATCACTCTCGAAGTCGTCCATCAGAATCTCGGTGAAGGCCCCGACGTACACCGGGAAGACGACGGTGGCCGCCCGCGTGTCCGTCTCCAGCGCCAGCTCGAAATCGATCCAGTCCCCCTCGGCCGGCCGGCCGTCGAGCGAGATCCCGAAGTGCGGCGAGAGCGTCCCCCCGGCCGTTTCCGAGGGCATGTCCGAGAAGGGGGCCAAGCTGTCGGCGACGGTGACGCCCGGTGTTGCCGTCCGCAGCACGCCAGTGACTCCCGTGGCCGGCCCGCGGCCGTCGTTCATGAGGGTCACGGCCAGGCGCACCGTTTCCCCGGGGTCGAGAAACCCGTCCGCCCCCCCGCCCCGTGCCGAGTCGTCGACCTCATAGCCCGCGATTTTCAGCAGATGCAGCTGGGGGGTGTAGGCCACCCTGTGCGTGTAGTACCCCACGTTGCACGTTCCGTACTTCACGTACCCGAACCCATAGACGCCCCAGGCCGGCCCCCAACTGTTCTTGATGATCCAGGCGCCCTCGCCGTCGCACTGCGTGTCGTCCCATCCCACGATCAGGATGATGTGGTTGATCGAGCCCGCCGGGTTCCCCTCGTAGCACCCCTCGTGGTAGGCGAAGAAGTTGTCCCACACATAGAAGCCCGTGCTCACGGGACCGTAGGTGTAGACCGCGTTCTTGATGGCCGTCACGTTGTTGCTCACCGAGTAGAAGTCGTCCAGGACGACGGCCACCTCACACTCGTCCTGGGTGCACGGAGCGGTGTCGTCCGCCCGGTAGGGCATGCACGATTCCTCGATGGCCCCGTAGTACATGTAGTGGCTGTACGCCTCCTCCGGCCATCCCCCGTTGCAGCCGTGCCCGTAGGTCCTGCAGGAGAGAACCTGTTGCTCGGCGATGTCCACTTCCTGATCCTCGTAGATCCGGACGGCCGCCTCAACCGCACCCGTCGCCCCGAACAACCAGCAGGACCCGCAGGCCCCCTGGTCCCGCGCGGCCGTCACCCGGTATTCGTCCCGCCAGTCGAACACCGCCGGCAGGTCCCTCCCGGGAACGACGGGGGCCGCCGGGTCGGGCCTCTCGACCCATGTCTCTGGAGGGATGAACCCGAGGCGCTGCTGCTTCTCCTCGTCGGTCAAGTCGGACACCGAGGTGGGCCCGGCCACCCAACACCAGCCGTTCTCTTCGATCTCCCGCTGGTAGAGCGGGATGCGGTCGTCGCCGACCAAGCCGCTGGGGTCCTGCGCCCGCAGGTCCCCTGAACAGGTCCAGGAGACGATCAGGAGGGTCGTCAGTCCGATGGCGTATCGATGCTTCATCGTGGGTGCTCCTCTCACGCATGGGGGTGGAACCGCCGAAACGGCAAGCCGCACGGAGGGCCCGGAATCGCAGTCCGACTTCTATTGCATATATTATACCGCACTCGGGCCCATCGTTCCACCCCGCAGTCGCCCGTCCGGGCGATGCACGCCCTTGCATCCCGCCGCCGCCTGGGATAGAATAGAGGGCCCCGCACTTCACCGAACACGTAAGGAGGAGGAACCCGTGGCACCGCAAATCTCCCACCGTGCGCGCACGTGTCAGGCCTCGCCCATCCGCAAGCTGGTCCCCTTCGCCGAGGCTGCGAAGAGGCGGGGCCGCAAGGTCATCCACCTCAACATCGGCCAGCCTGACATCCAGACGCCCGACGAGATGCGCCGGGCCATCCAGGGGTTCGACCAGGAGGTCCTCGCCTACGGCCACAGCGCGGGCCTCGAGGAATACCGCCGGGCGCTGGTCCGGTACTACGCCCGCCACCGGATCGACGTCGGGTACGAGAACATCCTGGTCACCTCGGGGGGCTCGGAGGCCATCCTGATGGCCCTCACGGTCATCGGCTCGCCCGGCGACGAGGTCCTCCTCCCCGAACCCTACTACACCAACTACAACGGGTTCGCCAGCATGGCGTCCCTCGGCGTCGTCCCGGTGACCACGCGCGCCGAGGACGGGTTTCACCTTCCCCCCCGGGCCGAAATCGAATCGAAGATCACGGACCGCACTGTGGGGATTCTGTTCAGCAACCCGGGGAACCCGACGGGCGTCATCTACACCCGCGAAGAACTCGAGACGCTCAAGTCTCTGGCGCTCGAGCACGACCTGTTCCTGCTCGCCGACGAGGTCTATCGGGAGTTCGCCTACGACGGGGAGACCCCGACCTCCATCCTCCATCTGGAGGGGATCGACGACCACGCCATCATGCTCGACAGCGTGTCCAAGCGCTACAGCGCCTGCGGGGCCCGGATCGGGTGCCTGGTGACGCGCAACCGGGAAGTCCTCGATTCGGTTCTCAAGTTCGCGCAAGCTCGCCTGTGTCCTCCCACCGTGGAGCAGGTCGCGGCCATGGCGGCCATCGACGTCCCCGACGCCTACCTCGCCGATGTCCATGCCGAGTACCAGCACCGCCGGGACATCTGCCATCGCGGCGTGCTCGAAATCGACGGGGCCCTCTGCCGCAAGCCGACCGGGGCGTTCTACCTCGTTGCCAAGCTGCCGATCGACGACGCGGAGGCCTTTGCCCAGTGGCTGCTCGAGCATTTCCACGTAGACAACGAGACCGTCATGGTGTCCCCCGCGCCCGGCTTCTACGGGACACCGGGCATGGGCCGGGATGAGGTGCGCCTTGCCTACGTCCTGGAGGAGAAGGTCTTGGAGCGCGGCCTGCGCATCCTCAAGGCCGGCGTCGAGGCCTACAACGCGGGGCGCAAGACTGGTCGGCGCGCCGAAGAGACCTCGGTGGACGCCTGACCGGCAGCGAGGTTGGCGCCGTCCCGCTTCCACCCGACAAGCGATGAGTTGACAAACTCCGCGTCACGCGCTATAATAATTCTGTATTTGTCTGCCCTTTGGTGGGCTGAGCACCCAACGGTGCGGCGCTCCGCCAAAGGATTTGTTTATCTCTGTGATCCCCACCTACAGGAGGAGGGCATGCGGCATCGAATCATGGTGATCGGTTTCGGGTTGCTCTTGGCGTCCTTGCTCGCCGGCGCCACGGCGGCCTCCGCCGGGATGAGAACGGTCCTGATCGAGCAGGGCACGAGCGCCACCTGACCCTCGTGTCCCACGTGGGACGCGATCGTGGATTCGATCGGAGAGCAGTACAGAGATGTCGTGATTACGCTGATCAAGTACCACGCCTGGTGGCCGAGCCAGGACCAGTTCTACAGGGACAACCCCTCAGAGAACGCCGCGCGCATCAACTACTACGGCTGGAATGCCATTCCCGCGCTGGTGGTCGACGGGGCGACGGGCGACGGCGGGAACTATGGGGCTCTGATGAGCGCCATCGACGCGCGGCTCCTGACGCCCACACCCCTGGAGATCGCCGTGAGCGACACGCTCATCGGAGACAGCGTCTACGTGAGCGCACAGGTGACCGCCCCCGGGGAAGTCGACTCGCGGGCGACCTACACCTTCCAGTGCGTGGCCGTCGAATGGTTGAGGCCCTACAAGCAGTACTACATCATGCGGGACATGGTCCCGGACCCGGCGGGCGAGCCGTTCACGATTTCGACGGGCGACACCGTGACCTTCGACCGCGTCTGGTACATGAACCTCGCCGTGTACAACCCGCTCAAGATGAGCACGACCGTGTTCGTCCAGAACGACGCGACGAAGGAGGTCATCCAGGCCGCCTCGACCAACCCGCCGAAGGAGCACCAGCTCTAC
>Ga0180437_10009211_pt1 | contig 12283 bp, 7 predicted proteins | sample SS_ome_4_FD_132410 | JGI IMG/M metagenome (GOLD analysis project Ga0180437, IMG submission 132410) | Hypersaline lake sediment archaeal communities from the Salton Sea, California, USA - SS_3_D_1 metaG | ecosystem: Environmental > Aquatic > Non-marine Saline and Alkaline > Hypersaline > Sediment... | reverse complement strand
GCCCGAATACAGCTCATTGTTATCTTCAGGAGAAAAGGAAATATTGCAAACAGAATTACAATATCTTGCAGAAAATAAACAAGGAGAAGAAAGATTATTCATTGGAAAGAAATGGACAGATCAAAAATTCAAAAGACTGCTCAGAATATTCAAGGATAGTGAATTTTATGATAGAATAAACCAGCATTACAAACAAGTTCTTGCTAACCGCAACTACTTCTAGAAAACGAGCCCTTCCTGAAGCAGCCAATCAGGCTTTCCATAGCCTGAAACGGCTGTTTTAAGCTTATAAATGAATGCAAAATTTTATAAATAACTCACGAAATTAGTACATTAAATAAAATTTGTTTGGGTGATGAAAAAATGAGTATTGTTGGATTTAACTTTACAAAAATATCTGCTGAGAAAAAAGAGGGTGCAAAAGGCAAGATCAACATTAAAAACAATATAATCATCAAAGATGTTGCTGAACAGTCAATGAGTCTTGGTAACAAAGACAACAAGGCATTGAAAGTTGATTTTCAGTTCATCTCGGATTATTTGCCAGATCTTGGCCAGATAAGCATCGAATCAAGTGTCGTTGCACTGAGGCCTGCATCAGAGATACAGGAAATCATCAAGAATTGGAGCGAAAATAAACAGCTTCCAACAGATATGGTTGAACAGATGTTCGGTTATGTGCTGAGAAGATGCAATATCAAAGCATTGGTATTGGCAGAAGATCTTAACTTGCCGAGTCCAGTGCCTTTGCCAAGGGTTGAGAGCAAACCAGCAGAACAAAACGAAAAAACCGAGTGAATGATTAGATGATTGCATTCTGAAAATGGCAGTCAAGGAAATAAAACTAAAGATTAGCGAAGCTGTCCAAGATGATGTCAATAAGGGCATTGTCAGAATTGATAGCAATTACATGAATCAGATAGGTGTAAAACCTGGGGATATAGTAGAGATTGAAGGGGAAAGAAAGACTGTCGCTATTGTTGGAAGAGCATATCCAGGAGACATCGGGCTTAATACTATCAGAACAGATCCTTTGATAAGAAGAAACTGTAAAGCCAGTATTGGAGACATGGTTACAGTAAGAAAGACTGCTGTTGAAGAGGCGCAGAAGATTGTGATCGCGCCTGCAAGAAAAGACATCAAGGTAAGTGCATCACCCACGGTTTTCAAGAGAGGCCTTCTAGGAAGAGTGCTTAAGAAAGGAGATGTTGTTTCTCTGGGCGGCGCGACTAAAAGAAAGCTGGCGATGAGCGATAATCCGTTCTTTGATGATATATTCTCTAGCATGTTTGATGAAAATTTCATGGGCTTCGGACTTGGAAGCATCAGGTTTGTTGTAGTTGACACAGCTCCTAAGAAATATGTAATCATCACTGAGAATACCACTGTCGAATACAAGCCAGAAGCAGTGGAAATCATTGAAGATGAAGCAATGCTCGGAATCGCTTACGAAGACATTGGCGGACTGAAAGAAGAGATAACAAAGATAAGGGAGATGGTCGAGCTTCCATTGAAGCATCCTGAGATATTTGAGAGACTCGGCATAGAACCTCCAAAAGGAGTTCTATTGCACGGACCACCAGGAACAGGTAAAACACTTCTGGCAAAAGCAGTAGCTAATGAAACAAACAGCAATTTCATATTGATAAATGGTCCAGATATCATGGGCAAGTTCTATGGCCAGTCAGAAGAGAATATCAGAAAAAAGTTTGAAGAGGCTGAAAAGAATTCGCCTTCTATTATATTCATAGATGAGATAGATGCTATAGCTAGCAAGAGAGAAGACATACATGGAGAAGTGGAAAAAAGAGTAGTTGCTCAGTTGCTCGCAATGATGGACGGCCTGAAAAGCAGAGGAAAGGTTGTAGTTATCGCAGCATCAAACATCCCTAACATGCTCGATCCTGCATTGAGAAGACCGGGACGATTTGATAGAGAGATAGAGATAGGCGTGCCAAAGAAAGCAGGCAGGCTAGATATATTAAAGATACATACAAGAAACATGCCTCTTGACAAGAGTGTCAATCTCAAGAAGATCGCAGAAATCACATATGGTTTTGTTGGGGCGGATCTTGCAGCACTTGCAAAAGAAGCTGCAATGATTGTTCTTAGGAAAGTATTGCCTGACCTTAAACTTGATCAAGAAGAACCTATTCCTAAAAATGTCCTTGAAAAGATGATAATCAAACAGCAAGACTTCACAGATGCCTTGAAAGTGGTAAGGCCTAGTGCAATGAGAGAAGTCATTGTCGAAGTACCGACTATAGCTTGGGAAGACATAGGAGGAATGCAAGAAGCAAAGCAGGAATTGAAAGAAGCAGTGGAATGGCCATTGAAACATCCCGAAGCTTTCAAAAGGTTAGGTATAAGCCCGCCAAAAGGCATACTTGTCTATGGTCCGCCAGGTACAGGCAAAACGTTACTCGCAAAAGCTGTTGCTCACGAGAGTGAAGCTAATTTCATACTCGTCAAAGGACCAAGCATGCTCAGCAAATGGGTCGGAGAAAGCGAGAGAGGAATAAGAAAGATATTCAGCAAGGCAAGACAGACCTCGCCTTGTATCATCTGTTTTGACGAGATCGACAGTATCGCGCCAAAGAGGGGCGCAAGTTCTGATACACAAGTCACTGAACGGGTATTGAACCAGTTATTGACAGAGATGGACGGTCTTGAAGAATTGAATGATGTTGTCATAATCGCAACCACGAACAGGCCAGACATCCTTGACAGTGCATTATTGCGTCCGGGCAGATTTGACAGGATAATGATGGCAGGAGTTCCTGATGAAGAGACAAGACTTGAGATTTTCAAGGTTCACACAAAAGGCATGCCATTGAAGGATGTAGATCTGAAAAAATTGGCAAAGAAGACAGAAGGTTATGTAGGCGCAGACATTGAAGGCATCTGCAGGGAAGCTGCGATGCTCGCGCTAAGAAAGGACATCAAGACAAAAGAAATAAAGATGGAGCATTTCGAAGAAGCATTGGGCAAGGTAAAAGCAAGCGCGAACAAGGACATCCAACAATTATACAAGTCGCTGGAGAGCAAGTTCAAGCAAGCTACTGCAACAGAATTAAAGAAGGAAGCTCCTAGTTATGTTGGTTGAGGGCAACATTTATAAAACTCAGTATAATTTTGATTCTTATGGGATATAAACAAGGGGACAAAGTTAAAGTCATTACAAAGGATAAAGAATATGTAGGTATAGTGATGCCTCATGAAACTCATACTCTTGTCATAAAACTAGATAATGGATATAATGTTGGGATTGACAAAGCAAATATCGAAAAGACAGAGATTATTGAAAAATACAGCCCTACAGAAAGGGAACTGAAAGAAGCAGAGAAACAAAAAGGACTGCCTTCAATCTTAATTCTTCACACTGGCGGAACGATCGCGAGCAAAGTTGATTACCAGACAGGCGGAGTCATTGCGCGTTTTGAACCAGAAGAAATCCTGAACATGTTTCCAGAGCTTAGAGACATAGCAAACATTGACAGCAAATTATTGACAAACATCTGGAGCGAAAACATCACATTCATCCATCTGAAGAAATGGGCAAAACAGATTTCAGATGAGATCAAGAAAAATACTGCATTGAAAGGTATAATTCTCACGCAAGGTACAGATACTTTGACTTCGACAAGCGCAGCATTAGCATTCATGCTGCAGAACTGTCCGATTCCTGTAATAATCGTAGGAGCGCAAAGGAGCAGTGACAGAGGAAGCAGTGACGCTGCAATGAACTTGGTGTGCGCTGCAGAATTAATAGCAAAGACAGATTTCAAAGGAGTGGCGATCTGTATGCATAAACAAGAGGATGATACTTTCTGCCACATCCTTCCACCATGCAAAGCCAGGAAGATGCACAGCAGTCGAAGGGACGCATTCAGATCTATAAATATTAAACCTTATGCAACTATTGATTATAATACAAGAAAGATAGAATGGATAGACAAGCCAGAATTTAAACAGGCAGAATTCAAGCTGATGCCAGAGATGGAAGAGAAAGTTGGTATTGTGAAAACGTACATCAATTTCAATCCTAAACTGTTCGAAGCCTTCAAAGGCTATAAAGGTTTGATCATAGAAGGGACCGGACTAGGACAAGCACCGGTATTTGCACAAGACAAGGATTCTGACAAGAACAAGATCAATTTCAAGGCGCTCGAGGAATTGATAGGATCCGGCACTATAGTATTTATGACAACACAGACAATCTATGGTAGTGTACAGATGCACGTCTACAGCGCAGGAATAGATCTTGTAAAGGCGGGCGTGATGGAAGCAAAGATGCTCGCAGAGACTGCTTATATCAAACTCGCATGGTTATTGGGAAATTATCCGAAAAAAGACAGCGATGAAATCAAAGAGATGATGCAGAAGAATCTAATTGGTGAAATGTTCACACGAATAGAAGAAGACACTTTCTTGATCTAATTTTATTTGATTTCTAATTATAATTCTTGTTAAGATAATTCTTTAATGTGAATTTTCTCAGTAATTTATCATTGACAAGTCTCTCAAATTTCTCTATATCTAAAAAATGCTTTGTTCTCCTGAATCTCCAATGACCTCTGATTGCGTCAAAATAATTCTTGCCAGGTTTCATCCTCTTCCACAATATGTCTACCATGTCTTTCGCGCCCTTTTCAAATTCATCTGATCCGAACAAAGGATATTTCAATGTCTGAGGTTCTCCGTCCGGATGTCTCTCTGGAGAATGGAAATAACGTTTTTCAAAATAATACATATCTCCTTGTCTCAATAACCTTACAGTATAGAAACGTCTTCTAGATTGTTTTGTGATGTAATCATCAAAATTAAAAATAAAGCTTTTCCCTTCCTGCATTCCTTCAAGTATTCTTTGTGCAAGATCCCTTTTGTTTTTTGTTAATTCTTCTCCTTTTGTCTTCAACAAATCACGTACAGGGAATGTGATGTACTGCCTTCCTTTATCATCTCGGAAACCGTCAGAAAAGATTTCTGCTGCAACAGCTTCTGGAAGCTTGAACCTCTGTCTTTTCCCGCTGACCACCTTTCTCATCATAGTCCATGCAGCATCACTATCATAATCACAGGCTTTCATAAGGGCATCATAAATTTCAGATGAAAAATCATCTTTTCTTTCTTCAAACTCATTTTTTACATCATACATGAAATCCCAAATAGCTCTTTGATCAGCAGGCATCCTCTTACGACCGTATCTTCTTGATCTCTGCCGTTCTGCACTCTTTTCCAGGCCGTACCATCTCCTGCCTCTTACAAACCTAGAAATATCCCATTCTGGAAGATTAAGTATCCTCATTGTATAACTTTTTTCAATACCTTTTTTTAAGAATTCTCTGACCAATTTCACTTCCTGCTTTCCAAAACTTCTGCCATTCCTCCACTCGCTTAATGCGTGGATGACCCTGCCGTCATCTACAGGAGGCTGCCATAGATGATAGAATCTAGTATAATTGATTTTTTTCCCGCTATCGCGCGCCAATTCTGTTTGTGCTTTTTCCTGTGCTTTTCTATAGAGCTCTGAAAAATCAAACACATCTCCAGAGCTTGCAAGTTCGTCAAGATCAGGTATCCTTTTCAGAGCATATCTTCTTCTCTTATCATGATATCTCTTGACAGCTGCCCGCCTGCTAGCCTTTTCATATAGCTCTTCTATCTTTTCTTTTGCTTCAGCAGTTACTAAGAGTTTTGCACCAGGATTGTTCTTGCGCCATTCTACATATGCATCAAGGAATCCAGTATTATGCAACAATAATTCATCTTTCCAGAAGTCATCTGAAAGCCTGTCCAACTTGTTCAACCAAGTCCGTCCCGGCTTGTTCTCATAGATTTCAAAACCTTCCAATTGTTGATTTTTTCTTTCTAACTCTTTAGGATCATAATATTCCAATACTGGAAGTTCAGAGCTTCTAGACAAGCCTTGCTTTCTTGGCGATTCGCGCTTGCTTGATTCCAATGGATTAAAGTCTGTAAATCTGTAGTTAGAGAAAGTTCTCACATGCCCTGTTGTGCTTAAGCTCAATACTTTTGCATCTTCAAATTCAAGTAATTTCTTTACTAATTCATTTGCCCTTTCTGCCTGTTCATCTGAAATTTTAAGATGATTCAACGCAGATGCGGCATCATCTATCTTATCAAACTCTTCTTTCCTTAGCACAGTATATCTTTCAATATCATGCAGGAATTCTCTTAACCTTGGTAGAGAAATGATCCAATCACATTGTTTGTACTTTGCAATTAGCCCAATGTTATGCAAAGTTCTTTCCTGATCTTCTTCTGTTGTCTCGAATATTGAAAAGAATTTCTTTTCCTTCATTATCTTATACATGGATTTCAATCTGGAAATATTATTTTTATTAAATAATTCTTTTGGTACCAAACCATGTTCCAAATAAGCTGCAAAACCAGGAGCGAGTTCTTTTATCGGCATCATGAGCGTGTTTCGCAGTCTGGAATACTTGCTAAAATATGCAAGATCCTTAGGATACATTGCTTTTGCCAAATAATTAATCAAAATAAAAGGTCTGTCGTAAAAATCCAGTTCAGGAATGCCTAATCTTTCTCCTAAATCTTCTCTGCAATCTTCCCATAATAAGAATTCTTTCCTTTGGTCCTTGAAAGGACCGTGTTCTGCATATTCTCTTTGCACTCTAATTTTTCTTACTAATGTCAGCATCTCTTCCAGCATGAAACGATGCTCCTGAATACTGTCTGCAGAATAGATATTCGAGAGTACTAGTTCGCGTTTCTTTTTAGGATCTCTTTCCACTGCAGCTTGTGCTGTCACGAACCTACCATGATACTCTTTAATTAATTTGGATTCGTTCACAGGCAAAGTCTTACTGTCTTCATCCCTGAATCTATCTGCATCATATTCCATAAATAAATCTAATATCTCTTCTATGGCTTCTCCGGCATATCTTGCGTCTGATTTTAGATGCTCTTGTTTTCTTTTGCCAAGAAGCCCTTTGATGCTTTTTGAGATTGTCTTCATTTCATTAGAGGTGATGCCTGCTTTTTTCTTGTTGGTCAAGTCTGCCAAGACTGCTGCTTTCCTGGCCTGACCAAATGCAGATGCACTCACAACGTCATTCTCTATAAAGTATAATACATCATCTACTATTCCGCCTGCGTATCTTTCCTTGCTGAATCTTTTTTCATTTGCATAACGATGGTACATGATGGCCATCTCCCAGTTTTCCAATGTCTGACCATACACCATCTTTTTGTAGATTCTCAATTCTTCGGGTTCTAAATCATCCATTACATCCTTGAAGAAACCAAGATAACCGCCGCTCCTCTGCATAGACCATAAAATTCTTGTGATGTCCGGGTCGTCTTTTTGCAGATCGTGCACTTCTTTCAAGAAATCAAGCAGTTTAAGTTTGTAATCCTCTTCTAATTGTAATTTCTTGTCTTCATCTATCTTTGCCCTTACATCTTCAGATACTATTGCCTCTAACTGTTTCTCATCCTTAAGCATGACATATTCATTCCATTCATCATCCTTTCCTTGCTTGAAATCTTTGACTCGTTTTTGTACCTGCCTTATTTTTCTTTCATGTTCCCTGACATTAAATAGCCAGAACAAGGTTATTGCACAGCCCTGCCCAACGTACAAGTTTCCTGAACCAAAACTTCCGTCCTCTAGAACTTCCTGCAGAGTCACAGAATGCCTTGAAACATCGCCTGAACAGATCTCGCAGGAATCAGGCACGTCTTGAGGGCCTGTTTCATCAATCTCTATCCCTTTTTCTCTCAACCTGCGATTCATCCTGTTGACGAATTTCTGATCATAAATCCGGATCGGTTGCATTGATTGAAGAACAGGCAAAATCTCGTAAGTTCCTAGTTTAAAGATTGTTCTTTTGACCTGGCCTATGTGAGTGGATTTGACAGACCTTGAGAATTTTTGAGAAATTTCCTTTTCCTGCTGCTTCTGCAACCTCAGCAATCTTTGTCTTGGTCTTGCTCCTTCTTTTGCTTTCAATGCTTCTTCAATGTTCATGGTCTTTTTTCTTGGCTTGCCGTGAGCCATAGAAGATTTTCTTAATGCTTCAACCTCATTTGCAAGCTCTTCAAGCGCAGGCCTTCTGAGATATCTCTTTGCTACAACAAAATCCTCTACTTTTGCAATGTCTCCATCATACATATACATAAAAGCAGCATCTATCTGCTTGTGATAGCTAGGATCATGAGCTTCTCTCATCGCGAGCCACAAATCTTCACCTCTCAGACCTTTAACATCATCTATAGAATGAATTGTGCCTTTGCTCGGTCTTATCAACAGATCCTTCTCGCCTGCTTCTATTGGAACATCCATAAATCTCCCTCTTTGCCGAAGAATTATATCGAATATTTATAACTTATGATGCAGGATAAGGGCAAAATATATATAAATAAGGGAACAGTCTTTATCTGTATGAGTGAGAGGATGAAGCACTATTATGAAGGTCTTGGCTTTAAGTGCGGTCTAGAGCTGCACCAGCAATTGGCAGGCCATAAATTATTCTGTAATTGTCCTAGCTTGGTAAGGGGCAATAAAAAGGACTTCAAGGTAGAAAGACAGTTGAGAGCTGCTGCTGGCGAGATGGGTGGTGTGGATATTGCAGCAGAGTTTGAAGCTGCGAAACAAAAGAAACACATCTATACAGGAGATTCTGACTGTGTATGTGAAGTAGAGTTGGATGACGATCCTCCAAGACAACTGAACAAAGAAGCATTGGATGTAGTATTGCAAGTGGCAATGATGCTGAATGCAAAGATTGTTGACGAGATACAAGTGATGAGAAAGACAGTTGTTGATGGAAGCAATGTCAGCGGTTTCCAAAGAACTGCGCTTGTTGCGACTGACGGTCATATTGATACCAGCAAAGGCAAAGTGCGAATCGCGAATGTCTGTCTAGAAGAAGAAGCTGCGCAGAAATTAGAAGAGACAAAAGATTCCATTACCTGGAACCTTGACAGATTAGGCGTACCATTGATAGAAGTCGGGACAGAAGCAGACATAAAGGATCCTGATCATGCAAAAGAAGTTGCAGAGAAGATAGGAATGATATTGAAAAGCACTGGAAAAACAGTGAGAGGTATAGGAAGTGTAAGGCAGGATGTCAATGTAAGCATCAAAGGACATCCAAGGATTGAAATAAAAGGATTCCAGGATCTTAAAACAATATCAAAGGTTATTGCCAATGAAGTCGAGAGACAACAAGCAGAACTAAAAAAGAATGCAAAATTAGAACCTCATGTGAGAAAGGCCCTGTCTGATGGCAATACAGAATTCATGAGACCAATGCCTGGTTCATCAAGGATGTACCCTGAAACAGACATCGCGCCGATAAAAGTAGATGTTTCTGGAATAAAGAAAGTAGAACTTATTGCAGAGAAAGCAGAAAAGATTGAAAAACTTGGCGTAGGGAAGGATCTTGCAAAATTAATCAGCAAGGAACACATAGCAGACAAATTCTTTGATTTTGTCAAAAAGTTCAAGAAAATTAAACCTGCGTTCATCGCAGAGACAATGCTTCCGACACTGAAAGAGTTGAAGCGAAAGCACAAAATAGACACAGAAAAGATCACGCACGAACATTTGGAGAAAGTATTCGAAGCCCTGGACAAGGGAAAGATCGGAAAGGACAGTGTGATGGACATCCTGAAGAAAATACCAGGAACAAATAAATTGGAAGATCTAGAGAAAATATTCGAACAATACATACTGATCAGCGACAAAGAACTGGAAACAGAAATCAAGAAGATTGTAGAAGAGAACAAGAGCACTCCTTTTGGTGCATTGATAGGACTAGCAATGAAGAAGTTCAAAGGAAAGGCAGAAGGAAAGAAGATAAGCGAAATATTAAAGAAGATATTGAACCAATGATAATAAGAAAAGCAAAAAAAGAGGATTTTAATGGAATTTTTGACTTATTGCTACAGCTATCTATAAAAAATAAAAAGGCTAAAGCAAAAATAAAGAAAAGTTATGAACAGAGTTTGAAATTGAGAGATTCTTTTGACATTGTTGCAATAGAAAATAAAGAAATAGTAGGATATGCATCAGGAGGTTTGTGTTATGCTTTATGGGCAAGAGGTTATGTTTTCTGGATCCATGAATTAGTTACTTCAAAAAAATATAGAAGAAAAGGCATTGCAAAAAGACTAATAATGGAGTTAGAGAGGATTGCAAAGAAAAGAAAGGCAAAACAAATGTTCTTGGCAACACAGAAAGAAAGAAAACCAGCAATAAGTTTATATTCAAGAATGAACTATGTTCCTTCAAAGAACTATTATTTGAGAAAATTTTTTTAAAAAGAGGTGTATAGATGCACGTAGAATCATTGGCGTGCTTTGAGTGCGGTAAGACGTACCCAAAGACTGAACTAAGATATAATTGTGACTGTGGCGGGAGCCTTGAGATCATCTACAGATATGATGAGATAAAAGGCAAGATAAGCTGGAACTCGCTCAGGAAACGGAAGTTCAATCACTGGAGATATCGGGAATTCTTTCCTATCATCAAAGACAAATACATTGTAAGTCTGGGAGAAGGCGGCACTCCTTTAGTTCATAGCAGGAAGATTGGAACGTGCGGAAATGTATATTTCAAATGTGAAGGCGTGAGCCAGACAGGAAGTTTCAAGGACAGGGGCACGACTGTTGAATTGTCAAAAGCCCTGGAATTTGGAGCAACAGAGATCGTTGCAGCCAGCACAGGAAACATGGGTGCGAGCATCAGCGCGTACGCAGCAGCTGCTGGAATCAAAGCAACTATCTATGTGCCAATAGGCAGTCCGCACGAGAAAATAGAACAGATGCATTCGTATGGAGCGCATGTCGTGCCTGTAAAGCACGGAGGATATGTCCAGGCTGCAAGATATGCTTACAGGGATTTCAAGAAAAAACAAATATATCTTCTAGGAGACTATGCATACAGAGGGGAAGGAGAAAAAAGTGTAGGATATGAGATAATGGATGAGATGAAACAGGTTGATTACATCATCAGCCCTATAGGAAACGGAACCTTGCTCAGCGGAATATGGAAGGGATTGACAGAATTGAAGATGACAGGCTTGATAAAAAGAATGCCAAAGATGGTCGGTGTGCAAGCTGCTGGCTGTAATACAGTTATCAGAGCTTTCAACAATAATGATGAGATAAAAAGTGTGACTCCAAGAACAATCGCAGGAGCGATTGCAGTAGGAGACCCTTCAGACGGAGAAAAAGCTTTAGCTGCACTAAAAGAGAGCAATGGATTGGCAACTACTGTGACTGACAAAGAAATCCTTATTGCGAGAAGAGAGATGGCGAGGAATGAAGGTATTGACTGTGAACCGTGCGGAGCAGTCGCCTGGGCAGGAATAAAGAAACTTAGGTTGCCTCAGAATGCAATAAAAGTCGCTATAGTTACAGGCCATGGTTTGAAAGATTTAGAAAATATGTGATTTCTTACATAAGATTTATTTTACCAGTGCATCAACATGCTTCATAAATCTGTCTACTGATTCTTGTGTATTACACTTTGAAAATCCAGGATACTGCTCTGCGATCTTAAGGTCCCTGGCCAGCTTGAACTTTTTCTGCCTTACACTATACCATGTCTTCTGCTTGTTATGATAATGACTTAGGTATTCTTGTTCGGTCTGGCCAACCGTGGGGACGAACAATGCTTTCTTTCCTAGCTGTGCAAGATCCATCAAAGTAGTATATCCTGACCTGCTGACTACCATCTTTGCTTTATTGAACATCAGCTGCTGTTGTTCAGGAGCAAGATAGGAAAATATAGTGATTGTTGCTTTCTTTGTCTTTATTATATTCTTGACATTCTCTTCTGGCTTGCCAAGGGTTATCACAATATTCCCTGCCAAACTATTCAATTGCGGCATAATAATGTCTTCAAAGATTGTCCTCTGAGGTTCTGGGCCTGAAATAGAGATGAAATAATCAATATCTTGTTCTGTATCAACTTCCTGCATAGCAGATAAGATTCCTATGTATTCTAATGGCTTTCCATTATAGAATCTTAGGCTATGGGATAAATCGCCTGTCAATCCATTCATCTCATAGTCAGGTATGAAGATCTTTGTGAATTTCCTCAAGAAAGTATAATTCAAGTATTCCAGTGTTCTTTCCACAGGTCTTACTCTTTTTGGGACAATGAATCTTGGCTGGTGAGTGATAAAGAAACAGGGCACTTCCCTGCTGTTGAAACCATACCTGCAGTCTGCAATGACCAAGTCATACTTCTCTTTATTCAGAAGTTTCCCGAATCTCTTTTTTT
>Ga0180437_10009210_pt1 | contig 12284 bp, 10 predicted proteins | sample SS_ome_4_FD_132410 | JGI IMG/M metagenome (GOLD analysis project Ga0180437, IMG submission 132410) | Hypersaline lake sediment archaeal communities from the Salton Sea, California, USA - SS_3_D_1 metaG | ecosystem: Environmental > Aquatic > Non-marine Saline and Alkaline > Hypersaline >... | reverse complement strand
CAGCGCGTATGCCCGATGCCGAATTTACCCTCGATGCGGCGCGGGAGGCGCTCTTTCAGGGCCTGCACCCTGACCGCGTCCTTATGTATCTGCAGGCCGCCGCCGGCTATGGCAATGCCGCAGGAGTCATAGCCACGGTACTCCAGTCGTGCCAGGCAGTTCAGCAGGACTGGTCCGGCCTGTCTTTTCCCGATATAACCAACGATACCGCACATATCGCTAAATTGCTCCGTCAGGCCAGCGTCACACCACCAGGCTGCGGTCCGGCAGACGGCCACTTATCAACTTCATCGGTCGTATCTGGCTGTAGCTGCCGACGATAGCTCCTGGCTGCGCCACCACGCTGTTGCCCAGCGTACACCCTTCCCCGAGCATCGCTCCGAAGCTGACCGAATGGTATTCCTGGTTGACGGCAACTTCCGCCTGGCCGCCACAGGCGGCGAACCGCCCATCAATATGGCAGCTATTATCAATAACCGAGTCGTGCATGATGCTGCCCGGACCGATGCTGACATCGTTGCCGATGACGCTGTTTTTAACTTCGGTGAACGGAGAAATAACCACGTTATTGCCGATGCTCGTCGCCGGAAAGATGCAGACGCTGGGCCCGATTTCACAACCATCGCCGATAACCGCCGGCCCCATGATATAGGAATTGGAACGTATCACCGTCCCCTTGCCGATGGAGACCTGGCCATTGACCGAGACGCCGGCTTCAATGGTGCCGCCAGTCTTTGCCTGGCTCTGGGGCAAAATGGCAGCATTCAGATTCAGAATGTCCCAGGGATAAATTGCGTCCAGCCAGGCCCCCTCTGTCTCCAGAGCACTGATTTTATGGCCCTGTTCAATCATCCGGTTGACGACATCGGGAAGGTCCAGCTGAGGTTCCACAAAGTCAAAAATCGCCCTGCTGAAGGAATATATCCCGGTGCTGACCAAGTTGCTGGACGCCTCTCCCGGCTTTTCCACGATTTCCCTCACCGTTCCGCGCCGTACGTTTACCACCCCGTAGCGCATCGGGTTGTCCACTTTCTTGATAAGCACCGCCTCCGGTTCCACGGCGGCAAACCGGCCAATAGTATCCGCGGTAATCAGGTTATCGCCAGGCAGCACCAAGAAATCGCCTTTGATGGCCTCTTTCGCCTGCGCCAGCGCGTGTGCCGTCCCCAGCTGGCGTTCCTGGGTAACATAGGCCAGGTCAACACCGAACGCTTCGCCGGAGCCAAAATAGTCAAGTACCTGCTCTTTACGGTAACCGACCACCAGCGCAATATTACGGATGCCTTTCTGTACCAGCGCCTCAATCACGTACTGCAGAATCGGCTTGCCGGCAATGAGCAGCATCACCTTGGGCCGGTTTACGGTAAACGGCCTCAGCCTCTGTCCCTCGCCGGCGGCCAGAATAACCGCCTGTTTCATCTTCTTCTCCTCAGAATATCCTTGACCCCGGGGCAATTATGCCTTTGGCCAGAGCTCCCGGGCCGATAAAGGTATGGTCGCCGAGCATACTGCCGACATTGATGCTGGCATTTATCCCCGTTTCCACCATATCCCCGATTATGGCGCCCAGCTTGCGCCGTCCGGTATTGATGCCTTCAATCCAGATATCTTTCTTGTCCAGCCTCAAATTGGCGATTTTGGTACCGGCGCCGAAGTTACACCCCTCACCGATAACGCTGTCCCCGGCGTAGTTGTGATGTGGAAGCTTGGTGTTTCTCATGATGATGCAGTTCTTCACCTCCACCGCGTTGCCGATGTGACAGTTATCCCCGATGGCGGTGTAGGGCCTGATGTAGCAGTTGGGGCCAATTTCGCAGTTCTCGCCGATAATCGCCGGGCCAATAACGTAGGCACCGGAACGGACCACGGTGTTCCGGCCGATGGAAACAGGCCCCTTAACGACGGCGTTTACCTCCACTTCGCCGAGGTTCTGCGCCTGCATAGCTGCCATCAATGCCTCATTTGCCGCCAGCAGGTCCCAGGGATAGCTGATGTCCAGCCACTGTCCTATGGTGTGGCAGCCGATATTGTGCCCCGACTCTATCAGCAACGTTAAGGAATCGGTCAGCTCGTACTCGCCGCGCGGAGATTTCCCGGTGCGGGCTATCGCCTCGAAAATCTCGGGCGTCAGCAGGTACAGTCCGGCATTGGCCAGGCGCGAGGGCGGGTTTTCCTCCTTCTCATGAATGCGGACCACCCTGCCCCCATCAGCCTCGATGACACCAAGCCCGCGCGTGTCCGCCACTTCGATAACCGCCAGCGCGGTCTCTTTTTTAGCCGCCATCTCCGCTATATCCCGGCGACTGATAACGGTGTCTCCGTTCATCATCAGGAAACTCCCTGCCGTCAGGTCGGCCACCATTCTCAGGGCGTCCGCGGTGCCCAGCTGCCGACGCTGTTTAACGTAGTCAATACGCACCTGCCACCGGCTACCATCACCGAAGTAATCAAGCACTGCTTCATCATGGTAGCCAACCACGAAAATAAATTCACCGATGCCCGCCGCACTCACCTCAATAAGCAGATGCTCCAGCACCGGCTTATTAGCGATGGGCAGCATCACCTTGGGCCTGGTATAGGTGAGAGGTCGCATCCGGCTGCCCTCGCCAGCCGCCAGGATAACCGCTTTCAATCCACGCTCTCCTTGCTCGACACAGTAGTCAGATACCACATATTTTAAAAAGAATGAGCCTTAAAAGGAAATAGCCAGTCCTTATGTTGTCCCCATTCTACTACGCTGACCTTAAAAGTCAATAGAACCAAAAATATCGAAAAAACCGCAGAAAAAGGAAAGACGCTATATACCCAGTCGGGAACGGGTATAGAGAAGCCTCATAATATCATCGCGCGCAATAAGGCCGATGATTCGTCCTTCGCTGGACACCGGCATCTGGCTGATACTGTACTCCTCCATCTGCTCGATCACGCTCAGCACTTCCTCATCGGGCGGGACAACTTTCAGGCTCTCCGACGGCGTCATGACATCGCCTACCGATGTGCTGTCCCAGTTTTTCCGCTCAACCGACTTGATGTTCTGCAACGTCAGTATGCCCTGCAACTGGCCGTTGCCGGTGACCATGAAGCAACTGTTACCGCCGATGAAGATATATTCCTGAACTACACGGCTGATGGCCATGTCCGGAGATAGCACCGGGCAGGTGGTGGTCATAACGTCAGCCACCCTGATGCCCTGCAGCGCCGCCTGCCACTGTGCCTGCCGGTAGCTGGCCGTGGCCACATAGGTCAGGAATAATCCGATGAACGCCAGCCAGAGGCCGTTGAACCAGCGCCCCGGGTAAAGAAATATCAGAATGATGCCACTGGCTATGAAAAGATAGCCGACGGCCCGCCCGACCTCAAAGGCAATGCGGGTAGCTTTTTTATAATCGCCGCTGAAACGCCAGAGGAGAGAGCGAAAAACACGACCGCCATCTAAGGGGAAGCCGGGGATGAGGTTGAACAGGGCCAGCACCACGTTTATCTGCGCCAGCCAGAACGCCAGGGCAGCTACCGGTTCACTGACGCCCTCCAGCAGAAGGTGGAGCAGGAAAAATAAACCGCCGATGACCAAGCTCGCCAAGGGTCCGGCCAGAGCCATCCTGAACTCCGCCCCGTGCCGGGTCGCCTCGCGGGTCATATGCGCCACCCCGCCGAAGATAAACAGCGTTATGCTCCTCACCGGGATGCCATTGGCCCGACCGACCAGGCTGTGGGACAGCTCATGGGCCACCACCGAGGTGAAAAAAAGCAGGCTGGTGGCGATGCCGGTGAGCCAGTAGACCGGCATACTCCATTCCGGGTAGGCATAGGGAAAGTACTGCCAGGAAAGGGAAACGGTTATCAGCACGAAGATGATAAACCAGCTGTAGTGGATGCGGAACTGAATACCGAAAATCCTGCCTAAACTGAATGAGCCACCCATTATTATTATGTCAAATTAGCATCGTGGCGAATTGACACCCAGATACTTCTCCACCAGCTCCATGGCGCAGTATTTGCCGCACATGCTGCAGGCAGCACCGGTGGTGGCATGCTGGCGATGGACTTTCTGCGACCGCTCCGGGTTCAGCGAAAGCCTGGCCTGCTCTTCCCAGTCGAACCGTTTGCGGGCCATTGACATCTTGCGGTCCCACTCTTCAGCACCTTTGACCCCTTTCACGATGTCACCGGCATGAGCCGCGATGCGCGAGGCAATCACCCCCTGTCGCACGTCTTCGTAATCGGGCAGGGAAAGATGTTCTGACGGCGTCACGTAGCAAAGAAAATCGGTCCCGGCGGCCGCGGCAATGGCACCGCCGATGGCTCCCGTGATATGGTCATAGCCTGCACCGATATCGGTCACCAGCGGGCCCAGCACATAGAACGGTGCCCCCCGGCAGACTGTTTTCTGCAGCTTGATATTGGTCTCAATATGGTTCAGCGGCAGATGCCCGGGACCCTCCACCATCACCTGCACCCCGGCTTCCCAGGCCCTCTCCACCAGCTCGCCCAGGGTGAGCAGTTCCTCTATCTGGGCGCGGTCGGTGGCATCGGCAAGGCTGCCCGGGCGCAGACCATCGCCCAGACTCAGCGTAACGTCATATTCGCGGGCGATATCCAGCAGCCGGTCATACTGTTCGTAAAGCGGGTTTTCCCGCTCGTTGTAGATTATCCAGCCGATGAGAAAAGCGCCGCCACGCGAGACTACATCGGCCACCCGGCCCTGATTCTTGAGCCGGTCAATGGCCACCCGCGTGACGCCACAGTGCACGGTGACGAAATCGACGCCGTCTCTGGCGTGCCCTTCAATCACCGCAAACAGGTCATCCGCCGTCATCTTCACAATGGCGTCATGCCTGTCTATGGCCTCGATACCTGCCTGATAGATGGGCACAGTACCGATACCCGCGGTGCTGGCGGCAATGATGGCCTGCCGTATGGCGGTAATATCGCCGCCGGTGCTCAGATCCATCACCGTGTCCGCCCCGGCATCGATGGCAACACGCAGCTTGTCCAGTTCCGTATTGATATCACCGAAGTCAGAGGAGGTGCCGATGTTGGCATTGACCTTGGTCTTGAGGCCCTGGCCGATGCCACAGGGTATCAGCTTCTCATGATTGATGTTGGCCGGAATGACTATCCTGCCTTTGGCTACGCCATCGCGGATAAACTCCTCATCGAGGTCTTCCGCCTCTGCCACCGCCTTCATCTCCGGCGTTACCATGCCTTTTCTGGCCGATTCTAATTGCGTCATGGTTGTCTCCCTCCACAAAACAAAAACCAAGGGCTCCGGCGGTTACTTCAAGACCCTTGGTCCAAGTCACTGCCGCTTCCCTACGCTCGCATTACCGAGGTCAGGTCCACAGGGTTGGCGCCTACTGCCTCTCAGCCCGTGAGCACCCCTAGCGGTTTATTTTATTTTCTAGAACTTAAATATAGCACAAAAAGAGCGAAAATGCAATGACTACAGCGGCCAGCCCAGCCACTCGAAGACGCCTATCATCCTTAATCCGATATAGAGCATGAGCACAATGAATATCAGCCTCAGGCGCTTTCCCGGCAGCTTATGGGCGACGATGGCGCCGACCTGTACCATGACGAAGCTGCTCACAATTAAAAGAAACGCCGAGAGCAGGTTCACATAGCCAATGGAGTAAGGCGGCAGGCCGGGAACGCCCTGCCCGTTGATTACGTAACCCACCACCCCACCGACACTGTTGAAGATAATCATAGCCAGAGAGGTGGCCACGGCGTTATGGATCGGGAAGCGGAGTGCCAGCACCATTATCGGCACTGCCACCACACCCCCACCGAGTCCCAGTGTGCCGCAGAGCAGTCCCAGTGGTATGGCCCAGGCGAACCATATCCAGGGGTTGGTCACCGGTTCCCGCTCGGTCTGCATTGCTCTTGAGGTGAGCATCCGGACCGCCGTGAGCAGGACGATAACGCCAAAGGCAATCCTCAGCGCCTCTCCAGGGAGCCGCGCCGCCAGGGTAGCCCCGGCATAGGCAAAGACCATCCCGGTGATGCCCATGACCACCGCCACCCGCCAGTTCACCGCCCCCAGCTTGTGGTGCCGCCACGTCCCGCTCAGGGAATTAAAAAGGATAACCAGCAGGTTGGTGCCAAAGGCCAGCTTGATGGCGTTATCCGCGGGCAAACCCATGTCAAGGAAAACGAAATACTGTATCGGCGCCATGATAAAGCCACCGCCCACCCCGAGCAGGCCGCTGGCAAAGCCGACAAAGACACCGGTGCCCAGCAGAATAAGAACGTGGACCAGCTCCATCGGCGCTATCAGGCCTTCCCCAGTTCCCTCTTTACCGCTGCCAGCTTGCTCTGGATGCTGGCCATCTGGTCGCGCCGCTCATCAATCTTCATGGTGGTCACCACCCGCTGCGCCCCGGCGTCAAAGGCAGAACGGTGCATCCTCAAGGCAATATCGAGGAGCCGTTCCAGGTCCCCTTCAATGTTGGTGCCCATCGAACTCATCTCGTATTTCAGGTCTTCCTCCGCCTGCAGCACCTTCATCGCCCCGGCGACAAACCGGCTCACCGAGGGCGTTCCGGTGCCCAGCGGCATGACGCTGATTTCAAGAATGGCCATCTTTGCTCACCTCCTCTAATGTAAAAAATATCACTGCCTGGTCTTGGCCATCAGGCGTCCGTAGTAGGACGTATTGGCCAAGTAGAGGGCCGCCAGCGGGTTGTGGCCAAATACCCGGTCTTTTACCGCTATCACCGTCATCGGCACGCGACAGTACTTGATAAACAGGGTATCGTGCCCGATGCAGAGGCCCAGCATGATGGCCAGGTCGACCCCGGCCGCGTTTAATACTTCGGCCTGCACGATGGGGCTGCACATGGTCTCATGCCAGCCCGGGCCCCGTATCTTTTCCTCTTCTTTGATTCCTATCCTCTCCTTGGGCGTCGCCCCCACCTTGCAGCGCACCGAAACCACCTCAAATCCTTTGTTCTCAAGAACGTCGGTCAGAATGCGAGCTTCGTTGGCCAGTCCGGTACAGAAGGCGATACCCAGCCTCCTATAGCCACACTTGCCGGCAAACTGGAACAGCTCCTCCACCCGCGGGATTTTGGTCCGCCTGCCTTCCGGCAGTTGCTCATAGCACTCGAATTCCTGCACCGAGGCAAGGCGGGCAAATTCCCTCACCTCCGGGCGGTCATATTCGGCGGTTGCCTTATCGATAACCTCAGGCATCAGCTTCATCGGGCAAAATGCCGGTGCGTCATCGATGGGCGGCTCTTCACCTGATTTCAGCAGCGGAAAGCAGACGGTACTCGTGCAGCGAGCGCATACCGGGTACAGCTTCTTGGCCATTTCCTGCCCCCTTACTCATCAATTTTTCAGAACGGAGATTATTCCAGCCATACGGTTGTATTTTAGTTTTTCGTCAGGATAAAGACAAACTGGCCTCGCTTTGCACGGTACGGGAAATCTGATGGACTGTTGTGGGGCGGCTGTATATCTTATAAAATATAAACAGGAGGCTGCTATGTGGTTGCAAGCGAGGATGTACCTGCTCATCGCCCTTCTCTTCGGTATCCTTTACGGTGTCATTACCGGCATCGGGACCTGGATGGGTGCCGGCAGCGCCATTACCTATTTGATTATCGGCTTTGGCTTCCTTCTCCTGCAGTACCTTATCAGCCCGGCCATCGTGGGCTGGTCAATGAGGATAAAATGGGTGACGGAAAAAGAGGCGCCGGAACTGCACCAGATGGTAGCTGAGATTGCGGAAAGGGCCGGCTTGCCCAAGCCGAGGGTCGGCATATCCCAGCTCAACATCCCGAACGCTTTCGCCTTCGGCCGTACCCAGCGTGACGGACGTGTCTGCGTGACCCAGGGTATCATGAGGCTGCTCAGCAAGGAGGAGCTAAAGGCGGTCATCGGCCATGAGCTTTCCCACATCAAGCACCGCGATATGGCCATCATCACCCTAATCTCGGTCATCCCCATGATAATGTACTGGATAGCCTGGACCACCATGTGGCGGGGTGCTTTCGGCGGCAACCGCCAGGGCGGGGGCAATTACGCCGCCCTCGTTGGACTGGGCGCCTTTCTGCTCTACTTCATCACCAATCTGCTGGTGCTTTACGGCTCCCGGATACGCGAATATTACGCTGACCAGGGCAGCGTCCAGCTGGGCAGTATGCCGCACCATCTGGCGACGGCGCTGTATAAACTGGTCTACGGCAATGCCCGAATGCGGAACAGCGAAGAGTTGCGCCGGGTGGAAGGCGTTAAGGCCTTCTTCGTCAATGACCCATCCCGCTCCTACTACGAGATAAAAGAGCTATCTCAGATTGACCTTGATATGAGCGGTACCATTGACTATAACGAGCTCATAGAGCTGCGACAGAAGGAGATAAAGCTGGGCACATCCCAGAAGTTATTGGAGATGTTCACCACCCACCCCAACATGCTGAAGAGAATCAAGCACCTCTCCACGCTGGCGGTTTAACAGCTTCTATTCCAGAAAAATAAACCTTTACCCTTGCCACTTATATTAATTAGGTAGTATAATAAGCGGCAAAGTATACCGTCTTTAAATAACAATCATATTCTCCCCAGGAAAAACCGGGCACAAGGGTTACTGCGTATAAAATCATGAAGATTGCGATCAGTGGGAAAGGCGGCGTGGGCAAGACGTTACTGGCCTCCTTGCTCGCCCATACATTTGCCGCGTCCGGCTATACCGTCCTCGCCATCGATGCCGACCCCGACGCCAACCTCGCCGCCACCCTCGGCTTCACCCACCCGGAAGATGTCATCCCCATTTCAGAAATGAAAGACCTCATCGCCGAACGGACAGAAACCCAGCCGGGGCGTTCCGGCACCTACTTCAGAATGAACCCCAGGGTAGACGACCTCCCGGAAAAATACTGGCAGAAACTCGATGGTATCCGGCTGATGGTTATGGGACGAATCAAAAAAGGCGGCACCGGCTGTTACTGCCCGGAAAACGCGCTGCTCAAGGCGCTGATGAGCCACCTGCTTCTGGCCCGAAATGAGGTAATCATTATGGATATGGAGGCCGGCATAGAGCACCTGGGGAGAGCCACCGCCGGTGCTGTCGATAAACTGATAGTGGTGGTGGAGCCAGGACGGCGCAGCCTGGAAACCGCCCGCGCCATAAAAAGCCTGGCCAGGGACATCGGCCTGGAGAATATGGCGGCGGTGGGCAACAAAATCCGCAGCCAGTCCGACCGTGATTTCCTCATTGCCAGCCTGCCTGACCTCGAGTTCCTGGGCTTCATCCTCTATGACCAGGCAATCGTTGATGCCGACCTGGCAAACCGGTCGTTACTTGATGCCAGTCCGGCGGTTATGCGCGAAGTAAAGAATATCTATTAGAAACTGGCGACCACAAAAGAGACCGCCAGCTATAAATAAAATCAGATAATAAAAATACGGTACAGGAGGTCCCCGTGGCGTACGACGCAACCAAAATGAAGGACTGGCAGATTGCCGAAGCCGCTGAAGCAAATATGCCAACGCCGGAGGAGTGGCGCGAGTGGATGGGGCTGGAGAAAGACGAGGTTCTTCCCTACGGCAGAATCTCCAAACTCGATTTTCTGAAAATTATAAACCGCCTCAAAGACAGGCCCGATGGCAAGTATATCGAGGTAACCGCCATCACCCCCACCCCACTCGGTGAAGGCAAAAGCACCACCTCCCTGGGGCTGGTTGAAGGTCTGGGCAAAAGGGGTATGAAGGTAGGTGGCTGCCTCCGCCAGCCTTCCGGCGGGCCCACCATGAACATCAAGGGCACCGCGGCCGGCGGCGGCAATGCGCTGCTCATCCCCATGACCGAATTCTCCATGGGCCTCACCGGTGACATCAACGACATTGTCAATGCCCATAACCTGGCCATGGTCGCCCTGACCGCCAGGATGCAGCACGAGCGCAACTATGACGACGAGCAACTCGCCCGGCTCACCAAGATGCGCCGCATGGATATAGACCCCACCAGAGTGGAATTCGGCTGGGTAATGGATTTCTGTGCCCAGAGCCTGCGCAGCATCATCATCGGCCTTGGCGGTCGTATGGACGGCTTTACCATGCAATCCAGATTCGGCATCGCCGTGAGTTCCGAATTGATGGCCATGCTGTCCATCGTCCGGGACCTGGCGAACCTGCGGGAGAGGATGGACCAGATTACGCTGGCCTATGATAAAAAGGGAAACCCGGTCACCACCGGCGATTTAGAAGTGGGTGGCGCCATGACCGCCTGGATGCGCAATACCATCAACCCCACCCTCTGTTCCACGGTGGAATATCAGCCGGTAATGGTCCACGCCGGGCCCTTCGCCAATATCGCCGTGGGGCAGTCCTCCATCATCGGCGACCGCATCGGCCTGAAGATGTTTGACTACCACGTCACCGAGAGCGGCTTTGCTGCGGACATCGGTTTTGAGAAGTTCTGGAACGTGAAGTGCCGCAATAGCGGCCTCAAGCCACACGTCTCCGTGCTCACCACCACCATCCGCGCCCTGAAGATGCACGGTGGCGGGCCCAAGGTGGTGGCCGGCATTCCTCTGCCTCAAGAGTATACCAAGGAAAACGTGGCCCTGGTGGAAAAAGGGCTGCCCAATATGCTGCACCTCATCGGCGTTATCCGCAAATCCGGTATCAATCCGGTGGTCTGCATCAACTCCTTCCATACCGATACCGCGGAAGAAGTAGCCGTAGTGAAGAAGGCCGCCGAGGAAGCCGGGGCGCGCTGCGCCGTCTCTTCACACTGGGCCAAAGGCGGCGAAGGCGCTCTGGAACTCGCCGATGCGGTAATAGATGCCTGCAATGACCAGAACGACTTCCAATTCCTCTACCCGATGGAGATGAAACTCAGGGAGCGGGTGGAGAAAATCGCCAAGGTGGTCTACGGCGCCGATGGCGTGTCTTGGACGCCGGAAGCCGAGGCCAAGGCAAAGGCGTTTGAAGCGGACAACAAATATGATGAATACGCCACCATGATGGTGAAAACGCACCTTTCGCTCACCCATGACCCGGCGGTGAAAGGCGTGCCCAAGGGCTGGACGCTGCCCATTCGCGACGTCCTTATTTACTCGGGGGCCAAATTCCTCTGCCCCTGCGCCGGCACCATCAGCCTGATGCCCGGCACCAGCTCCGACCCGGCTTTCCGCAGGGTGGATGTGGACGTCACTACTGGTAAAGTACAGGGGCTCTTTTAATAATAATATTCTAATGTAGCTGGTCAGGATGGCAGTAAAGAAAAAATGTAAGGTCCACTTCAAACCAGACAACATGGAAATCGTGGTGGACCAGGGGGAAAATCTGCTGCAGGCGGCCATTGCCGCCGGGGTGCGCATCTACGCCTCCTGCGGTGGCGCCGGCACCTGCGGGACGTGCAAGGTGCAGATTGAAGAGGGCGAGGTTGAAACTACCAGAACGGATAAAATATCTGACCAGGAGTTCAGTAAAGGAATCAGGCAGGCCTGTCAGAGCCGGGTGCTCTCCGACCTGTCCGTATATGTCCCGGTAGAGTCAAGGCTGGAGAAGGCGGTGCTGGCCCGGGAGCAGAAGCAGGTTTCCGAAGTTCTGGCCACCGGCTGGCGGTTCGTGCCGCCCCTGACCAAGTATTTCGTGGAGCTGCCTCCGCCCACCCTGGATGACAATACCAGCGACCTTTCCCGGCTGCTCCGGGGACTCAGGCAGCGCTACCACCTGAGCAACCTTTCCATAGACTTCCATGTGGTGCAAAAGCTGGCCAGCACTCTGCGCGAAGGCAACTGGAAAGCCACGGTAACCACGCTTGTCACCGCGGTGAAACCAAGGGCCGGAGACAGACGGCGGCCACGAGTAATCAATATCGAGGCCGGGGACACCCGGGATAAGCATTACTCTATGGCCCTCGACATCGGCACCACCACCGTCTGCGGGCAATTGCTCGATCTGAACCGCGGCCGGGTGGTTGCCGAGAGCATGGCCTACAACGGCCAGATAAGCTATGGGGAAGACGTCATCACCCGCATCGCCTACTGCCAGAAACCGGGCGGCCTGAAGAAACTGCAACAGACGGTGGTGGCCACCATCAACGGCATCATTGAGGAACTGCAGGCCCAGAGCCAGATCAAGGCCGAACGCATCGGCCATCTGATGGTGGCAGGCAATACCACCATGACCCAGATACTGCTCGGGCTAAATCCTCAATACCTCAGGCTGACGCCCTATACCCCCGTGGCCAACTTTTTTCCTCCCGTGCCGGCGAGCTCACTGGGGATAAAGGCCGGTGACCACGCCCAGATTTTCCTCTTCCCGGCGGT
>Ga0180437_10009209_pt1 | contig 12284 bp, 11 predicted proteins | sample SS_ome_4_FD_132410 | JGI IMG/M metagenome (GOLD analysis project Ga0180437, IMG submission 132410) | Hypersaline lake sediment archaeal communities from the Salton Sea, California, USA - SS_3_D_1 metaG | ecosystem: Environmental > Aquatic > Non-marine Saline and Alkaline > Hypersaline >... | reverse complement strand
GTTCATCCCATCACCCAAGCACCTCGCCGGCACGCTTGCAGGCTGCCTATGCCAACATCACCGTGGTTCACCTACCCACACATGCCAGCTGGCTGAATCAGATTGAGATCTACTTCTCGATCTTGACCCGCAAGGCGCTTACGCCACTGGATCTGCCGCACAAACAGGCTGTTAAGGAGCGTATCCTGGGGTTCCAGGAGCGGTACAACGAGACTGCGAAACCGTTTTGCTGGAACTTCACTCGTGATGATTTGCTGAAGCGACTCAAGAAAGTCGCCGTCTGAAAGTCGAAGAACTTATGAAATCAAGGTCTAGGCTCTGATTCTGGCGGGAGAATGCGGGGAAACACGGGAAGAGATGTTTCTACGGACGCTTAGTGCAGCTCGTACACTGGCGGGTTCATCCGCTATAGCCGGCGGTCCTTAGCCGTCAGGTGTCCTCTGTATGTCCTCTATTTGGCATCGTCTCGCCCTGTATTTGGCACAAAAACCGTCCAATTGGAGAACATTTCATGGTAAGATATCTACTGTAGGTGGAGCTAGTCATCCACATTGATGCCCCCGTACGCTCCAGAGCCGGAGGTTATTTCACCGATGAAAGCAGAGTTTGATTACACAATCAAGGATACGCAGGCCATGCCCGTAACGCCGGTGGATGCCGCCAGTTTTGATCTCGACCGGTTTGAGGAACACGCTCTTGAGGCAGATCAGCGATACGCAGAGTTCATACGCCAGGATGAAGGCGTCGCCGTATGGCAGCGTGTAAGGGTCGCCGAGGTATTCCGCTATGGGTGCCGGGATATGCGGCAATCGCTGCGTTGGCAATTGGGTGGCTTGACCAAGTCCTTCAACTACTTCACCGACGTGCCTATGTACCTGGAGCCTTGGTACGGCATTGGCACGACGGCATCGGCTTTTGGTGGCGAGTATCACTGGCACGCAGGTGAAGCTCCGGTGGTCGAGCCCATCTATGATTCTATCCACGAAGTGCCCGAACTGATACCGCGCAACTTCAGCGAAGTACCCATTATGGAGCACACGCTGAAGATGATCGAGTACTTCCTGGACCAGACCCACGGATGTGTACCTATCTCCTGGTCGGACATACAGTCTCCTCTCAACGTGGCGTTAGGGCTTGTGGATATCACTGGCTTTCTGATGGCGTTCTACGAGGCTCCCGGCAAGGTCAAGGAGATACTTGAGTCACTCTCTGATGTAGTCGTCGCCTTTACTCAGCGACAGGGCATCCTGATCGGTGACGCACTGGCACGCCCGGGGCACGGCTTTGCCAGCTCCCGTGTGGGCACCGGCATCGGTATGAGCGACGACAACATGGTGATGATCTCGCCTCAGATGTACGAGGCATTCTGCGTGGAGAACAATACCAGGATTGGCGAGCACTTCGGCGGCGTGGCGATTCACTCGTGTGGCAAATGGGAAAAATGGATTGAGACTGTGAAGGGGATTCCCAACCTCAGGATGGTGGATGGGGCATTCAGCCCACAGACCGATCCGAATTACAACTGCTGTGAGGTGTTCCGCGATGCTCTGGTCAATACCGGCGTCATCTTGCAGGCCCGCATTGTGGGCAACCCTGATGAAGTGGTGGCGCGGGTCAAGCGGCTGTGGGCGTCGGGACTGAAGTTGCTTGTGGTCACCTACGTGCAGGACCCTCGAGCACAGCAACAGCTTTACGAAGACCTTCACGCACTTTGTTCATGAATGCCTTGAGTCACAAAGAATAGCTTGGGGCCAATGTGAAACAATCTAAAATTTCTGAAAAGAAGATATAGACAAATTATACTGAATATAGGGTAAAAGAAAATGACTAAGTGTGTCAGAAATCCTATTCTCCAGAACGGGATGCTGCCGGTTGACATCGTTCTGCATCCATCTTGGTGGTACACGCACGTCGGGATTACATTTGACGAGGACTTCTTCTACAACCCAGTTCGACGCGTGGAAGCAGAGCGCAAGATGGCTCAGGTACTCTACGACCGCTTCGGCGAGTACGGCCTGGGTGCTGGCCACAGCCAGGATCTGCCTATCGTCGGCGCAGTGCACAACGCAGCGGGATATCTCCTTTCCGAGATGCTCGGCTGCACGGTCGACTATATTCAGAACGCAGCGCCGCAGGTCATTCCGGGCGATATCGATCCCCTTTCGATAGACGTGGATAGAGCTTTTGAGAGCAGGGCCTTCAAGCGTTTTGAAAAGCTTGCAGAAGCGCTCAAGACAAGGTACGGCTATCTCACAGGCGATGTCAACTGGGCGGGTATTCTCAACGTTGCACTTGATCTACGGGGCCAGGTGATTCTTATGGATTTCTTCGACAGGCCGGATGATGTTCACGAGTTCTTTGCTCGAATCGCACAGACCATCGAACGATTCACATCCGGCATTAAGAGCGAGACCGGCACAACTTCAATCTCGGTCAATCGTAACGTGAGGCATCTTAAGGGACCGATATTCTTACACTCGGAATGCTCTCACACGATGATTTCGGAGGCGCAGTACGAGGAGTTCTTATTCTCTTTCGATGTGGAGTGGGGCCAGAAGTACAGGCCCTTTGGCATTCACTTCTGCGGGAGCGATCCAGACCGGTATGCGGGAGTGTTTGCCAGGCTGCCGCATCTCGACTTCCTTGACGTCGGTTGGGGCGGGGACGTCAGGAAGCTCCGTGAGTTCCTGCCGATGACGTTTCTGAACATCCGCCTGGATCCTGTGAGCATCGTCAACCAGAGCGTTGAAGAGATTCGCAGTACAATGAGGCGCCTCGTCCAGGATTCGAACAATCCATACCTGACCGGTGTCTGCTGCATTAACATGGACGATCAGGTAGGCGATGATAAAATCGTGGCGATTCTCAGGACTGCTGCTGAGCTTCGCTGTCAATATGCTGCGGAAGCTTGACTTGGCTCCCGGGCTTGTGCGCTTGGAGATGATTCTTGCGAATCTACTAGTCGCTTCCTCCCGCGCAGTCGAGATAGCGTGTAGACACGCGGACAGCGTCGTAGTGATCCTGACGCGGTGGCATCATATCATGGGGAACCATCTCAAAAGCTCACGAGCTACGATTTCGTGACCCTCACGATTGGGATGATTGACCCAGGATAGGAGATCAGACAAATCCCCCGATTTCTGATACTGCTCAAAGGCCGCAAGACTGTCGATGAGCCCTGTTTCGTACTGTCCTGCGAGACTGCGAATCTGCGCTGCGTGTTGTTGCAGAAGGCGTTGTTCCTCCGAGGCAGTCCCCACTCGCTGAGTGATGTCCGCCGTCGGAGTAAGCAGCAATATCTTCACTCCCTGAGACTTGGCGCTTTCGATCATGTGTATCCAGCTTCTTCGAGCTTTCTCCATACCTATACGTTGATCAGTGAGACCATAGTCAATTGTCACAACATTGGGATGATGACACAAGACTTCTGTCTGGAATCTTCGCGCTCCGTGGTCAGAAGGCTCCCCACCAATTCCTGTGACGATGACATTCATGACGGAGAACGGAAACCTGTGTTTGAGATTCTTGTGCAACAGATGCGGGTAGGCATTGAACGTGTCAACCAGCGGTGTTGAGAAATATCCAGTGGGCACACTGTTGCCGTGACAGACGATATTCACCGTCCGATTTTCTGGCCAATGTATTTTCAATATGTCAACGATATCCGAGAGATAGCTTCTTCTGTTGGCAATGGACATTGTCTACATTTACTCTATGATCAATAATATCTGCTTAGACAGCACGTCCCTGCGGCGGTTCATTAGCGGTTTCCGACCTATGTCAATGGGCTATAGATCTCAGGGCGTCGGGTAAGCCACTTCTCCCGCCAGGCTTGTCGACGTTGACGAGCATAGTCCATATCCACATCCGCACACAGAATTGTTTCCCCTTTACCCGCTCGTACCAGAAAAGTGCCCCGGTGTCTGAAGGAGTCGGGCTTGGAATCTGGGAAGACGAAATCCTCGAAATGGACAATAGCGCTGCCCCCACCGTCGGAGGCCGGTCCACCTGCTATATTGCTGGCGACCAGTATCATGCGATTGATATTGGCATTCGTCTCCAGATGACAAGGGTTCATTTCTGGTCGACTGTTCAACCAAAACAACACCTCGCATCCCTGCAAGGTGTAGATCCGTGGGACTTCAGGGAACATCCCATCTTTGCAGATCATCATTCCAACCTGGCCAAAGTCGGTTGTGATTACGGGACAATCTCGGCCGGGAGCAAATATGTCCGCTTCAGCATATATTGTGCCCCCGCGCGTGTCAAGCGCGAGATGCATCTTGCTGTATCGCCCCAGGATGTCGCCTTGCCGATCAAGGAGAAGTGCACTGTTGTAGACCTTGTCTCCGTACAAATCCGGTAGGCCAAAGACCACATAGATGCGTCTCTTTCGAGCAGTTGCCCTGATAGCGGAAACGACTCTACCCTCAAGATCCTCAGCGTAGGCGCTTGGATCGCGGACGTAACCACAGGTCGACAACTCCGGGAAGCAGACGATGTCTGCTCCAAGCATCGAGGCCTTGTCAATGTATGCTAGCATCTTGGTCACATTGCTCTCTACATCCCCCAGTTGTATCAGTAGTTGAACACATGCGAGTCGTGTCATTGGGTTTCCTCCCTTCTGCAACGTTGGGCCTTTCAGCACAATTCTCTCCGCGCAAACAACTCCGGTCTCGCTTGCCGGCAACATCTACAGATACCGCTTGTCGACTCTGGGCACCGGGTATGTGTTCTCTGGCGCAGGATGCAACCTATTTACTTCTGTGGCAACCATCCACTGCAACATCTCAGAGCGAAACTCTACAATCCTCTCCGCCTGTACTGGGTCGTGCGCGATATTGTACAATTCGTCTGGGTCATCGTCCAGATTATACAATTCCTCTTCCACAGTATGTCCGTCAAGCAGTGTGTAGATATATTTCCACGATCCTGTCCGCAACATCTTAGCTATAGCACTCGAGATGGGATTGACGAGGGGCACGCTTTCTTCCAGGCCTGGGGGTCCCAGAACGTGCACACTCTGTTCCACCTCGCAGAACAGGGTCTTGCGCCATTCACTTGCAGGATCGTCCAGAATAGGAATTATGCTCCGCCCCTCAATGAGCAGCCCATCTTTCTTGATTCCACACAAGTCGAGGACTGTAGGCAACAGATCGATCTGACCGACGAGATTTCCCCGCTCTTCTCCCTGGGGGATGCTGGGCCCTGCCATGATCAACGGTATGCGCACGGCCGAATCATAGAGAAATGTCTTTTCTATAAGTCCGTGGTCGAACATAAGGTCCCCATGATCGCTCAGGAAGATGACGACTGTGTTGTCCTTGACCTCCAGCTGTTCCAACTTTTTCACTATCTTTCCGATGTTTTGATCAACAAGGTTAAGCGAGGCATATACACTACGTCGTTCATGATCCAGATCTCTGTCTGCAAAGATGGTTTTCAAGCGAGCAGCCCAGTTCTTCTGCACAGCCGGCTTGTTATTATGCTCCCCATCCCCTCTGATGATCGGCCGTAATGGTATGTCACGGAACTTTTCCAGTTGATCCGCTTGAACGCTCCCAGCCCCGTGCGGTCCAGACCAATGTGGTTCGATGAAAGAGCAGTACAAGAAGAAAGGAGCGTCTCCGTCGGAAAGTGTGTCGAGCAAGGAGCATGCCATGTCGCCGGTCCAGTTCACTTTCAGGCAATCGAAAGGCAGGTTGTCGGCATCTAGGAGATGCTTGTCCTGTTCCCAGGTTGACTCATTGTAGGAAAACAATCCACGGTCGCTGAGAAACTGGAAATATGCGTCGTTGTCTCCCAACTCGTAGCCTGCTCGATGGTTGTCGATCGTGATGTAGGCGATATCGCACCCAAGTGTATCAGTGGGTGGCCACCAGTGGGTTTTGCCCACCAGCCCAGTGCGGTAGCCTTGCGAAGAAAGCAACTCCGGAATCAGTGCTGGCCGAGGCTGAAGTTCCATCAATATGTGCGCCGTTTTTCCGTGTGTATGGGCATACTGTCCACACATCATAGACACGCGGGCTGGAATGCACGGAGGACAATTGCAGTAGGCTTCGTCGAAGCGCACACCGCGTTCTGCGATAGCATCGATGTTCGGGGTTACTGCCGCCGGATCACCATAACAACCAAAGTGCTTCGCGGCTATCATATCGGAACATATGAGCAAGATGTTAGGTCTTTGCATCGAATAGCCTCCTTGATTTCCCCTAAACGTCAGGGCAGTGTCTTGGCTCTCTCTGTGTCGTCCCTGCAATTCTGGCCTTGAGCGTTTCACATAGTTGGGATGCACTGGTGGCCTTCGTCGCAAAAGGCCACGATGTTCTCCGGAGGCACGTCCGGCATAAACGTGTGATCGGGTGACAGCACATACCCCCCGCCGCGGCCCAGCACACGCACTCGCTCCCGCACCTCGCTCCGTACCTCTTCGGGTGTGCCATAGGGCAAAGTCTGTTGTGTGTTAACGCCTCCCCAGAAGGTAATGTGACCGCCGTACTCCCGCTTCAGTCTGCCCGGTTCCATGCCGCGCAGATGTACTTGGCAGGGTTCCAGGATATCCATACCGATATCGACCAGGTCTGGGATGATATCACTCATAGCCCCACAGCAGTGGTAGTGAACGAGCATACCGTACGATTTGGCCAAACCGAATGCTTTTGCCAGGTGAGGACGAAAGAACCGGCGCCAAAGCTCTGGGTTGAAGAGCATACCGCGCTGGTCACACACGTCGTCCCATAGGCGCACCCGATGGAGAACTTCAGCATAGGCATCCAGGACACGTGCCTCCAACTCCAGGTTGATTTGGGCGATACGCGCCGCGGCGGCCTGCACAACGGCGGGGGCAGTAAGTAGGTTCATCAAAGCCATTTCCATACTCATCAACTCGGCAAGTGTGCAGAAGATGGGGGGAATCGTACACATCACCGAAAAAGGATGCAGATAGGCTGCCCGTTCCGGCGTCAGTTCTTCTATGGCGATCTCATCGGGCTTTGGCCAGGGATAGTCCTCTACGTCGGAGGCAGTGTCTGCACTGCGCAGAGGGCGATGACCAGACGCAGCCGAGAACGGAGCACCCATACCTTGTACTGTTTGAACACCTCCCCAAATGCTGCGACTCTCACCGAAGCCACTGGGGTCTTTGACGCGAGTGAAGATAGTGATTTCTCTGTCGTCAAAGCCCAGTTGATCCCTGATGGCGTCTTCGCCGACTACACCCAGGTAGGTCTCCAGTCGCGAAACCGTGTGGATAGGGAACTTGCCGATATGCCCCAGAGGCTGTCGGTCCGCTTCCTGGTGTGCTGTTGCCAAAGATACACGCTCCCGCGAGGTCAGGAAATCGGTTTGACCCATGTGCTGTGATTTGACCTTTCTCTATCTTTGATCGAGTTCTACAAACATAATCGATTTGATATCGCAGCGCAACATTTTTTGACAGGTTATGCTGTACCTGTGGTAGGATCTCTACGCTACGAAATGTCAGTAGCATAAGGCATCATCTTTACCTTGCCGCCTCTTGGGCCTGACCCATGTGATCTCCTACTCAATCGACACTCATTCGTCCAGCGCTTCACCTCGGAGTGCCTTTTCCTTCCAATCCGCGTGCTGGTCGAAAACCCAACCCGCCGGAGAGATGATCCATAGCACTTCCAGAGGGGTGTTGTGGGGGTTTTTCAGTCCATGGTAGACATAGGGCGGAATGAAAACGGCATCCATAGGGCCGATTTCCCATTCTTCTCGGTCATCACCTATGACGACCAAGCCCTTACCAGTCACGCAGAAGAAGATTTCTTCTTGTTCTTCGTGAGCGTGCCCCGGCTCACACGTTCCACCTGGTTCCACAATCACCATACCGAACGTTAGGTGTTCAGACCCGACTGTGGTTGGGTCCACCAGTTTGTAGTTGACCCTTTGGTGAAGCGTCAAGGGCTCCACGTTGTGAGGATTGATCTTTACCGCCTTTCTGACAGGCATTGCTCATCTCCCTTTCATATTCGATCATGCGCTCCGCTGAGTGAATTGACGATCGCACGAAGGTCGTCATCACTCTTCAAAATGCTGCCTGCTCTGGGCAATCTGCCTCCCCGGCTGTCCGGCAGATAAAAGCACTTGTCTCAAGTCAGGCCTGCGCCTCCTCCGACGAAACGCGACGCTGATCACCGCGATGCTGACCACTGGGGCGCGTCGGAGCCTGTGCAATAGTGGGTTTCGCTTCTCCGGCCTCGACCATTCGGCGGATGAGACGTTCTCGCATCACAGCAGACACTTCTAGATGGGACTCCAAACCAACCAAGTTCGTTAGTTCGTACGGGTCCGCCTGCAAGTCATAGAGGAATTCCTCAACATATTCGTCGGAGGCGGCATCCTTCAAGCCATCCTTGTCCGGCGCAACGACGCTGTATTTCCATCGATGCGTGCGGACCGCGCGTCCTACTTGTGACTCGCTGATTTGGACAAAGATTTCCTCAGGCCATCCGCACCTCTCGCCCTTCACCAGGGGTAAGATCGAGTGTCCGCGCATGTGCTTGGGTATACGCAAACCTGCGGCGTCCAGAAGCGTCGGTGCCAGGTCAATGATACTGATAAGTTCTTGGATCTGTCCACCGCTATCAAAGCCAGGGCCCTGGATGGCTGTCGGCACGCGTATTGAGCTCTCATGACAGGATCGCTTGTATTCAGCGTTGCGCGTCTTGAAGTGACAACCGTGGTCAGAGGTGTACAGGACAACCGTGTTATCGGTCAAGTCCAGGCTCTTGAGTGAGTCCAGGAGTGCACCGAGTGCTTCGTCTAGCCGTCTTACCATTCCATAGTAGCCCCCAAGATGCTGATGCGCTGATCCACCCAGTGCGGCAAGGTCTGGAGGGAGCCAGGTGTGGGTAGTGTATCGTTCGCGGTAGCCATCCGGAGCCACAAAATCGTCTAGAAAGTTCTGATGGTGGGGCTCCGCAAAGGAGAGGAATAGAAAGAACGGCCGATCCTGGTGATCAACGATGTATCGCACCGCTGAATCTTTCAATGCGTCCACGCGATAGCCCGGGAGCATAACCGGATTGCACTGGTTGTCATACAGCACTGTCTTGTAGGGTTCCGAGACCCACTCCAGTATGTTGGCGCCCAGCCAGTACTCATAGCCTCCCCGAAGGTTTTCGGGCACCGGCTCCTCCCAGCCTGCTAGATGCCACTTGCCGATGTAGCCCGTATCGTAACATGCTTCGTTGAAGCAATGTGCAAGTGTGACAGCATCAGATGGCAGTGTGATGTGATTGCGATAACAGCCTGTCTCTGTAGGATGAAGTCCTGTCTGCAGACACGACCGCGCGGGTCCACACAGAGGCTGACAAGTGAAGGAGTGTAGGATATGTGTGCCACGGTGAGCCATACGCTCGAAGTTCGGCATCAGGTCAAGCGGGTTACCGTGGACACTCGCGGTATCCCACCGCTGTTGATCTGTGAAGAACACAATTATGTTGGGTGGACTAGATCGTCTCTTTCCCATTCAGTACCTCCTGGTCCGGCCTATCAATTCTCTCCAGTAGCATCTCTGCACAAGCCTGACCAATCTTATAGGTTAAACAGGGTCACCGTGACCAGAGGAAAGCTGTTCTATCTGTATTCAGTATCTTACCATGAAAGGCTCCACAAATGGGTGGAATCATGCCAATTAGAGGGCGAAACGATGCCAAATAGGGGACGCCGAGGGGACACCTGGCGGACTTAAGGAGCAACATAGTAACTTGAGTTTTGCGATGTGAAAGGGCCAGTTAGGACCACAGTACATTAACAAACGATCAGAGCCAGCACCACAAGCCAGCCAGGTCTGACCAGTTTTGAAACCGACCTGCCCGGCCGCGAAAAGCAGGAGCGTGCGTAACGTTTAGGCCAGCAGCATCTGCAGGATAGTGCCTGGGGAGCTACCCTCCTCAATATGCTGAGCGATCCAGCAAACTAGCAGCTTGTCGGAGAGGAAACTCCGTTGGCTTCCCACCGACGATGTTCTGCACGATTTGTCAATAGCATGCAACACTTGCGACTAGACTCACCATACTACTTGCGAAAACGGCCTACTGCTGCCTCTGTCAGGCCCATTTTGGCACTCCAATTGCCCCTTTTCCGGGTAGTGGGCGCAATTGTCTATCTGTTTTAGCTGGTGACCAGCTTGTGCAGCCGCTTCAGGTTCCAAGCCAGACACACCAGGCACCACTCACCTGCGGCGGCGATCAATCCCCGCAACGAGAACTGGCGGAACCCCAGCACTTCCTTGATGATGCCAATCACCGGCTCAGCAGTGGACTTGCGCAGGCCGTAGATGGCTTTGCCAATCTCCGTCTGGAGCTTGTAGGCCATCTTGACGATCGGGCTGGCATCTGGCGGCGGCGGTTCGGGCGTCTGGGCAAACCGTTCTTGCCAACTCTTGTGGTGTGGCTCACGCCCTGTGGCGATGAACGGATCGATGCCACGCGCCTCCAACTCTTGAATGTTCTTGGGGGCATAATAGCCCTTGTCCAGCGCTGCCGCTTTGGGCTTGCCGATCTCAGCCGGGATGGCATCGACGGTGGGAATCGCCTCATACGTGTCGACGGGATGGTTCGACAAGGTGTTACCCACGACAAACAAGCTGTCTTGATCCACCGCGACTTGGACATTGTAATGCTGGTCGAACCCACCATCCGTGCTGTTCTTCATAATGCGCGATTCAGGATCCGTGAAGTTGTATTGATCCTTATCACGCGCTCCAGGCTCGGGTGGCTTAGGCGCTGGCCCGCGCGGTTTGCGACCCGTCTCGCGCGCCTTTTCTTCCCGTGCCCGCAGTTTGGCTTGGTACTCGGCCAATTCTGCTTGATACCGTTCTTCCGCTCGCGCTTCAAGGACCCGCTGGGCCTCCGCCAGGTTCAGCGACCGCTCCTGCCGAAAGGCGACCTCGGTGGCGATGTCCAGTCCCTGGGGCAACTCCGTCTGATCCGCTCGTTCACCCAACGCCAGCAACTCTTCCACTTCCCGTTGCAGTTGCTCTTCCAGTTTCAGCAGCCGCCCATAGCTGACGGCGTGACTCTTGGATGCATCCGCGTGCACCTTGCTTCCATCCAGACTGATATTGCCCAACTGCGAATAGCCCATCTCATGCCCGATCAGCAAGACCTGGGCAAACACGACCTTGATCGCGCTCAGAAATTGCTTCCGGAACCAGGCGATAGTCGAATGATCAGGATGCAACCCGCCAGCGATGAAGCGAAAAGGTATGACCTCGTAGGTCGCCATCTCAATCTTGCGCGAACTAAACACACCGGTCGCATAGGCATACAACAACAGGGCCAGCAACACCCTCGGATCAATCGGTTCACCACCCACCGCCGCATAGTACGCGTAGAAAACGTCCAAGTCCAGCATCCCAACGATAGCGACGATGAAGCGTGCCAAATGGTCCGCCGGCAAACAATCATCTATTGTCAGCTTTTGCTGACCGGATTGTCCATAGTCAACCGTTTTGAATTTGCGCGCCATAAACGTTGTTCCTTGCCAAAGGCTTCAGGTTTGTTCAGATGGCCGCAATTCTACCGCCAATCGTGTTCGGAGGGAAGCCGTCTCTCCGACAAGCTGCTAGATGGCCCAGCAATTCGTCCACGATCGCACGGCACCGTTGGCCTGTTGATTCGAACCGGTCCCGCACCGCCCAACGCGAGCGTCCTGGCGGTCCTTGGTCAATACGCTACGAAGGACAGGTACCAATGCCGCTTGATACCCCGCAACTTGCGTAGCTGATAGTCTTCAAAGCCCAAGCACCCCTTGGCGTCCTCGTTGAAGGTTTCGGTTGGCCAGCGGTTGAGACAGGTCATCAGCATACGTTTCGCTTCCCAGTCCCGCCGATTGGTGGCATAGAAAGTGGGCGTCTTATCCAGGTTCAGCTCATCTATATAGGGGGCGACGATGCGCACCCGCTGACGCTTGAGGCACTGCATCGGCATCACCTTGTTGAAGGCCCACCATATGTCATTAGTCGGGCTAAAATGTACCGGGTCTGGTGAGACTGCGTAATTGACGTTTGTAGGCATCGCAGTTGACAGCCTGCTATGGTGAGCACCCACCACTACTGGCGTTTCAAGCTGCCTCTGAACACAGAATACCGGGTGAGGACTTGACCAACAAATGTCAATTACGCAGTCTCAACATCGGCAGCGGTGAAGATTACCTTTTCTTCGCACAAAGGCACACAGCGATCCCTCTACGTAGCGATGCCTCGTATACATGATTAATGAGGTAGTCGCTGGACTTTCCTCATCACCTCTGTC
>Ga0180437_10009207_pt1 | contig 12285 bp, 15 predicted proteins | sample SS_ome_4_FD_132410 | JGI IMG/M metagenome (GOLD analysis project Ga0180437, IMG submission 132410) | Hypersaline lake sediment archaeal communities from the Salton Sea, California, USA - SS_3_D_1 metaG | ecosystem: Environmental > Aquatic > Non-marine Saline and Alkaline > Hypersaline >... | reverse complement strand
ATAATATATATATAAAATTTTATTTACTTTGAACTTCAAATGTATTTAATAATAGTGCAAATAACAGCCATATAAGAAGTAGAGCTAGATAATATTTAATAGTAGTTTTAACACTTATAAAGATATATAAAGTGGAGAGAATAGACAACAAAATTATATAGATTCCAGCTACTTTATTATTTCTACATACATAAACGACCAACCACATATTAAGTAAAAAGACTAATAAAAAGTAGTAAAGACTATACTGTCGAGATTGAGTCCAAGAATAACCAAGTAATAAGTATAAAATAGGCCATACAACACCAAAAACCCAAGAGGGTAGTCTAAATTTTACTGATTTCCCTGCATTTTTAGATGGACCGCATATAAGAGAGACAGCATATAGAAGAGACAGCATATCCAGAAACCATAGGTAGTAAGAGTAAAACGATATCGGGGAAATTATTAATATCTATATACATATAGAGAGAAATATTAATACAATTTGATAAAATAATCGACCAAAATAAAAGCACTTAGATTAAAGCACTTTAAAAAAAGCACTATAATAGTATATATTATAATAAAATAAAAATTGATTTTTATTTTATCATTTAAAAGTTAATAAGAAGAGAGATGAAAATTGTATCGTGGAATGTTGCAGGATTGCGAGCAATGCTTAAAAAAGGTAATCTAGAAAATATGCTATTATCAGAATCACCAGATATAATCTGTTTACAAGAAACTAAAGCAGAAGAGAGCCAAATAACTCTCTCGGAGACATTATCAAAAATGTATCCTTATAGATTTTGGGAAAGCACAAAAGGAACAACACAGAGAAAAGGACTAAGTGGAACCGCTATATGGTGTAAAATTAAACCAATTCGTCAATATAATCCACCAGATGAAGATGAAGAGGGGAGAATTACAACCATTGAATTTGAAAACTTTATACTAGTATCTGTGTATACTCCAAATTCTCAAAGTTTAGAAAGCCCACGACTGGAATTTAGAACACAAAAATGGCATAAAAGTTTTAAACAATATATAAGCACATTAAAACAATTAAATTCAACAATTATTTGTGGAGATCTTAACGTAGCACATAATAATATAGACATTCATCGTCCTGAAAAGCACCATAAAGATGCAGGATTTTTAGATATTGAACGCAAACAATTTCAGGAATATTTAGATGAAGACTATGTTGATGTATTTAGAAAACTAAATCCAAAACAAGAAGGTCATTATACATATTGGTGCCAGTTAAATCCAAAAATAAGAGAGAATAATTCAGGATGGAGAATAGATTACTTTCTTACAACAAGAGATATCACACCAAAAAGTTGTAATATATTAAGCAATATTTATGGATCAGACCATTGTCCAATTTCCTTAGAACTTTAATAATAAAATAAGATATTACTATATATGTCTAATTATAGTATACGTACTTTTTCTCGTGATTCAAATAATATGCGCTCGGCAAATGAGTATATAAATAGAAAAAAAGCAGAGAATTTATATTTAGTATCAACAACTAATGGATTCGCAAATAATGGTAATAAATCAATAAGAAGTAATACACCAGTAAAAACATCTATTGGACCAATGGGAAACCAACGATTAAGAAGTGTAGGAGGATTTAATGTAAATAGTTATGATCTTTTTATGAATATATCAAAAGGTAGATATTATACAGCTACTGATGGAAGAAATATAGAAAACCATGTTTTTGAAGGTATAAATATTTCTGACCCATTACCTAATGAGGCTTCTGTAAAAATTAATGATTGTAGTGGAACAACATTTTGTCAAAACTCATCAAATAGCCAATTAACAACACCAATAAGTCAAAATTGGGATTTATATGAAGGATCTTATTTATTAAATCGAGAAAGTAGTTTAGCAGACATATCTTATTGTAAATGTATATCAAACACTATATCAAAAGATAGTGATATTACAATAGTATCAATTGTAGGAAAAGATATACATAAACAAAATCAAGCAAGTGTTGCACGATGGAATAATACAAATCCTCTTCGTGGATTTAACTTTCCTCAAAGTATATGTATGCCTATGGCAAATCAAAAACATTAATAGACTTTAGAAAAAATATATTATTTTCTTATTAAAATATATAAATGATTGGTGGAGCAAGACGTACAATGAGAGGTGGCCGAACCCGCCGTAGAGGCGGTATGAAAGGTTCCCAAAATTTAGCCCTTAACGCATTATTAACTGGTATGGTTCTCTCACGCGGTAGCCGTCGCAAAGGAAAAAAAGGAAAGAAATCCCGCCGTGGTGGTCGTCGTACCCGTCGTAACTAAGTATTTAGCAATTTTATATATTAAATAATTTAATTTATAAAATTGACATAATAATAAAGTTTTATATTTAATTAAACTTATGCACAATTTAAATAATCAACAAGAAGAAATATTTGATAAATATTTGAAGGGTGAAAATATATTTATTACAGGACCTGGTGGTACAGGCAAAACTTACTTAATTAAAGCTATAGTAGAACATGCTAAAAATAGTAATAAATCATATCAAGTATGTGCTCTTACTGGTTGTGCTGCAATTTTATTACAATGTGGAGCAACTACTTTACATGGGTTTTCAGGAATAGGATTAGCAAGTGGAACAATAAGTCAAGTAGTAGACCGTGTTGTAAAAAATCGATATAAAAAGCCTAATTGGGCAAAAACCGAACTATTAATTGTAGATGAAGTAAGTATGTTATCTTTAAAAATATTTACTATAATAGATCTAATCGCAAAACGTGTAAAACAGCAACGCGATAAACCTTTTGGTGGAATGCAAATAATATTTGCGGGAGATTTTTATCAACTCCCACCTGTAGGTGACGAAGATGACATTGAAACCACTCAATTTTGTTTTGAAACTCCATTATGGAATGAAGTATTTCCATCAAACAATCAAATTGTTTTAAAAACAATTTTTAGGCAAACAGATAATAATTATGCAAAAATTCTAAATAAATTAAGAGTTGGTGAAATTACAAAAAATGGAATAAAAGCATTAGAACAATGTGTGAATAAAAAATTTAGTGATAGATTAAATCCAACAATTTTGTTACCAAGACGAAAAGATGTAGACAATATTAATATAAAAGAATATAACAAATTAGATAAAACAAGTGAAAAAACCTATACAATGAAACCAGTAGATATGTTAGATTTACCTTTATCAAAAGAACATATAGAAAATATAACTCTATTTACTGATAAAGAACGACAGCAGGAAATAGAGTATTTAGCTGATAATTTAATGGCTGAAAAAACCTTAAGTTTACGTATTGGAACAATTGTGATGTGTATATCAAATTTAGATGTTGATGCAGGGATTATTAATGGGAGCCAAGGAATTGTAGTAGATTTTCAAGGAAATAATCCCTTAGTAAAATTTAATGATGGTAATATGAGAGTTATCACACCACATATTTGGCAAAGTGAAAAATTACCAGCAATTGCAGTTCAACAATTACCTATTATATATGCTTGGGCTATAACTATTCATAAAGCACAAGGAGTAACTCTTGATAAAGCATTAATAGATATAGGTGAACAAATATTTGAATGTGGCCAAACCTATGTTGCTTTATCAAGAATTAAAACATTAGAAGGATTATACTTAAAAAATTTTGATTTTACAAAAATCAAAGTAAATAAAAAAGTAAAACAGTTTTATAAAATATTAGAAGATTAGTCATAAAGTATATCTAGATTTAGTGTAAAAGACCAATCCATATTATTAAAATCAACAATTCTTCCATATTCATCCATTACTCTAATATGTAATTTTTTTATATCAACTGGTCCATAATATGATCTATTTGCATTTACAACATCATTATCATCACCTCTATTATAAAAACCATCATTTTGTAATAGATTAATATAGTTAATTCTTGTTAGTATGTCTTTTGATAATGTAGAATCATTAAAATTAACAACAAAACCATTATTACCTGCATGTGTAAAATCATCAATACTAATATATAGATATTTAGGTGTATCAAAATTAACAATGCCTTCAGCATAAACTTTAGAACCCGGACCAGCATTTAAAAAATATTGACCTAACCTAAATCCTAAACTCCATCCTAATTTAAGTGGTAATGGTGTTTGTAAATCAGCATTTCCACTACTATCTCTATTAAAAAATATTTCAAAGGGAACAGGCGATAAATTAACAAAATAACTTTTACCATTTATGGGATCAATATTATAACTAAGATCAATTAAACCAACACTATTCATATTTGTATTAATTTGATTTATAATATTTGCACTACTATCAAGACTAAAAATTCTGCTAGAAAATGGTGTAAAATAATTTCCATTAGATATATCAATATTTATGTCTTGATTTACACCAGCGACTGTAAAATGATTATTACAAGTATTAATAGAGTAAATAGTTAGTGGTAATTCATAAGAAACTAAATTAAGATTAACTACTTTACGAAATGTTTCTGGTAAATCAATATGAAAATCCGAACTTTTTGTATTATAATATTGATCTCTAAATCTACTATCTATATTAATAGTTTTTCTAATAGTTTTAGTATTAATAGGATTAAGATAGCCAGGCGGATAATAGCCTCCTTTACCCTCATAAATTCTTACATTTTTACCAACTAATGTATTAGGATTATGTATTAAAGGATTACTATCTGGTGTATCACTTACAAGATAACTAGTATTAGCATTAAAAGTTATATCAAAATTATTATTAACAATATTATCATTTTCAACTAACTTATTTTTAGCAGCATTTAAAAAAGTTAACATTCTATTTTTATCAGAAAAAGACATATTAGTATCATCAGATAATTTGAGTTGAATGTTAGATATATGTTTCTGTATTTGCTCATTATCAGTAACATCATTTAAACCTAAAATTTCTTTAAGTTCTAAATTAGAATATTTTGTTGTATCTAAATTAAGTTTATCAAAGTTATTCATAATATAAAATATATGTTTATTTTTTAGATAGTAGTTATCTATATTTATTAATCTAACTCTCCATATTCAACAACTTTAAAATTATCACTTAAGATATGTTTACAGGTACCATTTTTTGAGTGTTGAAAAGCTGGACAAGTACACATTTCCTTAATAACTTTTCCATTTACACGAACTTGACTTCGTGTATAAATATCACTATTTGATCCATAAATGCCCCAACTAACAGTTTCTTCACTGTTATCTTCTAATATAGGATTTTCTCTCGTTTCTGTCGTTTCTGTCGTTTCTGTCGTTTCATCTAAAAGCATTGCTGCCATTCCAGCATAATTATGTAGATCAATTAGTGTATCTCGTAATTTTTCATCATCTACAAGTGTAATTCCTTTATTTGTAATATTTTGAAGTCTCATAATCTTATCTCCCATTCTTACTAAAACTCCCACAGTTCCATATGTTGCAAATGCATCCCCATAATCTTGATTTTTACGTCTAAATAATTCAAGTGCTTCACTCTGAATATTTTTTAGCTGTTCTACACGCATATTTGCCATAATTGATTTAATTTATATTTATAATTTTAAATCAATTTTATAACTTATGTTCGCCGTTTTACTGCACTTAACGAACTACCTGTTGTATGAATAAGACTAGTACTAGAATTATTTCCTTTTTGATACCACCAATCATTTGTTTTAATCATTGTTCTTAAATCTCGTCTTGCTGGAGTACATCCTTTTATCATTGGATTAACATCTGGTGATGTTAGTCTAGGACAAGCTTTCAACCATGGATCAGTAGGTCTACCTTTACTACCACCCATGATAACTACAAATCCAGATGGAGGTGATCCATAAGAATTTTTATTGTTATTACTCATCTATATTATATATAGATAAATAATTATCTAGCTCCACCACAAGAGCTACATCCGCTTCCACCTCTTACTATCATACCAGACGAACTTTTTGTATTAACAAATGATGTGCCTTGTCTAGGAAGAGGTTTGGCTCCAATTACTGGTAATTTAGTAGCAGTTTTAACAGTAGATGTATAAACATTTCTTCTAGTATTTGTAAAATTCATTTGTAAATTAATTGGCATATAAAATATATAAATAATTTAATAATTTTGAAAATTAAAGTGATATATCCAGATTTTATCACCTCTATTTATTACTATATCATCACTAGATTTACCTAGTATACTAATAGGTCTTACTACATCATTCAAATTGTTAATAGTAGTAAGAGGTTGACTAAATAAAGTAATTCTAGCTCGGACTGCAAATAGTGGAACAGTTTCTGATTAAAGTGATTGGTGTAAATTTATAAGACATGTTATTAATACTAGCACTATCATAAACTCGTTGTGGATTTCCAGTATCATAAAATCCTCGTCTATAACCCAATAATGGTAATGGCTGTGATTCAGTAACGCTAACTGTTGGTTTACTTAAAATAGTACCTTTCTTTTTTGATAAATATCTATCATAAGATCCGTGTTTTACATCGACACCTTGCCCACCAGGAGTCATAGCGCCAGGACGATTACCTGTAATAGTAGATCTTGTAGAATTACCTCTAGTAGGAACATTCACATAACCAGATATATTTATTTTTGCACCACCAACACTCATTCCAAATGCTGGATTTCTATTCCCAGCACTAGTCCAAGCACCACTTCTTGATGGCGTACTTCTATCACTCTGATTTCTTAAATAATTAGAATTACCCCAGACACGACTACTCATACTAATAAAGTCTTCAGATGAACCCTTAAATTTGAGCCAACCTTGTGCAACAGTTACATCTTTTAGAGCATCTTTAAATTGATCTGCTGGCATTCTAGATTGATTTTGAATTCTTCTCTCTATTGCTACACTATCAAAACTAGTGCAACCATAACTAATATCATATAAAGGATGTTTTAGTTTTTGGCAATTATAAGTTTGAATACAACCAGCACCTATTTGCGGAGTACATGGAGACCAAAATTTAAGACCATTATAAGAACAATCACATAAATTTGTCATTACAGGCATTGTTGTGGCCATAATTATATAATATTATTATATAATAAAATTGAAAATTTAATTAACCTAAAATCGACTGTAAATGGCATTAAATGTACAATATGTCTGTAAAAATTGTAACAAAGAATACAAACGACACGGTTTTTATGCAAAACATATAGTACAATGTCAACCAGTTAAATTTACATTAAATAAACCTGTAAATATAGATAGTATAAAAACTCCATCACAATGTCAACAAACGCTAGAATACTTATTAAGTCATGTAGATGAATTACAACATAAAATGAGAGAGATGGAAAATGAGAGAAGAATCGAAAAAAAAAAAGTAGATATATTATCTTGGTTAAATGAAAAGTATAACCCAGTAACTAATTATAGTGACTATATAAGTAGTCTTGATTTAGATATTAAATACTTAGAGTCATTACAAGAAAATAATTTACTAACTGTAATAGATGAAATATTTAATAACTGTTTTAAAAAAACAGACAATAATATTTGTCTTAAAGCATTTACTGTAAAAGTAAATAAAATTTATGTATATACCGAAAATAATTGGAAAGAACTCTCTAACAGTGATTTAAAAGATCTTATGTCTAAAATACTAAAAATATTTCGCGAATTATTACAAAATTGGTATGAAAAAAATAGAGCATTAATAAAAGATAATTTATCTGATAAATATCTTAAATTAGTAAAACAAGTAAATAATATTAATATAAATAACCCAAATTTTATAAACAAAATTTATAAACAATTATATGATATTTTAAAAGTACCTATAAAAATTATTGAATATAAATTAATATAAATTAGGAAACAATTTTCATTAATCTATGAAATTCTTTGTTAGTAAGTGACTCAATCTCTTTTTTATTACTATTAAATATAGAAACTTTTTTATCATTTAATTTAATAGGCGCAGCATGAGACTCAGCAGCACCTACTAAAGCTAGGTACTCAGCAGCACCTAGAAAAGCTTTATTAGTATTATTAGTATTATTAGTATTATTAGTATTATTAGTATTATTAGTATTATTAGTATTATTAGTATTATTAGTATTATTAGTATTATTAGTATTATTATATTTGAATACTTTATCAATAGTGTCTTTACTAGCAAATCTATATGTACCAACCTTTAAAGTTGTAGTGTGTGAAAAACATTTAAAGATTTTACACGCGTTATGCATATAAAACATTACTATATATATATTTTTATATTATTTATTTTTCAATTTTATTTTGTGTTATATATTATCCAAGCAACAATAGATATTAAAAAGCTTCCAAATTGATCAAGATATTGTAAACTATGCATTGCATAGTTAGCTAAAATTGGAAGATTATGATTATAACTCCATTCAATAACATTAGAAACATCTTCACTAACACGAGTAGCAACATTGTAATCAACATTTGCTAATTGATGAGCTGCAAAAACAGCAATTGGTCTAGGTATATTAATTATAAAGGTCATTAAATATATAAAAAATTGTAATGTTTTTATATATTTATTTATAAATATTTATTTATAAATTCATCACGAGTCATTATAGGTATATCTAGTTTTCTAGCCTCTTCGGCTTTTCCTGTCACTTCATCTTTGTCTCGTTTTACTAGTACAACAAATGTATTTTTACTAACTGAAGCATTATTATCAGCTCCAATATCTTTTAATTTTTGAATAAGATCTTTATCTCTAAATCCAGTCATTACAATTTTTTTACCATATAATAGATGACTTTTATCTATTTCACTAGGTTCAGTTATTGTCAAACTAAGTTTACCATCTAATTTTGCATCTTTCATAAATTTTGTAAAGTCTGGAATATGTTCAACAAATTTCTCAGCAGTTTTCTTAGCAACACCTTCAACTTTTACTAGTTTTGCAATTTTCTCTTTATCACTCTCTTTTGCTACTAGTATATCAGGATACATATCTAAAATAGATTCAAATCTTTTATCTCCAAATCCTCTACCAAAAGTATTTGATGCAGTCATTAATCTATATAGGGTTGCCTTTTCTAATTTACTATGAATTCCATCATATAATTTATCTGTTGTTTTTGTTTTAAACCCTGGTACTTTTAGAAAATCAGCTTTTGCCATTGCTAGTATTTTTGGAACTGTATCAAAGCCAGCCTCAATAATCTTTTTAATATTACCTGGACCTAATCCATCTACTTCAATATTTTTAAAGAATCCTAAAATATTTTTCTCTTTTACAATAGGATTATCTTTATCAACTACTAGAATATTTGTATGTGTAGAATCCCATTCATATTCTTCAGTTGGCATAAGTGGTTTACTTGCCGGTACAACAGTCCCTAAAATATGAGGAATAACATCACCACTTCTTATAATACTAATTACCGCACCTACTCCAATATTATTTTCTTCAATAAATTTTGCATTAAACCCTGTAGCATATTCAATCTTTACACCACCCAAAACGATTGGTTCAATTTGAACTCTCGGAACAAGATAACCATCTTTACTTGGTGTCCAAATAATATCTACTACTTTTACTTCGGCAACCTGATCAGAAATAACCATTTTAAATGCAAATGCATATTCTGGATTACCTTTTGGACGAGGATATATTTCATCATTAACAACAATTATTCCATCAATTTCATATTCATAGTCATCTCTCCATTTTAATAATATTTCTGATAATATTCTATTTGATATTTCTTTTTTTACATCAAATTTAACATGTTTTATCTCTTTTGCACCTAAATCCAACATTTGTTGAAAAGGTTTCATCTCAGGAGATATCACTTCATATGCAACAAAATCAAGATGTTTTAAAATATCTTTATCTACCTTTTTTTTATTAACAATACCGGCAACAAAATTTCTTGGATTAGCAAAATCTTTTTTATAATATTCATCAAAATTCTCTTTTGAAATAATAATCTCTCCTCTAATAGCTATATCTTTATAATCTTTTTTAACTAAATATGGAATAAGATGACTAATATCCTGACCATAAATACCATTGCCTCTAGTGTACATTTTAACCCCATCTTTATTATTTACATACAGTGCACTAATACCATCTAATTTTGCAGAAATAACATATGGACCTTTATACTTTTTAGTCCATTTTGTTACCGCATCTGTAGTAGGTTTTATTTTATCCATCGACCATAATTCATATGGTAATTTTACTTTTGTCTTAGAATTTTCTATAACACATTGTGTATGCCCAGCCTTAGCCTCTTTATTATGTGGATATTTTTCTAGAATATATTCTCTAATAATATCGTACTCACTATCAGTAAATACAGGATCTTCATCGCAATAATATTTTGTATTTGCTAATTTAATTAGTTGAGTTAATTGTTTTTCTGTCATTGTTTTTAATACCGAAATTCCTTTCGCTTTAAAATTTTCAATCATTTTAGTAGCACTGGGAAATAACTCAGTGGGTTTTTTTAATGTTTTATTTTTTTTCATCATTTCTTTCTTAACTTTTGGGGAAGATTCAAGCTCTTTTAAAAGTGTCTCATCACTAATATCTCCATCATCATCTTCAGATTCAATTGGAACAACAGATTCTTTTGATTGATCACCAAATAATAGTGGCTCTTTGACTTCTGTTTCAAGTTTTTCAAGTGCTTTTAGTAATTCTTCATCACTTTCTTCTTTTGGAGTTGGTTCCTTAAATGGTTTAAGTTGTCTACCATCAACTCTATTTTCTGGTTTAACATATTCAAATCCTAAGAAATTCAAGATAGACTCTTCTGTTGGAAAGTATTTATCTACCTTTTTTCCTTTTACTCCTTTATCTATATTAGAGAAACCATGTTCATTTAATGTATATCCAAGATCTAGTGCCTGTTGCCGTACAATAGTATTAAATAGTTTGCTTCCTGTAAAATAGAACAATGCAAAAGCATATTCATCAGGTGGAGTATATAAGAAATCTACTCTACGAATAGGACCATCTTTTTTAATTTGGACAAGTGTAAGACTTTTAGTTTTTCCTCTTGATAGTACCTCTGTAATAATTTTGTCTCGAATTAATAGATCAAGTACTTTATCAAAAGCTTCACGGTTATTATCATTATTAGTAATAATAATATCAATATCACCAGATGTTTTTGCTCCTCGTCGAAAACTTCCAACAATTTCAAAATCAGAATTTTTTGGTGCCACTTTATCAAATAATTGTTTAAATAATTCACCAAATTCTACTATCTCTTCGCGAGGAATTCTTTTTTGAATATCTTGATAATATTTAACACCTAATTTTTGTTTATCATTTAACATATCGATACCAGGCTTGTTTTCTAATTGTGCTATAGTAGTTATTCCAGCTTCTACAAGTTCTTTTGCTTTCTTTGGACCAATTCCATATATACCAGCTAATCGATTAGCTGGGTCACTTCTCTCTCGTTCAAGTACACTAACTTTACCAGTTTTAATATATTCCTCTAATTTAGTTAATATAGTTGTTCCAATTCCAGGAATATCTTTCAACTGACTAATAGTGTTAATATCATCAGGAAATTTAATAATTGCCTCTTCTGCTTTTTTATATGCCCGTGATCTAAATGGTTCACCTTTTTTAATCATTAACTCTGCCAATTCATCTAATAATTCTATAAATTCTTCATTATATCTTTTAGATTTTGACATAGATTTAGTTTCTATATTTTCTGGAGTGAGAGAATTTTTTTTCAATTTTTCTGCAGTGTGCGATAATTTTAATGTTTTATTACCCTGACTAGTTTTTATTGCTATTGGTTTTTTAAGTGTCTTAGACATATATATTAATAACTTATTTTACTAGTAAGTTATTAATTTATTTATTAAAAAATTTATTCTTCCATTCTGTAGTAAAAAGACTATCTAAATACTTTACATGTACAATATTTTTTATTTTAATTTGTTCAGGTGGTTTTGGTATAGGTTCAATATTATCCATATTATATAATAATAATAAAATTAATCTATTTTGGCTTAAATTTTTGTTTAGTGCCACCATCATATGCGTATGCATATCCCTCTTCAATAAGAAGATTATTAAAACTAGTCTTATCAGTATCATGATAAATAGTAGCTAAGAGTCTTCCATATTTATCAAATTCGTGACAATCTAATATAACAAGTTTTTTATTTTTATCAATAAGCGATTGTAATTCACGTTTTTTATAATCTTTATCAATTTCAATCGCTTGATCAGTGCATAATTGAATAAATCTATTTCTAGATTTTTTTGCTGCTTTAATTTCTTCGTTTCTAAATTCT
>Ga0180437_10009206_pt1 | contig 12285 bp, 6 predicted proteins | sample SS_ome_4_FD_132410 | JGI IMG/M metagenome (GOLD analysis project Ga0180437, IMG submission 132410) | Hypersaline lake sediment archaeal communities from the Salton Sea, California, USA - SS_3_D_1 metaG | ecosystem: Environmental > Aquatic > Non-marine Saline and Alkaline > Hypersaline > Sediment... | reverse complement strand
GGCCGCAACGCCACCGAAGACATCAAGCACAACCTGAAAATCGTCTTCGACGACCTGCTGCCAAAATGGAACTATCGAGCTATCCCTCAATATGCGACAGTAATATCTTGACCGATCCTTAGCGTGTACGTCAAGCGGATGCCGGGGATGCCCCGGGGGAGGCCGGCGTCGCCTGCTTCTGACTTGCCGGCTGTGAGTATCGTCAGGGTGGCTCGCTTCCGCTCAGCCGTGACGATCTCCAGTTGCCAGGGCAAAGACGGAAGCTTGTAGATCGTGGTGCCCGCAGGACCTTGCTGCGGGGCCAAGTGAACCATTCGCTCCAAGCTGAACTTGATCTTGGCGCCGCGAAGGCATCCGAGCACACCGCCCTTGGCGTCGTCGTAGAACAGATCGCCGCGGTCCAGATTGGCATACTCGCGAAGACCTTGCGAACGGTCGGCGATGGGAGGAAGCACCCGGCCGCTGCCCAGGTCGAGCACAACGCCCACACCGGGCGTTTCGACGTCCGGCAGGAAGATCGTCGCCGAGTCGCCATGGGTTTCGGGATGTGGCGCCGGCGCGTCGGGGCTCTCATACGAGCCTTCCGATTTGCGAAGCGCCGCGATCACCTTGGACAGTTCTTGTTTGGCAAAGCCGTCGTATTGCTCAGCCAGCGGCGAGAGTCGGGCAACGTAGGCTACACTCTTGACGATCGTCAGGCCCTTGACAAAATCTCCCCTCCACAGAACTTGATATTCGTTGGTCCAGCCTGTGACCGTAGGCGGTTTGCCGACGCGCAACAAAGTCTCTTTGGGGAAATCCAATTTCGCCACGAGGCTGGCACTCTTCGCTTGCCACCGCGTGGTCATCTGCAGACTGAGAACGCCCTCCTTGACCGATTTTCGCAGGATCAGCTCACGCGGTTGTTCCGCGGGGGATAGCGAGGAGGAGCCGCCTCTGTGCTCGCGAATGGCGATTTCTCCGTCTTTCTTGTCGAACGCAACCCACCCGTGTGCCAATCGGGCGCCCGCGTTTGACTCGATCGGCCAATGGTATTCCTCCCCGGCGCCATCGCTGCCCACGGCCAGAGGCAGCACTTCGTCGAGGGCTGGCATGGCGGAGTCTTCCTGTACTGGCAGGGACTCACTCACGTTGGTCGGCTGGGCCTCCTGCAAGGGGTCGAAACGGGGCCCCCACAAGCTTGTTCTATCGAGCAATTCGTACCGCAGCCGGATCCCGGTAACATCCCGGGGGATTCCTTCGTCGCTCTCTCTCGACTTATCGGTCTGGAGGATCGTGACATCGAAGGATTTGCCCTCGGCGGTCCAGATCTCCACTTGACATGGAAGCGGCGACAATCGGTGAGTTCTCTCACTTGCCGGATCGCGCGGGGGGCCGTTCCAGTTGGCCGTTTGGGCGCCGCGTACGAAGCCGAGCGAGCCGCCGTGGGCGTCGTCGTAGAACAGATCGCCTTTGCCCAGTCGTGCAAACTCGCTGGCATCGGCGATCGGGAGCAGCTCGCCTGTGGCCAGATCCAGCACCACGCCCACGTCGGGCGTCTCGACGTCGGGCAAGAAGACCGTCCTCACTTCCAGCTCCTCGATGTCCTGTCCGGCTCCGTCGACGAGCACGGCCCGCACGACAATCGCTCCGTCGCGTATCTCAAACGTCAGTCCCAGCGGTTTCAGTGCCGCCTCCAGGGTTTTCGCGGGGCTCGTCTTGGCCAGCTTCAGCTTGATCGGCGTGTCGGGGTCGACCCCCGCCTCGAGCAGCGTCCGGCCGTCGAGAACGATCTCCACGTCGACCATGTGGGCGATCCGCTGGAGCATGTCGTCCAGACGTATATCGTCAAAATCGACCGAGGTGCTCCTCCTGGCCAGGATTCTCTCGATCTCCTCCCGCGTTTTCGCTGGTATGGGCACTTCCGGCTGATCTACGCGCAGCCCGGGGATGGCCTCACACAGCTTCTGGAGTCCCGCCTCGCTGATCCGAGTTCCGCGACAGGAGAGCGAACGCAAGTTCTTCAAGTTGGCCAGAGGAATCAGTGCGAAATCCGTGACCTCCGTACTCTTCAGGGAGAGCGATTCGAGGTGGCTCAGCCCGGCCAGACGAGCCAATCCGGCATCGGTTATCTGCGTATCGTGCAAGTAGAGTTCTTTGAGATTTTCGAGTGCCGCCACGGAGGCCAGTCCCGCATCGCTGATCGAGGTTTCACCCAGAAACAGATGTTCCAAGGCAGACAACGTCTCGAGGTGTTTTACTCCCTTGTCGGTGATCCGCGTGCCATAGACGGACAACCACTTCAGCTTCGTGAGGCCCGTCAGGCGAGCCACTCCCTCGTCACCGACGCTGGTCCGAGAAAGGTCGAGCTTTTCTAGCTGCTTCAGCTTCCCGATTCGGGCCAATCCGGCGTCGGTGATTTTGGTTCCGAAAAGGAGTAGTTGCTTGAGATGCGGTAGGTTTTCGAGGTGGAGGTGTTCGACGTCCGCGTCGCCAAAGCTGGTCAGTTGCAGGTTGACCGAGACCACATGAAACTCGTCGTCGAAACCCAGCTTAGCTCCCATTCTTGCCAGGATGGAGGCGGTCGACGTTTCGTCGGAAGGCGCGACCCGCGCCGTTGACACGCCCACATCGCCCGTGGTTATCGCGAGTTGTTCGGGGAACGCTTGCCTCGGGGCGGAGGAAGTCCCGGCAACTGGCTCGATGGGCTGGTACTTCAAGCGGATTCCGGAAACGCCCGTGGGCACTCCCCGGTCGTCTTCCGTCGACTTGTCGGCCCGAAGGATCGTGACGTCAAAGGCCTTCTGCTCGGCGGTCGTGATCCGCAAACGGCACGGCAGAGGCGGCAGAAGGCAAACGGTTACTTCCCCCCGTTTCCGGCTCCGTCGGAATGGGCGGGTACGCTCGCCGTCCCAGATCATGGGGCTGGCCCCGCGCATGCATCCGATGAACCCCCCGCCGTCCTCCTCGTCATAGCCGTAGTACAGGTCTCCTTTGTGGTGCCGGCGCGTGAAGTCCCGGGCTTCAAAGAACCCCCTGTCGCCGCTGATCGGAAGCATCACGCCGCTGGCCAGATCGAGCACGACGGCAGCGCCGGGAGTTGCTGCGTCGGGCAGGAAGACGGTCCTGGCGGCCGGTGTCGCGCTATCCTTCGAAGCTCCGGCGAGGCAGTAGAGATGCGCAGCCCCGCGAATGTAGATGCGGCCGTCCTGGAACGCGGGGCTGGTCACGCAGCCTTCCTGGAGATTTGCCTCGCCGGCAATCCAGTGGCCGTCGCGGTTGAGTTGAAGCACCCACGTCTTGCACCAGGTCACCGGTGTGCCCGACGCGTCCTCTTCTTCGATGTTTCCGAACAGAAAGACGCAATCGCCGGCCATTCCGGGCGAGGACGTAAACCGGGCGGCACGGAACGTTTCGTCGTCTTCCCACAGTCTCTTGCCGGTTTTCGAGTTGTAGCACGTCAGCGTCGAGGTCGAGTCGATCAGCAGCAGGAAATCCTCGGTGGCCAACGGCGAAACGGTGTCGGGCAACGCCTCCTCTGCCGTCCAGAGCACCTTGCTGCGGGTTACGTCTCCGTCGCCGTCGACGGCGATTGCCGACCACGCGCAGAACTCGTTGCCCACGTGGACCGCGCCTCCGGCAAAAACGGGCGAAGGCCCACAATCGCCGCTGAGTGAAGCGGATCGCCACAGCTCTTTTCCTTTAGCCGGATCGTACGCGATGACCCACGGATCCGAGCCGGTGATGACCTGGTCGCGACCGTCGTGGCGGATCACGATCGGCGTCATCCACGATGCGCCGACCTCTCGGGCGACCGCCCACCTTATCTTGCCAGTGGCCGCTGAGACCGCAAGCAGTCGCGATTTGTCATCCCGCTTCGTACCCTGGTCATATTGGACCAGCAGCAAATCGCGGTACATCGCCAGCGATGACGCATGACCATAAGGATTCTCGGGTATCCCCAAGTCTCGATTCCACTTGAGGTTGCCCGACATGTCGAATGCGGCCAAGGCGCCATTGGCGAAGATCGCGAACACAAATCGCCCATCGGTGGTCATACTGGGGGCAGCATACCCCGTTTCCGGCAACAACTCGAGCTTGCCGTCTGCCTGACTCGGTACGTCTCTCTGCCACAGCAGCTTGCCGCTGTTGGTATCGAAGCAGTAGACCTCGCGGCGCTCGGAGGTCGCACCGGAAAGAAAGACTTTGTCCTCCCAAACGATGGGCGAGTTGTTTCCGGGCAGCGGAACGGGCGTCTTCCAGAGAATGCCCCGGCCAGTCTTATCGTCCCAAGAGATTGGCACGTTATCGTAGGCTGAGATACCCGACCCGTCGGGACCGGCGAAAGCGATTCCAGCATTTGCCCAGTTCTTCCGCCGTCGGATAGCCGGGAATCGGGAGCCCCTCGGGGTCTGGCTCCGGCGCCTGATGGACCGATATCAGGCCGTCCGTGGCGTTCGTAGCGAAGGCGATGCTCTCGAGCGTGAGGATCACTCGCTCGATTCGAGTTGCCGGCACATCGATGTCCCGCCTGGCCGATCGGTATCCGTCCAAGACGGCGAGCAGTTCGTGCCGGCCCGGTGCGACTTCGAATATATTGGGCGCCGCCCCCAGCTTCTTGCCGTCCAGAAAGAGCGTGGCTCCGGCGGGGGTGGTGCGGACGTAGAGTTCGGTGGGCGGATCTTCGGCCGCTTGCAGCAGGGCGGTCAGAACACCGGCCGACGTCAGAATCAGCGCAATCGCGGCTAGGGTTCCTCTGGTAATCATGGCATCTTCTCCGGATTATACTCGATCTGAAGCGTGGTGATACGGCCAAAACTGCGTTCCGCAAGCGCCCGATCGGCGTTATAGTAGTAGATATGCGCGGGGTGGCTTGAGTGTCGCACGATTTCTGAAAAGAACTCGGGCCCCAATGCGAAATACGTGTATGAGTAAGCACTTACGAGCATTTCGGCGTGCCGACGACCGATGTAAATCGACGAGAAGATGATGAGAAGCTCCACGTCGGCAACCTTGCTGGATCGACTCCGCGACGGCCGAGACGGGCTGGCGTGGGATGAGTTCTTCCAGCGTTATTGGCTGCTGATCTACAGCTACGCATCGCGTCGCGGATGCTCCCCGCATTCGGCCGAAGAAATCGTGCAAGACATCATGCTCAAGCTGTTCGAGCGCAAGGACGTCTTTCGCTACGATCCCGGGCGGGGCCGGTTTCGCGACTGGCTGGCCACGGTCGTTCGCAACAGGGTGGCCGAACTGCGACGCCTGCCGGCGGGGCGAAATCGTGCCCGCGGAGGCAACAACTCGGGCAGCGCGCCGGAGCCGGCCGACGACGCACATGCCCCGGACGACCTTTGGGAAACCGCTTTCGAACAATCGTTGCTGTGGGCCCTGTTGGAAGTGGTTCGCCGGGAGATGCATCCTCGCAGTTACCTGGCGTTCGAGATGACCGTGCTGGGCGAGATTCCGGCCAACAAGGTGGCCGCCCATCTGGGGATCAGCCGGAGCACCGTGTTTCGCACGCGGAAGAAGGTCCTCAGTCGCTTGGAGCAACTGGGCGCTTCCTATCGCTCCGGCGGTCAACTGCCCGAGCGGGTCAAGCAGGCGCTGCTTTCGCGTCCCGACCCGGCGATCGAACGTTCGCTGGCCCATCGCATCGAGACCACCATGCTGTCGCGCTAGTGCAACGAAAAGGGGACAGGTACAATTTGCCGGAACGGCCCGGAGGGTGCTTTGCACAAATTGTACCTGTCCCCTTTTCGTTGCCGGCACTAGGAAGCCTTCGCCATGGACGATCACCATACGACCGACGGAGGCCGCGGCCAGGCACCGCCCGAGATTCCCGACTTCGATCTGATTCGTCCGATCGGAGAGGGAGGGTTCGGGCAGGTGTGGCTGGCGGTCAACCGGGCGACCGAGCGATTGCGCGCCGTGAAAGTGATCCCCCTGCAATTCTCGGGCACGCGGGATCGGGCCGGCCGGGAAATCAACTCGCTGGTCCGGCTGGAAGACAACCTGAAGTACAAACACCCGAATCTGCTGGCCATTCATCACGTGGCCAAGACGGACGAGTTCCTCTACTACGTGATGGACCTGGCGGATGACGTCTCGGGTGCGCCGGCCACGGACGAACCGGGCTATCGTCCGGCCAGCTTGTCGAGTCGTCTGCAGGGTGGTCCGCTTCCGGCGGAGGAGTGTCTTCGCATTGCCCGACAACTGCTGGCGGGGCTGGCCTCGCTCCATGAAGCCCGCATGGTCCACCGGGACGTGAAGCCGGCCAACTGCCTGTTCGTGGGCGGCCAGTTGAAGCTGGGGGATTTTGGCCTGCTGGTCGAGGCCAGTCCGCAGGTCTCGCGGGTGGGCACGGCGAAGTATATGCCGCCCGACGGCCGGATGGACGCCCGGGCCGACGTCTACGCGGCCGGTCTGGTAATCTACGAGATGATCACCGGCCTGCCGGCGGACCGTTTTCCGAGTTGCGGCCGGCGTGCATCGCAGGTGATTGAAGATCCCACGCTGCAGTTGCTGCACCGGCTGGTGATGCGCGCCTGTGAACCCGACCCTGGAGATCGGTTTTCGGACGTGCGCGTGATGCTGGCCGAGTTGGAGACCGGGCGCTCGGTGCGCCGTCCCGTTGCCCGTCGAACGCGTCGCGCGTGGTTGCTGGCCACGGCCGCAGCGGCCTGTGCGATCCTGCTGCTGGGATTCTGGATCGGGCGTCCCCGCACGGTCCACGTCAACTTCGTCACGGAACCGTTTGAAGCCACAGTCTACCTCGACGGGGACCTGCAAAAGGATGCCGACGGCAATCCTCGCCGGACGCCGTGTACGATCGCAGAACTCGCCCCGCGCGTGCATCACGTGGAGTTCCGGCTTCCGGGGCGCACCCCGCTCGACGCCGGACCTTGCGACTTCGCAGAAAGTCGCAGGGTCGAGAAGCGTTGGCCTGCGGGCCCGTAGCCTTCTGGTTCCGACGGCCCAGGGAACCGTCGTCCGCAAGGGGCATCGACTCAAGGCGGCCTGATCCGTGTCTCTGGGTGCTTGGGAATTAGTTGCAGGCACGAACTTCCGATGGGATAATTGGGTCTGGGAAGCTGCCGAGAGCGGCCGCGTCGAGAGCCCCCGCAACTATCGGACAGGAGATGAAACCGTGATCCGAGCCGCGCGGACTGTCCGCTTGTTATACCTGGGGATCGCTTGCCTCGCCATCTTATCGGCGTACACGACGACCTCGTGGGCGGCCGGGTTATCACAACAGGAAGACGTCGGGGCGTCGGCCAGGCAGATATTAAAGGCCGCCGGAGTTGCGGGTGGTCTGATTGTCCACCTGGGCTGCGGCGATGGCCGCGAGACGGCCGAGATGCTGCTGGGGCCCGGTTACCTGATCCACGGGCTGGATACCAGCGGTGAGAACGTCGCCCAAGCCAGAGCCTATCTGCGCAGCAAGAATCGGTACGGCTCCATGTCGGTGGCCCAATACGACGGCAAGACTCTGCCTTACGGCGACAACATGGTCAACCTCATCGTGGCCGAGACCTTGGGGAGCGTGCCCGCGGAGGAAGCCATGCGCGTGCTGGCGCCGCTGGGCGCCATGGTCGTCGGCGGCAGGAAGACGGTGAAGCCTTGGCCGAAGAACATCGACGACTGGCCGCAGTACCTGAACAAGGCCGACAATAACGCGGTGGCAAAGGACAGCGTTGCAGGGCCGCCGCGGCGGATCCAGTGGGTCGACGAGCCGGTCTGGTGCCGTTCCCACATGGCCATTCCGACCGTGGCCAGCATGGTCTCCGGCAACGGTCGCCTGTTCACGATCGAGGACGCGGCGCCGCCGGACAACCCGTTTCTGCCCGCCGCGTTTCGGATTGTCGCCCGCGATGCGTTCAACGGCAAGCAGCTCTGGACCCGCAAGATCACCCGCTGGGAATCGGTGACCATGTATATCAAGTGCCAACCCGTACAGCAGCAGCGGCGGATGGTGGTGCTGGGCGACACGCTCTACTGCACGTTCGAGTTGGAAGGGCCGGTGTCCGCCGTGGACGCGGCCACCGGCGAAGTGCTTAGGGTCTATGAAAACACCAGTCCCACCCAGGAAGTGGCCTACGACCAGGGCATCCTCTTTCTGAACGTCGGGGATCGGTTCCCCAGCGCGGCCTATAACATCGTGAAGCTCAAGGGCAAGCCTTTTATTGAGGGGGCCGATCCTTGGCAGCCCTTCTACGGCGGCGGTTTTCGAGAGGGTTACGCCCCGGAGATCAAGGACAAGGAGAATCCCGTAAGCGCGATTCTTGCCATCGACCCGGCGACAGGCAAGTGGCTTTGGGCCATCCGCGATATCCGCAGCTATACCGGCGGTTCGCTGGCCGTCAAAGGAGACTATGCCGTGTATCAGACGGCAGACGGATTGTTCTGCGTCAACGCCAAGACGGGCAAACGCATCTGGGCCAACGAGAAGGAGATCATCAACGCACTGGGGCATGATTCGCACACACCCGGCACCACGCCGAACACCGTTGTGATCACCGAGGACAAGGTATTCGCCGTCGAGTCGACCCCCACGGGCCGCTTGGCCTCCAATGCGAAGAACACCCTGTATGCGTATTCTTTGAAAGACGGCAAGCAACTCTGGCAGGCGCCGATCGGCGGGAATTACGAGGCCTCCTCCGACGTCTGCTACGTCGACGGAACGCTGTGGATCGGCGGGCATAACCCCACACAACTCGATGTGGAAACGGGGGCCGTGGTCAAGAAGATCGTGCAGAAGATGACCGGCCCTATGGGGCACGATCGCTGTTACCGCAATTACATCACCGAACGTTACTTCATCAACAGCAAGACGGGCGGCGCCGACTTTCTCGAATTGCAGACCGGCAAAGAGTTCCCCCACCACTGGACCCGCGGCGGCTGCGGGATGGGCGTCTTGCCGGCCAACGGGCTCATCTATTCCACCCCTTACTCATGCACGTGCAGCATGGGGTCCATGTTCCAGGGCATGAATGCGTATGCTTCCGCCGGGCGCGGATTGAGGAAGCCGGATGACCCGATCGCCATCAAGCGTTCCGTCCGGCTGCGGAAGGGACCGGCTTACGGCCGGATCACGGAATCCATCCCGGCAGCCGCCGACGATTGGCCCGCGTACCGCCGCGACGGATTCCGCAGCGGCATCACCCAGGCGCGGATCCCCGCTACACTGAACGTGCGTTGGGAGGCCGCGATCCCCACGAAACCGAGTGCCGTGACCAGCGCAGCCGGCAAGGTGTTCGTCAGCGACGTGGATACGCACACGCTGTATGCGCTGAACCAACACACCGGCCAGACGCAGTGGACGTTCACCGCGGACAGCCGGATAGACTCTCCTCCCGCCTATCACAAGGGCATGGTGCTGTTCGGTTCCCGTGACGGCTGGGTTTACTGCCTCCGGGCCTCGGACGGGTCGCTTGCCTGGCGGTTCAAGGATCTGCCAGACAGGCTCATCGGCGCCTATGGGCAGTTGGAATCTGCCTGGCCCGTCTCGGGGAGCGTGCTGGTTCTGAACGATACGCTTTACTTCGCCGCGGGCCGCGGTTCGTACCTGGACGGCGGCATCTTTCTCTATGCACTGAATCCGCAGACCGGCGAAATGTTGAAGAGCCGCTCGTACTACGGGCCCTTTTCCGAGGGATCGGGATTCCCGGTCGGCGGCCATGCCGGGTTCAAGAATGACGTTCTGGTGACCGACGGCACCAGGCTCTACCTCCGCCAGAAGGCCTTCGATCTTGATCTGGCGGACGCCCCCGGGGCCAGACACATCCTTCCCACTGCCGGTTTCCTCGACGGGCAGCCTCAGCACCGAACCTGTTGGACGCTGGCTGCTTCGATCAGCACGGCCATCTCGGGCGACATCATGGTGAGCGACGGGAAAGCCTACTACGAGGTCCGGGGGTTCCCGATCTATGCGAACCACTCCTATTTCGACCCACGCAAGAACGGGTATACGCTGTTCGCCGGCGAGTTCAATTCGCCGACGGCCTCGCTGAACGGTGCGTCAAAGAGCAGGCAGGGCGTCGGGAAGCGAGGCGGCCGAGGCGGCGCCGGCAAGGAGAGGTGGCGTCTGCAGATTCCGATCACGGGCAAGGCCATCGCCATGGCCGGCGGCGTTCTCTACGTGGCCGGTGAGCCCATGAAATTCGACGCCCCCACTCACGAGAACTACGTGGCCGCCTACAACGGCCAACGGGGCGGCCGGCTGTTGGCCGTGTCCGCGGCCGACGGCAAACTGTTGGCGGAATATCAGCTCAAGGCCGCGCCGGTTTGGGACAGCATTGCCGTAGCGCACGGACAACTGTATATCAGCCTGGCCGACGGTACGGTGCTGTGTCTTGGTCAATAGGCTCGCATGGCTTCTCATCACGTGTTTTGAGGGAGGGACAGGTGACAGTATGCCATTTGTAGGGATTAGGGATTGGGGATTGGGGATTAGGGGTTGGGGATTAGGGATTGGGGATTAGGGGTTGGGGATTAGGGGTTGGGGATTAGGGGTTGGGGATTAGGGATTGGGGGTTTCGGGTTTGGGAACTGGTATTGCTGAAACGCCCCGACTTTGCGCTGCCGGGGATGAGGCCGACAACCGAAAACCGAAAACTGCGAACCGAAAACTGACAACTGAAAACTGAAAACGCGCGGCAAGTAAACTCTCATCCGCCGCGCGCCTTAAAGGCCATGCTGGACCGGAATCGGCTGGTACGACGGGCCTCCGAGCCCGTCGATTTTCGGCCGTTATCCGGCGAGTCGACGACTCACCGGTTGGTGATGCAAAGCAGCGTCCCGTCGACAGTCGACAGGTACAGCCGCCCGCTGGCGACGGCCATGCCGTCGTAGACCGGTGCAGCGTCGAGTTGTAGCTCAGACGCTTTCGCCCCGTCGTCGGTCGCCAGGGCGAGCAACGCGCCGCCTCGCCGGCCCTCGTATGCCGCCCAGGGCTGCTTCGGATCGAGCGCGTCCGGGGTCCCGGCACACAACAGCGTCCGGCCGCCTACGGCCATCGCCGTGACGCGGATCGGCGCCGCCAGGGCCCAACGCGTCTTCTTCGTTCTCGGCCATGCGGTGTTGCTTTGCGCTTTGGCGCCCGGCTTCCGCGGCACCGGCGCAACCCGGTCGACCGCCACGATCTGGTAGGCCCCCGTGCCGGGCTGGATGTACTGTCCATGTCCGCGAGACTTGTGCACGCGCACCGCGTAGACGCCACCGTCGTCGTGCACCAGCAACTCGCCGTGGTCGCGGCCATCGACCAGCCAGAGGGTCCGGTTGAACCACGAGTCGTCGAGCATGCCCGCGGTCGCCCCCACGCGCCGCCCCCATCCCACCTCGGGTTCTTCCGTGCCGAAGAGCCGAAGATGCCGCATATACACGCCGTCGCCTTCGCTGACCAGCAGGTCGGACAGCACGCCCGTGTCGTCGTTCTGGTTGCGGCCCGTGTCAACCGGCATGTCTTGCGGGTGCGCGACCCGTCGCTCGGCGAGCACGGCGCCCGTGGCGACGTCGAGGCAGTAGGCCATCAGACCGCCGTCGAGAAACGAGCTTCGGCCGGCCGTCAGGTAGGTCTTGCCGTCGCGGACCAGCACGCTGCCATGCACGGGCCAGGCCGATTCCAGGCCTCCGTGCGCTACGACGAGCCGCTCTTGCGGCGCCGCGTGGAAACGCCAGATCAGTTCGCCGTCGGAGGCCCGCAGGCAATACACCCAGCCGCTGCGGCAGCCGAAGACGGCGCGCCCGCCGCAGAGGGTTGGCGGCGTGTCCACGCGCCCCGCCGCGGTGTAGCTCCACGCCGGCTGGCCGCTGCCGGCGTCCAGAGCATGCACGGTGTGGGCGTCGACCGAGGCCACGAGTACCTTGCCGTCGGCCACCGTCGGGGCGCTGATGCGCCCGCCGGGCAGCGTCGTCTTCCAGCCGACCTTCAAGTCCGACGGCGCCGCGCCATCGGCGCATCCGGTGCGGGCCGCGTCATGTCGATACGTGGGCCAGGCGGCCGACGCGATCCGGCTTTCCGGAGGCGAAGATGAAGATACGGGGATCTCTCGTCCGAACGCCGGACCGCGTTGGAGCCTTGCGGCGCCGGCCGAAGTCGCTCCCGCGCCTCCCCCGGCGGCCGCCGGCGCGAGGGCATGGAATCCGTTGAGCTTCGAGGTGATGTAGCAGTCGCAAGGGTGCGGCGTGGAGTAGACCAGCCCGTTGCACGGCATCACGCCGTGTCGGCACGCGCCCCGCACCCAGTGATTCCGGTCCACTTCGCCCGAGGTCCAATCGACGAACTCCAGCCCGCGGTAGCTGGTGATC